>OBZU01000207.1_pt1 | contig 24898 bp, 16 predicted proteins | sample 1495561 | NCBI WGS metagenome assembly OBZU01 (sample SAMEA2580250, study PRJEB22360) | human gut metagenome | biome: human gut; feature: human-associated habitat; material: faeces | place: Denmark | collected 2008/2010 | reverse complement strand
CTGCGCCGCGCGCCCGAACTCGCTTCGGCACCGGTCGCCGCGCTCACCCGCGATGGCCTTATGGCCCGCGCGCTCCACGCCGAGCCCGAGCGCTCGATCGCCGTCATGCCCAATAACGAGGAGGCGGCTATTGAGGTTTGGCCTTCGCTCGACCACGCCGCCGCAGCGTTTGAGGCTGCGACCAGCGCGGATGCCGAGGAGCAGACCGCAGACGCTCAAGGCGAAGCCGCCGACACCCTCATGCCCGAACCTACCGCCACACTCGACTTGGGCGACGGCAAGCCGCTGCCAGTGCTCATCCCGGAGTCCGAGCAGTTCGCCAACCGCCTGCGCAAGAACGCCCGTCTGCGTCGAAAGTGGGCAAAGCGCGAGGGCGTTAGCTGCTACCGCGTCTACGATGCCGACCTGCCCGACTACTCCGCCGCCATTGACCTGTACGAGGGCTGCCCGCAGACGCCGGGCCGCTGGCTCGTCATCGCCGAGTACGCCGCGCCTAAGACCATCGATCCCGCGCTAGCCCAGGCCCGCATGCTCGACATCTTGGCCATCGCGCCGCGTATTCTTGATGTTCCGGCCGAGCACGTGCACGCCAAGGCCCGCATGCGTTCGCGCGGCGGCTCGCAGTACGGCAAACAGGGCGCCGGCAAGGGCGCATCGGGCGAGCGCGCCAACATCGCGCGCCGTCGTCTACCGCTCATCGAAGAGGGCGGACTCACCTTTGCCGTCAACTTTGACGACTATTTGGATGTGGGCATCTTCCTGGATCATCGCGTCACGCGCAACCTGGTGCGCGAGCACGCCAAGCAGGCGCGCCGCTTCCTCAACCTGTTTGCCTACACCGGCACTGCCACCTGCTACGCGGCCGATGGCGGCGTCGAGGAGACCGTGACGGTCGACCTTTCCAACACCTACCTGGACTGGGCCGAGCGCAACATGCGCCAGAACGGCTTTGTTGGCCCGCAGCATCACTTTGTGCGCGATGACGTGCTCGCCTGGATTCGCGACCAGCGCCAGACGCGCAACCGCTGGGACCTGATCTTTGTCGACCCGCCCACGTTCTCGAACTCCTCCAAGATGGGCCGCCGCACCTGGGATGTCCAGCGCGACCATGTTGAGCTGTTGGCCGGCGTATCGCGCCTGCTCGCGCAGGGCGGCCATGCCATCTTTAGCTGCAACCTGCGCGGCTTCCGCCCCGAAACGCGCAAGCTCGCGCGCGCGGGCGTGGTGCTGGAGGACATTACGGCGCAGACCATCCCCGAGGACTTCGCGCGCAACCAGAAGGTGCACCACTGCTACATCGTGCGCCGCCTGCCCATCGAGGACGCCATGGCCGAGGTCGGCTTTAGCGCCGAGGAAATTGCCGAGCGCGTCGAGGAACTACGCAACCCCGAGGCCCGCAAGCCTCGCGCAGCAGCACCCGCGCACGCGCAGGCCGGCAACGGCAAGTCCAACTTTGCCGGCAAGCCCTTCCCCGCCGGCAAGCCCAAAAAGAAGAAGTTCTACGCCAGCAAGCCCAAGGGCAAATAACAAAGTTGCGGTGGAATACGGACCGTTTTGCCTGGAATTGGGCAAATATAGACCGTATTCCACCGCAACTCATAGTGGGATGGTGGCGCCGACCTATCCCTGGGTGACCAATCGGTAACCGATACCCACGTGCGTTTGGATATAGCGCGGATGCGCGGGGTCGGACTCGATCTTCTTACGCAACGTGCCCATAAAGACACGCAGGCTCGCCAGGTCGCTCTTAGTCGCCGTGCCCCAAATCTCGTGCAGGATATATTGGTGCGTCAGCACCTTGTCGGCGTTGTGCGCCAGCAGGCACAAGAGCTTGTACTCGATCGGCGTCAGATGCAGTTCCTCGCCATCCATCGTGGCGATGCCGGCATCAAAGTCGATATGCAGCTCGCCGGTATCGAACGAGCCCTCGGAGGCAACACCGCCCGTTTGCGCATACGAAAGGCGCCTGAGCGTCGTGCGAATGCGCGCGAGCAGCTCTTCGACCGAAAACGGCTTGGTCAGGTAGTCGTCGGCACCGGCATCGAGTGCGCGGATCTTGTCCGCGTCTTCGCTGCGCGCCGAGACCACAATGATCGGCATGCCCGACCATGCGCGCACCGACTCCACCACCTTGACGCCATCCATATCGGGTAGGCCCAGATCGAGCAGCACAATGCTCGGTGCCTGCGACGAGGCGGCGGCGATGGCGGCATGGGCGGTCTCCACAGCCATATGACGCAGGCCGTGCGCCTCGAGCGCGGCAACGATAAGGTTGCGAACGGCAGGATCGTCCTCAACGACCAAGATGAGCGGTTTTACGGCAGAGTTCGGCACGGCGCTACTCCTTATCAAACGAAACATCGGCGACGGGAAGCTCAATCGTAAAGACCGAGCCCTGCGGGTCCGCCGCGGCAACCTCTATGCTACCGCCATGCGCCAACGCAATGGAGCGGCAGAGCGAAAGACCCAAGCCCACGCTGCGATGGCTGTCGGCAAGACCGTGGTTGGCGGTGTAGAACGATTCAAAGATTCGCTCGCGGTCCTCGGGCGCAATGCCCGGCCCGTCATCGGCCACCGAGCACGTCACGTGCCCATCGTCGACGCCAATCGAAATCACGATATGCGAACCCGCGGGCGTATACGTGATGGCGTTGTTCACCAGATTCACCACGAGCTGTACCATCAGACGCGCGTCGACGTTAACGAGCGCCGGCTCATCGCACGCCACCACCTTAAGGTCGTGCTCGCGCACGGCCGGATTTACATGGCGCAGTGCCTCCTCGACGATATCGTCCATAAGCTCGAGCGTTGTCGACAGATGCATGCCGCCGCCCTCGAGCTTGGTGATGGCAAGCAGGTTCTCGACGGTGGCGTTGAGCCACAGCGCATCCGAGCGAATGGATAGCAGCAGGCCGCGGCGCGTCTGGGCATCGAGCACCGCGGTGCCGGTCGAGCCCTGGTCGAGCAGCACGTCGGCATTACCCGAAATACTGGTAAGCGGCGTACGCAGATCGTGCGAAATGGAGCGCAGCAGGTTGGCGCGCAACTGCTCGTTTTTGGCAAGCACCGCCGCCTCTTCGCGGGCCTCCATGGCGCGGGCGCGATCGAGTGCCAGCTCGCCTTCGCTCACGATGGCATCGGCAAGTGTCCGCTCCTCGTGCGTCAGCACGTCGGACTCGGCAACGATAGCCAGCACGCCCACAACCGAGGCGGGGTCGCCCGCGCGCACCATGGTGTCGCCCGAGCGTACGGTCAAGTAGATGCCAAAGAACGCCGAGCCGCCATAGGTGGCATCGAGCGGTGTTCCCACATAGGCGGACGCCGAGAGCCGCGGCGGCATTTGCGACGCCAGCTCGTGCACCGGCACGGCATCGCCCACGGCCGTATACGTCGCGCGCGGCAGCAGGTCATCATCATCGGCATCATCGCTGTACCACACGACCGGGCAGCCCGAAAGACGCGCCAGCTGCGTTGCCATGGCGTGCACAATCTGCTGCTGATCGGCACAGCGCTGCAGCATGCGGTTGGTCTCGAGCACCATCTGCGTGCGGCGGTCGCTGGCGGCGGCCTGCGCCAAGGCGCGGCGCAGGGCCAACGCGATCGAACTCGACACAAGCGAGACCGCAAACATGATGAAGAACATGCCGGGATAAACACGGTCGATAAACGACAGCGAGTAGCGCGGGTCAACAAACAAGAAGTTGTAGAGCGCCACGGCGGCAGCCGAGCTCAGCAAGCAATACAGGCGGCTCCAGGTAAAGAACGCGCACAGCTGCACGGCGAACACATAGACGATCATGATGCTCGGCGCGAGACCCGGATGGTCGAGCAGCGCGCCCGCAATCGTCGCCGCGACCAGCAGCCCCGCCGATACGCAGGCGTCATACAGAGGGCTGCGACGCGTCAGCGTCGTGCGCCGCCACCAAAAGTTCTCGGCAATATCGCCGTCCGCATGGACGTCCATCAGCGCCCCGCCCCTCTCTCAAAAACAAAAACCACCACAAAGGGGACAGGCACCTTTGTGGTGGTTTCCCCTTGTGGTGGTTCCAAGTGTATAGCCTTTACAGCCTGCGGTCGTTAGACAAACAGCACGTGCGCGAGCAGGGCGCACACGCACACCGCTCCAAATACCAATGCCACGATCGAAATCACGCGATCGACCATGTCCATGTTGGCCCGATTCGTAAAGAACCGATCTTCGGCGGCGTCGACGCGCGCCTCACGGACGTCAAGTGTCCTTGCATCCATGTTTACCTCCCCGGCTTTAGTTTTGCTCATCGATAACCAACTCCGTGTAGTCTCCGTCGGCTACGGGCGCTCGTTGGGGGCAAGGCGCTGCATCTTGCTCACGGCCTTAAACTTGGTGAACAGCGGCACGTACTCAAAGCTCACGTTGGAGTTCTCCAGGCCGTACCAGCGCGCGGGCGTGCCGGCGGCGCGGCGGATGATGTACTTGAGCGTGATGGCCGTGCGCTCGCTCGGCTCCACGTCGCTTTCGGGCGCCAGCAGCTTGCGGATCATGACGAACTTGAACGTGCCAATGTTGCCCGGATCCTTATAGACCGAGTAGTCGTGCGTCTGCGACGGCAGCTCGCCGGTGGCAGCCAGGTCCTGAACAACTTGGCGCAGGTAGGCGTTGACGCGTTGGTTAATCTTGTAGCCCAGGTACAGATGCACGCGGAAAACATAGTCGGTGCCGAACGTCTCGACCGAATAGGCAAAGGTATGCGGCTCGTCCATGGTCTCGACGTTCACGAACCACCAGGCGCGAGCGCGCTTGGGATGCTTGTCCAAGATCGAGTAGACGATATCACGGTCGATGTAGTCGGTATGGGTGTCCTTGGTCAGGTACACGATGTTGTCGCTCATGCGCTCGTAACGGTCGTCGTCGCGCAGGCGCTTGAGCTGCGGCAGATAGCTGCGCAGCGGCAGCAGCGTAAACTGGCGCTGTTCGACCGCCGTGCCGTTGTACCAGCACACCATAATGCCCATGATGAGTGCAGCCATGAGGATGGTGAAGTAGCCGCCGTGGAAGAACTTGGTGAGTGAGCTCACGAAGAAGAAGCCTTCGAGCAAAAGGAAGAAGGCCGCGAAGATCCACGGAGCAACCTTGAGCTTGCGCTCCTCGTGCAGGTAGAAGAAGAGCAGCAGCGTGGTGCACATCATAGTCAGCGTAATGGCAAGGCCGTAGGCGGCTTCCATATGAGCCGAGTTCTGGAACAGCAGCACCACGATGACGCAGCCGACAAGCATGACGTTGTTGACCATGGGGATGTAGAGCTGGCCTTTGGTCTCGGCCGGATAGAAGACCTGCATGTGCGGCATGAGGTCCAGGCGACTGGCCTCGGACACCAGCGAGAACGCGCCGGTAATGAGCGCCTGCGAGGCAATGATGGCCGCGATGGTTGAAAGGCCGACGGCAAACGGACGCAGGCCCGGGGCGAGCATCTGGTAGAACGGGTTAAGGTCGGCAATGCCCATGAGCTCGGGGTTGGCAGCGTTGTTCATAAGCCAAGCGCCCTGGCCCATATAGGACAGCAGCAAGCAGCACTTAACGAACGGCCAGGTGGCGTAAATGTTGCCGCGACCCACATGGCCCATGTCGGAGTACAGCGCCTCGGCACCGGTGGTGGCGAGGAAGCAGCTGCCCAGAATCATGATGCCCGCGTGGTTGTTGGGGCTCAGCAAAAAGGCGATGCCGCGCACCGGGTTGAGGCACAGCAGCACGGCGGGGTGCTGGAAGACAAAGAACAGACCCGTGCCGCCCAGGAACAGGAACCACAGCGTCATGATGGGGCCAAAGGCGTGACCGATTTTGGCCGTACCGATGCGCTGTACCAAGAAGAGCACGATGATGATGGCGAGCGTAATGGCGACGACGCGGCCCTGGTCATCGCCCAGCACGGCATGGACCGCCGGGATGGTGCGCAGGCCCTCGATGGCCGTGGTAACGGTAACGGCCGGCGTCAGGATGCCGTCGGCGAGCAGCGCGGCGCCACCCAGCATGGCGGGGATGATAAGCCACTTGCCGCAGCGCTTGACCAGGCTGTACAGGGCAAAGATGCCGCCCTCACCATGGTTATCGGCGCGCAGCGAGATGAGCACATACTTGATGGTGGTCAGCAGCGTGACCGTCCACACGACAAGGGAGAGCGCGCCAAGCACGAACTCCTCCGTCACACTTCCGATGCCGCCGTTGCCGGCAACGAGCGCCTTGGTTACATACATAGGGCTGGTGCCGATATCGCCGTACACCACGCCCAGCGTGACGAGCATCGCCGAGATGCTCACAGGAATCGCAGCGTGCGAGGCTGCCTCCTTGGCCTTTTGTTCCATAAGCCGGTTTCCTCCCAACTTTAATGTTCGAAGGAATTATAGGTAATCGGCCCATGTTTGAATGGCACTGTTTTCCCAGCTAAATAAACATTTATACGGCCTTTAGGCCACCTCGGCGATATGGAATGTGACAAAGGGACTGTCCCTTTGCCACATCACCGCATTCGTTACTTGCCGAGCCAGTTTTTGAACCACCACTCCATGGAACGGCTCATCTCGGCCATAAAGGGGCTCGTGTGCTTGCGGGTGTAGATATCCACCACGCGCTCGCCCACCTCGCGTGCGTGCGGGCGAAACATCGTGTCCATCTCGGCCACCTGCGCGTCCATAGTCGCGTCGTCCGCACGGCGGTAGCGTTCCTCGTGCACCAGGTTCACCACGGGGTGCGCGATTGCCGGGCGCTCTTTGCGAGGCGTGCCGATGATGAGCATCGACAGCGGCATGGTATACGGAGGCAGATCGAGCAGCTCGGCGACTTCCTCGGCATTCTCGACGATATCACCGATATAGCAGCTCCCCAAGCCCAGAGCCTCGGCGGCAACCACGACGTTTTGCGCGGCGATCACGGCGTCTTGGGCCGCGATGGCAAAGTCGCCCAAACCCGGCGCGCGGCGGGGCGCCTTGCCCGTACGCTCGACAAACTCGGGCTCAAAGCAGCCCACGTGCTCAAACAGATCGATCCACTTGGCATAATCGACCACAAATATTAGTGCCCAGGGCGCCTTGGCGATCATGGGCTGGTGGTCGCACAGGTCGGCCAGACGATCGAGCGTGGCCTGCTCGCGAATGCTCACGATGGAATACATCATCATGGCGCCCGCCGACGGCGCGCGACTCGCCGCATGCAAAATCGCCGCCCGCTGCTCGTCGGTCACCGCCACGGGACGGCCGTCGTCATCGCGCGCAAAAGCGCGCGTGGAGGAACGGTGCTCCAACGTGTCCAGCACCGCATTGCCCGTGGTCTCGACCGGATAGCCGCACGTATCGACCGCCGCTCCATCGCCGCCCATGTCCGCCTTGCAAACCTGCTCGTTCATCGCCTCATCCTCGCTAATTCTTTAAGAAGCCTTTACGTTTCCGTGTAATTCCCGTCCATTATCGCGCAGGTCGCCGCTACATTGCGCAACACCGCCACGCACGCGCGTTATTATGGCTGGTTGTTGTGCGCAGTCACCAAATGCAGCGCATATCTTGGTAACAATCGGGTAAACCCCCGCTTTCGTAGGTTTTAGTTTGTGAGGAGTCTCAGCATGTTCGCTGCCGCCATCTCGCTCGTCGGTCTTGCGGCGACCGTCTACCTTGTCTTGCGCGAGGCCAAGGCCATTCGCGCTCAGTCGGGCACCGTTGCCAAAAGCGCTCTTGGGTGGAGCGTCGCCTTCGGCCTGTTCCAGCTCTTTTTGACCATTTGGGGTGCCATTGGCCTCGTCGCCCAAAACGAGCCGCTCGCCTTTGTGATGCTTATCCTGACCAACGCCATTCTCACCGGATGCGCTTGGGCCAGCATCGCCCGCGACCGCTTCGCCCCGCGCGTCTTTGCGTTCGCCGAGCCCGACGCCCCCGCCCCCACCGGCAAGCTCGCCCGCCTGCGCGGCGCCTTTGTGGGCAAACCGCTCGTCGCCGCCGTCTTGTGCCTACTGCTCGCCGGCGTCTTTGCGCTGCTGGGCATGGAGGTCTCGTCCAACCACGACTTTACCTGGGTCTACCCCCTGTGCATTCTGCTCGAATGGGCCATTATCACCGTGCTCATGGTCGGCTTGTTCTTCCTATTCCAGCGCCACGGCGCAGCTCCCGCGGTCCTGGCCTTTGCCCTCTTTGTCCTAGGCATTGCAGAGTTCTTTGTCATCACGTTTAAATCCATGCCCATCCAGCCGGGCGACCTTTCGGCCATCTCCACCGCCGCCGCGGTCGCCGGCAACGGCTACACCTTCTCGATCTCGCTGTTCTGCGTGCTGTCCATGGGCTTTACCGCCATCGCCATGCTGCTGTGCGAGTACGCCGGCCTGGTGGCACCGCACCGTCAGAAGGGTGCCGCCAACGCCAAGCGCATGCTGCTCACCAACCTGCTCGTGGCAGTGCTGTGCCTGGGCAGCGTAACCGCGCATGTCACGCTCATCGACTACTACAACACCCTCGGCATCACCGTCTACACCTGGCGCCCGCTCGAGAGCTACTGGCGCGAGGGCTACCTGCCCGGCTTTATTAGTGCGGCACAGTCCATCAAGCCGCCCAAACCCGCCGACTACTCCGTCGACGATGCCAAGGCCACGCTCAAAAAGTACGCCAAGGCCTACGACAAGTCCGACGCCGCCAAGAGCGACGAGCGCGCCGCCGCAAAGGAGCAGTTCGACAGCGAGAAGCCCACGGTCATCGCCATCATGAACGAGACCTTCTCGGACCTATCCATCTACCAGAACATGCGCGCCGGCTACGAAGGCCCGCAGTACTTTAAGAGCCTGTCCAACTGCCTCAGCCGCGGCAAGCTCTACGTGAGCGCCTACGGCGGCGGCACCGCCAATACCGAGTTTGAGTTTATGACCGGCAACTCCATGGCCAACCTGGGCTCGGGCGTGTACCCCTACACCATCTACAACATGGAGACGACCGGAAACTTAGCCGAGCAGTTCAAGTCGCTCGGATATTCCACCACGGCCATGCACCCCAACCACGCAACCAACTGGAACCGCGAGAACGTCTACAAGGATTTTGGCTTTGACCAGTTCCTGTCCATCAACGACTTCCAGGGAGCTGACACCCTGCGCGGCATGGTGACCGACCAGGCGACCTACGACAAGATTCTTGAGCTGCTCGACCAGAACGCCGATCCGCAGTTTATCTTCGACGTGACCATGCAGAACCACTCGGGCTACGACACGGGCCTGCTGCCGGTCGACAAGCAGATGCACCTGAACATCGACACGACCGACCTGGACGCCAAGACCGTCGAGGACGGCACGCTCTCCGATATCGACGAGTACGTCTCGTGCATCGAGCAGTCCGACCAGGCGCTGCGCTACTTCCTCAACGCCTTGAGCAAGCTCGACCGCAAGGTGGTCGTGGTGTTCTGGGGCGACCATCAGCCTTTCTTCCCGTCCAAGTTCAACGATAAGTGGTTTACCGGCGAGGACGACGCCACCCACCAGGAGCGCTTGTGGCAGACCGACTACATCATCTGGGCCAACTACGACGTTGCCGGCTGCGACCAGACGAGCGAGGTCGACGACCTGTCCACCAACTACCTGTCCACGCAGCTTATGCAGCTGATCGGCGCCCCGCTGACCGACTACCAGAAGGCGCACATGACGCTGCGCGAGTCGCTGCCCGCCATCAACTCGGTGGGCTACGAGGACGCCAGCCTGCGCTGGGCGCTCTCCTCCAACGTCACCGGCGACGACGCCGTTGCCGCAGCCGCCACCAAGGCGCGCGAGGATTACGCCAAGATGCAGTATTACGAAATGTTCCGCGACGGCAAGAACGTCTATACGGAGCACTTCCAGACCGAGGCCAACGAGACCGACCCCAACCTGGCACCGGGCACGACCAAGATCAAGTAACAGGGTCGGGGACCCAAATCGGCGGCAGACGGAGGCGCGGGAAAGGTCTGCTGCTCAAACAGTCCTGCGCAAGACGGGGGCCACATTAAGTGGCCCCCTTTGCGTGCGGAACTCGCGACAGACCTTTCCCGCGTCTCCGCCTGCCGCCGCCCCTCACCTGTTGCGGGTTGAGTGAGCTGATGAGAAGCTGCGCTCGCCTCGTAGCAGAAGCGTAGCCTGGCATGCGCATCGCGGAAAGCTTGTCCCGGAATTCACGTCCGGAATGGGATGCGGTTTCCGCTTGTGGCCCCGTTGGGAAACCGCATCCCATTCCGATCACAAATTCCGAGTCACATTTTCCGCCAAGGCTTCAACCGGAAACCGTGTCCCATTTCTCAGCCGAATACTGGGATGCATTTTCCGCTGAGTCCCTCAATCGGAAAGTGCATCCCATTCCAAAGGCGAATTCCGGGATGAGCTTTCCGAGACCCCTCCCATCCGGAAAGCCCGTCCCACTCCGTATACATCCAGGCATGAAATCATCAGCTTATTAGGCCTTCTATCAATAAAGAGACACCCTCCCGGGCGGCGGGCACGAAGTTCATCGCGAGTTCCGCACGCAAAGAAGGCCACTCAATGTGGCCTTCGTCTTGCGCAGGACTGTAGAGCAGGGAACTTCGTGCCCGCCGCCCGGGAGGGCGTTTCATTTAGAAGATGAACCTAGCGCTTATCCCTCCGGGACAAAAGAAGCGCGGCTATAAATGCGATGATTGCAAGCGTCAGCAACACCAAAAGCAACGTGAGCGTGTTGTCGCCTGTTGCCACCAGACCAAGCAAGCCGGGCTTCTTTCTGCCAGCAGACTGCACGGGGATCTTCTCGCCATCGTCCTCGGCGGTGATTTCCCAGCGAATGGTCTTGTTTGCATCGGCAAGCTCGTTGCCCACCGACGTCGGAACGCTTAGCTGCAGATTAAGCACCGTGCTGCCATCGCTCGTAAACGTGGCGATTTCCGTGGGATAGGCGAACACGCTGCCCGGTGTTCCTGTCTGGAGCCAACCTGCAGAGGCATCGCCCACAGTCGCCGTTAAGGTGATGGGAGACAGCATATGTGCCGTCTCGTGATCGACAACGGCACGTACAAACACGCGCACCTGGGATTTTACGCCCGTGGCGCGAACTTCAATCTGCTGATCGCGCACATCGCCGGGCATCAGATCTTTAAAGGCCAAAAACAGATCGGGCTCCCCCGAAGAGCCCGTCGCCCCCGAGACCGTCAGCTGGCGCGCATTTCCGTCATAGGCAATCGTGGGAGCATCGGCAAACGCACGGGCAGGCGCGGCAAGCGCGGCAACACAGGCAACAACCGCGACCACACAGCGCACGGCGCGCATAGCGTCTTTGCGAATCGGAAAAGCCATGCTTACGCACCCCCATGCGGCGGCACCAGCACGCCATCCTTGACCGTACAGCCCCATGCCTCTGTAACTGCGTCATCGGGCGTGGACTGAATTGCCTGGGTCGAAATGTCGACGACCAGGTTCTTGCCATCCGCCTTCCTCTCAGTCACGCTCTTGATGAGCACGCCGGTTTTGTCCATCGGCGCAACGGAAGATGTCCAATAGTAGAATCCGTCGGACGCGGCAACCCAAGACGAGGCGCTGTTGGAAGCAGACGCATCGGACACGTTGCCCCGCTCAATAACGTAGTCCGTTCCCGCAACCGGCTCATCCCACAGGCGCGCGCCATCCTGGTCCTGCCAGTAGATATCCACCGCAGCACGCAGGTATGCCGGAGCCGAGCCCTTGTTTGTAATCGTGACGTCGCTCTTCACGTTGCCATCGAGTTTCTCGTCCACCGAGGGCGCCACCGAACCAAAGCCAAACTCGTTGACCAGCACACCCGTAACCGAAAGCCACGCGAAGGCACCGGCAGCGCCAGCCAAAAGGAGAACGCCCACAAGGAGGGCGACGATCTGCTTGCGCTTAGTCATCCTAATCCTCCCTCATCAGCGTGCCGTTTTCCCAAACATTCTTGGCACGCGAACCGCCATCGACCCATTTGTCCTTCGCGCGCGTGTTGACGCACGTCACCACCGTGTCGCCCACGCTCGAGGCGGACGAGATGGTCAACTCGGCAGATTTGCCGGGAACCTTGCCCGGCGTACTCAACTCGCCCTCGTAACGCCATGCCCAAGCTGTGTCTTCCTCGACGGTATAGACGCCCGCAGGCGCGGCAAACTGCACGCTGCCGACATAGCAGACCTCACCGTTTTCGTCGTGTTGCTCGCCAACTTTCACCTCGACCGTGCGCGTCTCGGCAGAAGAATCCTGCGGCATCTTTCGCGTCACCTTAAAGCGAAACGTTTGTCCCATGGCACTGGCATCGGTTGTCTTTTTAACGATCGTCAACGTATGAGTCTGATCAAAGTTAAACACAGCGTTGCCGGCACCTTGATCGCCTTCACCCGTCTTCTTGGACTCCAGACGGTTGGCCAGGTCAAACGAACCATTACCCGAACCCAGACTATAGAGCGAGACAAACTTGCCGTCCACGGGAGCTTCCTCTGCACCAGGGCCGTAGCTTGCCCGCGTTACCGTGACGGTCAACTGCGTTCCCATAAACGGCTTGGCAAAGCAGACCTTAAACGGCGCCTTATCGGCGGCGTCGTCGACGGTGTTGGCGGCGGAAGGATCGAGCAGCCACTTAAGCTGCGCGGTCATGTTTTCGGGCTTTCCATCAGACGTATCGTTGGCAACCACGCGATACGTCACGGGATACAGGTCCATATCGCCCTTGACCGGCTCGTCCTTAAACGTATCCCAAGCCTCCGCAGCACCTTCGGCACCCACATATCGCCATTCCAAGAAGAGTTCACGCTTATCGCCATTGGCGGCCGCCTGCTCATCGAGCAGCGCAACGATCTTGGAGTGGGCATCCGGGTCATATGCCACGGATTTTTGCTCCATCACGGGGTTGCCGTCCTTGTCATAGACGGGGTTGCCGCTCTCGCCCATTTTAGGGACATCGACCGTGTGGATAAAACCGGACTTGCCGTCTTGTGCGCGCTCATCGCCCGAGTCGACGGTCGCCGTAAAGATGACCGACCCGTCGATACCGTGATAGCGCACCTTATACGGCGCAATCTTGTACACCGCAGTGTAGGTCACGTTCTTAAAGGGCTCATTACCCTCGAGGGGATACTTCTCCTCATCGGTCATCAGGGTGTAGTTGCCATCGGGTGTATAGTCACGCGACCAGCCGACAAAGTCGTACTTGGTGCCGTCCTTGCCGACAACCTCAGTTGCAGCTTTTACCTCCAGCGAAATCTTATCACCAGAGTCGGTACGCGCAAGGGAGCGTACGGCATAGGGATCATCCAGATTAGCATCGATATTCGATTGGACACTTACCGCGCTGGCGCGGTAGACCGGATACAACTCCATGGGGGCCTTGACCACGGTGCTTTTATTCACCATGGAAACGTCGTCCGACCAAACGACATAACCGCTGCCAGCTACCGGCTTAGTTTCCGTCCAGCCCACGAAGGCATTGTATGCGTTCGTTGCAGCATCGATATCGCCGACGTTATACGTTGGCAGCGGGATGCCGTCCTTAAGGCTGCCGAGAGAATCGCCCTGCTGGGCTACCTTACCGTCCACACCCCTGGCATTGAGATGGTACACAACCGCCAACGGCGAATAGTACGCCACAAATGTATAGGTCCCGCCGGGCTCCACCTGATAGGAATATGAGTTACCGTCGGCAGAATCGAGCTCCTTGACCTCACCATTCGGAAGTTCGACCTCGACCTTATTTAGCTTATATAACTCGCCGCCGGACTTGTATACCGTCGTTTCGATATCAGGAGTCACCGTTGCCGTGGCGGGATCGGTGTCCACATTGAGATTAGGGGTGATGTCATACCTAGGAACATTCACCTCGGAAGTACCCTCAAAACCGGCGCGGTGCAGGTTGGTGGTGTAGTTAACGTCGTACTTCGCGTACACCGGATAGGCATCCTGGTACTGGGTGACCTTGAAATCTGGTTTCACCAGATACGGTTCGGCCTTATCCGGGTCAGAAGTGGTGAAGGAATCACCCTTGACATCGTAGATATAGTCCCAGACGGCAGAATCCTTCTTGACCTCGGCGGTCGAAATCCAGCCCAGGAACTTATAGCCCGGCACGGCCATGTCGGCATCGGTCGGGGAAGCTTCGAGGGTCAGGGGGCTCTCATACGATCCCTTCTCACCATCTTCTGGCTTTTCGGCCACTTTAACCGACTTATTAACATGCGGGTAGTAATACGTGAACGTCGGATCCGCCCCGTTCACCTTGGTCTGCAGCAAGTTACTCTCATAGCGCCGCGTGGCAGTCCTCACGACATTATCGTCCTTGTTGTAGAAATTAACGTCCGTGGTAATCATCGCGCGAACGTAGTACTTCTTATCTGTACGCACCATGCTCTCGATGGGATTTTTCACATATGTCCAATATTCACCATCGCGCTCAAGCGTCCAGAAATTCAGGCGATAGCGATCATTCACCGGTTTGACCGTTACGTTCAGCGAAGCCGAAGTCCAAGTATCGCTTAGCGTTGCAGCGCCTGGAAAATCGGTATCGGCATAGAGGTTTTTTAGAGTATCGGCTCCCGTATCGTTTTTAACGTTGTGCGAGTACGCGTTAAGGGGACTCACGACAAGGGTTTCCTTCGTGAAGCGCGTGCCACACGTTTCATAACTATCCTTTATACCGTGGTCAACATGCTCCGGACCCCAGTGGACGACGTTTTCACGCACGAAGGTACTACCGACGTTTTCCTCAAAGGGCGTTTGATAGCGATTCCAAACGGAACAAAGTAGCTTGCTGTCCGTAAACTCATGGTTGGTATAAGCCCGAACGTAATAATCCACTCGGTACTCAAAGCGGGCGATGTAGGTATGCGGCGCGGTTAAATCGACATCTGCGGGGAGCGTAAAGCTGGAGTCGCGGCTTACGCGCACCTCGAGCGGGGCATCCTCGGTCCCCTTGTTTTCATACCAACCCAAGAAGCGATAGCCATCGGGAAGCGCACCGCCCTCGGAAAGGGGCTTGTTGTCCACGCCGCGCACCTGCACCGTGTAAACGCTGGCTCCATCCTCGGCAGTCTTGACATCGACATGGGTATTGCCCACGCCATCACGCTGGGTCGTATCTTCAAGCCCATCCTGATCATTGCCCTCGAACACCGTCATGATGTTCGACACGTAGTCGCTGTACACCGGATAGAAGTCGGTCGGGCCGACCACGGTAATCACGCTGCCAGCAGGATAAAATGATCCTTTGTTTTTAAGGTCGGCAAGCGCGGTTGAAGTGATGGCAGCATAGCCACCATTCATCCCCGCCTCGCTGCTAGGCTGCGTGGTCCAGCCGATAAACGTCGCGCTAGCGGAAAGCCCCCCGCGGTCTGCGGGAACCGCGGGCGTCAAACCCACGCCGTAGCGATACCAATCAGTGGACTCGTCGTGCGCATCACCGGTTTTCCAATCAAGCGTCTTACCCTCAACGTTGTAGAACAGCACTTGCGCCTCGTACGAGGCGATAAACAGGTCGTTGCCCTTAAAACCGTCGGCCCCCTTCGCGTTATCGGCGGTATAGGTCGACGTTTTCTCGTGCGCTTCGTTCTTCTGGACCTGCTTGCCAGCCTTAACGGCATCGGCATCGGTCTTGCCGTTAAACCAGGCGTTATCGGCATCGATGCGGTTCACATTGACCCCGGACTCGCGGAACCAGCCCATGAAGCGATAGCCCTCGTTGACCTCGGTCAAACCCTCAGGCTTTGCGGAGGTATCCTGCCTAAACGTCACCGATGTATCGCCCTGGGCCAAGCCCTGAGCCGTTCCCGCCAGCACGGCGCTCACGGCAAAGGCATACGGGTCCGAGGTCGCCTGATCAATACCAAGTTTGGTTGCCTCGATGGTCGCGGTACCCGCACCGGGAAAATCGATCGTCGCCTTAACGCTCTGGCCATGCACGGGAATCTTCAGCTTGTAATCCATCGCCCACTCATTGGTGTGCTGGCCACCCAGGGCATCGTCGTTGTCGGTCGAGCGCATGGTGCCGGCACAAAAATCGTAGTCGTGCTCCTCCCACAGCTCACGCGTGGTGTAGCGCTCGTCGTCCCATGGACCATAGCTGTCGCCCTTGGTGGTACCGTCGCCGCCAAAAGAGGGGATCTTTTTCTTAGCCGCGGTACCCTGGCTGCTGCCTTTTAGGCTCACGCTCGGCTTAAAGTAGCACTCGGTGACCGTGGCATCATCCTTGTTGGCACGCGCGGCAATACCGCCCAGGTTCACATCGTTTTGAATGATGGGAATCACGGCGATGGGATTGTACTGACGCGAGCTCAAGTCACCCGCAAAATGGCTTCGAACGAGCTCGTTGCCCTTTTCGGTTAGAATACGACCCGCCAAGCCACCCGTCCACGCACGCGTCACGGCGACGACGCCCACATATGACGCGGCATAGCTGTAGCACTGCGCCGTCGAGAAGCAGTCGATAATCTTGGCCTCGCCCGCCATGCAGCCCACAAAACCCGAGGCGTACACGTTGTTGCCGCCCAGGGCGCCAATGGCCACGTCGTACTTATTGGTGACGTCGGTCATGCCAATCGAGCCATCGTCTTTGCGCGTAGGCGTAACGCGGCAGTACTCAATCGTCGAATTTGTAACGTAGCCGGCAAACGCCGCCATATACAGACCCTCACCGCCGAGCGCCTGCACGCCCGAGGTCGTGTTGTTAACGGCGCGGCCACCACGTACCTCGCAGTTATAAAGGGTACAGCCGTCGAGCTCGCCGGCGATGAGACCGCCCTCAAAGCCTGCGTTGGTAATGAGGTTGAGAGCATTGTTGGCGCAGGTCACGTGCAGCGTGCTCTCCATGACCATAACGTTTTCGAAGCGCGTATTGACGGCCTTGCCCACGATAATGCCACCGCGGAAGTCCGCCCACACGTTGGCGTCCTTGACCAGGAAGTTTTTGATGGTGGCACCGTTGGTCTCGGCAAAAAATCCCGTATCGCGCTCGGGGTCAAAAGCGTCTTTATCGTAGTTCAGGCCCTCAACGGTGTGGTTTTGACCATCGAACACGCCCTTAAACGGATGCTCCTTGTTGCCAAACGACAGATGCTTAACGGTGTTTGCAACGATGTCTTTCATGTCGTCGCTGTCGAGCTCAATGTCGTTATCGAGATAAACGTGCCAGCCGGACGTATCGCGCTCGCGCGACAGCGCCACACACGACAAAAAGTCAGCCTCGTTTTTGATGTGGAATTCGTTTTTGTTCTCGGGCACGTCCTCGGCATGCACCACCGTTGGCAGCGCCATAACGCAGCAAAGGGCAATCGCTGCGACGGCAACCAGCCTGCTAAGCATACCCCGGTTCATATTCTTGATCTTCATAGGCTAGTTCGCCTCCGGCCAACCCACAACGTCAAGTACGTCGAGGGCGGTATCGCTTGTCTGCTGGTTTTTGGCCTGCACGGCCTCAACATCGATATCGAGCTTGAATGAGCCGCCGCGCGCGGCATCGTGGTAGTCGCCCACAAATCGCAGCGAGTCCATAAGGCTTTCCGTCATGGCGCCGGGGTCGAGCATGCCGCCACGCCCGGCCAATCCACGGTAGTAGTACCACCCATCGCCGCCGTCGATCCACGGGGACCCCTCGTCCGCGTTCACATGAAACGCAACGCTGCCCGAGGCATCCGCACTCGAACCGTCGGGTGCCACTGACGTCATGCGTAGACGAGCGCGAACGTACTCAGGCTGCGTGCCGACGTTCTCCACGCGCACAATGCGGCTGATGTCAGAACCCCCGGCCTTGGTGTCGGGATAGTCCCCGTGCTCGTTGGGCTCAAACGGAATCTCCTCGCCCTGCTCGTTGAGGGTGTATTCGCAGACTCGTACCTTCACGCTGCCAAACGATAGAACGTTGTTCGCCGGAACCATATCAACGGTAAAAGCCAGCGTGCCGCACAGGCACGCCAGGGCCAACAGCGCCATCGCGGCAAGCGCCAAGGTGCGTTTCTGATTGTCGGAAAGATTGTTGAGCATTACGTTCGCCAATCGTCGATCAAAGGGGGACCGAGATCCCGACCCGAAAATGGGGATGGGGAGCGGGCCGGGATCTCAGTGGGGGGGGATTAAGCCTGAGCCTGAGTCTTAGCCCATTCCTTGGCCTGCTTAAGGGCATTCTGCGCGTCAGCATTTTCACCCTGCTCGGTGCCATTCTGGCCCGCGCCAAAGATGTAGGCAGAGACCGTCATCGTGGGAGCCTGTTTCGGGTCAGTAGTAGTCTCGACAACATCGGTGTTGTTCATGGCAGAGGGAATCGTCACGGCAGTGAAAAGCTCATCGGTATAAACGTCCTGCGTTGCTTTGTTGGCTTCGAGCTTTGCAGGCAGGTTCTCTGCGGCAGAGTTCTTGGAGTACATAAACAGACCGCTCACGTACTGGTTGCCAGAGTTGTCAGATTGGTTGGTCTTGACTTGACCCCCAACGGGCTTCCAATTCGTATTTTTGAGCGTAAAGTACGGGGTCTTTTCAAGGCTGGTGCCAGGCTTGACGATGGCATTCTTTACGTAAATGAATACGTATGCATCATCAGAGCCAGCCTTGATGCCGACATTGGGGTTCTTGGCCACAGTGGCGCCAGGAACCATCTTGGAGTTGGCAACCCACTGGGTCTCGAACAGGTAGGCCTTTTCAGTGTTCGGATTATCGGGGTCCGGTTTCTCGGGATCGGTCGGATCAGGCTTGTTTTCCGGGTGGCCAAAGCTACCCACCGTGAACACGTTGTCAATGTGCTCCTGCGCCGTCAGCCATGCATAGGTACCCACGCCGGCAGCCAGCACCAACAGCAACAGGGCGGCAATGATGCCGTAGCGCTTTTTCTTCTTGTTTTCCATCGTTCTCTTCCTTTCGAGAATCGTTTTCCCCGGCAACGGCCCCTACCGCCGCCGACGCTTTTCCCTGCCGCTATGAACGCCGCTCCCTCGCATGCACGCGGGTATGCTTGCCCGCAGGCTCGTCGGGAACCATCCGATCGAGCACTATCGACGCCGCGATCAGCAGCGCCAGAACGGCCACCACAACAAGCAAACCGGGCATCGTCGTGCAATATGCGTTGACGAAGCCCAGGTAAGGGACACAAAAAGAAACAGTGCCGATAACACTCGAAAAAGGCGTCTGCTCGGCATCGTGCATGATGCTTCCGTCTGCATTTTTGTTCGCAATTCCCTGCGTGCCGATCATCTGCGCCACAGGGTCGATCTCGTACACCTGGTGCGTCACCACAGCACCGTCCGATCGGTAAAAGGTTGCATTGTCACCCACGGCAATATCCACTGGCTCAGCCTGGCGAACAAACACCATGGAGCCAACGGGAAGCTCGGGTTCCATAGAGCCCGAGAGCACAGCAAAGGGCATGTATCCAAATGCACGAGGAACAAAAGAAACAACGGCAAGGGCTATGACAAGCGCGAACGCCAAGCTACTCAAAAGTGCAATAAATCGTTTGAGTCTACGCGCCGTCAAAGTGATAATTCATCCCCCTTGAGGACCTATTCGACCCATCCAAAGGTCAGCAAGTTTCAACAGGAACCGCAAGGCGCTTGAAAAGTGAGTCCGAAATAAGCCAATTTGGAATCTTTTCGTAATAAAAACATAGCGATGTGCTACACATTTTTCAATGTTTTGTCGCTAAATGCTACTAATTTTGGCGTAAGTGGTCATTTATCCCCAAATTGGTCTGCTTTATCCAATATCTGTGACTAACCCCCTAGGCAATTCCTCCATAGAGGGTTAAATATTTTGAAAAACTCAGATATCGTACCCCCCCCCACATTAAAAATAAACTGCTGGATGTACTGTTTATTTTTAACCCCCCTATTGGAGTTTTATGCTGCCACATATAGCTCACAACCCATAACCCTCTGCAAGCCGTGTCCCAGAATTCATGTCCGAAACGGGATGCGGTTTCCGCTTGTGGCCCCGTTGGGAAACCACATCCCGCTTCGGCCGCAAATTCCGGGTCGCATTTTCCGCCAAGGCCCTCAACCGGAAACTACATCCCATTCCAAAGGCAAATTCCGGGACACAGCTTCCGCAACCCCGTGTTAAGAAAAAAGCCTCGAGGATTTCGAGGCTTTCACATTTGTATTGTTTTGCACGAAGGACCGCGAACGGCGAAGCTACTCGCCCAGCACGGCCTTCTTTGCGGCTGCGGCCATGTTGTCCAGGTCCTCCTTGGTGGGGTGGTCCTTTGCGGCAACCCAGTTGTCGAGCAGCATCTTAAATCGGGCGTTTTCGGGATCTTGCTCGAGCATCGCCTCGTAGCGCTGCTTGACCGCGGGGCCCATCTTGCCCTGGCACATCGCCCAGCCCGCAAGCTCGGCATCCCCAGCCAAATTGGACGATACGCGGTCGATAATCTGCTGATAATAGCTCTGGTCGGCCCCAAAGCCGCAGGTGCCAAATAGGAACACGCGCTTGCCGTGCAAGGCGGAGAGCAACGCCGCCACCGAGGGCGTGCAGACACCCTTGTCGCACCAAAAACCGACAAGCACCGTATCGGCAGCGCAGGCACCCTCTGCCTCGTGCGCGACCTGCTCCGGATCTGCATCATCGCTCAGCGCGGCGGCATGGATAAACTCGACGCCTGCAGCCTGCAGGGCGCGCTTGATCGCCCCCGAAACCATCCTGGTATTACCGCTCTTGCTGTTAACCACCATAGAGCATGTCATAGTCACGTTGCCTCGTTTCCCCCGAAACTCGAGCCATTAATGCAATTTGTTAAAAGCATATCTTAGTACTAACGACGCAGATGTAAACCATCTGCCGCTAATCGGCAGCCCCTACTGGGCAAACTGGCTGCGGTAGAGCTCGGCGTAAAAGCCGCCTGCTACTAGCAGCTCGTCGTGCGTGCCGCGCTCGATAATCTCGCCGTCGCGCATGACCAGAATGCAGTCGGCGTTGCGGATCGTCGACAGGCGGTGCGCCACCACGAAGCTCGTGCGACCGGCCATGAGCTCGTCGAATGCCGCCTGCACCTGCAGCTCGGTGCGGGTATCGATACTCGAGGTCGCCTCGTCCAGCAGCAAGATAGCCGGGTCGGTGAGCATGACGCGCGCGATGCACAGCAGTTGTTTTTGACCCTGGCTAAACGTGCCGCCGTCCTCGCCGATTACCGTATCGTAGCCGCCTGGCAGCTGCACGATAAACTTGTGCGCATGAGCGCGCTTGGCGGCCTCGACAATCTGCTCACGCGTAGCATCGGGACAACCGTAGGCAATGTTCTGGGCCACCGTGCCCTCGAACAGCCATGTGTCCTGCAGCACCATGCCAAAGGCGCGGCGCAGGCTTGCGCGCGTGTAGTCACGCGAGGAACGGCCATCGACCGCAATGCGACCGGCATCGATATCGTAAAAACGCAGTAGCAAATTGATGAGCGTCGTCTTGCCACAGCCCGTAGGACCGACCAGGGCAAAGCGCATGCCGGGCTTGGCCTCGATGCAGATGTCCTGCAGCAGCTTGCGGTCGGACACGTAGCTAAAGTCCACATGCTCAAAGGCGACCTCGCCCTGCGGGGCGGCAAGTTCCACGGCATCCGCCGCATCGGGCTCCTGCTCGCGGGCATCGAGCAGCGCAAACATGCGGCGCGCCGAGGCGTACGCGGTCTGGATCTGCGTAATGACGTTGGTGACCTCGTTGAACGGCTTGGTGTACTGGTTGGCATAGGACAGGAAGATCTGCACGCCGCCCACCGTAAGCGCCGCGGGCACGCCCGTGATCACGCCCACGCAGCCGATCACAGCGACCACGGCATAGATGATGTTATTGATAAAACGCGTGCCGGGGTTGGAGAGCGAACCCATAAACTGCGCGCGCTCACCTGCCGTATAGAGCTCGGCGTTAAGGGCATCGAAGCGCTGCTGAGCGTGCGGGCCGTAGGCGAAGGCGTCCACCAGCTTTTGCTCACCCACATACTCCTCGATATGGCCGCCGAGTTGCCCTTGAATACGCTGCTGAGCCGTAAAGCTTTTGTTGGAGAGCTTGGCGATGGCGCCAGCTGCAAAGATGGAAAGCGGCGTGACGAGCACCACCACAAGCGTCATGGTCAGGTTGATGGAAAGCATAAACGCGAGCGTGCCCACGATGGTGATGACGCCGGTAAAGAGCTGCGTGAAGCCCTGCAGCAGACCGTCGCCCACCTGGTCGACGTCGTTGACCACGCGGCTCATAAGGTCGCCGTGGGCATGGCCGTCGATAAAACTGAGCGGCATGCGGCTGAGCTTATCGCTCGCCTCCACGCGCATGTCGCGCACCGTTTCGTAGGACAGGCGGTTGACGCAGTAGCCCTGCAGCCACTGGAAGGCCGCTGCTCCCACCACGACGAGCGCGAGTTTGGTAACGAGCAGCAGCAGCGTATCGAAGTCCACCCGGCCCGCGGCAACGATCAGGTCGATGCCCTCGCCAATGAGGATGGGCGTGTAGAGCTGCAGGATCACCGAGACGGCGGCACTCACAAACGACGCCGCAAACGAGACGCGGTGCGGACGAACATAGCCCAGCAGGCGGCGAGTCACCGCACCGGCGGGATAGCGCTCGGGGTCGCCGGGCTGACGCGGACCGTCACCCAGGTCGTTGAGGTTATCGTTGCCGGACACGTTGGCCGTCATCGTGGCGACCGAACCGGAGGAAGTGTACGGATTCATTTAGCAGCCCTCCTTTGCGCAGACGGATGCGGGGGCGGTCGGAGCGGACGCGGGCGTCGTGCTCCCCTGCTGGCCCTCGAGTTCCTCGCGGCGCAGCTGCGACTGGCAAATCTCGCGATAGAGCTGGCAGCTTGCATACAGCTCGTCCTGCGTGCCCAGGCCCGCACCCGAGCCGTGGTCGAGCACGCAGATCATGTCGGCGTCGCGTACGGTCGAGACGCGCTGGCTCACGATGACGGTCGTGAGCGGCAGCCCACCCTCGGCGGCACCACGCACGCTGCGCTCGCGAATGGCATGGCGAAGCGCCGCGTCGGTCTTAAAGTCGAGCGCCGAGGCGGAGTCATCCATGATCAGGACCTGTGGCGAGCCCACCAGGGCGCGCGCGATGGTCAAGCGCTGGCGCTGACCGCCGCTGAAGTTCTTGCCGCCCGCCTCGACCGGGGCGTCGAGCCCCTGCGGCTTGTTGCGCACGAACTCGCTCGCCTGCGCCATATCGAGCGCTGCCCAGAGCTCCTCGTCGGTCGCCGACTCGTCACGCCAGGTCAGGTTGCTGCGGATGGTGCCGCTCACCAGCGACGCACGCTGCGGAACAGTCGCAACCACATGGCGCAGCTGGTCGAGCGGCCAAGCGCGCACGTCGGCACCCATCACGCACACGCTGCCGGCGCCTGCATCGTACAGGCGCGGGATGAGCGAGACGAGCGTGGACTTACCACTGCCCGTACCGCCGATAATGCCGAGCGTCTTGCCCAGCGGGAGTTCCAGCGTCACATCGTTGACAGCATTGGCCGCGCCGGCGCCAAACGAGAAGCTCGCATGGCTCAAGCTCAGCGCAGGAACGGGAGCGACATTGCCCGGCTTGGGCAGCGCGACCGGCTGGTTGCCCTCGTCGGTGATGCTCGGCACGCAATTGAGCACCTCGTTGATACGTGACGCACTGGCGCTCGCCTTGGTAAAGACCACGACCAGGTTAGCGACGTACACGATGGAGGTCAGGGTCTGCGTCATGTAGTTCACAAACGCCATGACCTGGCCCTGCGTGAGCTCGCCCACGTCGACCTGGATGCCGCCCACCCACAGGATGGCGCACACGCCCAGGTTCATCACCAAAAATGTGACGGGGTTAAGGATCGACGAGAGCTTGCCCACCGCGATGGCGGTATGGGCCTGGTCATCGGCGGCTTGGGCAAAACGCTCGCGCTCGTGGTCCTCACGCACAAAGGCGCGAACAACGCGGGCACCCGAAAGCCCCTCGCGGCAGATAAGCGCGATGCGGTCGAGCTTTGCCTGCAGCTGCCTGTAATACGGAATGCAGCGCGCCATGACAAACCAAAACACCAGGCCGATGGCGGGCGTGCAAATCAAAAAGATCATGCCGAGTTTAAGGTCGATGGCAAGGGCCGCGGCCATGGAGCCCACCGCCAGGAAGGGCCAGCGGATGAGCATGCGCACGCCCAGCGCCACAGCTAGCTGCACCTGGTTGACATCGTTGGTGATACGCGTGATGAGCGACGGCGTGCCAAAGCGATCGAGCTCAGCATAGCTCAGCTTATTGATGTGCCCGTAGAGCGCGCCGCGGATGTCGGTACCCATGCCCTGCGAGGTGAGCGCCGCCATCTTTTGGCAGACAAGCGTAAACGAGATGCCGATCACAGCCATGGCGCCAAGTACCATGCCGTAGTGGACGACGGCGTTGACATCGTGTGTGCCGATGCCCTTATCGATCATCTGGGCAATCACGAGCGGTGTAAGCAGGTCAAAGATCACTTCGATCAGCTTGCACGCTGGGCCGATCACCATATACCGGCGAAACTTGCCACCAAAACGCCTGAGCAGCTCAATCATGTATAGGCGCTCCCTATCATCATTCACACTCAATTCGAATCATGATAGTACTGTCGCCCAAAAGAAGCGTAAACAACTCGCCATTTCTAATGGGGTTCGGTTTCCAAAGAAGCGGAGAGGCACGCGCACCCCCAGCCAGTGGCGGGCAAACCGCCTGATATACTTACATTAGTGCTACCAAGTTAGTCGCCGACCCTTGAAATGAGGTGCCGAGATGAACGACATTCTCGCAAGAAGAGCAAGACGAGCAACCGTGGGCATCGCCCTTTCCGCGGCACTTGTCGCGGGAATCGCCCCCGCAACGGCGATAGCGGCAGAAACCATTTCCCCCACCGGTGCAGTTGCCTTGCAGACGGAAGATGCGGCCGCCGCAAAAGAAAAGGCTCTGTTAGACCAAATTTGACACGATCGGCTGTTCGTCGAACCGGAAAATAA
>OBZU01000206.1_pt1 | contig 25045 bp, 16 predicted proteins | sample 1495561 | NCBI WGS metagenome assembly OBZU01 (sample SAMEA2580250, study PRJEB22360) | human gut metagenome | biome: human gut; feature: human-associated habitat; material: faeces | place: Denmark | collected 2008/2010 | reverse complement strand
TGAAAAAAATAAAACAATGCTCAAGGTTCCTTTTTCTTGCTTTAAGCTCTCATAATAAAAATTGTGATTTTTCATCTTAGGAACAGAATTTTTTATTTTATCTATATCAAAGTTCACTATTCTTCCTGTCCAAGTAGATTGAAAATCTTTTAATTCTTGTTTTAAAATCCCCAGAGCTGGGTCAAAAATTTTGATATGCTTGTTATTTATAGCTTCCACTACTACAAAATGAGCTAAACCTGATTTTGTAATGATATGTGCTATAAAAGGCAGATGTATTTCATTATTTTGTATACCTTCAATTAATTCAGCCCAATTACCTTCAAGCCCTTCAGGATTTAGGTTTAATTTTCTTGAGCCATCCAACATTCCTTGAATCGTAGTCCCAGATTCACTTGTTTTTGTTAATTCTTTAGCTGTCACCAGAGATAGCTTCCCACCAGAAAGGTTTACGATGGTTGCTAAACAAGCTGGTCCACAATCCTTTATTTCTGTTTGTCTTATCCTTTTAAACATATCTTCCCCCTATTTTGAAATATTTAGATATTACTTTTCGATATACAAAAATAAATTGAATTCCACAAAAAATAAGTACTCCTAAAAATAGTTTCAAATCATAGAATAAGAAAAAATTGAAAGGAGTAATTAAAAAAACTTGAGCACGAGTATCGATTAAAAAGTTATACAGATAGAAATATGAAATACTTGTTATAGATATCCCTATACCACTTCCTATCCATGTACCCGTTAATAATTTTAAACAAAACTCTTTAGTCAATTGTAGCGGACTACACCCAAGGGATGTTTTTATCTGTAGTTCTTGTTGTGACAACAAGAATCGTCTCTTTAATTGCATAACTATGTAAAAAATAAAAAATAAAAATAATGCAATTATTAATACTAACAAACTCACTTCCAGCATTGCTAACAAGAAAATTAATTCCTCTGAAGTATCATTATTAAACAAACGGAAAATTGGAGAGATGTTTTGAGCATCCTTTTCTTGGCTCTTTTTAAATAAATAGACATAAAAATATAATCGGACAAATACAGTAATCCATAAGTTAATAAACATTGAAAAATAGAAATATTTACTGATTGATTTTATTTTTAATAAGTAATTAGACCTATTTATAGTCAATTCTCCACCTCTATAACTTCATTCAAATTTTTTTCTGTTATTTCGTAAATCTTCTTCTTTATTGATGGAATCTGATCATAGTCATGTGTAACCACGATTAGAGGGATATTATACTTATTACTTACACGGTATAAAATATTCATTATTTTTTTTGATGTATCTGGATCTAAATTTCCTGTAGGTTCATCTGCCAAAATAAGTTCAGGATTTTTTATAATTGCCCTAGCAATAGCAACCCGTTGTTTCTCTCCTCCTGAAAGAAGAGAGATTCTCGTGTATAGTAACTCTGTAATTTTTAACTCCACAGCTAGTTTCTCAACCTGTTTTTTGATAATCTGACTAGGAATTTTTTTGATTTTTAAGGGATAAGCAATATTTTCATACGCACTTAACCATTCAATTAGTTGAAAATCTTGGTGAACATAACCTATGCTCCGCCTATACGATATCAATTTTTTCCTCGTATCTAAACAGACTTTTTTTTCATCTAGAACAAATTCTCCCGTAAAATAAGGATGTTCACCTGCGAGTATGTTTAAAAGCGTTGATTTACCTACGCCGCTTTTTCCTATAATAAAAGAGACTTCTTTACTAGAGAATTCAACAAAATCAATTTGATAAAGAAAAAAATTTTTTTGAGTCAGTACTTTTACATCTATCAACTTAATATTCATTATCTAACCTGCAATTCATTCTAAAAATACGCTATAATGTTTTTTGATTTGTTCTTTGTATATGGAAGTAAATTCAAATATTACTTCTTCATCAGATACTAACAGAAATTCAACAACTACTGTGCTCGTTTTTAAAAATTTATCTCCCTCAATTTTAGTGGATAAATTTTTCAAATTAACTTCACCTTGTAAAGCCTTAACTGAAAATATATCTTTTATCTGTGTATTCTGAGGAACTCCATCATTCAATAAATTAAGTGTTAATTTTATACTATTGTTAGCTTCCTTTTTTAATTTACTTACTTCAACTAACTGAACATAATAATAGGGAAAGGCTATTTGTTCTGCTTCTGAATACGTTTCAACCACATCGATAGCCGAGCCATCATCTTGCTTATGTACTAGAGACTCAGGTGCAGCACATCCTGTAATAACTAACAAAGCTAAGATATTGTATAATACCTTCATATTTTTCATTCGTACAATCCTCATATTATCTGTGCAACTTCAAAAGAATACAATTTTTGTTGACTAAAACTGTATTCTTTTGAAAAGACAACATTTTATCTCCAATAAGAAACAAAAATATGGTTATATACTTGCACATGTCTTAAATAACCTGCTTTACTTCCACCACCTGCATTACACAACCAACAATGCCAATGAAAACCAGCTTTAACTTCTCTTGCAACCGTTTCGTTAATCTTTTTCATTTTATCACTCCTTTCTAAATTATAAAACAAATATATTATAATTAGAAAACAATGTCAATTGTTTTAATATTAAAAAACATTGCTTGTCCAAAAGCTTGTATATAAAGTTATTTTTTGGTCAACCTTTGCATTTAGTTATTAAAGAATAAAAGCTGTAATGTAATTTTATTCTAATAAAATAATGAGTTTTTCTTTTGAACACCGTCTTTTTTTTGTATAATAATCAAAAAGCAAAGAAAGGGTTTCTTATGACTGAACAATTCATACTCACTTCAAACGATCAACAAACTCAGCTCAATGTACGTCATTGGCCCTGCCCTTCACCCAAAGCCGTAGTTCAATTGATTCACGGCATGGCAGAGCATATCCAACGTTATGATGAATTTGCTCGTTTTTTAAATCAATTAGGGTTTGCCGTAATTGGGCATGATCATCTAGGTCATGGCGAATCTGTACAACCAAGCGCACCGATCTATGGTTTTTTTGGAGAACAAGGGCCTGAAAATGTCGTTACAGATATTCATCAAGTGAAACAATGGGCTGTGAATCGCTATCCACAATTGCCCTATTTTATGATGGGTCACAGCATGGGGTCTTTCGCCTTGCGCAACTATCTGCAAGACTATCCTGTGACTATGCAAGGAGTCATTTTCATGGGCACTGGAACAAGTCCGTTACCTTTAACCGCAGCATTGCCTTTTATTAAAAAAATGGCCGAGAAACAGCCGAAAAAACCAGCTCCGTTCATTGATAAGCTGGCATTTGGTTCTTTTAGCAAAAAATTTCCTGAAGCAAGTTCCTTTAATTGGCTTTCTAAAAATCAAGCCAATGTCGCTGACTATGAAAATGACCCATTAATGGGCTTCGTATTTACCAATAATGGTTTTGCTACCCTTTTTTCACTTGTTAAACGAGCCAATCAAAGGAATTGGTACCAAGCGATCCCAAAAGAATTGCCTATTTTAATCATTAGTGGCGCTGAAGACCCAGTTGGTGATTTCAGCAAGGGGCCAGCGAAAATTCAAAAGCAATTAAAGCATGCAGGTTTTCAACACGTGACGTTACGACTATTTTCCACATTGCGTCATGAAATTTTATTAGAAACGGAAAAAGCAACAGTTTTTCAAGAAATTGGGCATTGGTTAACGGATTTAACGAATTAAAAAAGAAGGTTGATGTTGTGACATCAACCTTCTTTTTTAATCTATTTTCGTTAAACCGCCCATATAAGGACGTAGAACTTCTGGAATCGTTACGGTGCCATCTTCATTTTGATAATTTTCCAAAATGGCCGCCACTGTTCGACCAACAGCAAGTCCTGACCCATTAAGTGTATGGGCATACTGAACATGACCCGTTTTATCACGATAACGAATCAACGCCCGACGTGCTTGGAAGTCTTCACAGTTTGAACAAGAACTAATTTCTCGATACGTTTTCTGTGCCGGAATCCAAACTTCTAAATCATAGGTTTTCGCTGCCGAGAAGCCCATGTCACCTGTCGAAAGAGTAATCACTCGATAAGGGAGGCCCAATTTTTCTAAAATGTCTCCAGCATTGTTGGTCATTTTTTCTAATTCTTCATAGGAGTGTTCTGCATCACTAAATTTAACCATTTCTACTTTATGGAACTGGTGTAAACGAATTAATCCTCGGGTATCACGGCCTGCGCTACCTGCTTCCGAACGAAAAGAAGGACTTAAAGCAGTGAAATAAATCGGTAACTCTTGCGCATCTAAAATTTCATTATTATAGTAGTTAGTTAATGGGACTTCCGCTGTGGGGATCAGCGTCAAATCACTTTCTGCAACTTGGAAGACATCTTCTTTGAACTTAGGAAACTGACCAGTGCCAAACATTGCTTTACTATTGACCAAATAAGGAGGAATCACCTCGGTATAACCATGTTCATTAACATGTTGATCTAACATAAAATTATAGACCGCTCGTTCTAAACGAGCCCCTAAGCCTTTGTAATAAAGAAAACGGCTACCAGATACTTTCGCGCCTCTTTCAAAATCTAAAATTCCTAAGGCTTCACCGATTTCCCAATGTGGTTTCGGTTCAAATGAAAAAGTTTTCGGCGTACTCCACCGCCGAACTTCTACGTTGGCGGCTTCATCTGCGCCAACAGGCACGCTCTCATGAGGTAAGTTAGGCAGACGTTCTGCAATGGCTGTGCATTGTTCTTGCAAATGAACAACTTCTTGGTCTAAAACTTTAATTTGCTCGCTAACTTCTTGCATATTTAGCAATTGTTGTGAAGCATCTTTTTGTGCACGCTTTAATTGTGCAATTTCTCCTGATACCTGATTACGGTGTTTTTTCAGTTCTTCAACTTTAACAAGTAACGCTCTCCGTTCTTCATCTAAAGCCAAAAAGCGTAATAAAACTTCCTCGTCCACACCACGTGTTTTTAACTTTTTCTGTACCACTTCTACATTTTGGCGAATTTTTTTCATATCCAGCATCTTATTTCCCTCTTCATGATTAAATTTTAAACAATGGTGAATTTTACTTTTTCAAAAATTTCATTCTTCATTCGTTGGCCAGTCGCTGTGCCAGCTAAGCCACCTAAACCCGTTTCTCTCAATTCTCGTGGTAATTGACGGCCGACTTTATTCATGGCTTCCACCACTTCATCTGCTGGTATTTTATTTACAATTCCAGCTAAAGCCATATCTGCAGCGATTAACGCATTGCCTGCACCTACTGTATTTCGTTTGACACAAGGAATTTCGACTAACCCAGCCACTGGGTCACAAACTAAACCTAATAAATTCCCTAAAGCCATAGCAAAAGCTTCAGAAGATTGGCGTGGTGTTCCGCCAGCCGCTTCAACAGCTGCAGCGGCGGCCATCGCTGAAGCACTGCCTACTTCGGCTTGACATCCACCAACAGCACCAGCAATCATCGCATTGTTGGCTGTGACCATTCCAAATAAAGAACTGGTAAACAAGAAACGAATTTGTTGATCACGCGTTAAATTCAAGGTATTTTTAATCGCTGTTAAAACCCCTGGTAAGGTGCCACTTGCACCAGCGGTTGGCGTTGCGCAAACAACGCCCATTGCTGCATTGACTTCATTAGTACCTAGTGCGGCTTGAACTGCAGACATCATTAAATCACCTGATAACGTTTTGCCAGCTGCGCGGTATTTTTTTAAACGAGCCGCATCACCGCCCGTTAACCCAGTAGGAGAAAAAACGCCCGCTCCTTCTTGCGAGCGTTTGACAGCAGCATCCATGACATCCAAATTTTGACCCATCTGTGTCCAAATTTCTTCATAGCTTTTTTGGCTACGCTCCATTTCTTGCTCAATCATCAAATCAGAGATTTTTTTTCCTGTTTTTTCAGCTTTATCGATAAATTCTTCAATCGAAAGGTACATATGTCAAACTCCTATCATAATAAGATTATTTTCGATGTGTCATCTAGTGAAAACAGTTGTTCTTTCACCGAGGAAATTGGTGCCGAATCTAAGTCAAAGATGAATAAAATTTGATTCCCTTCCACATAACGAGACACCGCATTCACTTGAATATTATTTTTTTGTAACGTATCTTTAAAAGCTTGCATCGCCTGCTCTTCTTGATTAATGACTAACAAAATAGGTAAAGGACCATGTAGTTGGACATTGAAACCGTCTAATTCAATGTATTTCACCTCGATAGTACCGCCACCTACAGAAATTCCTGTTAAATGGATTTCGTGCGTTGCATCACTGAGTGTCACACATGCTGTATTAGCATGCTTCACTGGACTTTCTTCACTCATTTCTAAAAATTGAATCTCAATTCCTTGTTCTTCCGCAAGTTCAATGGATTGTGTTACGTTGGCATCATCTGCTGCTAGTCCAAGAATTCCGCCAATAATTGCAAAATCAGTCCCATGTCCTTTATGCGTGTCTGCAAAAGATTCATAGTATTTAATCACAATTTTTTCTGGCGTTCCGCCGAATAACTTTCTTGCCGCTAAGCCAATTGCTAAGGCCCCAGCTGTATGCGAACTAGAAGGACCAATCATAATAGGACCAATAATGTCAAAACAACTTTTGTAGTTCATTACTTTGTTCACTTTTTTAGGTTTATTGATGGCCATAGCTGTGTTCATACGTAACTCCTCCTTTGGTTTTTACTGCTTCTTTTTCACTGGTTACTTCCGTCGTTCCTTCAAATTCTGGTGTATTATCCACCGCTTCAATTCTGTAACGTTTAAAGACCAGCGCACCTAAAAATCCAAACATCAGACTGACCACTGTGATAATCGCTACTGCTAGTAAAGTCGTTTGAATGGCATTGTTACCTAATGTCACAAGTAAACCAGCCCACGGTGTTGCCATTCCTGTCACAGGTACTTTTAAGCCAAAGAAAGTCACTACAATACCACTAACCATTCCTGAAAATAAATTCGTTGCATAAATAGGTATTGGATTGGAGCTGATGATATCGACTTGTGTTAATGGCTCAATTGCCACAGCTAACGGGGTTGAAGCTGTGCCTAGTTTTAACTTTTTAAATAGCGCCGCATTGACAATGGAACTGCCGTAACAAGTCAACGCACCGACAGCCATTGGTACACCAGTCAAACCAATCAAGGCAGTTAAAACCATTGAACTTAACGGTGTCATACCAACAATCGGGATAATAGCACCTAAAATTGCGCCCATCACATATGGATTGCCATCTACTGCACTTAAAATCGTGCCCCCAATAACTTCTAGGACACCTAATACAACGGGTTGAATAAAACCAGCAACTAACGAAGCAGCGACTGGAATGACTAAAATAACGACTAATAAGTCAATCCCTTCTGGAATACGTTTTTGCATCTGCTCAACAACAAAAGATAAAAGATACGCGGTAATAAAAGCTGGTAACAAGCTGACTTTAATCAATGACAGACCTAAAATAATTGAAAAAACTGGACTAATCCCGAAAGCCAGCGGCACAAGAGCTCCAGCTGCTAAACCACCTAGACTACCCATAGTTTCACCAATTTGCGACACATAATCTAAATGAAAAACGCCGCCTACTGCATACCGCAAAAACGCCTCTGGTAGAAAGGTGGCACAAGCTGCACCAGACAAAGCACTTAAAGATTTTTTCCCTCGCGGTGCTTTAAAAGAGAATAGGGACATGCCACATAAAACTAAGACTAACATCAAGATTCCTGATAACGTTTTCATTTCTTTGCCTCCAACTATATTTTTTTATAACGGATGGTACTCCTGAATAAAATTTTTATTGCTCAACAAGTGAAAGAATGAGCGAGCATTCCGATGAACTAAAGTACAATGAGTAACAAAAATTTCATTCCACATTCAGAGTATACGACTAAACAAAAGTTTAGTCAATGTATTTTTTTAACGTAAAGAATCTTATTGCTTTTCCATTAAAAAAGTATTACACTAAAATTAATTTCAGTGTAGGGGGAGGATATCACTTGGAGTCATATTTACGTTTAAGTGAAGTAGATAAACAAATCTTACATTCACATGCCTTAATGCTTGATGGATTAGGGAACTTCTTTGGTAGTACCCATGAAGTCATTCTTCATAGTTTAGAAAATTTGGAAAGTTCAGCTATCAAAGTCATCAATGGCCATTTCAGTAACCGCAAGGAAGGTGCCCCCATTACTGATATGGCGTTAAAAATGTTAAGTCAAGTAGAGTCGGAACATGATTACGCTGTGAAACCCTACTACAATAAAAATCAAAAAGGGGTTATTTTAAAATCTTCCACCATTCCAGTTATCGGTGAAAATGATCGTATTATTGGATTGATCTGTATCAATATGCATTTAGAAATGCCATTAATTGATTACTTGCAAGACTTATTACCTTCAGGACAACAAAATGATATGTCCCAAGAGCTTAAAAATTCTGAACATTTTTCTGACAATATTGACGAATTAATCACTACTTCACTGACAAAAGTAAAACAAGCAGTAGAAAGCGATCCAAATGTATCACATTTGAATCAAAATAAAGAAATTGTTATTCGTTTATATGATCAAGGAATTTTTAATCTCAAAGATTCTGTCATAAAGATTGCCGATCGATTAGGTATTTCAAAAAATACCATCTATTTACATATCCGCAATCATAAAAAAGAAGAAGCTTAAAACATCAAAGCCACCAACGCTAACTAGCGTTGGTGGCTTTGATCACTTCTCTTCTATTTTAATTTGGTAAATCAAACAAGTAAGGTGTCCCTATTTCTCCATTTAACGTAACATCTAAGCGATTTTTTGTGCCGGGAACTAAATTACTGGCTGTGAAATTCCCTTGGGCATCCGCAGTAAAACTTGCTAAAATCACCCGCGCATCATCTGCACGTGACACTAAAATAGTTGCATTAGGTGCTGTTTTACCAGAAATTGTCCCTTGTTTCGGATCAATCGTAATATTGCTAAAAGAAAGCGCTGCTTCTTGTCCTGAACTTGGAATGTCAATTTGGACAGGTGCACTATTCCGTTGATCAACGGTTGCGATTAATTGAGTAGTCGCTCCCGCTCTGGGATTAATTACTGTAAAATTGCCATTGGCATCCGCATAAAAAACACCTGCTTGTGCAGAAGCATCACCGACTACCGTTGCTGTAATGGTTGCATTAGGTAATGTAGTACCATTAATTTCATTTCTTTCAGGATTGAAAACAACATTGGTAATTGTAATGTTTGTATCAGGTGCTTGGTTTTGAGGGACTTCATTCGTTTCATCAGTTCCTGCAGAAGGCTGCGTGGCATTTTCTGACGGATTTTCCCCTACCACATTAGAATTTTGACCCGCGACAGACGAATGACTATTTTTCATTTCTTGTTGACTAGAGGATTTCTGCGTGGCTTTCTTTGTTTCTTGCTTTGGCTTAGAATCATTTGTGCTTGCTGTTTTTTTGTTTCCACATCCTGCTAGACTTAAAGACAATACACTGAACGTTAACATACTGAACAAAGCAATTTTTTTCATTTTTCGTTACCTCCAGAAATCTTTTTGTAACATTAATGTAACATTGTTTTAAAAATCTAGCAATAATTTTTCAACCGTTTTCCTTTTTGTTTAAAAAGAAAAAACCTGCACAAAGGCATTTAGCCTTTGTGTAGGTTTTTATCTGCTAAATGGATTTAATGTTTGCGATAGCTTAAATAGTAAAAGCCAGAAACAAAAATGGCACCACCAATGATATTACCTAAATAAACAAAAATAAAATTACGGAAAAAGTCTCCCCACTGAACGCCGCCTTCATAAATTGCGGCTGGAATGATGAATGCATTCGCCACACTATGCTGAAAGCCAATTGCAACAAAAATCATTACTGGAAACCAGATGCCTAATAGTTTCCCCGCTGCATCTTTCGCACCATAACAAAGCCATAAGGCCAGACCTACGAACCAGTTACAGCCAATACCTGAAATAATTGCTTGAAGCCAAGTTGCTGCAACTTTATGTTCTGCAAGAGAAAGAACCTGATTTAAATAGGCGCCGCTACTGGTTAAACCTAAATAATGGCCAAAAAAATAGGCAACAAATAGGGCGCCAACCATATTTGCCAATGTAATTGTGACCCAGTTCACGAGTAATTCTCTGAAAGAGACCTTTTTAGCAAACCAAGCCGTACTCACCGCCATCATATTTCCTGTGATTAACTCACCACCAGCCATTAAAATAACAATTAGACCAATTGGGAAAACCGCAGCTCCCACTAAAGCTTGAACACTGGCTAAATCTGCTGGAATAGAGGCGGAAACACGCACATAAGCCAAATAGCCGAGGGAAATCATAGCCCCGCCGATAAATCCTAAAATGAGTTTTGCTACCAAAGGCTTTTGAATTTTTTTCTGACCATTTTCAATACTGATACTTAAAATTTCATCTGGTGTATACAAACATTTCACTTCCTTTGTTTTTTGTCCTCCTTTACTTTACCCTTATATCACAGAATTTCAAGTACTTTTGTGTATTTTTTCACTAAAAACTGTAGTTCTTTTAATTTTATATGAAAACATCCTGAAACAAGTCCTATTTCTTGTTTCAGGATGTTTACTTATCCGTTTTTAAAGAGTTATCTTTTCACTTTAAAACAATAGGTTGCTATGGCTAACGATAAAAAGCTTAGGCCTAGGAAGCTCACAACTGCTGAAGATTGTTCCCCTGTTTTGGGGAATTTTTTCTTGGCAATTTTGGTCGTATTATCCGCTTTTTTGACTGTTCCTGACGATTCTTTATTTGTCCGTATCTGTTTAGTTGCTTGGTTTTCTGCTACTGATTCCTTTGTTTGACTAGCCTTGGCAGAGGGCTTTGAATTACTTTGAGCGTCATTAGGATCTTGATTAGACTCTACCGCGTAAATGAAAGAATTCTGGCCTTTGCTTTGACTGTTTTCGTTTACAGTGCTTGGAGTGCTACTTTCATTTGTATTGCTTGTTTCACTTGTCGTACTTGAGGTACTACTTTCGCTGGTACTACTGGTTTCGCTGGTTGTGCTTGGCGTGTTGCTTTCACTCGTACTACTGCTCTCACTTGTCGTGCTTGGCGTGCTTGGCGTGCTGCTTTCACTCGTACTACTGCTTTCACTTGTTGTGCTTGGCGTGCTGCTTTCACTCGTACTACTGCTCTCACTTGTCGTGCTTGGCGTGCTGCTTTCACTCGTACTACTGCTTTCACTTGTTGTGCTTGAGGTGCTGCTTTCGCTGGTACTACTGCTTTCATTTGTCGTGCTTGAGGTGCTGCTTTCGCTTGTGTTACTAGTTGTCTCTATTGATTTTTCAACTAACAGAAGTAACGCCGTTTTTATAGTTTGTGTTAATTGATTAATACGCTTTTGTGCATCTGCAGGCGTTTTAAAGCCACCAAGTGTTGGCTCTAATAATTCTTCATCTGACCAAGCAAGCAGTTGTTGTAACTGCTTAGAGCTTCCTTCGCCAGTTGTTGTATCTATTAAGGCTTCTTGCATGGCTTGCCAAGAGTCTTTGGTATATACAGATTCGTCTAATTTATGAACGCTTGCAAGTTCATTTTCTGCTTCTGTACGCTCTAGCGTGATATCGGCTTTTTTGACTAATACTTTCATTGCAAATTGCAAATTACTTGTTAACTGATCCACTTGTTCTTGAGTTTTGTCCCCACTCACCTGACCTTCTGCTAACAATTGTGTCGCCTGCTGATAATAGGAAGGAACAATCGTTTTAGGCCCAATGGCAGTGAATAGCTGCCAAGAGTAAACCGTATATTGGTTTGCTTCACCAATCGAAGCATAAACGGTTTGTAGTCGGGACAAATCAAGCTTTTTTGCAGGGGCCTCTACCGTCACCGGTACGTTCACTGTTACCAATGAACCTGTTTCATAAGTTAATTGAACAGTCACTTTTTGTTGGCCGATTTCATTTAAAACCTCTGGATTGACGATTTTAGCAGTTGGGACTGCTTCATCCGCGTCATTTGTATTAGCAACCAGTTGCTGCGGATCGATTGATTGTCCTTGCACAATCGTTGTAGCCACAGGGGTTGCTAAAGTATTTCTAACCGGAATTGGCGTATTTTTATATTGCTCATAAAGTGTTGGTGAAATTAACGATTCCCATGTTGCTGGCATTAAGCGATAGTCTGCCTCTGTCCAATTTTCTACTAATAATTGGCCGTTTTTAAGGCCATCATCTCGAGTATTGTCTTTCACAAAACTCGTTTCTGGTCGGAAACCACCGCCACTAGCGATTAACAATTCCCGACGTCGATTTTGCGGAATATTATGGTAGTTAACAAACTGATTGTTGATAAATACGCCATTGAACACATTGTTATTTCCTGTATGTCGATTGTATTCCATTCCAATTGCATATTGATTGTCCCAATACTTCCAATCAAAAATGTTATTAGCCACTAGCCAGTTGGATAATTCTGAAATAGCTCCCTCTGCTTGCGTTTCTGCCAAACCAATCTCTGGTGTTCCATACATAATGAGGCCTGTATTTCGCAAATAATTATTCATAATCGTAATATTACGGCCTGATTTAAACTTAAATCCGCCAGCTGGACCATTTTGTAGTCCGCGTAAATGATTCCCTACTACCGTGATGTTTTGGGCGCCACGGAAATAAATTGCATGATCTCCTACCAGACCATTCAAGTCTGCATTATCATAGGGTGAATAGAAAAAATTATGTTGAACAGTTACATCCTTCAGCATATTAAAAGAATTAACCCCGGTGGATAGATAGTTTTGTTCATTAGGTACTGAAATAGCACCAGCTTCAATGGCTGTTTGCAAACGTGTAATAGTCGCTGCTAAATCTGAACGACTGGTACTTTTAATTGCATCTAATTCTGTCACTTTTAACCCAAATAGATTGTCCACGATGTCTACATCTGACATATACTGGAAGCGACTTGGTGTTGAATAACCACCAATGTAAATCGCTCGGTTAAAATCAATCTTGGGTTGCATGTGTGCTGTGTCTCGCATGAAAATATTGCCTGAAATCTTAACGCCAATGTCTGCATTTAAATTGACCACAAATCCTTTTAATGGATTATAGAAGATATTGTTTGCTAGCGTTAATTGATTCGTCAATTTCAAGGTCACATTGATGCCATCAAAAGCAATATTTTGAAGTCGTACATTGGTTTTCGTTCCGTACGTAGTGTCTTTCAGTTGAATCGGTGTACCTGTAGCATTATGTAAAATAGTGGCTCCTGTTGTATCGCCAATTAATTGATAATTTGAAGAAACCGTAATATCTTTTGACAAAGCATAACTTCCCTGTGGTAAAAATAATGCGTTTCCTTCCTTTGCTGTCTGACTCAGCAACGTCTGTAACTTATCTGATTGATCTTCTGCACTATTAGGCACCATCGCTTGCGTACCAAAAATCGTTGTATCTGTTGCGTTAACTGGTTCAACCGCTTCGGTCACCATTGGTAGACCAACCACTGTTAATAAACCAAACAGAAGTATGAGCATTGTTTTCTTCATGGAGTTCCCTCTTTTCATTCCGTTACTTCTAACGGCTTATTTTGTAAAAGTTGATACAGCGTAATGACATGACTGTCTTCGTATGCATAAATTTTTTTTAATCTTGGATTCATATGTAAAACACTTGTTACCTTTAACAAGTTTTGATTTGTGACTTCTAATTCTAAAGCCTCAACCAATTCCTTTAAGCGAACACCGGCACTATTTTCTTCACAACTTAAAATTTCTTCAATTTGTTCCATCCGTTTTTTCATTCTATCCCGCCTTCCTTCCCTTGCTCTTTCTATTATATAGAAAAATTCTTGTGAGAACCCTCAATATTTTTTAACTGACTGTTAAAAAAAGTAGTAGTTCCTTTACTATCAATAGCTAATCATCTATTATTTACGATAAAAAAAGCAAAAAAAGTACCTTTTTGACATAATTTTCAGAAGAATTGACGCAGTATTTATTAAAAAACAACGAGAAAACGTCAATAAGTAGGTGTTGATTACCTACTTATTGACGTTTTCTTCTTGTCTTTTTTTACTTTTTAGAAAAATTTTTTTACAATTTATCGGATATATGCATCAAAAAAGCCCATTTTTTTGATTTTTTATTAAAGTGACGTGGTTCTTTTCTCGTTAATTTTTACTATTTTTTGGTTCAAACGATTATATTGCTCAAACGTTAACTCACTTGAAAGTAAAAAGATCTCTGGATGACCCGTTTCCACATCTGTCAAAGAAGTCACTAATAGTAAATCAATATTTTGCCATTCTTCTTTGCTTGCTTCACTGTATCGTAAAACTTCCAATGCATAAAACCGACGAAAATTATTTTCAATCGAAAGTTTCACCCGTTCTTCTTCCAGTACTGGCAAGCCTGATTTTAACCCTAAAACAATTTTTTGTTCACGATGAATTAAATCATTAGAAAGCGCCAAAACACTAGAATAACGCAGAGCCAAAAATTCTTTATTTGTAAATAATTCATTGCCTGTTTGTTCGTAAAGTTGATTTAAGCCTTGGCTTAATTCTTCTAAAAGAACCGGATATTTTTCTTTGACTTTATTCCAAAAGACATTATACATTTTCACATTTTGGACATAGTAAAGTTCGGCAAATAAATGTGTAGCAAACAAATAATAAAAAATTTGCGGACGAATTTTTTCCAATTGCGGCGTCATTTGTATTTCTTCTAATAAGAAATGTTGGACTAAATGAGTCAACATATAAACAGGTGCTTCAGTCTCATCAAAATGCGCTAAAATAGCTTGTGCAGTGGCTTCATCTTGATAAAATTGGTCATTGGCTAACAAGAAAAAGTACACAAAAGTTAAATCGTTTTTATTAAGGAAAAGGGTGGTAGCTGTCATCTCTTCTATAAATGCTTGGTAATGTTTATTTCCTTCTAAATAGGTTTCTTGCTCGGCTGAAGGTCGGTATTCAGCACCTTGCGCACTCCGGACTTTTGAGATAGCGACCATATACTTAACTCGGCGTAACACCGTTTCCGCAACTTCTACGTTGAAAAAAGCCATCACTTTTTGGACGGTTTGTGCGACTTCCGTTTCTTGTATATAGTCAAAAGGCCAAGTATCACGGATTAAGTCCATAAAAATAGTGTAAGCAAAATGGCGCAAATACGCTTCATTGCCTTCAATTTTCCAGGTGCTTTTATTAATCACTAACCCCAATGGCGCTAAAATTTCTGTAAACCCTTTAAGCAAGCGCCGAATCGTGGCATCACTGGTATGATATTTTGCTGTCGCTGGCACAATCCCATTAAATCGACCCCAGAATAAATCTTCCATTACTTGATAAGTTAAACTATCCCGAAAAATTGCTGTATAAAGTTTCTGGAACGCTTGGCTAGACGCCAAGTTCAAGCGATAGCCATGCCCCTTTTCAAAAGCCAAAGAAGCATCATTATCCACAGCATAATACGTAATGTCATCTTTTAGAAGTTCTACGTATTTTTTGACTGATTTTTTGTTTAATTGTAATTCTTCTGCTAACTCATTGATGTCAATCCAGCCTTCATTAATTGGCAAGTTTCTTAAAATAATAATTTTAGAAACGACATCTGTATCGAATATATCAACATATTCATCCCATTTCACTGTTCACTCAACTGCCTCTCTTCTGTTCTATTGTACACAAAATGAGAAATCTATTCCACGAAAAAATAACAGTTGTTTCTTTTATTCTTTCGTAGATGTGGACGTTTCAGGAACAAACACGTTGAGTCCCCCAGTTTCCACCGTTACTTTAATCGGTAAATCATCAGTAGGGTCGCCATCTGTTCGTGTTTGGACTTTCTTGTCTTTTTCGCCACTAATTTTAAATTGACTCCCAGAGAAATACACGACACCAGGAATTTCATTTAATTGTCCTCTGATAATTTTAGGTAAATAATAGACAAACTTGTAAAAAACTAACTTAGGTAAAATGATAATGTGGACTTCGCCGTCATCTGGCGTGGCATTGGCATCAAAATTGGTAAAACCACCAGCAGAATTCGTCATGGTCATCGTTAATAATTGGGCTTTGCCATGCCAACGTCTTTCATCGCCATCAATTTTTAGTTTGTATTTTTTCTTTTTCATTAATAAGCGGAAAAATTGCTTTGTAAAGGCTAAAGGACCATATTTTTGTTTCTCCTGTTGGGTCACATTTGCTGCTGTGTCCGCTAATAGTCCAATCGTTAAGGTCGAAATCATCACATCTTGATTTACCATTCCAAAGTCAACTGGCGTGGTCTGTCCTGCCAAAATGGTCTCAAAGGCGTCTTCTTCTTTCAAAGGAATACTTAACACACGTGCAAAATTATTGACTGTTCCACCTGGAATAATCCCTATTTGATAGTCACGAATGGTGTCTTTAAAATTTTGAACGGCATGATGAATGGTCCCGTCACCACCAATGACGACCAAGACACCCACTTGATTTTCTTTGGCATTTTTCCGCATTTCTTCAGGATCAATGTCTGGATTGGAAGGTTGCAAAATAACCGCTTCCCCTTTCGCTTCTGCAGCTTTTTTAAAGCGTTCTGCAATCTCTTTACTTTCACTACTTCCTGAAGTTTCGTTGTATAAAACCATCATCTTTTTCATCATTCTATCCTCATATCTCTAACTAAATTTCTTGCACATGTAAAGTGTACAATATTTTAGCCAAAATACCTAAAGATAGCATCGAAAAACAAAGGCTGAGGCACAAGCGATTTGCTCCAAGAACTCAGTAAGTTCTGTTCAAAGGCTAAACTGCGATGAAGGCTTACCTGAGAATGTCAATAAGAAGGAGCTACTTTTGTTCAGTTGATTAGCTTAAGATGAAAAAACAGGCCATCCGTCGAAAGGACGGATGGCCTGTTTTTTTATAGCTTTTGCTTATTTCTTGCTCTTTTTATAGAAGAGCCAACTTGCCAAACTGACCAACAGGAGGCCGATAAAGACAAAGAAGTAATTGACTTGTGTGTTGGTTTTCGGTAAACCAAGCCAACCTGTCTCTCTAGCTGCTTGTTTCGTTGTTGGCTGATTTGGTTTTGTTTTTTTGGATACAGGTTGTTTCTCGTTAACAAACGTGCCCGCATCCACAAGTTCAGGTTTGTCTTTCGCTGTTGCTGCAATAGTGAATGCGACAGCTTGCTTAGACAGTTGGTAACCATCCGGTGCTTTTGTTTCCACAAAGGTATATTTTCCTGGTTGTAAGTGGTTCACTTGAACTAACCCTTGGTTGTCAGAACGTAATGAACGAGCGACAGTTTGCCCTGTCTCTGCATCTGTCACTTTAAATTCAGCACCTGCTAAGGCATTCTTTTGCTGATCAATTTTCACCAGCTTGGCAGCACCTTGGTAATTAATAAAAGGTGCTTTAAGTACCACAGTGGCTGGTTTGCCTTGGTTGTCTTTCGCAATCGTAAAGCTTGCGCTTGGCGTTTCATTAAGAAGATAGCCTGTTGGCGCTTGTGTCTCCACAAAACGATACGTTCCCGGTGCTAAGTTTTTCGCAATGACTTTGCCTTGCTTGTCAGACATCAGATTGGTTTGTCCAGCCACGGTTTGCCCTGTTTCATCAATGACCTTAAACACCGCACCTGCCAATGCTTCACCTGTTTCGTTTTCTTTGGTTAATTGAGCAGTTCCTTGATAATTGATAAGATCGCCTAAAGCAATTGGCTGCTCTTTTCCTAATTGGGCGGTTACATCAAATGGATGTGGCGTTGTGTCTAACAGATAACCTGTTGGTGCTTTCGTTTCCACTAAAACGTAATGCCCTTCATTCAGCCCTTTAGCGTAAATTTCGCCAGTCTTATCCGTTGTTATTTCAGAAACTTTTTCTCCTGCACGATTCAAGAATGTTATCGGTGAACCTTGGGGCTGATTCTGCTCATCGGCATTGTAAATTGCAAAAACTGCACCCGCTAAGGTTTGACCTTGCTCGTTGACTTTACGTCCCGTTACTTCCGCTTGATAATTTACAAACTCTAACTCATCTAGTGGTTGTTTATCATTTGAATTCTTCTTCACTACAAAATAAATGGGTTGTTTATTGACGATATAGCCATCCGTTGCATCCAGTTCATCTAATTCATAGCTACCAGCGCCTAAATCCTCCATAGCCAATGAGCCATCTTTTTCAGCAGTTACTTCTCTTTCAAAGATTTTTTCCCCGTTTTCGATTCGATACAATTTAAAAATTGTTCCTGGAAGTGGGTTCGCATTGGCATCAATTTTCTTAAAGACGGCGCGTCCTTTGAAATTGGCGAAGGCCCCTAATTGGAAGATCTCCGGATCACCTTTGAAATCACCACGAATTTCTACTTTTACTAATTCAGGATAAATAATATAATCTGCGCCATCTGGTAATTTTGGTGCTTTGATTTCTTTGTAATAATAGGTACCTGGCGCCAAGTCTCTAAAGATAATTTTGCCATCTTTGCCACTCGTTGCTGTAATCCCTAATGATTGTTTATTGTGATCATATAATTCAAAAACAGCACCTGCTAATGGTTGGTCTGCGCTATTCGTTTTCACGATTTGGAAAGCCCCTTTGTAATTCACAAAGTTGTCACTAGCAACAACGACCGCTGGTTTACCAGCATTTTTCTCAGCAATTTCAAATGGGACTGGCGTGGTATTTAACAAATAGCCTGTTGGCGCTTTGGTTTCTACAAAGCGATATTTACCTGGGGCTAAGTGCTCTGCAATAATTTCCCCTTGATTATTTGTCGTCAAGCCTGTTTGAATCGTTTGTCCCTTCGCATCAAGCACTTTAAATGTCGCACCACTTAATAAGTGTCCATTCACATCTTTTTTGATTAATTTAGCTGCGCCTTGATAGTTAATAAAGTTAGCCGTTGCTATAACTGTTGCTGGTTTGCCCCGATCGCTTGCTGCAATCGTGAAAGCACTTGGTTCAGTGTTTAAAAGGTACCCTGCTGGCGCTTTGGTTTCCACAAATTGATATTTTCCTGGGGCTAAATCCGTCACTGTGACTTTTCCGTTTGCATCCGAAACTAAGTGTTCTCGAACCGCTTGTCCTGTGGCATCAAGGACTGAAAATTCAGCACCTGCTAATGGATTGCCTGCTTGGTCTTTTTTAATTAGTTCAGCAGAACCTTGGTAATTAAGCATTTTAACATGAACATCACGAATTTGTCCGCTCGTGTTTTGTGTCACAATGAACCGTTTGGGTGTCGTGTCTAAAAGATAGCCTGTCGGTGCTTCGATTTCTGTGAACTGATAAAGCCCCGGTTTTAAACTATCCACCTCTAACTGGCCATTCGCGTTGGTTCGATCCGGCGCAAGGGGAACTTCTTCCCAATGAGTAAACGGCGTGGTTACAGCATGCTCTAATTTAAAGCGTGCATTGACTAATTTTTTGCCCTTCTCATCTGTTTTTTCTAAAATTACTTTATTGACATCGTTTTTAATAATGGTTGGTTGTGCTCCCTCGGCTGAAGTTTCTTCATCAATAGTAATGACTCGGCCTTTAGCTAATTCGTCCGAAACTGTATAGCCTTCTGGTGCTTTCGTCTCCACCAAAATGTATTGCCCTTGCGGCAACCCACCAAATGTGATAACCCCAGTGGCGTCTACTGTACCTTCACGTAGGACTTGTGTTTTGGCTTGGTCCCAAATTTGGAAATGGGCGCCTGCTAAAATAGTCGTCCCATCCATGGCTGTTTTCTTCAGCTGAATTTTGCCTTTAGTCCCTGTGGCATGCCCGCCACTGTGATCAATGTCAACGACCACATCGCCATTGTCATCCCCATGAACGACTTCTGAACCATTTCCAGTAATTGACACTTGGTTGGATACCGTGTCTGTACTCCCCGCCGCTGAAGAAGTCACTAAACTACGATATTCCATATAATAAGGTGCTTCAATATGGGCCATTTTAACGACAATTTTTTGTTGTCCTGTTTCATTATCGGTGGTAACTTCCAATGTGTAATCTTTTCCTTCTTCTAAAACAACAGATTTATCTGGGGTAATGGTTCCGTCTTCTGTTACGTTGGTACCGTAAATCACCAATGACTTGGGATCTAATACTTGGTTTGGTGAGGGTGTATCAGTAATAACCACATCGTCTAAAACCGATTGGGCGCCATTAATCATTACATGCCAGTACACATGGTCTGGATCATCTTTGTGGTATTCGCCACCTTTTTTCACTGATTCGCCACCATGTTGAATAGAAACTTTTCCTGTCACATCACGTGAAGAACCTTGGTTTGTATAAGATGCGGTATTGTCATAACTAGCCGAACCTTCGATAACTTTTTCATCAACAGACGTCTTAAATTCAATCACATACGTACGACTATCATTAGGAAAGTCAACACGCCAAGTATTTTGGTTTTTCTCGCTTGGTTCTTCCATTGTGATATCCGTCAACGGTTGCGTTGGTTTCACTTTTTCAACCGAACCATCTGGCTTTGTATTGCCTTCATAGACTTTCAAGCTCCCAGCCAAATAGGTTTGATTGGCTAAAATTGGATCCGTCAAAAAGGCGTCGACTAAACGATTATTACTTAAATTAACCGCAAGCGTCCAAGTGATTTCTTTGGTAACGGCATTGTAAACACCGCTTTTTTGCGCATTTAAATCAAAAGCAGGTAAAGGTTTAAACGGTTTATTATCCTCTGAGTGATGATTGTTTCCTGCTTCATCCATCCAATCAATGGCAGCAGTATTTCGGTAATGGTCCAACGCTGGATTGTTAGCATCTAACTCGGTAACATCGAAAAAGGTATTATAGGTTACGTAAAAGGCATCACTTGTTTTGGCATACGCCCCCATGAAACTTAACTTAAAGCCTGTTTCACCATCTGCATTACGAGTTATTTCTACCATGAAATCTTTACCTAACGTCAACTGAGCACCAGTGGTTGTATCTTTAACAACCAACGAATTGGGTACCATAGTTAAGCCAGGAACTGGTTCGTACGTATCCGTAATCACGGCATTTTCCATCAAATAATTATTTTGATTCACAGCTAACGTCCAACCAATCGTTGAATTTTGATAATCAACTGCACCAGTGTTTTTAATAATATTTTGTTGACTGGCTGTGCCATCACCTTCTGAATGCTGACCAGTGCCGACATCCACACGATTATTCACGGCAACATCGCCTTCGACAATTCCATCAACTTTGGTTTTATAATCAATCTTGACTGCGCCATTCACATCATGTAAAAAGTCAATTGCAAAGGAACCGTCTCCGTTGATTACCACTTTGTAATCTTTTCCTTCCACAAGTTCTGCGCCAACTACTTCATTTCCTTTGTCATCAAATGTCACTGAATATAAATGTAAAGAATCTGGTTCAAACGTTAAATTATCCCCCATTGTGTCTGTAATGACTGCTTGGTCTTTTGGAATGGTTTGTTCACCATAGTTGTAGTTAATTTCCCAAGTGAATTCTTGATTGGCTTCGTCGTAATCTATATTGCGCTTGTCTAACATTTTGCCATATGTGGCGGTAACAGTTGCTTCAGCATCTAACCCATTTGGATTATTATCACTTGTTAACGTCGCGTGATTTTTAAAAGGCACATCGCCGCCGCCATCTGGAATAACCGCCTCGTCAATCGTCGTTTGATACACAAGACGATACGCTTTGTTGGTGTCACCTTTAATCGTCACATTACCATTTTTATCAACGGTATATTCATCTGGACTAAGTTCGCGACCCACTTCTTTAATTGTTCCATCAAGATTCATCACTAACTCATAGACTTTCACTGACTTAAAGGTATTCCCTGTTGGCCATGTTTCCGTCACAGTTGGATTTGTTTGATCTTTCATCGCTTGATTGATATCTACCGTCCAAGTAATCGCACTAGGATTGGGCATTCGATCAAAATGGCCTTGTTTATCAATTTGTTGTTCGGTATCTGGGACAATCGGAATCACTACAGGCGGCAAATCTTCTTGTGCAGGAATATCAATCACCCAATCTCCTGGGCCCCGCCCATCTGAATCATTCAAATGAGTATCTAAAGAAAAGTCCCCGTGAATGTCACTTTCAGACGTGATTCGCTCATTAAAGGTAAAACGAACCGTACCATCTTCACTAATTGTGTAGGTTCCATAGACATTGCCTTCTGCATCAACTAAATCACCTGAACCTGGTTTATTAGGTTTCAAATTGCCAGGTAATTGAAACTCGAAGTAATCGCCTGCTTTCATTTGTTCCCGCACATCTTCTGGAATCGACCAGTTAAAGTTCCAATGAATGGTCACATCTTCTTTATACGGCGGTGTTGCTGGTGTGCCATCAGGATTTAAATAAATCGGATCTTCAAAATTATCGATAATCGTTGTTTCATCACCTGTAAAATAGTCACTGATATCTGTTGGTCCTGCTACGCGCGGTTTGACAGTCGTAGACTCGGTTGTTTTACTTTCTATCGCTTTTGTCGTGCTGGCGACAGTTTTTTCGGATGAACGAGGAACAGAGGAGTTTGTAGATGCTTCTTCTGTTGAACCTTCATTCGCTGATGCGGCTGGCGAACTCGTGATTGCCGTTGATTCTGTCGGATCAGTACCAGTATTTAACGTCAACGCTCGTTGTTGTTGTCCATAAGAAAACGTCACGTCTTCTGTAGTTGTTGGGTTCAACGTTAAGACTAACGTATCTGCTAACGCTTGCTGATTCAATTCAATTTGAATCTGTTTCTTCTGGTCATCCACTTGAATCTTGCGCGTATTATTGGGCGCTGCCCAATGTGCAGCTTTGATTGACACATTGGCACTATAATGCACTACAACCTCTTGTGTTACTGGTTGTGCTTTTCCTTGAAGCGCTAAGGTCATTTCTTGTTGGCTGGTTTGCTTCACTTCTCCTAACGTTAACTGGCCATCGCTGTTAACATCTTCCGCCAAAGCCATGAGTGGTGTGCCATAATTTAGAACAAGTAACAAACACATCAACCCGTAGAGCCAACGGTTTACCATTGGACCATTCTTTCTCATTTCTTTCATCCTTCCTCTACTAACGACACATAGAAGAGAACGTTCACTTCGTACCAATTTTTTATTTTAAACCAAATAAGTGAGTGCTCTTCTGTTGTCTTTCTTCCTTGCTAAAACAGACAGCCAACACACCTTTTCTTTTTATCTCCTCAAAACGCACTCTTACTTCGAATGCGGATTCATTTTCTGCTTTTTCCTATAGACTCTTCTATAAGAATAAGAAGAGTATAACGGGATTTTTCATCGAAAATTATCAACAACTTCTCCTCCAAATAGAAAAAGTTGATGAAATCCCAGAAACCCTTTTCATCTTTATGAAAACACGCCCTTATCCTTTCTTATTTTTACTATTCCTCCTTCCACTATACCGTTTTTTTAAATTTTTTTCATAAGAACTAACCAGACAAAAAAGCCTATTTGTATAAGCTATTTAAGCTAAAAAATCAATAGACTCAAATTATCATTTTTGTTATTTAAATGTTTTATATAAACTGGTTGTTTTTCTTAATAATTTTTTGCTCTATCATTTTTTGTCCATGTTTTCTTCCATTTGACACATTCAGTTCTTCTTGATTTTTAAGAATAGATACAGTAGCATAAGAACAACTAGTTCTTTCACTGGCAATCGTCAAATGTCATTTAGAAAAGAAGGCCCTATCTGTATTATCTGAAAAATCAAACAATCATAACCAATTAGAAAGGTGGTTATTATGTATAACTTATTAACCAAACAGGAAATTCAGTTACTTTCCCTAATTGAATACTTGTATGACAGTAAAGAAAAAGTCCCCATGCAAGTACTCCGACGAAAATATGAATTTTCCCATTACAATATCAACAATTTATTGAATCAATTAACTTTGTTAATTTCTCGAGTCAATACCCATGAAAATGTACATATTCGCATCATTAATAATCAACAGTCCATAGAATTAGTTGCCGATGAAAATATCCCGATTGAGTTAATGAAAGAAGCTGTTGTCCGCGGGTCACTAACCTATATGTTAGCCCTGGATTTACTTTTAAAACGCTACACTTCAGCCAAAGATTTTTGTGAAGAACATTTCATTAACTTTTCTATCTTTAAACAAGTCAGTGACCGTTTAAACAATTATTTAGCTAGATTTAATTGTTATTTAAATTTAAAAAGGCGCGAAAAAATTTGTGGCAAAGAGAAAGATTTTCGTAGTTTCTTTTACTCCTTATTTTTCATTTCAGGAACTTCTCTCGTTCCTTTTTTATCTAAAACCAATCAAGCGCAATTGCAGAATTTTATTGAAATCATCAAAAACCGTTATCCTTACTTTACATATACCGATTTACGCAAATTAAAATTAATTATGTCCATAGGTTTACTCCGTTACCAATCTGATTTTACAATCAGCGATTATCCTGAAATTGCTACGATCAATTTAGCCTTTCCTTATTCAGAATTTCAATTATTAGTGAATGATTGTTTTATCAATGAACAAAAAGAACCCGACACATGGCGGGCTGAAATTCGTTTCTACTATGATTTTTTCAGTACATTAACGATGTATTCACTTGAACAAATAGAAACGGTCAACTTTGCCAACTTAGCGATTATGGGCATGGATGAAAGTCCCCATGTCACCTGGATTTTTGAAAAATGTACGCAATTACAGTTGGATTTAAGCGCAATAGAAGTGGTCTTTTTGTTGGTTAATTTATCTAATGCCAGTGAACGACTGATTCATTTCCCTGTGGAAGAGGAATTGAGCTATGAGGTTGCTAACGTCTCTTTGTATGAAAAGCAATACCCAAATGTTTCACGAACAACCAACTATTTCTTAAAGCGTTTGCCTTTTGACAAACAACATCCACTAGATGCGTTATTTAAAGAAACCATTTTTTTAATTATTCGGAGCGTTTTATTAAATAAACAAATTCCGGTTAAAATTTTACTTCATTCATCTATTAATCAGATACAAGAAAATTGGTTAGCGAAGGAAATCAATAATTATTGCGATGTTCCTTTGAAATTTGTTAATCATATTCAAGAAGTGCCTGACTTAGTCATTACTGACAAAAATAATCCGCTTTTTCACGCCAGT
>OBZU01000194.1_pt1 | contig 26213 bp, 24 predicted proteins | sample 1495561 | NCBI WGS metagenome assembly OBZU01 (sample SAMEA2580250, study PRJEB22360) | human gut metagenome | biome: human gut; feature: human-associated habitat; material: faeces | place: Denmark | collected 2008/2010 | reverse complement strand
CGCCAGTGGGTCCTGTGGGGCCAGGAGGGCCGACGGCACCGTCAGCGCCAGTGGGTCCTGTGGGGCCAGTAGGTCCAACAGCACCGTCGGCGCCAGTGGGTCCAGTGGGGCCAGTAGGTCCGATAGCACCGTCAGCGCCAGTCGGGCCAGTGGGACCAGTGGGTCCAACAGCACCGTCGGCGCCAGTGGGTCCAGTGGGACCGGTAGGTCCGACAGCACCGTCAGCGCCAGTCGGGCCAGTGGGACCAGTGGGTCCGACAGCTCCGTCGGCGCCAGTCGGGCCAGTGGGACCGGTAGGTCCAACAGCGCCGTCGGCGCCAGTCGGTCCGGTGGGGCCTGTGGGTCCAGTGGGACCGGTGGGGCCAGTAGGAGTGGTATCCTCAATTGTTACAATTGCGGAGCCCTGAGTTACAGTAATATCCAGCGTAGAGGACTGGAAAATCAAGCTTTCGCCAAAGCCAACAGTGGCTGTTCCTACAGGTCCAATTACGCTAAAGAGCGTTTCTCCGGGCGCAAATGTCCCGGTGGGGCCAGTGGGGCCGGTGGCTGCATTCCAAATAGGTCAAATCTGAAAATCTCCAGAAACAGTGGGCCTTGGTGCACCCGAAAACCCTTGCAATCGCATGAAATGCGGCAGGCAGCGGATTGCATTTATACGAAAACGGTCCAAGGATTCTATGGATCAGTTCATTTTTGATATAAGTCGACAAGGCGGAGATGAAAAAATGTACTTTGTATAGATGCATAAAACACAGGCTGAAAATATATCTAAATTCCAGATTGAAAAACGTAATATCCTATGATATTATACTAAAAACGAAATTAATTTTGTGCAGATAGAAAACGTTTTCTATACTTTCTGATTTTAAGTAAGTGAATGGAGCTAAGTGCTCTGATTTATTTTTTGTACTTATAGAAAACGTTTTCTATCTGTTCTAAGCTTTCCCGAAAGGAGTTCTCTGATGAAAAAATCATCCGACCGAAACGCACGTCGACCGACCATTTTAGATATTGCACAGCTGGCGCAGGCTTCTCCTGCGACCGTTTCCAGAGTACTGAATGATGCGGACTATCCTGTTACGGAAGAACTGCGCGAACGGGTGCGCAGCGCTGCCAGGCAGCTCAATTATCAGCCGAATATTTTCAGCCAGATGCTCAAAGGGGTTTCCAGCCGAGAGATAGGCATCATTGTCCCCGACCTGATCAACCCGTTTTATGCGCAGCTGGTTTCTGCGGTTGCAAAGCAGTGCGTGATTCACGGGTTTGCGCCAATTGTCTGCTGCTCTTATGACAGCCCGCAGTTGGAGGATCGGCAGATCGATATTCTGCTGCGCCAGCAGGTGGCGGGCATTCTGCTGTCTTCTATCAACGACAGTGATGACTCGCTGAAGAAACTCACCGGCCCCGGCGCCCCGCCATTGATTTTATTTGACCAAAGTCACGAAGGCTTTACGGGGAACAGCGTTTCCTTCGATTTTTTAAAGGGCGGGTACATGGCCGCCCAGTACCTGATCCAATGCGGGCACCGAAACATTGCGTTTATGAGTCATCCGCTTACCCGCAGCAGCCGCAAGCAGATTTTCGACGGCTACTGCCGCGCCCTTTCTGAGGCCGGTATCGAAATCAAAAAGGAAATGGTGCTCATCCGTCCTGCAAAGCAGAATACGGAGAGCGATGTCGATTTCGATAACGGCAAGGCTTTGGCGCAGATGCTGCTGGGATGCTCCTGCCTGCCTGATGCCGTAATGGCCATTAACGATATCACCGCTATCGGCATCATCGATTCACTTTCCCAGCATGGCGTCAAGGTGCCCCGCGACCTGTCTGTCATCGGGTTCGATAACATTCCCATGTCTGCCATGATCAGCCCTCCGCTGACCACGATTCACCAGCCGGCGCTTGAAACCGGCCACGCAGCGGCGGATATGCTGTTTGCACATATTGCAAATCCGGAACTGGATTCGACGCAAATCATGATTCAGCCCGAACTGGTGCTTCGCCAGTCGGTCAGAAAAAACAAAAATGCGATAAAAGGAGATCAGATCATGCATACCAAGTATGAAGAAGTAGAGCTTCAGATTTTTGAAAGCAGAGAGGAAATGGGCAGAGCCGCGGCTCAAGACGCTGCGGATACCATCCGCAGCATTCTGGAGCAAAAAGCTGCCGTCAACTGCATTTTTGCCGCTGCCCCTTCACAGAACGAGTTTCTTGATGCGTTCGTGCAGCAGAAGCTTCCATGGGACCGCATCAACGCGTTTCATATGGACGAATATGTCGGTCTTCCTCTTGGCAGCCCGCAGTCGTTCAACGGTTTTCTCAGCCGGTCGATTTTTGACCGTGTTCCGTTCGGTTCCGTTCACCTGATCAACGGCGCGGCGGATCCCCAGCAGGAATGCGCGCGTTACAGCGAGCTTTTGGAAAAGAACCCTCCCGACGTGGTGTTCCTCGGCATCGGCGAAAACGGCCATATCGCGTTTAACGACCCTGCTGTCGCGGATTTTCACGATTCGAAAAAGATCAAGGTGGTTCAGCTGGATATTGCCTGCCGCATGCAGCAGGTTCATGACGAGTGCTTCGCTTCCCTTGACCTGGTGCCCAAAGAGGCGCTGACCCTGACCGTTCCCATGCTGATCAGCGCACCATACCTGTTCTGCATCGTGCCGGGCGAGCGCAAAGCCGGCGCGACTGCCGCCGCACTTACCGGAGAGATCAGCGAAGCCTGCCCCGCCAGCATCCTCAGGACCAAAAAAGGCTGCCGTATGTACATCGACCGCGACTGCGCCTCCAAGCTCTGATACGAAACGCATACCGCCCGCCGGAACACAGCAGGAAAGAGAGGGAACAACATGAAGTGGAGAAGCTCCAACGTATGGTATTTAGCGGGCATCGGCATTCCGCTGGCCATCATCGCCGTTCTGGGCATCAAGGCGCTCTGGCCCTCAATCTGGGGCAGCGCTGCCATCCTTGTCGTCACGGTGCTGCTGCTCAGGGCACTGATCGGCAAGACCCGGTTTATTCCTCATCCCCTTGCACAGTATGGCGAGCTCAAACCACAGGAGCTTGACCTGCCCGGGGACCCGGGTGTCGATCTCTATACAAGCGGTTCCATGTGCCGGTATGATTTTGTTCTGCGCATCGTTGAGTTTCTTTCGCCGTTTTCCTTCGAGGGCGGCCGACCCAAGGTCGTCATCAATCCCCGTCTGCTGGAAGAAAAGGGCGAGAGGTTTATGCAGATCGCCGTGATGCGCGAGGTGGAGCGCTACCGCAGAAATTATCAGGCAGTTTCGATTTTGCGGCTGGGGCTACCGTTGTTTGCCTTCGCGATTGCCGTCTTGACTGTTTTTGCGTTTGATATTCCGCTCACCGAGCGTCTGGGCGTCTTTTGGGTACAGTTTGCAATGCCGTTCCTGTGTACTATTTTGTTGGGTCTGCACCTGTTTTTCTGGAACAGGCGTATTTCCGCCATGGATGGGGAATTGGATTTGTTTTTAACGTCCGTTTTTACTGTCGAGGACGTTAAACGATATATCATCAGTGTGGGAGAATTGGAAAGGGGGTATGAAAAGTCCAAGACCAGCACACTGAACCAGCATTACATAAATACGCGGCTCAAACAACTGGAAAACCACAAAACTTAATATGAGAGGGGATTGTACTGAATGAATGTAGGGCATATGGAAAGTTTGGATTATGTTACCCTGGCGCTCTTCTTCCTGGTCATCATCGGCATCGGCATCTGGTCCAAACGTTCGATCAAAAGCTCGGAAGACTTTTACGTGGGAGGCGGAAAAATCCCATGGTGGCTGTCGGGCGTTTCCCATCACGTATCCGGATATTCCGGCGTTGTATTCGTTGGATATGCCGGTATCGCGTATGCGCACGGCACATCGATCTATTTTTGGTGGGCGGTCAACATCGCGCTTGCAACCGCACTCGGCGCAGTTACACTCGCGCCCAGGTGGCCCCGCCTGCGCCGCGCACTGGGAATCCAGTCGCCGACAGAGTACCTGAAAATGCGCTATAACACCGCCGCACAGCTGATCGTCGCGACCTCTGGCGTGATCGTAAAGCTGCTGGACGTGGGTGCGAAATGGGCGTCTCTCGGTATTCTGCTGCACGGCTTTACCGGTCTCCCGATTTGGATGGGCATCATCATCGGCAGCCTTGCGTCCATGATCTATGTATCCATCGGCGGCCTGATTGCAGACCTGCTCACAGACTTTGTGCAGTTTGGCGTCAATCTTCTGGCCGGGCTGCTGCTGTTCTTCGCTGTGCTGAATCACCTTGGCGAATATGGCCTGACCCTGACCACTATGTTCTCCGCTCTGCCGGCAAGCAGTGTCACGGTATTTAACGAAGGCCGCGGGCAGGGCTCTCTGTCCTGGACTCTACTGTATTTCTTTGTCGTATACTTCAGCTACAACGGCGGTACATGGAACCTTGCAGCACGCTTTATCTCCACTGAGGATGACCATCAGGCGAAAAAGGCGGCTTTCCTGTCCTCCGCGCTCTACCTGATCTGGCCGCTGATTCTGTTCTTCCCGATGTGGTGCGGCCCGATCCTGTTCCCCGGCTGGACACAGGCCGAGGCGGAAGCATCCCTGTACGCGAGCCTTGCGGGCAGATTCCTCCCCGTTGGCCTTGTCGGCCTTGTGCTTGCGGCAATGTTCGCACAGACCATGTCCATGTGCAACTCGGATATGAACACCATTTCCGCGGTCATCACACGCGATATCCTGACCAAAATCAAGCCCTCGCTGAGTAAGCTGGGGGACAGCGAATCCCTGAAGCTTGCCCGTGCAACAACGATTGCTTTCACCGTCGGCACAGTCGTTATCGGTCTGCTTCGCGATCAGCTCGGCGGCGTTACCGGCATCATTCTCACCTGGTTTGCGGCGCTGCTCGGGCCCACCGCCATCCCGCTGCTGTTCGGTCTGCTCCCGCAGTTTAAATACTGCGACAGCAAGGCGGCCATTGCCTCTATGATCGGCGGTCTGGGCGTGTTCGTCGTCACCAAGATGGGCGTGCAGCTGTCTACCGATGTGGCGCTGATTGCTCCGCTGCTTACCTCATTCATCATCTTCCTGGGCGTCGGACTGTATAACCAGTATGTGAAGAAGATCGAGATCGACCCGCAGATTGAAGATTTGATGGCGAAATTGGAGAGTACAAAATGAATCAGAAACAGCTTTTTACCCAGTATGTTGATCTGATTCAGGATGATTTTGTCCCCTACTGGAATCGCTTTTACGATGAAGAAAAGGGCGGCATCCTCAACTGCATCAACAATGAGGGGGATCAAAAACTCAGCGACAATAAATTTACGTGGTCCGAGGGGCGGTATCTGTGGATACTCGGGCGCCTGTACGAGCTCAAACAGCAGGGCGTTCTGCCAAAGCTGGATGAAGAGGGCCTGCTGCGGCAGATGCAGGGCACCTACGGCTTTCTGACACAGCATTCCATTTATGGCGACAACATCTGCTGCTATCTGCTGGACCGCGACGGGAATAAGCTTGAGGACAAACGAACCGGACGGTATGACGCAAGCATCTTTGCGGATTGCTTTGCGCTGATTGGAATGGCGCAATATACAAAAGCCGCCAGGCTGAAAGAAAACCTGACGGCAGTAGAAGCACTGTATGAAAGCATTGTCGCGCGGATCGAAAGCGGGGAGTTCCTGACCGAGCCGTACCCGATCCCCGAGGGATACCGTGTGCATTCCATCCCGATGATCATGGTCAATACCACTTACGAATACATCAAAATGCGCGAACGCTTTGACCTGCCCTGTGAGCAGCAGATTGCCTATGGGCTGGAAAAGGTGCGCAGTATTCTTGAAGACCTGTACCGCGGCGGCTACATCCGAGAGCATGTCTCTACAGACGAAAACTACGAAGCCCGCCTGCTCGACCGCCATGTCAACCCCGGGCATACGCTGGAGGACATGTGGTTCTGTGCGGAATTCCTGAAGGATTACGGCGATCTTCCGGCGTATCTGCCTCGCATTCTGGAGCTGGCGCGCAATGCCTTCGACATCGGCTGGGACCCCGAATATGGCGGCCTGCTGCGGTTTGTCGACCGTACCGGGGGAACACCCAAGGGCGTATCGGGCGACAGTGATTTTGAACGCCTGATTCAGGACACATGGGACATGAAGCTCTGGTGGCCGCATTCCGAAGTCTTGTATGTATTTCTTTACTTGTATTCGCTTTCCGGCGAGCAGGACCTGCTGGAGCGGTACGAAAAAGCCAGCGCGTATGTATTCTCCACTTTTCCAAACAAGGAGCTGGGGGAGTGGATTCAAATTCGCAAACGTGATGGCACTCCCGAGGAAAAACTGGTGGCGCTTCCGGTCAAGGATCCGTTCCACATTCTTCGAAACTTCATTAAAATCGTTGAACTGTACCGGTGATCTTGCACGGCCGCCCCGTGCTGCAACACGGGGTGGCCCACATCGCCGTTCGTTTCAGTCAAACAACGGGAGGGACCCTATATGCAGCTTGGAACTGCAAAACTGACCATTACGCCGCCGATGCCTGTGCGTCTGTGCGGATATGCGACGCGTATAACCTTGTTTGAACAGGTAAAAGAAGACATTTTCGTTCGCGTTCAGCTTCATCGCTGCGGGCAGGAACAGCTTCTGTTCGTTTACGGCGATCTTTTGTGGTGGGGTTCGGATTTTGTCGCGCAGACACGCGAAAAAATCTCAGCTGCCTGCAAAATCGCGCAGGAACAGATTTTCTTTGTCGCATCGCATAACCACTCCGGCCCGCCCACCTGCGACCTGTTTACACCGTCTTTGGAAACTTACTCCCCCGCCTATGCACAGTTCCTGCAAGAACGTGTGCTTGCGGCGGTCGCGCTCGCACAGAAAGACATGGAACCCGTGCAGGCATACCGGCACGACGGCAGCGCTGCGTTCAATGTGTTCCGCCGTGTTCTGGAAAACGGCGCAATACAAATGAAACCCAACTATCAGGTTCCCGCCGACCACACGCTGACGATTCTGGCGCTGCGCCGCGCGGACGGCAGCCTGAAGGGCGCCATGATCCATTATCCGTGCCACGCGAACATTTCCAATGAAAACGCCGTGCAGCCCGATTATCCGGGCGCCGCGCTGCGTATGCTCGACGACGCGTTTCCCGGCAGCATGTCCATCTTTTTGCAGGGCTGTACTGCCGATCTGCGCCCCAACAGTGTTCTGGGCCAGCGTTTCGTATCTGCGGGCTACGACAAAGTGCTCGTATTCGCCGAAGATTTTGCGAATGCCTGCCGGGACCTGCTCAGCCTGAAAGCTGAGATGATTATACCACGGTTCAACGTTCAAAAGCAACTGCTGGAGCTGCCTCTGGAGGGGGCGCTGCCCGCACGGGAGCTGGAGGAGCGCGCCAAAACTGCGCAGGGTGTGCAGCTGGAATGGGCACAGACGGTTTTAAAGAAGAACAACCGTCCCAGCGAGCAGCTGGAGCTTTCCAGAATCGAGTACGGCGACCGTCTGCGCTTTTACACCTTCAGCGCAGAGGTCTCGCAGTATTACGCCGCTTATGCGCGCGAGGTAGACCCGTATGCCGTGTGCGTCGCATATACCAATGGGATGATCGGGTACCTGAGCACCGCGCAGCAGATTGAACAGGGCGGCTATGAGCCGGTCGAATCCGCGCTTTATTTTGCGCTGGCGGGAACCTATTCACCGAAAATCGAAGCCATCATCCATGCGGCCGTCGCATCGGCTGCGCAATCAGAATAAGGAGGCATTCTCATGCAAGAAGGCACTGTCATGGACCTTTACTTAAAGGAAGTATTCGGAATCATTCAGGACATACACGACCATGAAAAGGAGCATATCCTCGCCGCGGCGCATGTGATGGCCGAGCAGATCAAAAAGGACCGCCTGATCTACATTTTCGGGCCGGGCGGCCATTCCAACCTTGCCGCCATGGAAATCTTTTTCCGCGCGGGCGGGCTGATGCATGTGAGTGCGATGCTCAATCAGGACACCATGCTCTCCTGCGGTGCGCTCAAATCCATGCAGACCGAGCGCCTGCCCGGATTCGGCCGTATTATCGTCAATGACTATCGCATCGGCGAGGGCGATCTGCTGATCGTCGTCAACGCCTACGGCATCAATTCCGCAACCATCGATGCCGCGCTTCAGGCAAAGGAAAACGGCGCGACTGTAATTGGCGTCAGCTCCCACGAGCACGCCGAAAATTGCCCCAAGGAGCATCCCGCGCGGCATCCGTCCAAGAAAAATCTACACGAGGTCGCCGATTACACGGTGGACTGCAAAGTAAGGCTGGGCGATGCGGTCATCGAGCTTCCGGGCTTTGAGCAGAAGATCGGCGCACTGAGCACCTTTGCCAACGCCTATGTGCTCAACAGCATGGTGATCGAAACGATCAATATCCTGAACAACGAAGGCATCAAGCCGCCGGTCTGGATGAGCGGCAACGCTCCCGGCGGAGACGAATGGAACAACCGCTTCATGCAGGGCTTCCGCGACAAAATCCGCTGCCTGTAATGTATTTAAAGGAAGGGATCTCAATGACTTCAATCCTGTTTCGCAACGCCCGGATCGTAACGCCCACCGGCGTTACCCCCGGCGAGCTTTTGGTGGAAGACGGCGTCATCTCGCAGGTACGCTTTGACTGCAGCATCGACGCCCCCGCAGACCGCATCATCGACGCGGGCAGGCGCTATCTTTCCCCAGGCTTTATCGACATCCATACCCACGGCGCGGGCGGCGCCGATTTCATGGATGGAACGCTGGATGCGATCTATCAGGCGTGCCGCAAGCATATGGAGCACGGTACCACCTCGATCGTGCCCACCACCATTACCAGCACAAAGGAATCCCTGCTTTCGTTTGTCGACCTGTTCAATCAGGTACAGCTGGACCGCGAAGATATCCCCAACATCCTTGGCCTCCATCTGGAAGGCCCCTATTTTGCCTATGAACAGCGCGGTGCGCAGGACCCGAAATATCTGCGCAGCCCTGACCCAGAGGAATACAACGAGGTGCTGCGCCGTACCGACCGCATCATTCGCTGGTCGTTTGCCGTGGAGCTGGACGGGGCAGACCTGTTTCTGCGCACGCTGCGGGAGCATGGCATCATCAGCTCGCTGGCGCATTCGGATGCCACCTGCCCGCAGGTATTCCGCGCCTATGAAAACGGCATCTCGGCGCTCACTCATTTTTACTCCGCCATGTCCGGTGTGCGCCGCATCAATGCGTACCGCGTCGCGGGTGCGATCGAAGCGGGCTACCTGCTGGACGATCTGTTTGTGGAGGTCATCGCCGACGGCAAGCATCTTCCCGCCGAGCTTCTCCAGCTGATCTACAAGATCAAGGGCCCCGAGCGCATCTGCCTTGTCACCGATTCAATGCGCGCCGCCGGTATGCCCGACGGCAGCTATATCCTCGGCAACCGGGAAACCGGCATGGAGACAATTGTGGAAGACGGCGTCGCCAAGCTGCCCGATCGCTCCGCATTCGCGGGGAGCGTCGCCACTACCGACCGTCTGGTGCGCACCATGCTGAAAATGACTGACGCGCCTCTGCATGAGGCGGTCAAAATGATGACGCTCACGCCGGCGCGGCTGCTGCGGATCGATGATCGCAAGGGTTCGATCAGTGAGGGTAAGGACGCAGACCTGCTGCTCTTTGACGAGAATGTCAATGTCGAAATGGTTCTGGTACGCGGACGTATCCTTAAAGAAAACTGAATAGGCACAGATGTGCCGCAGAATAAAAACCCACCGGCTATGCCGGTGGGTTTTTATTCTTTTAGATTTCCCCCGCAAACATCCTCGTCCTGCTTCAATGACTGGAAGAAACACTTAAAAATGCGTTTTCGTAATGTGCTGTTTTCATGCCTGAAAACAGCGTATCACAAAGACGTATTTCTTTTGGCTTGTCAGCACTGATCAAGGCTTGTCACTGTGTCATATGTTCTGCCGCCCCACAATAAATAATGAATGTGGATTCACGATAAGGGGGCAACGCGGGAATGTATGATGCAGGCCAGTTGGACGAAATGAGTTATCCAAAAAATGAGCAGCGGCTAGGAAGAAGGGGACAAAATGGGGCGCAGGGATCACGCTTTGACAGGTGTGGCGAAAGGCATGCAGCGCAGCGCGTGGGCAATCGCCGTCTATATCCGGCTTTCCAAGGAGGATGGAAATGATGTAAGCTACAGTGTGATCAATCAAAAGGCTTTGATACTGAAATATATAGAACAAGTGAAAGCAGAAGAGGAAGAGGAATACGCCATTGTCGATTTTTACATCGATGACGGACTGACGGGAACCGACGACTCCCGCGAAGAGTTTCAGCGGATGTTGCGGGATATTGAAAGAAAAAAGGTAAACTGCATTATCGTAAAGGATCTCTCCCGCCCATTCCGCAACTACGCGGATCAGGGATATTATCTGGAGTATTTTTTTCCGCTACACGATGTCCGTTTCATTTCATTGCAGCTTCCGTTTCTTGACAGCTACCTGTATCCGGAAACGATGCAGAGCATCGCCGTCCCGATGCAGGGCGTTGTAAACGACAACCATTGCAGAGAGACCTCTATCAAAGTGCGCCAGGTGTTTAACTATAAGCGCAGCCAGGGTCAGTTTATCGGCGCGTTTGCCCCTTATGGCTATCAGAAGGACCCGAATGATAAAAATAAACTGCTTGTAGATGAGCAGGCCGCGGCGGTGGTGCGTGATATCTATCGCTGGTTTGTCATGGAGGGGATGAGCAAGATGGCAATTGCGAAAAAGCTCTCCAGCCAGGGAACGCTCAATCCCGCCTCTTATAAAAGGGAAAACGGATTGAAATATGAAAACCCCAATACTCATTTTGACTGCACGTTGTGGAGTGCCGCAACGGTCACAAGGATACTGAAAAATCCCACTTACCTGGGCCATATGGTGCAGGGCCGGCAGAAGGTGAAAAGCTACAAGGTGCATCATCGTGTTGCTGTCCCAGAGGATGATTGGTTTCTCGTCGAAAATACGCAGGAGCCGATCATCAGTCAGGAACTCTTCGATAAGGCACAAAGTCTGCATGCCCGCGATACAAGAACCGCGCCGCAAAAAAAGGAACTGTATCTGTTCTCGGGCTTTTTGCGCTGTGCCGACTGCCAGAAAGCGATGCACCGCAAAAAATACGGTAACTATGGATACTATGTTTGCCGAACCTATAAAGAGCACTCCGGATCGGCCTGCTCAAAGCATACCATTCGGGAAAAGGATTTGATCAAGGCAGTCCTGAAAATGATTCAGATTCAAATCCAGCTTGTCGATTCGATGGCGGAAATGATTCAGAAAATCAATAATTCACCGGGCGTCCAGGTTCAATCGAACCGGATTGCCGGCAACTTGAAAAACCGTGAACGAGAGCTGGAAAAGGCAACCCGTTTGAAGGATTCCTTGTACGAAAGCTGGCAGAACGGCGATATCAGCAGGGAAGATTACAGCAGGATGAAAGCGAAGTACGAAGAGCAGCTGGAACAGTTGGGGCAGACCATGCACTCTTTGCGCAAAGAGCAGGAGACGCTTTTTGGGGGCGTTAGCCCGGATCATCCCTATCTGCAGCACTTTATCAAATATAACAACATTGAGGAATTGAACCGCGGACTTCTCATAGAACTGGTAGACACCATTTTTATCCATGAAAATCAGGCTATCACCATCCAATTTAAATATGCCGATCCATGTAAGCGTGCGGTTGAATTTATTGAAAAGAATAAAAATTGACTGGATTGACAGGCTTTTACTTATTTTTAGACCTAATGCAAATGCACCGGTGGGGCCAGTAGGCCCAATCGCACCATCAGCGCCCGCAGGTCCGGTAGGGCCAGTGGGGCCAGTCGGGCCGGTAGGCCCAATCGCACCGTCAGCACCGGCAGGTCCAGTCGGGCCAGTGGGGCCTGTTGCGCCTGTCGCGCCCGTAGCACCGGTAGGTCCGGTGGGGCCTGTTGCCCCAGTTGCACCCGTGGCTGCATGTATTTTATGACAACGTTGTGTAAATTAAAATGAGAATGGATAAAGCCGCTTGTTTAGCCGACTTTGTTATTCTCTACAACGGTTAGTTCTTTTCTGTTGTTTTCGATAAACTCCACTATGCGGCGGTGTTGGTCTGCAAAATTGAAGTCTATCGTTACGTCGCCGCCCTCGTGAATATGGATAACTTTAATTAGCTCGGCAACAATACCTCGGTCAAGGCTGCATATGTTCTTGTACTTGCGGAAAGCGTCAAAGTAAGGATTATCAGAAGTTACCCCCTGTGCCATATCCTTATTTTCTTCTTCAAGGTTGGCTATGTCCTGCTTTAGCTGCTGTTCCTTTTCCTCAAACTCTTTTTTCATGCGGTGGTATTCCTCACGGGTAATATCGCCGTTTTTCCAATCCACATAAAGCCCTGTGCTGATACCCGAAATCTTTTCAAGCTCCTGTTTCCGCAGCTTGATAGAAGCGGTCAGCCGTTTTGAAACGGTGCGGGGGGCAGGAGCATTGTTTATGTCGTTGATAAGCTCTGCCATGCCGTCAATCAGTGCAATTTGCTTTTGAATGGTTTCCAGAACAATACTTTCGAGCTTATCATTTCTTATGGAATGTCGGGTACATAACCCTGTGGTGTTATTTGTTCTGCAAGCATAGTACACAAGATTTTTTGATGTTCTGCGTCCCATTGATTTTCCGCAATCGGCACAACGCAGGAAGCCGGAAAAGGTGTATAGCTGCCCAGACTGTGGAGCGGTTCGCGTGTCCCTTTGCATTAGCCCCTGTGCTTTATCAAAGGTTTCTTTGTCAATAATCGGTTCGTGGGTGTTCTCAACAATAAACCATTCGCTTTCCGGTGTGTTAATCCTTGTATGCACCTTATAGCTCTTTACTTTCTGCTTTCCCTGCACCATATGACCTAAGTACATTTGATTGGTAAGAATAGCGGTAATGCTGCGGGCAGACCATAGCGGTTCGTTGTTCACAATGGCGGGATTATGGTACTTCATGCCGTTTTGCCGTTTATAAGCGGAGGGGCAAGGGGTTCCCATGCCGATTAGCTTTTTCATAATCCCGTTTTTGCTCATTCCGTCCCGAACAAACCAGTGAAAAATATCCTGCACAATCGGGGCGGTTTCATTATCCACAATTAAGCAATGTTTGTCATCAGGGTCTTTTAAGTAACCATATGGTGCAAAGGCTCCGATAAACTCACCCTTTTTGCGCTTCATGTTAAAGGTTCCCCGGACTTTAATTGAGGTTTCCCGGCAGTGGTTTTCATTGTACATACTCTGAATAGAAACGCCCATTTCGTAAACTTCATCAGGGTTTTTGTAGCTATCCAGTTTGGGAAGCTCCAAAGAGATAAACCGTACATCTTTTACAACAAACAGATGTTGCAGATACTTTTTGCACTCCCAATCGTTACGGCTCAAACGCGACAGGTCTTTGACTATGACACAATTTACAATGCCCTTGTCAATATCTTCAAGCATACGCTGAAAATTTTCCCGGTCGCTGTCTGTTCCAGTGCAGCCGTCGTCGATATAAATATCCACAAGCTGCATTTCTTCCTCAAGCATGAGGTTTTCCAAATACTCTTTTAATCGTTGACGTTGGTTTTTTACGCTGTAACTTTCGTCATTTCCGTCCTCTCTAGATAGCCGGATATACAAAGCTACTTTCCATAGAGCGAGGATTTGTTTGGTTTTATCAAGGCTTTTTCTTACACGAGCCATTATACCTCCCGTCCTCTATAATCACATTATAATTATACCATAGTCGAGCTTAAAAGTCATCATATATGATGTGTGAGTTCATATTAATTTAGACTTTTTTTAAGCTGATGAAGAAGTCTTTCAGCTTGCTTTTTAGCTCGTCACCCGCAGGCTCAAACCTTACACGAACGGCACTGTCACCGCACAAAAAGCAATAAGGGTTTTTCACCTGTTCTAAATAATTTATCATTCTCTGTTCCGGGGGCAGGTTCGTATCAATCTTGATTCCACGAATATCCACAAGCCCGATTTTATCTATCTTTTCTATTCCTGACTGGCTCATTTCGTCCAGTTGTTTTACAGTCAGCATTTGCACCCCTCCCTTTTTAGGTATTCAATACAGCATATGCGAAACCGCTTGTACGGTATGTTGTCGAAAAAAGAGGCTTTAATCGGACGGTTTTAGCAAAACCTCACGGGAATTTCACCCCTGCATGGTTCTCATGCAGCCCTATCCATTGCCTGCGACGCTTTGAACGCTCGGACTGTGGCTATAAGGGAGTATCATTGTACCTTTTTGCACGTTGTCGCCCGCAAGCCGCTACACTTGCTTTGAATTGTGGTGTTGTTCGCTCTCTCTGAAATAGAGGTCATGGCGCACCCAACCTATGGCTCGGCACAAAAAGAACGTATCCGATTTGCCCTATACTGCGTCGGGGTTTTCTTCCGCCGCTTTCTTTGTCAAGGAGCAAAGGCAAGGCAAAAGCTACAATCTGCGGAAAGGGGGGCACAGATGATTTACCTTAAACCTTGAATGAAAGGACAGCCCGCATGAGCTTTGACCGCAAGCGGTCGCTTATGTCCTCGTCTATGCCGTAATAGTTATTGCCGCGTTCGTCGCGGAGCTTCCGCATAGACAAAGTGGCTATGTAGCTTTCGTAATGCTGTACGACAATCTTCATAGCTTCCGGGTCGCCCTTTGTTGCAGCTATGATTACCGGGTAGGGTAACAAGCCGCGTTCGTCGTTTTCGGTGTTACCAATCATTTCAATCATAGGCGCGTTCCTCCAAATAGCGTTTTAGAAGCTCAAAAGAGCTTGTCCGTCTGTACTGTACGGTGCTGCGTGGAATTGCGTATAACTCTGCGATTTCCACGTCGCTCATTTCAAAGAAGTAGTACAGTAAGACGGCGTTGCGTTTTTCTTCCGGCAAGCTGTGCAGGGCTTCGGCAAGCAGTTTCGCGGTAATTTCCTTTCCCGCCACACAAAAGGATTGTTCAGCTTCATCATCTGCAAAATAGCGGTCATAGGTGTAAAGCTGATTTTCCTCCTGTGGGGACAGGTCAGAAAAAGTCACTTCGCGTAGCTGCTGACGCTTTGTGTCCCTGTGGGCGTTGGTCGCTTCATTCTTCAACGCCCGTTTGCAGTAACCGTTAAAAGCGCAACGGATTTGCCATTGGGTACGAACAGGTTCATTCATGGTATTCACCTCCTTTCGCAACCGCGAAAGCGGGTGATGATTTCCCCTTTCGTAAACCCTCAACACCAGGCATTTTGAAAATGCCGAAAATGTCGGTGGATTTTTCAAAAAAACTTTTGAGAAAAACGCAAAAAAGCCCAGCTGCATAGTGCAACCGGGCATAAGGGAATTATTAGCAATTATATAATGATGTGTGTGTTCATATTGGTGGCCGAAATATCGCGTTGGTAGATATAGACTTTTTTTGACGAACAATAGAAATCAGGTGGAGCGTAATCATAAAAAATAGACATGGCGATACCTCCTTGATACCGCCATGTACTCAAAACGGGTAACCTTATAACCCTCCGTAATTCAATTTAAAAAAAGAACACGACGGCTCTGATCTTTCATTTCAAAACCGTCGTCAGGCTGGAGTTACCGCAATAACAACGGCAATAAACCTACAAAATAAAAAGAGCCAATAATTGTGATTTCACTCACGATTATTGGCTCTGCGTCTTTGCGTCTGGCTCTCTGATAACTGACATATTTAGTTGCCGCACATTAATTAAAGTTTCGTGTTTACACTTTGGGCAAAACAATGGGAAATTTTCAAGAATCGTATCTTCTCGTATCATTATTCTAGTTTTGCTTTTACAAAAAGGACATAATATCCATTCAGATTTCAAATTTTCAAACCACCTCTCTATATATAAAGGTAGTAAATAATCAGAAAAATATTAATTTCCCCTTTACAGTACCATTCGGGCAAGTTTTTTTCTGTATACATAAACTGCAATAATCATCGTTAATACCATATAGCCGAGCATAATCAGCCACCCTTCTTTAACACCCAATATACCCCCAACGGAGGAATCCATTGCAAAGACTTTTCCACGAATCTGACTTAGGCCATAGGTATTAGGAATAGCCAATGCAATTGCTTTCAAAATTCCTGTTGAATATTTTATTGAAGCAGTTGCACCGGAAAGGAACCATAGTATAACGGTTGTTGCCATTGTGAATACTGCCGCTCCGCTGAAACTGTTAACAAGCAGGGCGACAATCTCGGCAAAGAACACATAGGTTACCCCTAAAACAAGCAACGGCGCAATCATACCCGGAATAAATTCTGCAAGATTAATTCCGGTAAGCAACCATATGAATACTGCGTTTATCCCTGCGGTTATTGTCCCAGCAAATAAAGCCATAACAACTCGCGCAAATAAGGATGACCATATACTGTGGGGAGATAGTTTGTATTCGTATAGCGTGTCATAGGTCTTTTCTTTATAGAATAAGTAAAGCATATTAAACATAGCCCCAAGCAGAAAAGCAAGAAGAAAAACTGCCACGGCAATAATGTGAAACCAATGCAGTTGCGTTTCAACATTAAGGACTTCTTCAACATTAACCTGTAAATTAGAATCAGTCGTGCGGTAAAAATCTAATATTCCCTCGGTGAGATACAGGCGCAGGTTTTTTGCCATATCTGTATTATAGTTATTAAAATGGTATTCAATATTTGTGTTTTGTCCGTTTTCCAAATCAGCACTGAATGTTTCGCCAACCACCACAACACCGTTTACTTTTCCTTGTTCATACAACTCAAATGCGGTGTCATAATCTGTTTTGATTTCTTCAAAGTAGGGGTTATTTCCAAGAGGGGAAATCTGGCTGAAAATAGAAGTTTCAAGCACTGTACCATAAGTTCCGTCATCCTCATTGACAAAAGCCAACTTTAGCGATGTGAAGTTGCCAAATGTTAAGGCAAAGACAATGAGAATAATTGTGGGAGCAATGATTCCCGCCATAATAGACTTTGGGTCGGATTTAAATAATATAAATAACTTTTTTAATTCTGCTGTAAATACTCTCATACTCTGACCTCCTCACTTCGTACCCACCTTGTATATATCAAAATAATCAGAGCAAACGCTACAATAAATGCCAGCCCTAAAAATGAAAAGCCGGTGGCAAGATTGGTAGTTCCATTAAAATAACACCAACGAACAATTTCTATCGCGTAAGTAGCGGGATTTATACTTCCCAAAACATTTGCAATATCTCCAAAATAGGAAAGCGAACCGAAACCGCCTCCGCCAACCCAAAGCGTTAGTGCGGTCACAAGGGATATCAGGAAGGCCGTGAGCGTAGATTTAATATAAATTCCCACACACATACCTACACAGACAAATGTACCATAAACCAACAGCAAAGAAGCTATAAAGGAAATCGTATGGATAGGAAGGGCTTTGGAAATCAGGAAGAAAATAATAAGGAATATCAATCCTGAAACAAAGCACTTAATAATATTGGCAAACATTTTTCCAATTACCGAAATTCCGGCAGGGTAAGGAGAGAGCTTGAGTAATTTCGTTGTTTTGTTCTCCCATTCGCTCGTTATGGATAACATACCGAACAAAAGTCCAGACAATATCAAACCAAATACAAACACGCTGACTCCGAATCCTGTATCCCATGGAATGTCCTGTTCATACATGGTCGTTTCTGTAATGCTGATATTGCCGCTGCTTCTTATTGATTCAATGTAACTAACCAGCGCGCCATCAAGGCGGTTTCTGAAATTTTTCGTCATGTTTTCATTGACATCGTTAATGTAGTGGACAATTTCCCCTGTGATTACACCGTCTGTTAAGGAAGGTTCTTGTTCAACTACAATTAAATCGCTCTCGGCATTAGTGGGTGGAACCGCCTCGTCAGCGGATTGCAATTCCATATATGGCGTTCCATCTGGGGCCGTGTAGCTGTCCATTATTTCAAGAAAACCGCTGGACTGGGTATCTGAATATACCTGAACAGGCAGAGTAATACCCCCTGACAGCATCAACCAGAAAGCAAACAGAAAAAGGAGTGGGGAAAGAACTGTCACTAAATTAAAAGAGATATCCTCTTTTATGCATTTCAATTCTTTGTGAATAATTCGTAATAAACGCATCTTTCTCCCTCCCTAATCTCTTAAGCTCTTGCCAGTGTGCGCTAAGAAAACATCATCAAGCGTCGGCTTGTGAAGCGAAACACTTTCAAACTCAATCACATTTTTCAGTTTCTCTAATATTTCTGCTAAATCTTGTTCCCCCTTTTGAGCCTTAACAACGATTGTTTTATTATCATCAAAGGAAAATTCACCGATTTTTTCTTTGATTAACTGTTCCGGGATAGCGTCTTTCTGTTTAGGGACTAATTGTATTGTGCCTGCGCCAAGGTCGGATTTGAGTTTTTCCGGGGAACCATCACAAATCATTTTTCCATGGTCGAGAATAATAACCTCGTCACAAAGGGCGTCCGCTTCTCCCATAATATTTGTAGTAACAAAAATCGTCTTATTGCTATCTTTCAATCTGCGGATATACTCCCATATTTTATGAGTGCTTTGAACGTCCACGCCCAATGTCGGTTCGTCCAAAAGCAAAATCTTGGGATCATTCAATAACGCTCTGCCAATCCCCAGCCGTCTGCTCATGCCCCCTGAAAAATTCTTAACTGATTCATTGGCACGTTCTGTCAAATCCACAAGAGCAAGAATTTCATCAATTCGTTTATTAACATTTTTTAAATCGGAAAGATATAAGGAAGCATGAAACGAGAGGTTTTCTTTTGCGGAGAGTTCAGGGTATAGTGCTGTATCCTGTGGAAGCAATCCTATACGCTTTCTTGTTTCCTTGTAGTCCTTTACAGGGTCTAACCCATCAATCAGAATGGTTCCGCTATCCGGCTTATATAGACCTGTTATCAGATTGAGTAGGGTTGTTTTTCCTGCTCCATTCGGTCCGATAAGGCCATAGATTTTGCCTTGTTCGCCTCGGATAGATAAATTGTCCGTTCTTTTTACCTTTCCAAGGGTTTTAGTGACATTGGAAAGTAATACAACGGGAGTAGGTTCTTGTGTTTTCATATTCATCACATGCCCTTTCTGTCAAATGTATTTGTTTTTAGAGTACCTTGTAGCAAAATGTCAACAATAACTTTGTTAACCGAATCAGCAGTTACCTGATGCGTCAAAAAGAACGTAGGGTTATACAGCCCTCTAACAAGCGTCAAAATCACTGCCGACAAAAGCGAGGGGTCAATGTCATTGCGTACTGTACCATTTTTTTGTTCTTTTAGCAGCAATGCTGTGAGTGAGCCTTCTTTTTCTTTTCTTGCCGTATCAATTCTTTCCCATAACTCGGGAAGGCTGTTCTCTAAATCCCGTAAAAATTCCATATCCATTTTTGTGTAAATCTTTGATATGATTTCAATGCCCTGACTTAACTTTTCCGGCAAAGGTAGCTCTGATTGGAGCAGTTTGGACATAGCTACCTCTGCATTTTGAAGAAGCCTTTCAATTACTCTGTTTGCTACAACATATTTGCTATCGAAAATTTTATATAAGGTTGTCTTGCTTATATTAATTTCTTTGGCAATGTCGTTTAGGTTCAGATTTTTATATCCGTAGCGAAAGAGAAACTTTTCCGAAGCGTCTAAAATCATCTTTTCCAATACTTCTTTTTCATACGCCATGCTAATACCTCCATTCTAAAATTGTACTAAATGAACCTTATGAGTTCATTTTATACCATAATTATTTTTTTGTCAAGTTGCTCAACATACTACTTTAGCAGTTTTTATATTGCATTTAAAAATAAAAATTTTTAAAAATATGATTTATTACTATCATACACATGATGTGTGTAATCATATTCTAAATGTTTTGGTGAACAGTAAGATGTAATAGGGTGAAATAATTATGAAACGTGAAATTGATAAATACGATTTTAAGGCTTTCGGTCAAGCCATAAAAGCAGCAAGAAAAGCAAAGGGAATATCGAGAAACCAGTTAGCCGACCAAATGAACATTGCCCCTCGGTATATTGCGTCCATTGAAAACAGCGGACAGCACCCAAGCCTGCAAATTTTTTATGAGCTTGTCACTCTTTTAGATGTATCGGTAGACCAATTCTTTTTTCCAAATAAGGAAACGGGCAAGTCCACGCAGCGCAGACAGCTTGAAAGCCTGCTTGATGATATGAGCGACAAGGGATTGCGGATAGTTACCGCCACGGCAAAAGAGATTAAGGAAGTCGAAACAGAGGACGAATGAATGTCCCGAACAGAATTGAATATTGAATGAGAAGCGTTGCAGCCTTTTAAGGATTGCAGCGTTTTTTCTTTTGCTCCTGTTTGGCAAATCTGCACTTTCAGTTGTTGTAGGTAGTGAGAGGAAAGTTTCTTAGCAAGCATAGGAAGCGGGTACCCGCTTCCGTATTTTGCCCTGCAAAATGCTTGTTGGGAAGTGTCCCAAACCCTCTCAAAACGGAAAGGAGCGGCGGCGTATGGACGGACGAAAAAGGACAGTACAAATCAAGTTTCGTGTGACGGAAGAAGAACGCGCATTGATAGAGGAAAAAATGAAGCAGATACCCACCCATAACGTGGCGGCGTATCTGCGAAAAATCGCAATCGACGGGTATATCATTCAGATAGACCATAGCGACATAAAAGCCATGACAGCAGAGATACAGAAAATCGGGGTCAACATCAATCAGATAGCGCGGCGCGTGAACAGTACGGGCAGCGTATACCAAGAGGACATAGACGAGATAAAGGGGGCGTTAGATGAAATATGGCGGTTACAAAGATTAAGCCTATTAAAAGCACGTTGAGCAAAGCCCTTGACTATATTCAAAACCCGGAAAAAACAGAGGGGAAAATGCTTGTGTCCTCTTTCGGTTGTTCCTTTGAAACGGCAGACATTGAGTTTGGATTTACCCTTTCGCAAGCATTGGATAAGGGAAACAACCTCGCCCACCATTTAATACAATCCTTTGAACCGGGGGAAGTGGATTATCAAACCGCCCATGAAATCGGGCGGCAGCTTGCCGACGCTGTTACCAAAGGACAGCATGAATACGTTTTGACGACGCATATTGATAAAGGTCACGTCCATAATCACATTATTTTTTGTGCGGTCAATTTCGTAGACCTCCACAAGTACAATTCCAATAAAAGAAGCTACTACGGCATACGGAACATGAGTGACAAGCTGTGCCGGGAACATGGTTTATCCGTTGTCGTTCCGGGCAGGGGCAGCAAAGGAAAGAGCTATGCAGAGTACCAAGCAGAAAAGACGGGTACAAGTTGGAAAGGCAAACTGCAAACCAACCTTGACGCGCTTATCCCCCAAGTGTCCGATTTTGAAGAATTATTGCGCCGATTGGAAGCGGCGGGTTATGAAATCAAGCAGGGAAAATATATATCATGCCGCGCACCCGGACAAGAACGGTTTACCCGTTTGAAAACCCTCGGCGCAGACTATACAGAGGAAGCCCTAACAGAACGTATCAAGGGCAGGCGTACCCGCGCCGCCAAAGCCCCACGGACAGAGAAAAAGGGCGTTTCCCTGCTGATAGATATTGAAAACAGTATCAAGGCGCAGGAGAGCCGGGGCTATGAGCAATGGGCGAAAATCCACAATCTGAAACAGGCTGCTAAGACCATGAATTTCCTTACAGAAAATTGTATAGAGCAGTATGCAGACTTGACCGCCAAGATTGCGGAAATTGCGGCAGAGAGCGAACAGACCGCCGACGCATTAAAGACCGCCGAAACCCGGCTTGCGGACATGGCGGTGCTGATTAAGAATATCACTATCTACCAAAAGACAAAGCCTGCCTATGACGCATACCGCAAAGCAAAAAACAAAGAGAAATATCGCGCAGAGCATGAAAGCAGTATTATTCTGCATGAAGCGGCTGCAAAGTCATTAAAGGCGGCGGGTGTGTCCGGCAACCTCCCCAACGTCGCCGCCCTGCAAACAGAGTATGAAAGTTTGCAAGGGGAAAAGGAAAAGCTGTATGCGGGCTATGGCAAGCTAAAAAAACAGGTCAAGGAATACGACGTTATCAAACGAAATATAGATAATATTTTACGGCAGGACAGACAACCGGAAAGAGGAAAGGAAACAGAACGGGGATAATGCCCGTTTTATGGTAGAAATATAATGAAAAAAGTGGTAAAATACAGTTATCCAACAAAGACAGGAGTTTCCAGAATGACAGAAAGGAATATGCCGGATTACGGTACAATCCAAGCCGCCGTTGCGGGTGAAAAATGGGCGGTTGGAAAGGTGCTTGACTGTTATTCCTGCGAATTAGATAAGCTCGCCACGGTTGAGAAGAAGCAGCCGGACGGAAGCGTGAAAAAGGAAATTGACGGGGATATGCGGCAGGCTCTTGTGCTGAAGCTCATAGAAGCTATCCCTCAATTTCTGTCAGACGAAATAGAAAGAGAAGCGTATAGCCATGGGAACAAAAAATCATAAACAGATAAACGGAAAACTTCTACGGACGGATAAGCAATTCCGGCACTTAAAGCAGCGGCAGAAAGAAAACATCAGCGCATGGCTGTATGAGGAATACCGCCGCGTATGGATAGAAACCGGGCATGAGCCACACCAACGGAACAACTGGAAAATCGTAGCTGCTGTTATGGAACAGATAGAAGCTGCGGATATATGGATACCGGAACTTGAGGTACGCGATTATTTCTATCGGCGCAAAAGCCACTACCGCAATCAGATTGAAAAAGAGCTTCAACAGGCAGAGGAAACGGAGGGATTATAATATGACACGCGGGGAAATATGGAAAGATTTTTTCAAGAAAACCGTTTTACCCGTCGTTATTGCATTATTTCTATTCTTCATGTTCAAATCAGTATTTACCAATAATGGCGAAACAAATTATTTTTATGTATGGCTGTGCTGCGGTATCCCCTTTGGTATTCGCCGTATGTTCGTATGGCTTGTGCCGCATGGGTATGACTTAGGCGGTACGGTGGGAATTATCGCCCTCAACTTCATTTTGGGCGGTATTATTGGCGGCGTCATTCTGATATGGCGGCTTTTTTGCGCCGTATGGTACATACCTTTGACAGTGTACCGATTGTTGACGATAGGAAAAGGCAATGCGGTTGAAATTAAATTAGAAGAATGAGGATATACATATGAGATTTTCAGAATTATTAAACAGATTAACAGGCATCAGCTGTCCCGTTTTCGGAATTTCATGGAACCCTGTTGATACAGAAAGAAGTATCGCCAGAAGAATAATTGTTTTTCTCGAACCGCGCCGCGTTCTTTACTCTGCGTATGAGTATGAATCGGTTTGCCCCTGTATTACCTCTGTGACCGAGATTAAAAACTATTTGACTTCTGAATTACAACTAATTGACGAAAAATCCGAACTCAATTCATATATACGAGCAATGCGAAATGCTTGTAATAAGTTTCTAAGTAAATGCCCCGATAGCAAGAAGTTTCGTTGTTATGCTTGTGAAAGTGGAAACATTGATAACTGGATTTTTACGTCAGCAGTTGGTGAATTGCGTGGCGTATTCGGTATTATGATAGGACAAACTGCAAAAGCGTATGGCATTGATGTTGAGGACGATTTGGCTCAAATAATACCTGAATAAACGCAATGTTTTATATATATGGAGGGGCGTAATGATAGAACGAAACTTATTGCTAGGTAATGGTATTAATATTGCTTTTAGCGGAAACGATGATTATAAAAATTACAGGATTATCGAGAGATTAACAAAATATTTGAATACAAATAGATATGATGAGGTGTTCCAAGGTTCTATTTCATCAGCCGAGTTATATGAAATGCTTAGGCAACTTAATGACGGTTTTCAAAATATGCTTAAAGGTGTTGCTGCTCTTAAATGGACAGAAAATGAAGATGAAATGCGAACACTTGTTGATATTGCGCGTCGCTACAATAATAAAAAGCAAGAATTATCAGATATAGGAATAGAAGATTATTTCTTCGTTATGAAGCAGTTTTTCAACCGCGTAGGCGATGAAGCTACACCAATAAACTCACTCTATGACGGGCTAAAGTATCTATTTCTTGATTCTATATTTGATGGGGGGAAAATTGAAAATTTGTACCTTCGTATGGATTGCTTTGCAAAAGAATTAAGAAAATACTCTGGAATATTTACGGTCAATTACGATACAAACATTGATAAATTAACAAGTAAACCAGTATATCACTTGCATGGCAGCTTTGATGTGTTAGATGATACATACAGACCAGATACTATCGTTGGATTTATTGCACAACAGAAAGATACCCCCCCTAAAATAGTAGATAATATGAAACATCTTTTTTGTAATGCCATTATGGGGTTTTCGGGGAAGTATAAGATGGATAGGATTAATATTTACGCAAATGGAAACATGGCAATAGATAATATGATAACCAGACTTAATAATCCATTGGATATTGAAGCTAAACAAAAATATCAGCAACTTGAAAGGTCATCAAATCCTAATGATATTTTTGCTTTTCAATCAATTAAAGCACGATTACAATATCCTGAACTAAAAAATACTGAATACCCGATTAAAGAGTTTACCTCTATCCGTGGAGAGCTTAATATTATAGGTATGTCCCCCAACAATGATAGCCATATTTTTTCACTGATAAACGATAACCCCAAGATTACAAATGTTGTTTATTTTTCCGCAAGTGATGAGGATAGCCTTACGGCTCAGAAAGTAATTAAAAAATCTGTTCAAATACGTAATGTTTTTAAGTATTGGAAAAGTCTTGCAATATAATAAAGAACGGGGCGCGGCAGCCGATAGTGGCCACAGCGCCCCGTCTTTTTATGGGTGCAGCTTTAAGTGTCAGTTACGCAGTAAAACACCATTTTTGAGGGTATAGGTATAAATACCTTACCCTATGAAAAACAAGCTAAAAAAGTGGCATGATACAAGGCTTTTTTCTTCCCTATTGCGTAACAACTATCGTGGTTAAGGGCTGACTTGAAAAAGTAAATTCCAGTGCAAGAGTAAATTCTACCGCACCCTTAAAATTCCTTGATTTTATCGAATTTGTAAGGAAAACTCAATTCACTATTTGGCATATATAGAGTGATTTATTCTAAAAAAACCTTATATTGTGTCAAGCGTTTTTTATAGGCATTCTTAGCCTATGCAGAAGTAAATTCCACAGTAATGGAGCTTATTCTTTCTGTTTGTGAGAAATGATACCGTAAGGCCAGATATCCCCGTCAAGGGGGCAAAGCCCCTAATGGCAAGCCCTTGACAGGTAATCTGCCTTTCGGTACAGGGTGTTCAAGACAGAAATGGATAGCTATTCTTTCATATGAAAAATTAAATTCTACTTGTGCAAGACTAAATTCCAGTATGGATTAAGAAAGTGGAATTTACTTTTTCAATTTAGGATCGTGGTTAAGGGGTAATTCTGCAATAGACTTTTTATATATGAAATGATATAATTATTTTGTAGTAAATGACATTCATATGCATATAGGTGTGTACCATAAGAATCGGATAAATAAGAATTTGCAGGGGTAAAGTTGTTATATGAAAAGATATATTGCATTATTAAGGGGCATCAATGTGAGTGGTAAAAACAAAATTGCTATGTCTGAATTAAAAGCAAATTTTGTAGAACTGGGCTATATGGCTGTTATTACATACCTTAATAGCGGCAATGTTATTTTTTCAAGTGATGTAGATGACAGGGCTGTTCTCTCAAGCACAATAAAATCAATGATAAAAAATAAGTTTGATTTGGACATACCAATCTTCATTATTTCACAGAAAGAGTTGGAAGATATATTAAATAACGCTCCCGATTGGTGGGGTGATGATAACAAAGAAATATATGATAACCTCATTTTTATGTTTCCTCCCTTATCTTATGACGAGTTCTATAGTGAGGTTGGAAACCCTAAAGAGGAGTATGAGAAAGTATATAATTATAAAAATGCTGTTTTCTGGTCTTTTAGCCGTAAAGATTATCAAAAGACGAATTGGTGGTCAAAGACTGCCGGTTCAAATGTAAGTAATAGGATTACAATCCGAACAGCAAATACGGCAAGAAAAGTAGTTGGAATATAGTCTGCAAATTCCAGTTTATTGAGTATTTACAACAAAACGAACGGGGCGCGGTATCCGATAGTGGCCACCGCGCCCCGTCTTTTTTATGGGT
>OBZU01000193.1_pt1 | contig 26798 bp, 24 predicted proteins | sample 1495561 | NCBI WGS metagenome assembly OBZU01 (sample SAMEA2580250, study PRJEB22360) | human gut metagenome | biome: human gut; feature: human-associated habitat; material: faeces | place: Denmark | collected 2008/2010 | reverse complement strand
CGGGCGGCAAGGTCTACGCAGGCCTGGTGTACCGCCGTCTGGGAGAAACAAAAGTATTCTCCTTCGGCAACTATACAGAGGCTGACAGCGCCAACGCCAATTACAAGAAGAACACCTACGGCTACACATACCCGGTTTCCGCACAGCCGTACGAGCAATAAAATAATCCAGATGAACAAAACAGCCCTGCCGGACTTTCTCCGGCAGGGCTGTTTTTAGGATCGTAAAAAAGGAAGAGTGTTGAGTTTACAGCACTCTTCCTTAGTTTGTTCAAAAATCCATTTATCGCAATAGTTCCGCTGAATAACTTACTGCGCTGCGAAGCGATTCAAAACCGGCCTGAATCGAATTCGCGATCAGGATACCGGCAATCACAATGGCTGCAGCAATGAATAAACTACCGATTACTGTCTGATAATTTTTCATTTGATGTTACTCCTTCGGTTTCAGAGCGCCTGCACGGCCTCTTTCTTTTTCTTCGGCTTTTTGCGATAGCGATCCTCTTCGCTGAAAACGCAGCCGCAGTATTTTTGCATATACAATCCCTTTTCTCGGGCCTTTTCCTGGCCTTCGCGAAAATAGGGGCGGAAATCGCGGTACAGAAACTCTACGCCGTATTTTTCGGCGCTTTGTTCCATGGTTTCCCGCAGCAGCTCATGATTCTGATAAGGGCTGATGAGCAGGGTAGAGGTAAAGCTGTCAAAGCCGTGCTCTGCGGCGTAGGCCGCGGCGGCCTCAGCGCGGACAGAATAGCAGTATCCGCAGCGGTGGTCAAAATCGGGAGAAACATTGCGGATAAACTCGCGCAGGCCGTAGTCGCCCTCCAGTATCAGTTCCATCTCTACATCCTTCGCGTGCTGGACCAGTGCCTCCTTACGGCTTCTGTACTCCGTATAGGGGTGGATGTTCGGATTGAACCAAAAGCCGACAGGCTCAATCGCTTCACTGCGCAGAGTTTCAATGCACATGATGGAACAGGGAGCGCAGCAGATATGCAAAAGTGTTTTCATGATCGTCACCTGGTTTTTCTAAGAATATGGAGCATGCCGATGTCGGATGCTCGAATGATTCTTATTATACACCGGTACGGCGGCTGAATCAATCTTGTTTCTCACGCAGAATCTTTTGCCACAGAGTTTGTGCTCTGGATTGGTAATGATCCTGCACGTTTCCTTTTGGTTTTCAGGGTGCGTTCCAGTATTTTCGGTCCAGTGCGCGGTACTGCACCGCTTCGGCCGCGTGACGCGGTTCGATGGTGTCGCAGTCGTCCAGATCCGCGATGGTGCGGGAGATTTTCAGCACCCGGTCAAATGCTCTGGCCGAAAGGCCCATGCGCTCAAACGCCGTTTTGAGCAGTGTCTGTGCGCCCGGGCTCAGGCGACACACCTCATGCAGCAAATCCGGCGTGATGCGGGCGTTACAGGTGATGCCCGTGCCGCGAAAACGCTGATTCTGGCGTTCCCTTGCCGCATTGACCCTTTCCCGGATTCTCGCGGAGCTTTCCGCTTTATCGCTCGAAGAAAGCACGTCAAACTCTACGGGCGGAACCTCGACGTGCAAATCCAGGCGATCGAGAAGGGGCCCGGATATTTTGCCAAGATAACGGTCCACCGCGCTCGACGAGCAGACACAGGCCCTTGTGGGGTGTCCGAAATAACCGCAGGGGCAGGGATTCATCGCGGCCACCAGCATGACCGAGCTGGGGTAGGTGACGCTGCCGCTGACCCGCGAGATGGTGACGGTCCCGTCCTCCAATGGCTGGCGCAGAACCTCCATGGTGTCGCGGTGGAATTCGGGCAGCTCATCCAGAAAGAGCACGCCATTGTGCGCAAGCGAGATTTCTCCGGGGCGCACGACCGTACCTCCGCCGGAAAGCCCGGCCGGGGATATCGTGTGATGCGGCGCGCGGAAGGGCCGTTCCCACATCAGGGTGCTTCCCCCGGGAAGCGTGCCGGCCACGGAATAAATCTGGGTGGTGGTGATGGCTTCCTCTAAGGTCATGTCCGGCAGAATCGACGGAACGCGCTTTGCGAGCATGCTTTTCCCCGAACCGGGCGGGCCGATCAACAGCACGTTGTGGCTCCCGCTGGCCGCGATCTCCAAAGCGCGTTTGGCGGCTTCCTGCCCGCGCACCTCCGAGAAATCCGGCAGGGGAAAGGCGGTGTTCCTGCCGGAAAACGGATCGGATACGCATGGGGAAATCAGGCGCTGCCCTGTCAGGTGCATCACCAACGAACGGATGTCCGTCACGGGATAAACCCGAAGCCCTTCCACCACAGCGCCCTCCGGCGCGTTTTCTGCGGGAACGAAAAAGTCGGTGATTCCGACCTGCTTTGCGGCCAGCGCCATGGGCAGAATTCCCTTTACGGGCCGCACCTCGCCGGAAAGCGACAGTTCCCCCACCATGGCGCAGTGCTCTGCATCCCCCTCCAGCTGGCCGGAGGCATACAGCAGGGCGGCCAGCACCGGCAGATCGTAAATCGGCCCTTCTTTTCGCTTGTCGGCCGGGGCCAGGTTCACCGTGATTTTCGATACCGGGTAGGTGAACCCGCAGTTTTTCAGCGCGGCCCGAACTCTGTCGCGCGATTCTTTCACCGCGGCGTCAGGCAGTCCGACCACTTCAAAAGAGGGAAGCCCATTGGAAAGATCGGCCTCCACTTTTACCATAAATGCATTCATTCCATGCAGCCCCAGGCTGTGAAGAAAGGATACCAAAAAAATCCCCCCTAAATATCCTCTTCATTATATCGGAATTTTTTTGCTTTTTCCATAAAATGGGAAATAATTGCACGACAAAAATCAGAATAATTGTCGCAAAAAGAGATATTTTGTGCGTGTAATACTATTTTAACAACGAAAGAACAAAAAATTTTGTAATTTTTATTGACTTTACTAATAGGATCGAGTAAAATGAGTGTTGTAGAGAATCGCTGATACCTGAGGTGCTTATTTTGTTTGATCTATTGCCGGAACTTTCCGATCAGCAAGTGGCAGAGCTTGTGAACGAAGGGAACACAGATGCCTTTGTTGAATTGACAGCCCGTTACATGGGGTTGATTCGTGGAAAAGCTTCCGCCTTCCGTGGGGTACCCATTGAGCCCGAGGACTTATATCAGGAGGGCCTGTTGGGGCTGCTTCACGCAGCACACAGCTATAAAGCCAGTGGTTCCGCCAGTTTTAAGACATACGCAGGAGTTTGCATTTACCATCAGATGGTAACGGCGTGCCGGTCGGCACTCAGCCGAAAAAATCTTCCTTTACATAATTTCGTTTCTTTTCATGATGCAGAGCAGGACGACAGCTGGACAGCCTCGTTCCTGTCCGACCAGATTGCCAATCCCGAAACATTGTTGATTGACAGAGAGAACCTCGAAGGGCTCAGGGCCCGCATCAATCAGAGCTTGTCTAAAATGGAGCAGGAAGTGCTGTTTTTATATTTAAATGGCTGTACGTACCAAGAGATCGCGCAAAAGCAGGCTGTTTCTGTGAAAGCGGTGGATAATGCGATTCAGCGGGTACGAAAAAAACTGAAAAACCCATTTTAGAATCTCTATGCCCGGGTAGCTTACGTAGAGCGTTGGTAATCAAAGGAGTCGGTGCGAATCCGTCTAAGGGCAAATATCTTTAATTCAAAGCGAGGTAAAATCAAATGTACGAGGACAAGACTCTCACATGCAAGGAATGCGGTGCGGAATTTGTATTTACTGCCGGCGAGCAGGAGTTTTATGCGGCGAAAGGCTTTGTAAATGAGCCCCAGCGCTGCAAGAGCTGCCGCGATGCCCGTAAGAATGCAGCCAAACCGGAACGTGAAATGTTTGTGGCCACCTGCGCTTCCTGCGGAAAAGAAGCGAAGGTTCCGTTTAAGCCCCGTGAGGATCGCCCGGTTTACTGCAGCGAGTGCTTTGCAAAGATGAGAGAAGAAGGCTGATAAAAGCGAGCGATTAACGCCCCTCGCGCTCTGCGCGGGGGCGTTATTTTTGTATATTGGGACAGGGATTGATTTTCTTTCTTCCGGGTATTATAATAAAAAAAGAATTCAAAAACGGAGGAAATTCCTATGACAAAGATTACAAAGGATACCGTGATCGGCGATATTCTTGATTTAGATCAATCCACCGCGCCTTTCTTTTTGGAGATGGGCATGCACTGCCTTGGCTGCCCGGCCTCCCGTGGGGAATCGATTCAGGAAGCCTGCATGGTACACGGAGTAGACCCCGACGCGCTTGTAGAAAAGCTGAACGCCCATCTGGGTGCGAAATAAGCAAACAGGCCAAATGCCGCCCGGCAGTTACTTCGCCCGGGCGGTTCTTTTATCCGGCGAAGCGGCGGCTTTTCACAGAGCTTTGTTTGGCGGAAGATCGGGGAGGAATTGTGTGAGCAGACCATTATTTCAGCTGGATCCAAGGCTTCAGCTCTGCGCGGATTTTGTCCGGCCGGGGGCCAGAATGGCCGATATCGGCACAGACCACGCCTATCTGCCCGTGTGGCTCGAAAAGCAGGGGAGAATCCGGTCGGCAGTGGCCGCGGATGTCCGCACCGGGCCGCTGGCCAAAGCGGAAGAAAATCTGAAACGTTACCAAACGGAGAACATCTCTGTGCGTCTGTCGGATGGCCTTGAGAAAATCCAGCCGGAAGAAGCGGAGGACATCGTCATCGCAGGTATGGGCGGCGAGCTGATCGCGCAAATCCTGTCCGGTGCGCCGTGGGTCAGGCAGGAGGAACGCCGCCTGATTCTGCAGCCGATGACCTGTGCGCCGGAGCTTCGGGAGTATCTGCAGCAAAACGGTTTTGCCGTTCTGCGGGAAGAGGCGGTGGAGTCGCGCGGGCATGTGTACAGTGTGATGCTGGTGTGCTGGCAGCCCGGGCACCCGCAGACGGGGGAGCTGTATCCTTATATCGGTATGCTTCGCCCCGATACTGCCGCAGCCCGTACTTATATCAAAAGGCAGAGCGCCGCGCTGCGGGTGCGCGGGAACGGCCTGAGCGCAAAAGATCCCAAAGAGGCGCAGCGGCTTCTGCGGGTGGCAGATCAGCTGGAACGCCTGATTCCAAAGGAGGACTTGAAATGAAAATGGTTACTGCCGGCGATATTTATGACTTCTTAAATGTATGCGCTCCCTTTGAAACGGCGATGAGCTTCGACAATGCCGGTTTCCTCGTGGGGGAACGACAGACTCCTGTTTCCGCCGTACTGCTGGCGCTCGATATTACGCCTGATGTGGTAGGGGAGGCGGCCCGGCTGGGAGCCGAGCTGATCATCAGCCATCATCCGGTCATTTTTCAGCCGCTTCGCCGTATGGGCCCGCAGGACGTGCCGTATCTTCTGGCACAGCACGGCATCGGGGCGATCTGCGCCCACACCAATCTCGATCTCGCGCCGGGCGGCGTGAACACCTGCCTGGCGGAGGCTTTGGGTCTGGATGATATCCGTGGTGTCAAACCATATGGTGCAAATGGGCTGTGGGAAGGTCTCATCGGGAATCTGCCGCGCCGTAATTCTCCGGCGGAATTTGCGGAGTATGTCAAACAGGCCCTGAACTGCGGTGGGCTGAAATATGTGGACGGAGGAAAGCCCGTGCAAACGGTCGCTTTGTGCGGCGGCGCGGGTGCCGATCTTCTGGAGGATGCGGTGCAGGCCGGCGCAGATGCGTTTGTCACGGCAGACACCAAGCATCATCAGCTGCTTTTGGCAAAGCAGCTTGGCATCACACTGGTGGATGCCGGTCATTTCAACACGGAGGACGTTGTGATTCTGCCACTGAAGGAAAATCTGCAGGAACAGTTCCCAACCGTGCATTTTCAAAAATCAGAGGTGCTGTGTGATCCCGCACAATACCTGTAAGGAGGTGCCCCAATGGCTTTGGACGGGGCTTTTTTAAGACATTTATCGCGGGAGCTGGAACAGGCGGCGCAGGGGGCCAGGGTAGAGAAAATCTATCAGCCCAATCGGGAAGAGATGGTCTTTCTGCTGCGTACCCGGTCGGAGCAGTTTAAGCTTTTGATTTCTGCCCGCGCCAACAGCGCCCGGATTCATTTTACACGGTTTGTACCGGAAAACCCGAAGCAGCCGCCCATGCTGTGCATGCTGATGCGCAAGCGCCTTTCCGGCGCCAAGCTGGTACAGATTCGTCAGCCGCAGCTGGAACGGCTGCTCTTTCTGGATTTTGAAGCCGTCAACGAGCTGGGCGACCTTGTCCGCCTGACCGTGGTTTCCGAGATCATGGGGCGGTACAGCAATATCATTTTGGTAGACGAAGAGGGTCGGATCATCGATGCGCTCAAGCGGGTCGATGACGAAATGAGCTCGGAACGGCTGGGTCTGCCGGCCCTGTGGTACGAGCTGCCGCCGGCGCAGGGAAAGCTGTGCCTGCTGGAAACACAGCCGCAGCAGGTGCTGGCCGCTCTTCTTGCCCAGCCGAAGGAGATGGAGCTCTCAAAGGGGCTGCTGTCTGTTTTGCAGGGGGTGTCGCCCATTGTCTGCCGCGAGATACAGCACCGCGTTGGCCATGGGGAACAGGTGCTGGTTCACGGGATGACCGATTCGCAAAAGGAACGCCTATTGTTCTTTTTGGGCCGCCTGAAGCAGGAGGTGGAGGAGTGCTCCGGCGTACCGCATCTCGTTTTAGGGCCGGATAAAAAGCCGATGGACTTTTCTTTTCTCCGCCCAGAGCAATACGGTACGTCTGCCGTTGTGCGGGAGCACGCTACTTTCTCAGAGCTTTTGGACGCTTTTTACGAGGAGCGTGACCGTATCGACCGCATGCGGATTCGGGAACAGGATCTGCTGCGGCACCTGACGACGATCTCCGACCGGCTCAGCAGAAAAATCAACGCCCAGCGCGGCGAGCTGGCACAGTGCGCCGAACGGGAGCATCTGCGCGTCTGCGGAGATTTGCTCAACGCCAATCTGTATCAGATCGAGCCGGGCCTGTCCAGTGTGGAGCTGGAGAATTTTTATGAGGAATCCCTGCCGAAGCTGCGTATCCGGCTTGACCCGCGGCTCACGCCCTCTCAGAACGCCCAGAAGTATTATAAAGATTACCGCAAGGCGCGTACGGCCGAGGAGAAGCTGACGGAGCAGATTGCACAGGCACAGCAGGAGCTTTCATATCTCGACACGGTTCTGGAGGAATTGAGCCGTGCGGAAACGGAACGCGATCTGATCGAGATTCGCCAGGAGCTGCAGGAGCAGGGCTATTTAAAGGCTCCCAAGGGGAGCAAGCAGCGCCCGGCGGCCACCGCCGCGCCGATGGAATTTACCGTTTCTGATGGATTCCGGGTGCTGGTGGGCCGAAACAACAAGCAGAACGACCGATTGACGCTGAAGCTTGCCAATAATAACGACATCTGGTTTCATACCAAGAACATTCCCGGCTCGCACACCATTCTGGTGACGGACGGCAGAACGCCTACGGAAAGCGCCCTGCTGGATGCCGCGCGCCTTGCAGCGGCACACAGCAAAGGGAAATCCTCTTCTCAGGTGCCGGTGGATTATACACAGGTACGCCATGTGCACAAGCCGGCCGGGGCGAAGCCCGGCATGGTCATCTACGAAAATTACCACACAATGTATGTAACGCCGGAAGAATAAAAGCCATGGCCACCTTGATCGGTGGTCATGGCTTTTTTTATCTTTCTTTCAAACTGGCCTTTTAAATCAGCTTTCACTTTCCACGACTTCGTTGGCTGCGGCGTTGTCTGTTTGTACGGTCGCATCTTCCAACCGTTTCGCCCGCTGCACCAATATCTGCGAAATGATCAGGTGGCATAGCTCACCGAGGAAGAAAGCGAGATAAAGGCCTTTTCCCGCAAACAGAAAGACGGATACAATCAGAAAAATCTGGATAAACCCGATGCACCGCAGCAGAGAGATCACGGAAGAAAAGGCGTTCTGCTCTGTTGTCTGAAAGAACAGAATGTTCATCATTGTAATTCCAACGGGGATATACGCCAATGGATAAAAACGGAGCATGTGGCTGGTCAGCGCGGTTAATTCAGGGTTTCCGGCACGGAACAGCGAAACAATTCCATTACTGAAAACGAGGCAGAAGAAGACCAATATCAACGGGGTGATAATATTGGTACGCAGCCCAAGGTAATAGATATGCGTAAAAGCCCGCTTGTTTCCCTGGCCGTGGTAGAGACTCATCAGCGGCTGTGCACCCTGCGTAACGCCGATCAAGACCATATTGATGATAGCGCAGACATAACCGACAATGGAATACGCTGTCACGCCAAGTGTCCCTACGATATAAATGATCGCAAGATTAAAAGAGAACGTAACGGCGGGCAGGCTGAACTCCATAAGAAAGGTAGCAAAGCCGTTGCTCGCGATCCGTTTGATGTCCGGAAGATGAAAGGCGGGCTTTCTGATCCGGAGCGCGCCTTTCTTGCCGGCAAAGTGGGTCACATAAAAGGTAAGCTCCACCAGCATCCCAATGCCGTTTGTTATGGCGGCCGCTTCAATCCCGTAATGAAGAACCAGAATAAAGATGACGTCAAGGACAGCGTTAATGATAGCGCCGGTAGAAGTCGCCACCATGACGAGTCTGGGGGCGTCATCATTGCGCACAAAGACGGAAAGCGTGCACACGATCATTTGAAACAGGAAAAACGCCGACATCCATTTCATATATGCCGCTGCGGAGGGCAGCAGCGCCTCGTTGGCTCCTGCGAGCACAACCAATTGTTCCCGCAAAAAGAATCCCAAAAGAGCCATTATGGTGCCGATGGCAAAGGCAAGCGTCAGGCACTGGCAGAAAATATTGTTTGCTTTGTCCAGCTCGCCCTGTCCTTTGTAAAAAGAGTATACATTGGCGCCGCCTACCGCGATCAGCATGGCCAGGGCGATAACGATCATGCCGAATGGGAATACAATGTTGATTGCAGCCAGTGCGATTTCTCCAATGCCCTGCCCGACAATAATGCCGTCCAAAACAGTATAAAGTGCCTGAACGACCATACCGATGACGGCAGGAATGACGTACTTGATAAATTGTTTGTTGATGGGTTTCAGATCTGTGTTTTGAATATCCATACTATCCTTGCCTTCCACTAAATGAATCTTAATAATGAAGAGATGCCAGTGATACGAGTGCGCAAGCTTTGCCGCCAATCCATCTTCCGTATGAAAAAAAGCCAGACAAAATACCGGGAATCATCCCGACATCTTATCTGGCCTTGTTCTCACAAAAAGCCCTCCGATGAAGCTCTCAAATTTCAAATGAATCTGAGTTCATATTTTATTATGGGTATGTAACGTGATAAAAGCACAAAGCTTTTATTTACGATATATAATGATGATAGCACAAATTCAGATGCAGATGGATCACATTTTTCCCAGAAAGCGAAAATATCGGTCCGGTGCTTCCATACTCCCTCAGGCAACAAAAGCTTTGCTTTTTATGCCGTGGGGTCATTATAGCATCGACCACAAAAATAGTCAACAATCTTCAGGCAGGAAGATAAAGCTGTATGGAACGATCCAATGAAAGCATCTTCCTGATGAGGGACCAATCAGGAAATAAAAAGCGACGCCTCCGAAAAAACTTTCGGAGGCGTCTGATTACCTTGTTTTTACGTCGCGGCAATCATCTGTGACGTAAATCACGCGCGTATGCGTTGATTACGTGAGACCGATGATGACCAGATTCGCCTGAACATCTGAGGTGCCGTAGCTTACCGTGGCGCCGCTGTTGTTGAACAGAGAGAATGTGGTAGGAGTTCCGGTAACAGTCAGCAAAACGCTTCCGTTCAGCTGCAGAGTAGTCACCGGGGACGGAGAAGAGGCAAAAACAGACGGGAAAACACTGCCGCTTAATACTCTGATACCAAAGTTTACGGTAGTTTCCGCTCCGGCTCCATCGGTATTTACCCACCACGAAATAAGATAATTGCCCGGCTGCTGCACAAAGAAGGTTCCGGTTCCGGCATTGTAGGTGATATTTGCGGACGGCGAATTGATTACAGTATCAAACAACACGTTGACGTTGTTTGCCACTGTTCCGCCGCTGCTCCCCTGAAGCTGAACCTGCACGCCGTCAAGAACGGCTTCTGCGGCGGCTCCGGTTGGTCCAGTCGGGCCGGTCGGGCCGTTCCTATTCAGAAAACAAGCGGCCTTTTCATTGACGGGGCTTTATCCCGCTCCCGAATGGCGGTTGGCCTCTATGGATTCCTCCATCCGGCGGATCTCGTCGCTGTGTTTCAGCCTGACGCTGATACTGCCGTTTTCAAACACCTGGATATGATCAACCAGTTCAATCAAAATATCCCTCGTCAGTTTGTCGATATTTTCGTATTTCCTGTAAGCCGTCAAAACGGGATTTTCTGCTTCCGTGCTCTTTTCAAGCTCCGCCCGTTCCGCCGTCAGATTTTCGATAGCGGTGTCGATGTTCTCCATTCGCCGCTCGTAGTCCTCGTACATCTGGCGGTAGTCCTTATGCGTAAGGTTTCCGTCCTTCCAGTCCTGATAAAGCGATTGCTTGTAGCGCGTGACTTTGGCAAGTTCCCTTCCCTTTGCGGCGATCAAACCGTCCAGTTTGCTTGACTGGCTCTTTTTCAGCGGGGCTTTGTCAACGTGTGCCATAACCTCTGCATAGGCATCGGCCATATGCACCTGCTGCTGAATCACGTACAAAACCGCCGCTTCCAGAAGGTTGTGCTTGATGGAGTGTTTTGTGCAGGCGGCTTTGGACTGTTCCTTGTAAGTGCGGCAAAAGTAGTATACCGTACCTTTGACCTCGCTTCTGCACATGGATTTGCCGCAATCGGCGCAGCGCAGAAAACCGCTGAACAGATAAAGCTTCTTTTTTCCGGGAGCCATTCGCGTGTCGCGTTTTAACAGCTCCTGCACCTGAGCAAACCGTTCCCGGTCGATGATGGGTTCATGGGTGTTTTCAACGATAAACCATTCCTCTTCGGGAACAGCGTCCTGAATATGGATTTTGTAGCTCCGTACCCGGTAGCGGCCCTGCACCATGTCACCGACATACAGGCGGTTTTTCAGCATTTGTGTGACGGTCTTTGCGTTCCACAGCGGCTGATTTCCGGCGTTGGGATTTTTATATTTCATGCCCTTGCTCCGCTTATATAGAGAAGGGCATAACACGCCGCGTTCGTTCAGTGTTTGCACAATGGCATTTTTGCTCATTCCGTCCAGAAACCATGAAAAGATGTCCCGCACGACCTCGGCGGCTTCCTCGTCGATCACTAGCGCGTTTTTGTCCTCCGGGTTCTTCTTGTATCCATAGGCAGCGAAGGAACCGATGTGCAATCCCTTTTCCCGTTTCTTGTCGAAGACCTTGCGTACGTTTTCCGACGTGTCCTTTGCGTGGCTTTCATTCAGAACTCCCTGTACGGGAACGCCGATATTCGTTGCGCCGTAGGGGTCTTTGTACGTATCGATCGGCTGCTGGTAAAGTGAGACGAACCGCACCTGATGAATAACGAACCAATCTTCTAAATAATAGCCCTGATCGGCATGGTTCCTGAAGCTGCGGGCCAAATTTTTCACAACGACACAGTTGATCTTTCCGGCCTCAATGAATCGGAGCAGCCTTTGAAAATCCGGGCGTTCCTCATCGGTGGTGCCGCTTACCCCGTCATCGACGAATTCATCCACCAATACGTATTTGTCGTCGTCAAATTGATTGTTGAGCCAGTCTGTCAGGATAAGCCGCTGATTATGAACGCTCTCGGATTCGTCGTTTCCCCGGGAATCCTCGCGGGACAGCCGGATGTAAAACCCGACATACCAGGTTTTGCTTTTACTTGTTTTCGGCAGGATTTCATACCGGGCCTTCGGCCTTGCCATAGTTCCTCCTTTCCTGCTGTTTTACACCAAAAGAATGCCATTTGTGTGTAAAGACAGCAATACTGTCACCGCTTTGAAAAGAGGTCACAGGCCGCTTTTCTTGCGCAGCAGGAAGTTCGTCAGCAGCTCGCAAAGCGTCGGGCCGCCGTCGGTAAACTCTACGTGAACGCCCAAATCGCCATATCGAAAACAGTATGGATTTTTCGTGCTTTCAATAACCTGTTCTATGCGCTCCCGTTTGGAAAGGCTGTTATCAAATAGAAAACCTTGTACGTCCACAAGCGCATTCTTATCGATTGCCCGAATATCTGCGCTTTGCATGGAGTTGATTTGTTCTATCGATATCATAATCATGCTTCCCCCTTGATACGAGCATGATTCATCTGTATGCTCCTTTCGGATTGTCCTATGAGGAGTGGGGAAGAGCGGCGCCCCAAGCCCTTTCAGGACAGCAAAGTTAAAATCGAAGCGTATTGCCATCATGGCATTGGATGTTTCTCTCAACCCATAAGCGCCAAGAGTGCCGATGGATCGGAAGACCCGGCAGGGTCGTGCGGCTGACGATGAACACACCAGCTTGGAGGACGTTTTTGCCGGTGGCAATGCCGCCGCCAGAGCCGCGGCTGTGATTTTAACTGTGGTGCGGACAAGCATGCTGCCAAGTCCATTGAAGAGTATTTCCGTAACAAAATTAAAAAATCTGTATAGAATAAAGTGTTTGATCAGTTTAGCATAGGCCAGATAAAGCCTGATCGGAAAGAAGCATTTTGCCGGCCTTGCGCTTTTTGAACAAGGCCGGCTTGAACGCGCGGATACGGTATGCGTAAAGAGAAATAACAGCTCTTGCCGCGGGCGAAACGCTCCGGTAAATCCTGCATGCACGCCTGTATTTCCAGCGGCTGTTGTGTGCAGCGTGAACGGATTGTTTTCGGCTGTGTAGCCGTCTAGTGTTTCTTTCCCGCGGCAGCTCCCTGATTTTTTCATTGTTTATCTATCGTTCTATGTAAATGTTTTTCAGTTCTTCGAACTTGAAAACATGCTTTGAACATTCCAAAAAGGAGAATGACGATGAAGTATTTGTATTGGCTGTTGGTTTTTATCCCGATCACTCTTGTTGCAAGGTTTGGACTCCACTTAAGCGATGGTATCGTATTTTGCCTCTGCTGCGCCGGCATCATTCCTCTGGCCGCCGTGCTGGGGGATTCGACCGAACAGATCAGCCTGTACACCGGCCCAAAGATCGGCGGATTCTTGAACGCTACCATGGGGAACGTGCCGGAAATCCTGATCTGCGGATTTGCCGTCAAGGCGGGAATGTATTCTCTGGTACTTACAAGCCTTGCGGGGTCCATGCTCGGCAACATTCTGCTTGTGATGGGAATGAGTATTTTTGTTGGGGGGTTAAAATATAAAATTATGCCCGTCAGCAAGAACATTGTCAAAAATAATTTCGATCTGCTTGGTTTCGCACTCTTCAGCATCATTGTTCCGTTTTTCTTTAAATTCGGGAGCAGGGGAGGGGAGGATCCTAACGCGGTAAAGGAATTCAGTCTTGCGCTGGCGATCGTCATGCTTGTGCTGTACATATTGGGGCTGATTTTCTCTTTGATTACGCACAGGGATATCTTTTTAGAGGATACCGACGACGGTGAGGAAGAGGAAGAACCGGAATGGTCATTGAAAAAGGGTGTCGTCATTATGGCCGCGGCGGCGGTGACCGTGGCTGTGATGAGTGAAATCCTGGTCAGTACTGTGGAGGGTGCCGCAGAGCAGTTCGGTCTGGGGGAAGCGTTCATCGGCATCATCCTGATCCCCATACTGGGGAACGTGGCGGAGCATGCTTCTGCGTGCCTTATGGCGATCAAGGGGAAGATCAACATCAGCATCGAGATCGCGGTCGGTTCCAGCATGCAGATCGCGCTGTTCGTAACGCCGCTCATGGTCATCTGGAGCGCGATTCTCGGGAATACGATGGAATATGTCTATACCTCGATGGAGCTGCTCGGGATTGTCATCAGCGTCATCCTCACCGCCACAGTGTTTATGGATCATAAGGTCAACTGGCTGGAGGGCGCAGAGCTCATGGTCGCCTATATTGTCCTGGCTGGGGCTTTTCTGGTGTTTGGAACTTAAGAGCTTTGAAAAACCGTTGGCTTTTTTCGTTCCTACTGTATAGACGGGTACTGTTCCTGCAATAAAACAGGCCCCTCTTTCCGTGGAGCTTCACGAAAAAGGGGCCTTTCGATTTTTTGGGGAGGTACCTGAGAAGCGGAGCATCCCCTTTGGGCTGTGCGTAAACAAAAAAGCGCAGGGTAGAGCCCGGAGGTATTGCGAAAGAAAGCCCCGGAGCGGCTTTGTTCCTTTATGTGCTCTCCCATTGGGAGTTGTATCTCTGTGTATCCTATCAAGCGGAGAAAAGCTGTTTTGCAAGCCGGTGATTTGTTGTATAATAACATCATAAGACAATATCAATCAGATAAGAGAGGAATGAAAAGGTTGGATAAAAAAGGGTTATATGATCTTCTCGATCAATATCAAATGACTTATGAAGCCTGCGAGCATCCCGCCGTATACACCATTGAAGAGATGGATGCCCTGAATCTGCCGCATAGCGAGCGAGTTGCAAAAAATCTTTTTCTGCGTGACGATAAAAAGCAGCATTATTATCTGGTTACCGTGCCGGGCCATAAAACCGTCAACTTAAAAAGCCTGAGTGAAAAGATTGCCAGCCGCAAGCTGACCTTTGCCAGCGAGGAGTCGCTCAGGGAATTGCTGATACTGGAAAAAGGACATGTCACTCCTCTTGGGGTGTTAAATAACGAAGAGAAAAATGTGATTGTGGTATTCGATAAGAGTCTGCAGAATCAGCAGATCGGCATCCATCCCATGGAAAACACCGCAACCATTTTTATGGCTTTTGAGGATGTTGAGAAACTGGTAGAGGATCATGGAAATCCCATTGTGAAGTGCGATTTTGAGTAACAGCCGATTTGTTCCATCCAATCCGGCGAGATGTTCTTCTGATACACACGGAGCAGATGAATTTCACCCCTTTTCAAAATGTACGGCGGCTTGATATTGGGACAGCACCGGGGGCGAAGCCGGACTTAGCAGCCTTGCAGAAACTCCGTTTTCCTGCCGCAGCAGGTTAAGTCCAATTGATGCATGGCTCTTGTGCAGGCAATGTACAAAAGGCTTCTGTCCAACGGTGTGTGATAAAGCTCATCAGAAATATCGGGGATGATCACCTGATCAAATTCAAGTCCCTTGGACATGTGCACGGAAGTAACGACGATGCCGTTCTGAAATTCGCTGCTGCCGAAATCCAACAAAGCCATAGTGTCCTCATCGGTATGAAGCTGCTCAAACAGCTGCTCTGCTTGCTTCTGCGATTTGCATATGATCCCCAAGGAGGCATGTTCGGATTGCCTGAATTGCTCAATTAAAGCACGTATCTTGTCAAGCTGCTCCTTTGGGGTCTGGCATTCTGTGATTGCGGGTGCACTGCCATGCCGCTCAATGGGAATCAGTTTTTTGTTATCTAAAATCTGCTGCGTAAACCTGGTGATTTCAATGGTGGAACGGTAGCTCCTGCGCAGTTCCATACAATCGCACCCCAAAAAGTACGGCTGGATTTTTTCTGCGGAGGATGAGCTGTAAGGATTTACGCTTTGGTAGCTGTCGCCTAAAATGGTCATCTTACAGGAAAACAGCTTTGCCAGAACCGCATATTGAATCGGCGTGTAATCCTGCATTTCATCCACGAGCAGATGCTTTATGCTTTTGTATTCCTGCTCTTCTCCTTCAAAATAGATTTTGGTATAGAGAAAGGGATACACATCGCAGAATTCAAATGCGTTTTTGCCGATCAGACGGAACAGATGCTCCTGACCGATGGAGCGATAAAAATTTTGATACAGCGTCAATGCGTCATTGAATTGAAACATTTTTTGAATACTGCTTCTGATTTGGCGGATGACTGTGGGATCCATCTTTTGATTGGTATCTCTTTTATGCCTTTCTATCAGATCGTCCGCTATTTTACGCAGCCGCGTTTTGATCGGCAGCTTTTTCAAAGCACGATAATTCAAAAGCAGTTTCCCCTTGGAAACAGAAAAGTTCCCGAAGGAAAGATCGGTCGGAACAAAACAGGTTTTATCGGCAGACTCTAAATACGATTGAAGCTGCTCCACAAAGAGATTTGTCGCCTTAAATTCGATTCTGGCAATGGTTTCGGCGTCTCCATCGGCCAATAAGCTTTCTACCTGCTCCGAAAAAGTCTGATACCGATACTTTTTTCCAAGCATATCCGCTGCGATATCATCAAAGCCGATTTCCGACATGTTTTCTTCTCCCAACTCCGGCAGAACGTTCGAAATATAGTTTCCGAATACCTTGTTAGGGGAAATAATGAGAATGTTCTTTGATGTCAGAGTATCTTTAAAGCGATACAGCAAAAATGCGACCCGATGCAGCGCTATGGAGGTTTTTCCCGAGCCCGCCGCACCCTGTATGATCAGCACTTTTGCGGCTTCGTTCCGGATGATGGCGTTTTGCTCCCTTTGGATGGTCGCCACAATGTTTTTCATCTTGTCGTCGGAATTGCGGCTCAGCTCCTTTTGCAGAATTTCGTCGCCGATATTCAGGGAGCTTTCAATCATGTACTCCATCTGAGTCTGTCTGATTCTGTATTGCCGTTTCAGGGTCATCACTCCGTCGATTTTTCCGGCGGGAGCCTTGTAAAAAGCCGGTCCGGTTTCAAAATCATAAAACATGCTGGAGACAGGCGCACGCCAGTCGAAAATGACGCTGCGCAATGTCGCGGGATCGGCAAAAGCATGCACTCCGATATAGAACGCATTTCCTTGTTCTTCTTCTGTTCTGATGAAATCGATTCTCCCAAAATAGGGGGATTGAATGAGTTTTTCAAGCTTTTCTCTTTCTCTGACAGCTTTTTCTCCAAAGGCAACGCTGTCATAGACGGCCGTTCGGTTCGCCGCTTTTTCCGCAGAATCAAGCTGGGCCAGATTCTCATAGATATACCGTTTTGTTTCCAGTATCTCTTTAGAGTAGTTGTCTATTTTTTGGTTGATTTGTTCCAGTTCTGCTCGCAGCTTTCCTTGAACTTCGTTTAAGTACGTTCTTTCCTCATTTTCTGTTTGGTGTAACATAGTTGGTCTCCCTAATCTTTTTCCTTGAATTGATATTCTAAGTATAAAAGAAAATAAAAAAAATACTAGACTTTTTATTTCCGGCATGATATTGTATATATTAGTCATGCCCTCAAAGAAACGTAAAAATTTACATTTTTTGCCATTATTATTGATTCTTAATTAATCGATATCAATATTGAATATTCAGATAGTCTTTCCAATCAAAATGTTGGAAGGGCTATTTTTTATTGTGAAAATAGAGTTCGGCGTGCATTGATTGCCTGTTTTTATACTCTGCGACAGCGAAGATGATTTTGTCTTTTGAGGTTAAACAACTGCGAAGGGATGTAGAGGTACAAAGCCGCTTTGCCGCCTTAGAAACATGGGTGAGAATAAGGGAAGTATACGCGCTCCAGCGCTTAGGTTCCTTCTCAGATGGTTGGAATGGGCCTTTGATAGAATGGTTATCAATACTGCCGAAAATTCTATGTGCCGGCAAGGCATCTGACTGGCTAAAGCTGTCTTCTTCCCGAATGAGAGAAAAATAACAATATTAATGTAAACCATTACACAAAAAGGAAAAAATTCAGAATATATAAAAAGCTGAACCAATTGATTGTGAAATTATAAAATAAAAATATTACTATTTATTGACAATTTTTGTGATATCTGTTATATATAAATTAATTAAACTTTGAGAAATTAGAGTTAGGTCTCCAACAACATAATGTAATCGATTACATATAAGAGTGGAAAGAAAAAGAAACAGATCAAACGGGATGGGAAAAGGGGGAGCTTACTTGAGCACGATCGAAGAAGTAGCACAGGAATCGGGCGTTTCCGTTGCCACGGTATCACGGGTCATCAACCGCAACGGAAAGGTAAGCGCGATCACCAGGCAGAAGGTACTGGCGGCCATCGCAAAGCTGAATTATCATCCTAACACGTGGGGGCGCAGTCTGCGCAAGGGGCAAAGCAGAATCCTGCTGATTCTGGTGCCGAATATCACAAACCCTTATTATTCGCCCATCGTACACGGGATCCAAGATATCGCACGGCACAATCGGTACCAGACCATGCTGTGCATTACGGATGGAATCCAGATCCATACCAACAGCTATTTCGAGCTGTTGCATAACGGCAACGCCGACGGCGTTATCCTGATGGACGTCAAAAAGGATGATCTGGAGGTTTCGGAACTCGCAAAAGGCTTCCCCATTGTGCAGTGCTGCGAATACTGCAGCGACGAAAGCGTGGGGCATGTTTCCATCGACAATTTTAAGGCGGCCTACGACATGACCCATTTCCTATGCTCTGTCGGGCATCGGAAAATCGGATTGATCGGCGCGGCCAACTCGTTTATTTCCACACAGCAGCGGCGCATGGGCTACGAAAAGGCGCTTTCCGAAGAGGGGATCGCCGTAGAACAGCGATACATCACTTCCGCGGCGGGCGATTATAACTTTTCTTCGGGCGTGCAGGCTGCGCGCACTCTGCTCTCTCTACCAGACCGGCCGACCGCCTTGTTCTGCATTTCGGACGTCATCGCGCTCGGCGCGCTCCGCGTGGCAAAGGAAATGGGCCTGCGTGTGCCGGAAGACCTTTCGGTGGTAGGATTCGACGATGTGGAATACGCTACCATGTTCCGCCCTATGCTGACTACCGTCAGCCAGCCCTGCTATCAGCTTGGCAAAACCTCCTGTGAGCTGCTTCTCGAGCAGCTGGGCGGGCTCCCTCCGCGCTCCGTGTTTCTGGAGCACAAAATTGTTCTGCGCGATTCATCGGCAGGATTGCCGAAAAATTCATAAATCGCATACCACAAACTAAAGGAGGAGCATTATGAAAAAACTATTGGCATTTGTTCTGGCAGCAGCCATGTCCCTGTCTTTGGCTGCGTGCGGTGGAAGCACCACCACAAGTTCTGCGCCCGCGTCCGGTGCGACGCCCGCGTCCGGTGCGACGCCCGCGTCGTCGGCTGCGGCGGATAAGTACAAGGTCGGCATCCTTGCCCCGGCGGTCACCCACGGCTGGGTCGCGGCTGTGGCTTACCATGCGGAAGCCCGCTGCAAGGAGCTTGCGGACAAAGTAGACTACAAGCTGTACACCAGCAACAACGCGGATGAAATGACTTCTCAGCTGGACGATCTGATGACATGGGGCGCAAAGGCCATCGTCGCGTTCCCGCAGTGGGAGGGCATGGAAGTTCCCATCAAGAAAGCGGTTGACGCAGGCATCACCATTGTAAACTTCGACATCGCCATCAATGTGGACGGCGTGTACCGTGTCTCCGGCGACAATGAGGGCATGGGCGTAGAAGGCGCCAAGTACATTGTGGATAAAATCGGCAAGACCGGCAATGTCGTAATTCTCGACGTTCCGACCTCCGGCTCCGTGGCAGAGCTGCGCAAGAAGGGCTTTACCGAGACAGTCGCGAAACTGGCCCCCGATCTCAAGCTTTCTACCTACGCCACCAAGTTCACACGTGAAGACGGCCTGAAGGACTTTGCGGATATTCTGACCAAGAACCCGAAGATCGACGCCGTTTATTCCATGGACGATGAAACCTCCATCGGCGCGCTCCAGGCCATCAAAGAGGCAGGCCGTACCGATATTAAGGTGATCACCGGCGGCGGCGGAGCACAGGAGTATTTCAACATGATGCCGCAGAACGAGAACATCTGGATTGAATCCGCTCTGTACAGCCCCGCCATGGTGCGCGACGCTGTGGACGTAGCGGTGAACGTGCTCGACGGCAAAACCGAAGAGAAGGTCAAGATTATTCCCACCACGATTGTGGATCGTGACAACTGCGCACAGTTCAAGGATGACAAATCCCCCTATTAATTCTCAGCAGCAGGAAAAGAGGCTATGGCGCAGCCATAGCCTCTCCTTAAAAAGGAACGGAGTGATGGAATGACACTCGAAATGCAGGAAATCTGCAAATCCTTCGGCGTTGTGCGCGTGCTAAAGAATGTTGATTTTTCCGTAAGGGGTGGGGAAATCTGCGCGCTGATCGGTGAAAACGGCGCCGGAAAATCCACACTGATGAACCTTCTGGGCGGCGTGCTTCAGCCCGATTCCGGCAGAATGCTTCTGGACGGGAATCCGGTTTCGTTCCGGAACCCGGCGGAATCGCTTTCGGCAGGCATCGCTTTTATCCATCAGGAGCTCAATCTGATCAACGATCTTACCATTTACGAAAACATGTTCATCGGCAGAGAACTCAAAAAGAAAAATGGCCTTCTGGATGCGGACGCGATGCGGCGGCAGACACAGGAGATATTTGATAAAATGGATTTTCATCTCAACCCTATGACCATGGTGAGGGACCTGGATGCCTCGTATAAGCAGATTGTCGAGATTTTTCGGGCGCTGATGATGAATGCCTCCATCATCATTATGGATGAACCCACCGTGTCCCTGACCGATTCCGAGGTGGAGCGAGTGTTCGATATGATGCGTACGCTGGGGCAGCACGGAGTCGGGATCGTGTTTATCTCTCACAAGCTCAAGGAAGTCATGACCATCTGCGACCGCTTTACCGTACTGCGCGACGGCGTGATGGTAAAGGACGGCCCGATTTCGGAAACCTCCACCGACGACCTTGCGCATCACATGGTAGGGCACGAGCTCCACATTGAAACGGTGCGGCGCGATTACGAGAAAGAACGCGAGATTTTGCGCGTGGAAAACCTTTCCGACAAAACCGCCTTCCGCGGCGTTTCTTTCGCGGTGCACGCCGGGGAGGTGTTAGGCGTCACCGGGCTTTTGGGGGATGGGCGCAGCGAGCTGTTTCAGACGATTTTCGGAGTTCGGGGGAATTACGAAGGGCAGATCTATGTGGAAGGGGAACCGGTACATATCAGCAGTGCCATGCAGTCCCGGCGGCTCGGGATCGGTTATGTGCCCCGCAACCGAAAGGAAAACGGCATCCTCAAGGATATGAGTATCCTGGAAAACGGCTCCATTGTCACGCTGCCGGAATACCAGCGCCGCGGGCTGATTGACCGCGTGCGGCAAAACCTGGATTTCGACCGCCAGATCGAGCAGCTGCATATCAAGCTGGGGAAAAAATCGGACCTGATCACCAGCCTTTCGGGCGGCAATCAGCAGAAGGTAGTGCTGGCGAAATGGCTGAACGCAAACCCCAAAATCCTGGTGCTCGACAACCCCACGCAGGGGGTGGATGTGGGTGCGAAGGAAGAAATCTATAACATTATTCTAAAGCTTGCCGGTGCGGGCGTCGCCATTGTGGTTCTGTCAAGCGAAGTACAGGAAATTATCCGGCTGTGCGATCGGGCGCTCGTGATGTACCACGGCCAAGTGCTTGGAGAGGTCAGCGGCGATACCATGAACGAGCACGACATTATGCGCCTTGCCACCGGAGGAACTTCAGCAGAAATAGGGGGAGAAAACGAATGAAGGAAACGGCTGCAATCAAACGGGAAGGATTCTTACCCTGGTTTCGCCGCATGTGGACTACATACCCGCTGTTCAGTACGGCCATCGCCCTTTTGGTCATGGTGGTCCTGCAGACGCTTGCTCTCGGCTTTGAGTTCGACTCTTTCGGCGCGTGGTTTTCTACATGGCTGCGCAACTGGATCAATATTCTGCGCAATAACGCCAGCGTAGGCATCATTGCACTTGGCATGACCTTTGTCATCGTGTCCGGCGGCATCGACCTTTCCGTCGGTTCCTCCCTGGTCGCGGTCGGCGCCATTGTCATGATGCTGATCGATTCCGGCCCCAGGGGATTTCTGTACTCCATGGGGATTTCCGGCCCGGCGGTATACGTGCTTGCCGTTCTGGTCGGCGTTTTGGCCGGCTGGCTGTTCGGGGAACTGAACGGAGTGCTGGTGACCAGCGGTAAAATCCCCCCATTCATCGTTACGCTCGGCACAATGAAAATTTTCCGCAGCGTAACACAGCAGTATATGCAGGGAGGTTCCCCGTCCGTCCCCAGCGGTTTTCTGGAAATCGCGAATGTGAGCATCGGCGGGCAGATGCTGATGCCGATCGTTTACTGGCTGCTGATCTCCGCCGTGCTGCACATTGTCTCGCAGCGCACCGCCTTTGGCCGGCATGTGGTGGCGGTCGGCTCGAACGAGCGCGCGGCAAAGCTTTCGGGCATTCCCGTAAACCGCGTCAAGCGCCGCGTTTACGCACTGATGGGGATGCTGGTCGCATTTTCCGCCGTGCTGCAGGTTTCGCGCATTGGTTCCATGGATTACGCGAACGCAGGCAGCGGCTACGAAATGGACGCCATCGCGGCGGCAATCGTCGGTGGAACCAACATGGCCGGTGGGCGTGGCTCAATTCTCGGCACCGTGCTCGGCATGCTGATCATCTCTGTGATGAACAACCTGCTCAACCTGATGGGTGTCCCGCCATTTTTGCGGGAGGCCTGCAAAGGCATCATTGTGATCGGCGCCGTCCTGCTGCAGAAAAAGGAATCTACCTCCTGAGCAGGCCGCACGGCCGAATGAATTGAAAATGGAAGAAAGGGGACTTACTTGTGTACAAAGTTGGGATCATCGGATGCGGAAAAATCGCACAGGTACGCCATATACCGGAGTATCTCGCCAATCCCGAAACGGAAATCGCCGGGTATTTCGACCTCAACACACAGCGTGCGCAGGAGCTTTCTGCCGCGCACGGGGGCAGGGTGTATGCCTCATATCAGGAGATGCTGAGCGACCCCGCCATCGACGCAGTCAGCGTCTGCACCGTCAACACGACCCATGCGGAGATTGCGACGGCGGCTCTGCGCGCCGGAAAACATGTCCTTTGTGAAAAGCCCATGGCTTCCACGCTCGAAGAATGCGAAGCCATGGTTGCCGCCGCGCGTGAAACCGGCAGACTGCTGATGATCGGTCACAATCAGGAGCTGACCCGGGCGCACATGCTGGCAAAGCAGCTTATGGAGGAAGGCATGATCGGAAGGCTGCTCACCTTCCGCACCACCTTCGGCCACGGCGGGCCGGAGACCTGGAGCATCGACGCCGGAAAAAGTACATGGTTTTTTGATAAGAAGCGCGCGAGCATGGGCGCGATGGCCGATCTCGGCATCCATAAAACAGACCTGATTCAGTTCCTGTCGGGGCAAAAGGTGGTGGAGGTCACCGCCCGGCTCACCACGCTGGACAAAACGGACGCTTCGGGGAATCTCATCGGCGTGGACGACAACGCCATCTGCATTTACCGGCTCAGCGGCGGCGCCATCGGGACGATGACAGCCAGCTGGACGTATTACGGGGCAGAGGACAATTCCACCATCCTTTATGGAACGAAGGGAATCCTGCGCATTTACGATGATCCCGAATATGCCATTCAGTTGATCAGACCCAATGGAGAAATCGTTTTGTACCGGTTGGATCAAATCCAGACCAACGACAACCAGACCAGCTCCGGCGTGATCGATCGGTTTGCCGCCTGCCTCGGCGGGGAGGACCCGGGCCATCTTTCCGGGGAAGCGGCGCTCAGCGCCATGCGCGCGGTGTTCGCCTGCATCGAATCCTCACAGACCGGGCGCGCGGTCGCTGTTCATCAAGAGGGGAGTGAAATTGGATGAAGCTTGGATTTGTCAGCGCTATTTTAGACCAGATGTCATTTGAAGAAATGATCGATACCGCCGCAGGGCTCGGATTTTCCTGTGTGGAGGTCGCCTGCTGGCCCCGCGGAAAGGCCGAGCGGCGCTATGCCGGGGTCAGCCATATCGATGTCGGTGCTCTGACCGACAAAGAGGCCGCGCGGATTCTGGACTACTGCAAGGCCCGCAGGGTAGAGATTTCCTCGCTGGCGTATTACCCGAACACGATGGACGGCGATCCGGAAAAGCGCACCGCGAATATCGCCCATTTGAAGCAGGTGATCGCAGCCAGCCACCGTCTTGGTGTAAATCTGGTCACCACCTTTGTGGGGCGCGACCAGACCAAAACCGTGGAGGAAAATCTGGAGCTGTTCCGGGAAATCTGGCCGCCGATCGTACAAGAGGCAGAGGGACTCGGCGTTCGCATCGCCATTGAAAACTGCCCGATGCTCTTTGGGCCGGATCAGTGGCCCGGCGGGCAGAATCTGGCCAGCACGCCGGCCATCTGGCGCAAGCTGTTCCAAATCGTGCCCAGTCCGAATTTCGGGCTGAACTATGACCCCAGCCATTTTGTATGGCAGATGATGGACTATATCACCCCTCTGTATGAATTCAAAGACCGGATTTTCCACGTTCATTTCAAGGACATCAAATTGCTGCCAGATCGTCTGCGCGAGGTCGGCACGATGGCGTATCCGCTGGAATACATGGTACCCAAGCTTCCCGGCCTTGGCGATGTGGATTGGGGAAAATATGTCTCCGCCCTGACAGACATCGGCTATAACGGTTACGCCTGTATCGAGATTGAGGATAAGGCGTTTGAAGGCAGTCGGGAGAGAATTCTGAACAGCCTGAAAATTTCGAAACGGTACATGGAGCAATTTGTCATCTAAATATGGCTGGAAGCTCGCCAGATTCAGTTTCAGGAGGGATGATTTTGAAACGTATCATCATCGCAAATTCCAACTGCTACCACGGGTTTTCTTTGGAAGAAGCTATTGCGGGCATTCAAAAGGCGGGATTCCGCTACATTGAGCTGACCGCGACGAAGGGATGGACGGAGCATGTCTTTCCTTCCATGTCCTTTTCGCGGCTGTGCAGGGTGCAGGACGAACTGCAGAAAGCGGGCCTGACCCCGATTTCCATGAGCGGTCACTGCAATCTGATGGACCCGCAGCGGCTTCCTGACTTTATGGATAATATCCGTCTGGCCGCCTTTTTCGGCTGCGAATACATCGTTTCCTCGGTGGGCGAAGCGCACCTGAAGGACAGCACGGTCGCCTCGAACCAGGAGCTGGTGAAAAACATCCGTAGCTTGCTGCCGCTGCTCGAAAAACACGCAATGAAGCTGGTGCTGGAGGTTCACGGGGAACACGGTAGCGGAAAAATTGTGAAGGAAGTGACGGACGCAGTGGCATCTCCGCTCGTTTCCGTCAACTACGACACGGCAAACGCCATTTTTTACGGCGGGGTCGATCTTGCGCAGGACCTCGATGATTGTATGAACAGCATTGGGTACATGCATGTAAAGGATAAAGCCGGGGAACGCACGGAGTGGAACTTCCCCGCGCTCGGGGAAGGCGCTGTAGATTTCCCGATGATATTTGAAAAGCTTGGCCGAGCGAGCAACAACTGCCCGCTGAGCGTGGAAATCGAGTTCACACAGGATGGCCCCAAGGATTTGGCGGCAGTCGATGAAGCGATGCAAACATCCGCGGCATACCTGACCGCGCACGGTTTTTCACTGTAATACGAATCTTTAATAAAAAATGCAACATCATGGTGGTTCTTCCTCCCTCGCTTTCGAAGAAGCAGGAAGAAAGTCTGGTTGTTATAAGGGGCCGGAAAGGAGTCAAAACAGATGATGCGAATCGGAATTGTCGGCGCCGGCGGAATGGGAACGGTGCATTACAGCAATTATACGCATATTCCAGACTGCCGAGTGACCGCCCTGGTCGGGAAATCCCCGCAGGACAGGGAACGTGCTGCAACATGGGGCCTGAAGATGTACGAATCCATCACCGAAATGGTACACAGCGAGGAAATCGATCTGGTGGACATCTGCACGCCCACGTTTCTGCACAAGCAGCAGGTACTGGAAAGTCTGGAGCTCGAAAAGCACACCATTGTGGAAAAGCCGGCCGCGCTGCACAGAAACGATGTGGAGGAGATGTTCGCTCTCGCCGCGCAGCAGGGCGTGCAGCTTTATGTTGCGCAGGTGCTGCAGTTCACCAACGAAACTGCGGTTCTGCGCAGTCTGGTGCAGAGCGGTGAGTACGGGCCTGCGCTGGACGGCTATTTCGAACGCCTTTCCGCGTGCCCGCGCTGGGTGCAGAACGGCTGGCTGTTTGATTCGGAAAAAAGCGGATTGATTCCGTTTGATTTGCATGTACACGATCTGGATTTGATCGTCAGCCTGTTCGGCGAGCCGGAGGAATCCTCGTTTACCTGCTGTGCGGGGACGGGCCGCGGCTTTGCGGAGCAGTACCGCTTTCAGTACCGGTTCGGGAAGCTGAACGTCTGCGCAGAGGCCGCGTGGTTCCACGCCAATTTGCCGTTTACGGCGCGCTGGCGCGTTTATTTCGAGAATGCCGTCGTCGTAAACGACGGCACCAGCGTTATCGCTTACCCCTTTGATGCCGAGCCCCGCGTGTTCGATACGGAGGAAAAAATAAAAATCCCGACGGGGATCAACGTGCCGCCCACCGGCTGGTACTTAACGGAGCTTCTGCATTTTATCCGCTGTGCGGAGCAAAATGCGCCTTCCCCGTTGGTAAGGCCCGAACAGGTGGCAGCCGTGACCGGGATTCTGGAAAAAACGCTGGCACATTCGTTTTGATAGGGGCAGCAGAATGTTTTTGCGCAAAACGGCAGGTCCATTCGCGAAACAAATTGACTGGAAATCGGGACTCTTGCAAAACAGACCCGTAAAAAAGCCGGGGCAGCCATCCCAAAGGGATCGGCGGCCCCGGCTTTTTGTTTCATATTGCGGCATGGCTTACCGTGTTAACTGTTTTTTCGGGGTCTGATCCGCTTTTTCTGTTTTTCTCGGAAGCGCGGCGATTTTTCCCATCCTACGTGCCGCCTTGTAGGCGGCATTTTGCGTAAATGATAGTTCTAATATTATAGTTTTCTTCTACTTTCAAAGGCTTTTGCGGTTTGCTTAATATAACTGGCCCGGTGGGGCCAGTAGGTCCAATCGCTCCGTCGGCACCTGTCGGTCCTGTGGGGCCGGTAGGTCCGA
>OBZU01000192.1_pt1 | contig 26807 bp, 30 predicted proteins | sample 1495561 | NCBI WGS metagenome assembly OBZU01 (sample SAMEA2580250, study PRJEB22360) | human gut metagenome | biome: human gut; feature: human-associated habitat; material: faeces | place: Denmark | collected 2008/2010 | reverse complement strand
CGTTTCTTTCTGTTTTTTCTTCATTTTTACTGTCCACGAAACCGGGAAGGGCACATCTTTGCGCGCGGGAATGGTCTCGTCTCCCTGCCCGAACAGGCCCACATATTCAATCAGCGTCTCCACGGGAAGTCCTGCGCTGCGCATACATTTGATGAAATTCACCCAGTTGCAGTCCTCTTCGGTATAATCGCGGATACCGCTCTTTGTGCGCCCCACCGGGGGCAGCAGGCCGATGCGCTCATAATACCGCAGTGTATCCGCTGAGATGCCGTATTTCTGGCTTACCTGTGCAATCGTCATATCACAAATACTCCTTTTATCCCGGCGCGCTCCGCCGCCGTTCTGTTCTTCAAAAGCCGGCCTTTGCCGCACACTATGCGCCGAAGGTCTCCTCTGCCCGGCGCATGTTTTCCACCGCGTCCACGCCGAAAGGGCAGCGCTTGCTGCATGCGCCGCAGGCGATACATTCGCCCGCCTTACGGGCCAGCGCCGCATAATGCTCGCGCACCGTCTCCGGCACCATGCCCTGGGCACGGGCCAGGTTCAGGAATTTGGTGACGCTTGCAACGTCGATCCCCTTTGGACACGGGGCGCAGTGGCCGCAGTACATGCAGTGTCCCCTCCAGCTTATTTTCGGGAAAGTCGCCAGCGCAGCAGCGTAATCCCGCGCGCTGTCCGGTGCCGTCTCATAAGCCAGGCTGGCCGCAAGCTCGGCGGACGTGTGCACGCCGGACATCACGCTGGCCACGGCGGGCCGCGTGAGCGCATAGTGGATGCACTGCTCCACCGTCAGCGCAACGCCCGCCGGGGAATCCGCCGTCAGCAGGTCTCCCCCGCCGAAGGCCTTCATCACCGTGATGCCCACACCCAGGCGCTGGCAGGTCTCGTACAGGCGCTCCCGCGCAGGGTCCATATTCACCAGCATGCCCGCATAGCTTTCCTCCGCCCACAGAGCCTCGCAATTCTCTCCCGCGGGCTGCAGATCATACCACATTTTGCGCCAGATCAAAGACCGCCATGACGATGGTAAAGCAGTTGGTGAGAAGGTAGGTCGCGACAAAGGTCTTGAAGATCCATTTGAAGATATTGAAGGTGTCGAAGTCGTGCATGTTGTTCTTTTCCAATATCATCTGGATCAGCTCGTAAACCAGTACAAAGGTCAGGATCATCCCCGCGATGGGAACGACAACATTATCGGACAGAGAGCGTATCATGTTGAATACGCCCCCGTTCCAGCCCTGCGGGGTCTGACCCACCTGCGCCGCAACGTCCGTCACCTGATTGTTTACGGACTCAAATATGCTTGTGTACTGTCCTGTGATCGCCTCGATCATGCCCTCTTTGATCCAGTCTGTTATCCAGTCAAACAGACTGCCCATAAGGGATTACCCAAAAAGGTTTGCAAGAAGCGGGATCAGCGTGGCGCCCACCAACGCAATACCGCCGCCGGCCATGAGCTGTTTTATCCCCAATTAGGTGTAAAACTCTGCTCGATGGCGGGCGGCGGCGTACAAAAATCTATATGGTGTTTTTAAGAGAACCGTCCCGGCGGGACAGGTCAGGCAGTGACCTGTTCCACCTCCGGGATGGGTTTGAGATTAAAATGAATTTCGATAGAAATGTGTCTTGTTTTATCTTCGTCAATGCGCTCATGCACGACGATTTCTTTGATTAAGCGGTTGAGGGTAGCTGCGTCCAGCTCTGTGATGTTGGCGTATTCCTGAATGGCTTCCACCCATTGTTTTGCGTCATTGGCAAGCTGGACTTCATCGGACAGCCGCTTTCTGCCCTCGGACACTTTTGTTTTAAGCTCCGTCTGCTCGGTCTGTGTCTTTTCCAGCATGGTGTTGAAATTCTGTTCACTGATACGCCCTGCAATCATATCCTCATAAAGCCGCATTACCATTTTGTCCAGAACCTCAATCCGTTCCTCGTCCCTTGTGAGGGAGCGTTCCATTGCTTCCCGCTGTTCCCGCTGCTCGGCTTCACAGGTATTGGTCAGGCGGTCGGCAACCGCTTCCCCGTCCATCAGGGCAGCTCTGGCACATTCCCGGATTTTCCGCAGCACATGGCTGTAAAGGGTGTCATAGTCAATCCGATGCTGGGTGCAGTGGTTCTTTCCAAAGGCATTGTAGGTCTTGCAGGAATAAATCTGCTGGGGATGTTTTGCGTTTGTGTAGCGTACCGTCAGCGACTTCCCACACTCGCCGCATTTTATCAGTCCGGCAAACAGGCTGATTTCATTGGTCTGCCCCGGACGCTGGCGGGATTTCAGCTTATTCTGCACAATGTCAAAGCTCATGCGGTCAATCAGCGGTTCATGCTGCCCCTCCACCACAATCCAGTCCTCCGGCTTCTTTTCCCCAATCGTGCCGATTTTGAAACGGTAGTCCTTTTTCTGGGAAGCAATCGCCCCGGTGTAGACGGGATTCATCAAAAGGTCTTTGATAACGGAGAAGTCCCACATATACCGCCCGTTTTCCGGGTCTTTCTTTTCCCATTTGGTGCGGGTATTGCGAAGCCCCCGTTCCCGGTTCCACCATGTGGGGCAGGGGATTTTTTCTTCCTCCAGCCGTCTGCGGATATAGTTCGGACCATGACCGTTCAGGGCATATCCGAAAATCAGCCGCACAATCGGGGCGGTTTCCTCGTCAATGAGCAGATGGTTTTTGTCCTCCGGGTCTTTCCGATACCCAAACGGGGCAAGACACCCGGTAAACTGTCCTTTCTGTGCTTTCAGAAGATAAGAGGAATGGACTTTCTTGGAAATATCCTTACTGTACATCTCGTTCAGGATATTCTTGAACGGGGCAATATCGTTGTTATCACGCAGGGTGTCGATACCGTCATTCATGGCGATATAGCGGACACCGTTTCTTGGGAAAAAGTCCTCAATCAAATGCCCGGTTTGCAGATAGTTCCGCCCCAGTCGGCTGAGGTCTTTCGTGATGACAAGGTTGATTTGCCTGCGCTCAATGGCTCTCAACATTCTCTGTAAATCAGGACGCTCCATATTAAGACCTGTGAAACCATCGTCCTGATAGACTGCCACAACCTCCCATCCCTGCTTTTCGCAGTATTTTTCCAGCATATCACGCTGGTTTGCGATACTGGCACTTTCGCCTTGCAGCTCATCGTCCTTTGACAGTCTGCAATAGACCGCTGCACGATAGCCCCCGGCAAGTGCCGAACCGATTGTTCTGTATTCCATTTCGTTCATCATAGCCATTTACCCACACAATCCAGACGGTATCTGGCTCTTTTGAACCTCATCTTCATTATACTTCAAATCTTTCTTTTTAGCAAGATATTCTTTTGTATTTGTCTTTCCGTATTTCTGGGAAATCAGGCTGACGAACACATCGGTTGCGTCAAGCTCCCCGTCAAACACCGTTGTAACATGAATCTCTGTTTTGTTTTTTGCCATAGGCAGTTATCCTCCATACATGAAAATAGCCAGACAGAGGGTATCGGCAACGAAGTCCGGCAACGGGCTTCAAAAGACCTTGCAAACAATCTCAATCTGGCGATGGTTACTATTTATACTTTTCTTTTATTTTTCTGTTGTTTTGGTTGTTATAAAGGAGAAAAACCCAGAAATAAGGGATTTTCCCCGGCAACCGGCTCGGCAACGGGATGGCAACAGGGGGTGCAACGGGCTGTCATTTTCAGAATGGAAGCTCCATCTGTTCTGTGACCTCCACAAAGCCATCCATTGCTTTTTCAGACGGGTTGCATAAGTCCGTTGCCGGGTTTTCACGCTCCCAGCCCTTTTGTCTGCCATATTCTGAAAACATTCTTGGATTGGAAAAGTAGTTCCACCCGGTAATGCACTGGTTCATTATCTCGTTGATTTCCCGGATTTCCCATTGCTTCGGCTCGTCAAAGGTGTGATTTAAGGCTTCCTTGTAGAGCTGCTTGGAACAGACCGTTTCCCCGGTGTACTTATCAAGGTAAGCCTGTATCATCCCGGCTTTGGTGTCCTCCGGCATAAAATCCCGCTGGTGTTCTTTGAGATACCGCTGCATGGCTGGGCTGAATGACAGCTTGTACCTGCCGCTTCGGTAAATCTCCATTGCTTCCGCCCACATCTGGCTGATATAGGCTCTGGAAGCGGCTTCGTCCTCCAAAATGTGAACCTCGGCTTGCTCCGGGTACACCATGACCGGGATAAATCGGCGGTTGCCGGAACGGTCAAGGGGGAGAAAGTCAAGGGCGTTGGAAGTACCGCCGAACACGCACTGACGGGGACGGTCTGCCGGGTGGGTTTCATAGGGTATCTTATAAACCTCTTTCTGTCGGCTTAGAAAAGACTTGATTTCCTCAATGCTCTTGGCATTGGCGGTTGCCATCATTTCCGACATTTCAATTATCCAGTGACCTTGCAGCTTGCGGTACACGTTATCATCGTCCAGCTTCCGCAAATCATCGGAAAACCACTCGTCCCGGACTGCCAGCAGACGGAAGAAGGTGGACTTGCCAGCCCCCTGACCGCCTACCAGACACAGCATGATTTCAAACTTGCTTCCGGGCTTAAATGCCCTTGTAATCGCCCCCAAAAGAAACAGCTTTAGGGCTTCATAGGTGTAATCGTCCACATCCGCCCCCAGAAAGTGCCGCAGACAGAAGCGGATGCGCTCCGTCCCGTCCCATGCAAGGCTGTTCAGAAAATCCCGGATGGGGTGGTACTTATTCTCATTCGCCACAATCCCGATGGCGGTTTCAATCTTTTTCTCACTGGTCAGCCCGTAGGTTTCCTCCAGATAGAGAAGCAGATATTTCATGTCTGTATCGGTCAGGGCTGTGCTTTCTCTGTGAAAACCGATGGGCTTTATGATGTCCTTTCGGTCGGTCAGGATGTTATAGGCGATTGCCCCGGCAAGCACCGGGTCACGCTGGAATACGGTCAGGCAGTTCCGTATGCTCTGGCGGACGCCGCCTTTCTCGGTGGTTTCCAGAGTTGCCTTTACTTCCTCAACGCTCTGGGGCGGCTGCATGGCGTTCATGGTGTTTTTTAGTTCTTGCTGCGTCTGCGGCGGCAAGCTCTGCCATTCGCTGTTCAAGCTGTATCACATCCTTTCCGTATTCCGTAATCAAAGCCGCTTTTTCCTCTGTTTCCCCGAACAGCAGCACATCCAGCAGATATTCCACATGGTCTTGCTTCTGTAAGGCTTCCACAAACCGGGGATGAAAGACTTCCTCCGGGGAGTGCGGGGCATATTCCTTTCTCCACACTCGGAGTAGGTGGAGATAATCGGCAAGAATACGGAAGCAGCGGTTTTTTGCTTCCTGAAACTGTTCCTCCGGGGATTTCTGCCGGGGCTTGGGCTTTTTTGCTTTTCCCGGCGGTTTCCAGTCCTCATAGGAAAGCCCGAAGTCCTGTGCCAGCTGTACGGCGGCTTCTTTCTTTCCCAGCCCATACAGGGCGGCGGCAAAATCAATCACATCCCCATCCGCACCGCAGCCGAAGCAGTGGTAACGCCGATCCAGCTTCATGCTTGGGGTTTTATCATGATGGAACGGGCAGCAAGCCATCCCGTTCCGCCCTACATGGATTCCATAATGCTCCGCAGCCTGTCTGGTTGTGACGGACTGCTTCACAGCTTCAAATACATTCAAATCTATCCCTCCTTGAAAAAAGAAAAAAACACCTGACATTCTCTGATTGAAAATGGCAAGTGCCTGTTAAAGTTCCATATCCTGTTGTCTGTGTTTCGCCTGTGCCGGGGCGGTTCTTTGTGCTTTTTTCTCGTCTGCCTTATCCTGCAAGACTTCCTTGATGGGCTGCTTCTTGGGCGGCTCTTTGCTTTCCTCTGTGCCGGGTGTGGCTTTCCGTACCCAGTAGCGGATGTCCCGCAGCTTCTTCAAATCAGCCTGTACCTCGATCAGAGGTGTTTTCAGGGCTGCAATTTCTTCCAGAAGCGTTTCCTGCTCCTCTTGCAGCTTCTTTTGGGTGCTGTCCTTATCGTCCGGGTGCTTGGCAAGGTAGGCGGCGGCTTTCGCATACCGGGCAACCTCCGGGTGTTCCTGGTTGAATTTCTCCTTTGTTTTCTTAAAAAATATCTTCTGGTACTTCTCATAGACAGGCTTACATTCCTTGCAGTCTGTCCGGGCAGAAAGCAGTCCGTCAATCACTTTGCTTCGGGCTTCCTTTGGCTTCATCTGACTGCGGTAATCTGCGGCTGATTTCCCGGAAGATTCCAGAAAGGCTTCCAAGTCCTCCACAGTGGAAAGCCCCTTTTGCCGGAGATAGGACAGGGCTTCGCTGACTGCCTTTAAGTCCTGTGAAGTCCCCCGATTTTGTCCAGCCCTCGTCCAGTCCTTCCGTTCTTCCTTTCGTATCTCCATATATTTCATCAGTAGATTGGGAAGAAGTGTCGCTTCCTCCGCCGCCTTTTGTGCAAGCAGTTCTTTCCGTTTTTCTCCCAGCTCGGTAATCCAGCCTTTGAGGTTTTGGATAAGCTGCCGGATGGACTTCATCAGGCGGTTGGCGGCTCTGATTTCCCGGTTCAGGTTGCCGATATTCGTCTGGATACCACGCTTTTCCATCTGCCGGACAGCAGCACCCTCATGGACAGTAGGGATAATATCAAGCCCCTGTCTGGCATAGGAACGCAAGTCCACACGCTCCGGGCGATCATTGGCTTCCAGATAGCGGTTCTGGATGACCTCCCATTCATGCCGCCAGATTTCACAATACTTCTGGTCGTTCCAGTCCACCGTATCCTCCTTGTGGCTTTTCCACCTGCCGGATGGCAGCTTTATCCGTTCCCCGTTCTCGTCAAGGTCATAAACCTTGCGGCTCTTGGAAAGCCATTTCCCATGTTCGTCCATTGCCCTCATAGTGAGCAGGACATGGGCGTGAGGATTGTGTCCCGGCGGGTGGGGGTCATGGATGGCAAAGTCAGCAATCATGCCTTTGGAAACAAACTGTTGCTGGCAGAACTCCCGGACAAGGACAGCGTACTGGTCGGGCGGTATCTCTCTGGGAATGGTAAGCACCCACCGCCTTGCAAGCTGGGAGTTCCATTGTTTCTCCACAGCTTCGGCGGCGTTCCATAAAGTATTGCGGTCTGCATACTCCGGCGGGGCATTTGCCGGGAGCAGGATTTCATTGTGGACGATACCTCGCTTTTCTGGGTAGTGCTTCACTTCTTGGTCGTATTCACAGAACAGCTTTTCGCCGCTCTGGTAGGCAGCGGCGGCAACCGCAGACTGCTGTTGGCTACGCTGAACAATCGAGATTTCGTTGTGTGGACAGGGCATTTCGTGTCACTCCTTTCTATGCTTGGTGGATGGGGTGGCGTTTTACCACCTCATTTTGGGCAGAAAAAAAGCAGGAGACCTTTTTCAGATTTCCTGCTCGGTGTGCCGCTGTGTAAGCGGCGGGTATTTAGTTGTGAAAGTTCGGGACAAGTTGACCCGATGTGAAGCTGACAAACTGGAAGTTGTCAAAGAGAATTGTTCCAGTATTCCACAGTATTGCCATTCACATCATAGAATGTAATGGTTCCCGCATTTATAGGCAAAACAATCGCAAAAGGTTTATTGCTGTCAATGTCAAGCACTTGAATTGTGTTGCCGTCATCTATTTCAAGCTGTGTTACCTGTTGCTGATTCATAGAAATAAATGCTCGCTCATTATATCCTTCTACAGTGTACTCGGCAATTCCTCTTTGAACCCCCGAAAGTTTTCCACCCCCACGGAAAAAGTATCCAAAGGAAAGACCAGGGCGGTTGACATAGACGGAAAAAGAATGGTCACTCAAATCCTGAGGGTAAGAAATATATGCAGCCATCGTGCTGGAAACGCTTCCATCGACCGTCCAATCATCCTTAATCTTCTGCGACGAACGAATATCTGTCTCCAGCTTAGATGAAGTCACGCCGATCTCATTGTTCGTATAAAGAAAACAAACAAATAAAATACAAACAAGAACAACCCCTATCACAATTTTAAGAAATATTTTTTTCACGCTATCAAAACTCCTTGTCAACTACCGATTTTCTTAATTCGACAAACCGGTATTGCTCAATCGTTTTTCTCCGTTAGGAGAATATACAATCCATAAATAAAAAGAACAAGGAATAAAACCGTAGGAATCAATAATCCATTTTCTAAAATACTTACAATCATTCTTCCAGGTGGCGTTACCCATGCAGTTGCTGGATTTTGCATTGCCGCTATTATCATTCCTACAATACCAACAACACCACTTAATGTTAAAAAACCACCTTTTATATTTCTACTCATAATCATTACCTCCTCGTTAAATTCAGGTTTGTTGTCATCTTCATTATACTTCATCGACTATCGAAAAGATAGCATATTTTATGAAACTTGTCGGCTGGGAACAGCTTGCAACGCAAGGTGTCCCCAGATGGCAAGTACACAAAAGGGTAGCTGGCGGCAGCCAGCGCAGGGGAAGCGTAGCGTCCCCTGTATGATTTGGAGCAGACCTTGACTGCGGAAAATCACAGCCCTCCGGCGAGGAGCCTTCGGAGAACGCAATGCACCAACCTCTGGGTGGTGTATAATTGCGCCCTTAGTAAACTAAGGGGTTTCCGGCTTCTCCCGTTCCAGCAGTTTTTTCAATAGTTCCTGCGTGTCCTGCCTGTGAAAAATGAGTTTCAACAACAGCATGACATCATCATCTGTCAGGCGTTCCGGCTCTTGCAGAAAACTTTCCAGCATACCGCCACGGGTACAGAGCCGGTGCGTTCGTTCCTTTCGGGTAAGCTGCTTTAACTGGTACTGCAATGCCTTTTCATCATTGATGGCTTTCCGCAGTTTCTTTTCGCTTTTCTCCAGCTCCCAGTTGAGTTTTTCCAGCTTTGAGGTCTCAGGCAAGGGCAGCGTCCTCCTTTCCCGGTATCAGCACATAAATCCGGTTTGGTTCTCCCACACCCTGACGCACCCGCATGATAAGCCCAGCGGTTTCCAGTTCATTCAGAGAACGCTTGACCGTCATGGAGCTGCGGGACAGGACTGCGGCAATGGCTGTGACAGGGAAGCAGACAAACAGGATTCCGTTTTCGTCCTCCTGCCCTTTGGATAGCATAGCGTCCAGCATCCGGCAGTACATGACCTTTGCGGTGCTGCTGACTGGAAATCCTGTCAACGCTATGGGAAATGGCATACACGGCGGCAATGGTGTGTCTATCGTCATAAATTCAAAATTCATTCGGTGTGTTCCTCCTTTTTCTTTGCTCGTTTGGATAAATAACGGGGGCAGTCAACCACAACCGCCCGGAAGCTCTGCCTGCACCCATGCTGGCATTTCCGGCATAATTCGTTGTAAGTGACACGCCCCCGGTCATTGAGGTAAAAGGAAAGCTCATGCTTCCTCTTTTTGCTCATTCTCGGCATATTGCGCTTCCTCCCGTTTTTGTGTATGGTTTCGGGGCGATTTTCGGCAAAATTACGGTCATAGAGCCGCTTAAAATCTCCCGAAGTATCAGTGATAGGGTAGACTATCCCCCTATCAGATTGTCGTGTTTCGGTATCATTTCGGTGTCAGTTCGCCAGTTCTCCCCGGTGTCGTTCCTCCCCTGAATCTCACAGCGGCGTATCGCTCCCTTTGGTATGCTCGTTTTGGTCAGGGTTCCTCCATATCCCTGCCAAAAGTCATGGCACTACATCACCGGGGAAGCATATCCCACACAGGCTGGTCATTCGATTGGAATAATCCATCGATGAACTACCTGTATCATAGAACATTTTTGTGCCCTGTGCCGTATGTCCACAAAGTAGGAATTCGGGGTAAAAATCAGAAATTTCCACGATTGCGGAATTGATATGGTATAATCAATTCAACGGTTATATATGTTGTCAAAAAGGGGGAGCTGCTTCAATGAACGGAGCTACTACAATACAGGAACGGCTAAAAGATTTACGATTAAACAAAGGATTAAAACTGGAAGAACTGGCAGAGCAAACAGGTATTTCAAAATCAGCTCTTGGAAGTTATGAAAAAGATGATTTTAAGGAAATCAACCATGGTAATCTTATCCTGCTGGCAGATTTTTATGGGGTGTCCCTCGATTATCTCTTTTGCCGGACAGAGAACATGGTGGAGATCAACACGCCATTAAGGGAGCTACATTTGAGCGATGAAATGGTGGCACTTCTGAAAAGCGGTCGGATTAACAACCGTCTGCTCTGCGAACTTGCCACCCATAAGGACTTTATCAAGTTTCTTGCGGACATTGAGATTTATGTGGATGGGATTGCCACCATGCAGATTCAGAACCTCAACGCCCTTGTCGATACCGTCCGGCATGAAATCATTGAACGGTATCGCCCCGGCGAAGATGACCCGCATTTGAAGGTGCTGCAAGCCGCACATATCAGTGATGATGAGTATTTCAGCCACATGGTACGGGATGACCTCAACCTCATTATCCGGGATATTCGGGAAGCCCACAAAAAGGACAGCGAGAGTGCGCCCCAGACCACCGTTGCCGATGAATTGAAAGAAAATCTGGAAGCAGTCGAAAATTTCAAGGGCAGTCGGGATGAAAAGCTGGTTGTCCTTTACTGTAAACAGCTCGGTATCAACTATAAAAATCTGTCAGACGAAGAATTTCGCTGGCTGATTCGGATTCTCAAAAAATCAAAGAAAATGGGAACGCCAATCAGCCAGAGGAAAAAACGGTAAAGAAAAACCGCTGTTGCATGGTTTGTTAGCTTCCATGTAGCAGCGGTTTGTGCTGTGGTTATTCAGTTAAATTTTCAGAATGACAAGCTGGAATTTTATTTATGCTTTCTCATATCTTTTTCTATTGACTTTTGATCCTACGCCCCACAAAAAAATAAATATACGCCCTATCTATTCTATACGAACATTCACCAAACTCATTGTAAGTCCTTCGCCTGTTTCAACACTATACCATTTTCCCTTTTCAAGCTTAATCGTTTCACTTGCTCCAGAGGTAATATAAGGAATAGCATAATTTACCCCAGTTTTTACATCAATAAAAATCACTTCTGTATCTTTCGGACTACTTACTTTTACAGTTCCTGTGATTGATTGTATCTGTTCATTGCCAGAGAGTGTAAATGTGTGTGCCTTTATATATTCTCTATAACTAATTCCTGCCACTAAAATTGCAAAAACAACCAAAATTCCAATAATAATCTTTGTTTTCTTTTTCATACTATCACCTACCAATCCCGATTTGTCATAATCATTCTATCACACCGTTATGAATAAATTATCTCACGCAAAATAATTTCTTCTGCCCGGTTGTGAATGTTATTGCAACGCTGCACCCATTCCATTTGATGGGTACGCTTTAATTCTTCGGTCACGCCCTCGGCAGCTTTCATCTGTTCCATGATGGTGTCTAACCGTTCCTGTGCCTGTTCGTTCAGGTCTGTAAGATATGTCCATAGCTCTCCGGTCAATATCAATGTGTTCAATCTGGCTGGGTGGACTTCTCTTAAATATTCCCGGTGTAGCCGTCCATACTTTCCAATGGGGCGGTGTTCTTCCGGCAGCTTCAAATCCGGGATGTAGTAATCCCCAACAAGGATATAATCAATTCCGTTTTCTGTTATTCTTGGTTTCAATTCGCTCATGTTCCTTACCTCCTGTGGAAGCAGGCTCGTCTGGTACTAACTCAATCACATCGGTAATCTCACAATTCAGCGTTTCGCAGATACGGGCTAATGTGTCCATGCTGATGTGCTTTCCCTCTTTGCTCATGTTGGCAATCATATTCGTTGTCATACCGGCGGCAAGCCTTAAATCTTCTTTTCTCATATCACGCTCTAACAGTGTGTGCCAGAGTGGTTTATAGCTGATGTGCATATTGTTTTCCTGCCTTTCTATCCATACCACCGGGGCGGCTGCCCCGGCAGGAACTTTTCTCTTATTATTATAGCACCAATCTTGTGAAATCACAATTTATTCTTGTAACCTGCCGCTGATACCGTCTGGATTGTGCTTTTCCTTTCTTTTTGTTCCCTTTAATTAGCCATGAACTGTTTCATGCCCTGGCTCTTTACTGATGTGCGATAAAGAAGTAATAGAAGTGTAAAAAATTTTGCCGTTCCTATCCGGCACTTGCGCATTGTGTCGGATAGGTCGGGCGGTTATTCGGGCAAGTCCACCTTGCCAACAAAAGAATAATAAATCTCAATGTCCTGTCTGCGGGTCTTGTTCTCGTCATAGCTGCACTCATGCACAACGATTTTCTCTACAAACTCCCGCAGCAGAGTAGGGGTAAGTTCTTCAAAGCTGGTATGCCGCCGGACAACATTCATAAACTTTTCTGCGTTCACGGTGGCTTCCTGTGCTTTGGAAAGCTCCGCTTGAATAGCAGCGGCTCTTTCTTTCAGCTCCCGTTGCTCTGCTTCATAGTCTGCCGACAGCTCTGTGAAACGCTCGTCTGATATGCGCCCGGTCACGCTGTCCTCATACAGCCGCTTGAAGATAGCGGATAACTCGGCTATGCGTTTCTCGGAGGCTTCCAGTTCCTTTTTCTTGGCGGCGTTCCTGCGTTTGCCCCCGTCCTCGTTCTGCTCAATCAAGAGTTTCATAAACCGGGCTTCATGCTTTGCCGCATAGCTGGTCACTTTCCGCAGATTGGAGAGTACACCAGCGGTCAAGAGGTCGGTGCGGATAAAGTGCGCCGTACAGTCATGGGTGCGTTTCTTGTAGTTGCCGCAGATATAACAGTCCTGCTTGCGCTTGTCCGTCTGGTATCGCTGCTGATACATCACGCTGCCGCAGTCCGCACAGAACAGTATGCCGGAGAACAAACCCACTTCATCATAGCGGTTTGGGCGTTTGCGCTGTTTGCGAAGCTCCTGCACCCGTTCCCATGTTTGGGTGTCTATGATAGGCTCGTGGTGGTTCTCGAAAATCACTTGCTTTTCCGGGGGATTTTCTACACTGTGCTTGACTTTGTAAGAAAGTTTTTCTGTCTTGAAATTTACCAGACAGCCTGTGTATTCCCGGTTTTCAAGGATATGCACTACGGTATTGGTCGCCCACTTGCACTCATAGCCGGGGTGGTAGCGGCGGGTGCTGCCCGTCCTGCGGTATTCAAGCGTTCCCGGCGTGGGGATTTGCTGCTCTGTGAGCATACGGGCTATCTTGGTCGGACCATTCCCGGCAAGACAGAGGTTGTATATCTGCTTGACTACGGGTGCAGCTTCCTCGTCAATAATGAAATTTTCATCCTCGTCCATGAGGTAGCCATACACAGGCTTGCTTGTGATGGGCTTGCCATTCATGCCTTTTGAGCGTTTTACTGCTTTGATTTTCTTGCTCGTATCTCTCACCAGCCATTCGTTAAAGATATTCCGCAGCGGGGCAAAGTCATTGTCGCCCTGTGCGCTGTCCACTCCGTCATTGATAGCGATGAAGCGGACACCTTTCTGTGGGAAAATCATTTCCGTGTACATTCCCACTTGCAGGTAGTTTCGCCCTAACCTCGACATATCCTTTACGATAACTGTCCCGACTTTTCCGGCTTCAATGTCCGCAAGCATGGCTTGAAAACCGGGTCTTTGAAAGTTCGCACCAGAATAACCGTCGTCCGTGTACCAGCGCAGATTGGAAAAGCCGTTCTGCTTTGCATAGGTTTCAAGGATACGCTTCTGATTGGAAATGGAATTGCTTTCGCCTTGCAGCTCGTCCTCATGGGATAGTCTTGGGTAAAGGGCGGTAATTGGTTGTTGGTTGGTCTGTCTTAACATAAAATCCTCCGTTTCCGACAGCCAGCCCCACTATTCCGTACCTTGATTGTACCACATGGGGCGGCTGTCTGTATAGCGGCAAAAGCGTCAAATCTGCTTCTTTATGGTCGGTCAAATCGCCGTTTTTTGTGTAGCAGCTTCCGCTTCCAGCACTTTCATCATCTTGTCGGCTGCGGTGTCGGTTGCGCCCTGCTTGAAGAAGCCGGAAACGGTAAGGACGGAGTTGCCCATGCGGATTTCCGTCACACAGTCCGGGCGGCGGTCTGTTTTGGTGGTGCTTGTCTGTTTCGTTTCTGTCATAGGCTCTCCTTTCGCTGCTTCATCAGTTGCTTTAAGCGTTCCAGCTTTTCCTGTGCGGTTTCCTTTCGGAAGTTGCTGCCCGTGAAGCGGACGGGGGCGCACATGGAAGTCAGCCTGTCATAGATACGGGCGTGGGGCGTGTCCTGCGGGTGCTGCAATTCCTCCAGCGTGAGGTTGGTCGTGGCGATCAGCGGCTTGCCGCTTCGGTAACGGCTGTCAATCACGCTGTAAACCTGTTCCAGCCCGTATTCTGTTCCTCGCTCCATACCGAAATCATCAAGTATCAGCAGAGGGTAGCTGCAAAGGCGGGAAATATATTCGTTCCTGCCCTCAAAGCTGGCGGCAAGGTCACCCAGTATCGTTGCAAAGTTTGTCATGCAGACGGCAACCTCTTTTTCCATAAGGGCGTTGGCGATACAGGCGGCAAGGTAGCTTTTTCCCGTCCCCACGCCGCCCCAAAACAGGTAGCCGATATTTTCAGCCTGCATGGTTTCCCAGCTCTCCACATAAAAGCGGGCGGTTTCGGTCTGCGGGTTTCTGCCGTTGTCATGCTCAAATGTCCAGTTCCGCATAGCAGGGTCGGTAAAGCCCCGGCGTTTCAAGTCCTCCACTTTTTCAAGGTGCTTCTGTCGGCTTTCGGCGGCTTGCTGCTTTTCACGGGCTGCCCGCTGGCAGTCGCACTCTGCCGGGTGGCGGTCACGCCCGAAACAAGTCTTTCCCTCTGCAAAATAGGCTTCTTTGGGCGTATGGCACTTACCGCAGTATAAAAGCCCGTCCTCGCCTGTGTAGTCCTCCGCTTCGGCGGTAGTGGCTGTAATGTCCGTAATCATAGCTTCAATTCCGTTTTTCATAAGCTCTCGCCCTCCTTGCATGAATAATCGGGTATGCCCTGTTTCGGGGCAGCCTTGCCTTTGGCAGCGTCCTCCTGCGCCCACTTGTAAATGGTGGCTGCATGGCTGTGGTACTGTTTCCCGGTGGAAGCGATATGGCAGGAAAGCCGGTCAATATAATACTCCCACTTGTCGGGCAACTCTGTTTTTAGCCCGGAAAGCTCTGTATCGGTCAGTATCACATTGTTGTATCTGCCATAAGCGGCGGGGGCGGGGTGTCCCGTTTCTCCCTCTCTCTCTTTTTCTATCTCTATCTCTTTCTCTAACTCTATCTCTATCTCTGGTGGACGAATGTCGGACAAATGTCCGCCTTTTGTCCGGGGCGGTAAAAGTGCCTTGTTTTCCAGTCTTGCAGCCCGTTTCCGCTCGGCTTCGGTAGAGGACTGTCCTATCATCAGCTCAATGTCGGTCATATAGAAAGCCCCGCTGTCAAGCTGCTCCACAAGCCCCAACTGCCGGAAAATCTCTAAAGCCCTCTCAACCGTCCCTATCTGGTGGCGGGTCAGTGTCGCTATCATCTGCGCTGTGTAGGGGATATGCTCGTCAAGCTGCAATTTCCCGCCGTTTTTCAGCGATTTTAAGTACAGCTTCAAGAGGATATTGGAGTATAAAATCCCGTCTTTCATATCTTCCAGCAGCACAATGGAGTCGCTGTCAAAAAAGTTCTCTTTCAGCTTGAGGTAGTAATACTTGCGGTTATCTGCCATTGTCCCTGTCCTCCTTTTTCCGGCGTTTGGAGTAGTAGTGGGGGCAGAGTATGATAACCGCCCGGAAGCTCTGCTTGCAGCTATGGGTACAGCCCCGGCAGAGGTCATTGTATGTGATACGATCGCAGGTGGAATTCCCGACTTTCACTTGCCGCAGGAAAAAAGACCATTCCAGCCGCCGTTTCTTGCTCATTCTTGGCATGGGTGCGCTCCTTTCTGCCGTTTCCGCTGGTGTGGCGGTATCGGCGGTAATTCTGTATCATCTCGGTATCATTTTCGGGTTTTTTCTGCCCTATAAGCCCGTTAAAAAATCCTTTGGTATTTGCGGATAGGGTACGGGGCAGCCCCCTTGTTCTGTATAGGTTCGGGTACATTTTGGGGCGGTTTTTATCGTTCCTGTTCCTGCCTTTTCACAGGCTTGCGCTCCCGGTGTAAAATCTGGTCGATATTGCCCTTGACAGTCTGTAAGCGGCGGTATTCCTCCCGTTTTGCCCGGTAATCGTTGTAGCCGCTGTTTTTCTCTTGGATAAGGGTTTCAATCTCTGCTTGCAGGGCTTTATAGCTCGGCAGCTTGGAAATGCCGTTTTCCCTGAAATAGCGGGCGGCTGCGTCTGCTATGATAAAGTCGCTTTCGTACTTCTGACGGTAGGCTGCTTTTGCTTTGGCGTTTTTCTGCTGTTTCAGCCCGTCCCGGACAGGGCGGGTCTTGGAATAGGCAAGCACCTGCCGTTGCAGCTCCTTTTTCCCGTTCAGCGTCTTTTCCATCTGCTTCAGCTCTGTAAGGCTTTCCCGCATGGCGGTATAGGCGGCAGAACAGGCTTCGTCCAGTTCCTCCGGGGAAGAAAAGCCGTACTGCTGATAGGCGGTAACGGTAGCTGCCATTTGCTTTAGGTTGTGCTTTGCCGCCCAGCGGTCATAGCCCACGCCCTTGCCCTCGGCTCGCTTGGCTTCCCGGTCAACCATGCGCTGCAAGGTGTTGTCTGCCGGGGTGGTTTTTGTGGTTTTTTCCCCTTGTGACAGCTTTTTAACCGCGGCAGGGTATTCGAGTATGGCTTTGCTCTGTTCGGCGGCTCTGTGGGCGTTCTGCGTAAGCAGGACAAGGACAGCAGCCTTGTCAAAATCGTCCCCCAGCTTCCGGGCTGTGATAGGCTTTGTCCTGTCCGGCGTGAGGTAGGAAAGCCGCCCCCGGCTCTCCTTGACGGTCACACCCTCCCGCAGCAAAAGGGAAGAAAATTCGTCAAAGCTGCCAGCTTGGGAAAGTGCCTGCCGTATCGTCCGGCGCAGCTTCGCCTTGTCCGTTTCAAACTTGGTGGGCTTGGTCGGCTGTCCTGCGGCTTCTCTGACAGCGTTCTCTTTATCAAGGGCAAGCTGTCCTTTCTTTGCCGCCCAGTATTCCCGTTCGGTTATCCGTTCCTTGCTGCCGCTTAGGAGGTCGATTTGGTAAAGCCCCTCCCGGTGGCACATCTCCATGACTTCACTCTTGAAATATTCCATAGCGGCGTTGGTGCAGCGGTGCTTGCAGCCCTCCCGTGTGTCGGCTGGTCTGTCCATGTAGGGCAGAAGCGGGACTTCATAAATCCGCAGGGAGTTGATGACGATATGCACATGGATATTGCCGCTGTGGTTATGCCCGTCCGGGTGGGTGCAGACTAAGGCTTGGTGTCCGGGGAAATGCTCTTTACAGAACTGCTCGCCCAGCTCCTGCGCCCGGTCTACGGTCAAGCCGTTGTCTGTCCCGTCCCGTGGGTCAAAGCTGATGATATAGTGGTGGCTTTTCACATCTTCCCGTTTTTGGTTTTTCTCATAGCGGAGATTAGCCCGCATACAGGCAACAGCGAAATCCTCGCCCCCACAGTTGAGGGAAGAAATGCGGTAATCCTCCCTCGGTATCAGCCGCCCGTTTTCATCAAGGGTGGGCTTCATGGTAAACTCGTCATGCTCAAATGTGAGATAGGCTTCCGCTGCGCCATAGTCCGCATTTTTAGAGCTGATATGTTTGAATGTTGCCAACAGCGTCACCCACTTTCTGCAAGACTTCAAACTTTAGGGCAGCAAGGTCGGAAACCGCCGCCCGTACCTCCCCGGCAAGCTGCGGGTAGGGGCTGTGCCACTCGTTCAGCGTCCGGGCTATCTGGTTTAAGTTGCCGCCGATCCTGCCGTATTCGGCGGTCAGCTTCCCGACAGCGGCAAGCAACTCGTCATTGACGGGGGAAACGGTTATGATGGGGCGTATGGCTGCCCCGGTTATGGCTTGCCGGATAAACTCGGCTTGGCTCATGTTGTAAGCAGAAAGCCTTTCCGCAAACTCGGCGTATTCTTCCTCGGTCATGCGTGTCTTGACTACCCGGCTGCGGTGCGGCGTGTTATATCGTTTTCGCATGGTAAAACCTCCTTCGGCTGTGCGTGGTGTCCTCTCACTAATAGGAGAAAAACAGGGTGTAAAGCGGAACTGTTTTTGAAAAATCCGAAAAATTATTTTGAGGGATTTTCCAGCGGCGTAAGCCGCATAAGCAGGGTTTGGGGAAGGCACTCCCCAACAAGATTCCCGCAGGGGCAAAATGAGCGATAAGCGAATTTTGGTACTGCGGTAGAATCTTGCTCTGAAAAACTCCGGCGTTCCCCGGCTTCCGTACTTTCCGCTAACAAGACGTTTCAAAAGGGCTTTGCTACCCGCTATTCCGGCATATCTTGAAAATTTTCCTTTCACTACCTACAACACCACGCAAAGCAAAATGGACGGAGATTTTTAGAATTTCCCCTTATTCCCTACAACACCACGCAAGCCGAAAAAGGCGGACAATGGCAGTATTTTTTTCTTTGATACCCTCCACGGATAAGTAAGGGATTTTGCCAACTGCGGCGGCAATTTTCCCTTTTGTTTTTTCATACTGGGGATTTTCAAAAATGCCAAACAGGAACGAAAAAAAGCAGCAAATCTGTTGAATAGATTTACTGCTTTCTGGTTGCCGGCGAAGCGGCGGTTATTCAGTTGTAGGCGGTAGGGCTATCTCCCAAAGCGGAACTTGAAAATAGCTGTGAGAAGCGTCTGGGTGATGTAGTCCTCTGTATCTTGGTCTACCCGTCCATTCACACGGGCGGCACATTGTATGCGGCGGCGGTAATACTGCAATACAGTTCCCACCGCTTCCGGCTCCCCGCTGGTGGCTTGGACGATTGTTTCATAGGGGAGAAGCCTATTATTTCTCATATGCCATTCCCTCCATTTCCGCTTGGAGCTGCCGTAGGACTTTTCGGATATGGTAGCCCGCTGTGCTGCGGCTGCGCCCGTACTGTCTGCCAATTTCGTGCTGTGGAATACGCTTGAAAAAGGACAGGTAAATCATTTCCCGCTCCCGTTCGTCCAGCCGTGACAGGGCTTCCGCAAGTAAGCCGCTGCTGAAAATGACCGTATCGCCGCAAAGGGTAAGTATGTATTCCTCGTCCGGCTCCGGGGCTTGGAAATATTCATCTGTCGTGCCTAAAGGGTAGTGCTTTTCGTCTGTGAGGTATTCAAGGGATATTTCTCTTTTGTGCTTCCTGCTCCGTGTCCTCGCTGCGTTGATCGTTGCATTTCGGATAACGACTTTGCAAAAGGCATGGAAAGTGTACTCGATATGTTCCCGATATTCTTCTGTACAGGTCATGGAAAATCCCCCTTTCCTCCCAAAAGGGCTGTGGCTGGTTAGTAGTTGCTTTTTATGATAGTAAGGGGCGGCAGCACTTTAGGCTGTCGCTCCTTGACTGCCTAACTGCAAAACCGGGCGGGGCTGTCAACGGCGGGCGAAGCCCGTTCATCTTGACCGTTGACTGGCTCGGCCAGGTTTGCTATTTATCCGGCAAACTTGAATTTATTTTAAGCTATCACGTTTTACCTTTTTAAGCCTTACTATCATTACCATAGGAATTTCTTTGTTGTTTTTGAAACATTCTTCATAAAATCCATCAATGACAAATCCAGCTCTAAAACAAAGGTTAAAAATATCTTGTATGGAACGATGATAATAAATCTGCTCCTCCGGTTGCCCTTCAATCGCTATACCATAGTAACTGTGCGGTGTCATATATTTTTCAGTCAACGTGATAAAACAAGGGTGTTGCGTTGCAAAGACAAAAATTCCGCTTTCCTCCAACAGTTCATAAACAGCCATAAGAAGTGGTTCAATATCCGTAATATCCATAATTGCCATATTAGAAACTGCTTTCGTAAAGGCTCGATTTCTTTTTAATTCTAATATACTTTCTCTATTGGTCGCATCCGCTACACAAAATTCAATTTGTTTTGCATATTGTGATTGCCGTCTTTTAGCCAATTCTATCATTTTTTTGCTGTAATCAAAAGCGACAATCGAAGCGCCTCTTTGTGCAAGATACGAAGAATAATTTCCATTGCCACACGCAATATCCAAAATGTAATCCGCAGGATTAGGAGATAGAAGTTCCGTTACTTTGGGACGCACTACCTCTCTGTGAAATTCATTAGATTTGTCACCCATTGCATTATCCCAAAATTGTGCGTTTTTCTCCCAGATTTTTTTACTTTCCTCTGTTCCCATGTTCTCTCCCACTCCCAAAATTTGCCTTTTTGCTTCCATTAAATCTTCCTTACTATATTCCATTGTTACCCTCCATAACTTCTGATTGTTGCCGTCTTGACTATTATGTATCTTTTCTTTCCAAAATGGTATAGGCTTTTATTTTTATAATGCTGCAAAACTTTTCTTCTGTAAGGTATTCAAAGGATATTTCCCTTTGCCGCCGCTATTGGAAAGCCAAAAGCAGCGGCTTTTTTACGCGATATGACCGAAAAGTCTAGAAAGCAGGATATGTCATCATTTGTCATTTCTTCTCAATGTAATAACTGCATGGCATATCAAGCCAAATACAAGAGAAAAACAGCCACCGCCAAATAGTGATGCTCCCCACCCTGCACCCGACATTGTCATAAAACCGCCAACAAAGAAAATACCAATGCCAAGAAATATCCCGACACCATAAAAAAGTCCAATTGCCATATCATACTTATTAAATTGTCGTTTCTCTTTTTTTCACATGTTTCCATTTTTGTTATTACCTCCTTCGCAAAATCGTCCATGTGGACTCCAAAAAGAAAACAAATTTTTTTCAACGTATTTAAATCGGGTTCATTAACATCTCTCTCCCAATTCGATAGCGCCTGCCGGGTAACATTCAATTCCCCAGCCAGTTCTTCCTGTGTCATTCCCGATTGTGTTCGCAGATGACGTATTTGCTTTCCTGTTGTAATATCCGTCTGTTTCTGGTTCAAAATGGTTCCTCCTCTCTGATGCTGATTTTATCAATGATATTTCGCAATAGCCAGCAATGAACGCTTGCATTGCGCAAGACGTTACATTATCTTCTGAAACATATGCCGGATCTTGTCTAAACGGCTGTTCGGGCGGCGTGGCTGAAATACAGGCTCGCCGGAAGTTTCCTGATACCCTTTTAATTCTGTAATGCAGACACTTCTTCCATTTGTATAAAAATTCAGATCATTCCTATATTCACCGATACAACGGGCAGGGATTTCACCCTTAAAAATAACTTCATCTTTTTCAAGTCTGGTTGATTCAATGATTGCGCAATACTTTGGTGCATCATTATAAGCCCGTGAAAGATATTCCTGCGGTGCAAAAAGGGTAAAGGAAAGGTATGGTTCCAACAGTTGTGTCCCTGCTTTTTTCAATGCCTGCTCCAACACGACAGGCGCAAGAAAACGAAAATCAGCGGGGGTGCTGACCGGGCTGTAATAAACTCCATAATCAAAACAAATTTGGCAGTCTGTCACTCCCCAGCCATATAAGCCCTGCTCCATTCCATAACGCACACCCTCCATGACGGCATTTTGAAAACTTTGGTTTAAATAGCCGAGAGATACCTCGCTTTTATATTGTGTTCCGCTTCCAACAGGAAGCGGTGTTACAGTCAAACCAATAGATGCCCAAAACGGATTCGGCGGCACTTCAATATGAATCGTGCAGCTCGCTTTTTTTTGCGGTCTTTCCAGATAAATAACCGAAGGCTCTTTCATAGCCACGCCCACATGATATTTTTCTTCTAATAGCGAACAAATAACTTCTAACTGTACTTTTCCCAAAAAAGATAACATAATCTCATGGGTAACAGTATCAATGTCAAAATGCAAAAGAGGGTCTGTATCAGCAATCTCTGCGAGGGCATTTAACAGGGCTTCCCTTTGCTCCGGCTTTTGCGGCTCTACCGTTGTCCGAAGTAATGGCATGGGATTATCAATCCGTGTTTTGTGAGGCAGGAGTTTTTCATTTCCCAGGATATCGTTCAGTTTCAAAGTATCATCAGCTAAAATAACAATTTCTCCCGGACAGGCATGGTCAGCCGGGACGATTTCACCATTTGACGGAATACACATTTCTGTAATCTTTATTTTTTCCTTTTTTGACAGCAGCAGGGTATCCCGTAAATGGAGCGTCCCATGATACAGGCGTAAATAAGAAAGCCGTTTTTTCCGCTCTGTATACTCAACCTTAAAAACATATCCACATAATTCAGACTGAATATCGTCCGTTTCTGTAATGAAAGTTTCTATAATCGCTTCAATCAGTTTTTCTGTTCCTAAATTGTCTTTTGCACTCCCATGATAAACAGGAAACAAAGAGCAGCATCTGGTTCTTTTGCACTTTTCATATTGTAATTCCTGTATATCCAAAGAATCCTCTGCAACATATCGTTCTAATAGTTCATCGCTTCCGGAAATAATCATATCCCATTTGTCTAAATCAGAAATATCGGTCATGGTTATCTTTGGCGACAGGGAAACCTCCTGCATGACAATCATATCACTGGTAAGTTTATCTTTAATGCTTTGGTAAACACACTGCAGGTCGATCCCATTTTGGTCTATCTTATTTATAAAGATAATTGTCGGAATGTCCATTTTCTGAAGCGCATGGAATAATATACGGGTTTGTGCCTGTACGCCGTCTTTTGCTGAAATGACTAAAACAGCTCCGTCAAGGACAGATAAAGAGCGGTATGCTTCGGTTAAAAAATCCATATGACCGGGAGTGTCCACGATATTGATTTTATAATCATTCCAATAAAAAGAAGTAACCGCTGTCTGAATGGTAATTCCCCGTTGCCGTTCCAAAATCATAGTGTCTGTTCTTGTGGTCCCTTTATCCACGTTTCCCTGTTCCGCAATCGCTCCACTGGTGTATAGCAGACTTTCTGTCAATGTAGTTTTTCCTGCGTCTACATGGGCCAGAATGCCGATATTGATTATTTTCATGTGATTGTCCTCCCTTTACAGCCCCAAAGGGCATAAAAATCCCCAGCAGTAAAATACTTTTACCACTGGGGATTCTAATTTGCGGACATACACATATACAGCATACACCTATTTGTGATTGCTGTTTTTTGAATATGTCAAAATTGATAAGGCAAAAGTATTCTTAAATTGGGTACAAAAAACCAAGCCCCCACAAAAGGAGCTATCATAATTCTTTGTTCCCACTATTTGATTATAGTTTTATTTAAGAATACCTTGCCGCATATTTTTTACTCCTTTTCTGGAATGAAGCTATTATATCACATCAGTTTTAGGAAAGAAAGTACTTAAAAGAAATTTTTCTTCCCCTTATATGTAACAATCATACCGGCTTCCTGGTGTTCAGAATGGTTTCTGCTGTCTGCTGTGGTGTTTGATTGGAATTGTCCAGCCAAAAGCCGATCCGTGGTGTTGTCTGCATAAATGTATCGTATAAGGTTTCAACCGTAAAGCCGGAATAGCCTGTTTTCTCCCTGTATCGTTCCCTTTCTTTTATTGTTTCCACATCTGGACAAAGAACGACAACCTCAACAGGGTATTTATGCAGATAATTTATCATTCGGTTTAATTCATCACCGTAGTAGTTATCTTGGATCACTACAGAAAAGCCGTTGTCAAAGTATGACCTTGCCGCATCAGCAGTCAATTTGTATCGAAGGTACAGCTGGCGGACTGCTTCCGCTGATGGGGTAGCTGACATATTTTCTCTGCCTGAAATAATCATTTTTCGGAACACATCACCACGAAGATGGACGCATTTTTCTATTGATTTTGCCAGTAAATCGGAAACTGTAGATTTTCCAGAAGCCATTAAGCCTGTAATGAGATAAATTTTTTGTTTCATTTCACTTCCTCCGGCACAAAAAATATGTACATGTAACTAATTCAACACATTTATAATTTGAATAGGGACATTATAGCATTTACTAAATACAAATTCAATGTATACGGAAAGAAAGATATAAGGAGTGGGAGGGATTCCGCCGTAGTCGGCATTGTAGGAAAATCCAAAAGTTTAGATTTTCCCACAATGCTTATCTTTTGGTCTTTGGTTCGGAATAGTGTAGTGCTGGCGGTCTATCTCTTGTTTTCGGTTGCTTGCTTCCTTACCGTACATGAGCATTGGCTCCTGGATTGTCATTGCCATAGCCCTCCAGAAGATTGATGACGCCCCAGGCGCCGAGACCTGCACCCAGCGCGATCACAAGGATCTTCAGGGTATCAATAGCACTTGTAAAAAAAGCCATATAGTTCCTCCTTGTAGTTAAGTTTTAGTTTTTTGATGCGGTCAAAAAGGCCGTAAAATACAAAAAGCCGCCGCTGTGAGTTGATGATCAAAACACAGCGGCGGCGACAGCAGAAGCATTTCTGCCGGTAAGTTACATGGGAGAATCGCGTGCCCTCAAATGAGACCTCCTTTATGCGGTATTCTCTGTCAATTCCTCCGGGCTGATTTCATAGCTGCGGTACGGTTCGCCCGGACGGAGAGACAGCCTTGTGGATAGGAATTTTTCGATGTCAAAGGCATTTTTCGGATTGTGATCGGACAGATATTTATAGTTCGGGTGCTTGGTAATGTCATACTTACGTGACAGGAACGGTCTAACGCCGCGTATCTGCAGCAGACACTTTCCGCCGTCCATCACGGCGATCTCGTCCATGGACATGAGATCCTTGCCCAGCTTTTGAAAGTTCTGCCCGTGGCTTTCCTGCGTGCCCTTGGTGACGCTTGTGTTATACAGGTCAATGGTTTCCTTGCCGAGCAGGGAGTTCCAGCTTTTCAGCGTGGTTTCTTCCTTGCCGCCCAGAAACAGGCTGGCGTCGCAGTTGCCGATGATCGTATCCATGTTGTCTTTATACAAGGCTTTGAGCTGGCTTTGTGCCTGCAATACCAGGCAAGCAGAGATTTCTCTTGACCGGATTGTAGCCATCAGGCGTTCCAGGTTCGGGATTTGGCCGATGTTTGCCGCCTCGTCAATGAGACAGCGCACATGGATCGGAAGCCTCCCGCCGTACACATCGTCCGCCCGCTCGCACAGGCGATTGAACAGGATCGAATAGATCAGGCTGATTAGGAAAGCAAAGGTGCCGTCCGTATCCGACATGATCAAAAACAGCGCCGTCCGCTCGTCGCCCAGCATATCCAGATCCAGCTCGTCATACATGGTGATCTCCCGGACCTCTTTAATGTCAAAGGGAGCAAGGCGGGAGGCACAGGAGATAAGGATACTTTTCGCAGTCTTGCCTGTTGCTACTTGTCAAGGACTTTTTAATCAAATTCATCTTTTTTTTCGTTCGATTTTCTTCGAAGCTCCCTCAACATTATCCTTTTTAGTTTATCCTGCATAGTTTCACTGCTTTTATCATTAAAATGGACAATCACCTCATAACTGGTCTTTCCAATTTTCTTTATTGTCTTTGTTCCTGTATTTTGTTCATTTCTTTTTTCTTGCATATGCTCTCCTTTCATTGCAATAAAAAATGACGATTCGTGTTTTTCTCCAATCGTCATTAGCTAATATCCATTCATTTCTTTTCTATTTTTAATTATCCGTATCTATTTCCTTAATCTTTTTCTCTATTTCTTCGATACTCGGCAAACTGCTCTTATATTCTGCTTCAAGTAATTTAGTAATCTCATATTTGCTTATACCTATAGGTTGTGATATTTGTTCTAATGAATATTCACAAACAACATCGTTTTTATCTTTACAAATAAGAAGTCCAATCGTAGCATTATCTCTATCGGTTTTTAGCTCTCTATTCACTGCTGTTACATAGAAATTAAGCTGTCCTAAATGTTCCGGCTTAAACTTCTCCGCTTTCAATTCTATAACAATGTAAGAATGGAGTTTCAAATTGTAAAACAGCAAATCAATATAAAAATCATCGCCATTTATATTTATGTGATATTCTTTGCCTATGTAGGCAAATCCCTCGCCAAGTTCAAGCAAAAAATCAGAAATCTTGTCAACCAGTTCTTTTTGAAGTTCCCTTTCATCATATCCTTCACGAATGGTAAGAAAATCAAAATTATATGGATCTTTTAATGTCTGTCTTGCAAGATCTGATTGCAGAGCGGGTAACCTTTTTTCAAAGTTTGTTATAGATTTTCCTTCCCTGCCATATAATCCACTTTCAATTTGATGTACAAGTACATTCCTACTCCATCCGTTCTCAATAGTTTTATCAACATAATATATGGCTTCATCAATGGTCTTGCACTTATTTATTATCCTTTGATTATGTCCCCAAGGTATCTGTTTAATATGGTTGATAACTCTTTCATCAAATTGGGCTACAGGCTGTAGTCCTTTTGAATTGCTGTCGTTATTTTCTATTTCGGCTACACCTTGTAGCCCTTTTATATAAAATGAATACCATCTTCTGATATACTTAATATTTGTTTCAGAAAAACCTTTCATATCAGGAAATTCTTTTTGTAAATCTTTAGCTAACGATTTTATAAAGGCATCTCCCCATGAATGTTGTTCTTGATTTTTTACAATGTATTCTCCCAAAGTCCAATATAAATCTAACAGCTCATAATTTACCTTTATTGCAGCTTTAAGTTGACTACTTCTTACTTTCTCTTTTAACTCTGACAATAGTTTTTTATACTCACTATCACTTGTGATAGACAGCTCTTTCTTTTCCAAAGGTCATACCTCCTTACTCCTAATAATATTTAATTATACCAAATTTATCAATATTTTTCATCTGCTAATTTTCTTCAAATTGAGGTTTAAGACTGATTTTATCCATAGACATGCTTTGATACCTCTTTTAGTCTTAACGCTCTAAAAATGCCTTTACACCGCCTCACTATATAATCTTAGATTTACTCTTGAATACTCCCGTTTTCACAGGATTTC
>OBZU01000184.1_pt1 | contig 28878 bp, 28 predicted proteins | sample 1495561 | NCBI WGS metagenome assembly OBZU01 (sample SAMEA2580250, study PRJEB22360) | human gut metagenome | biome: human gut; feature: human-associated habitat; material: faeces | place: Denmark | collected 2008/2010 | reverse complement strand
GAAGCGAAAGCAGCACCTGTCTGAAAAGACAGGTGCTGCTTTTTATACGAGGAGAGGCCACAATGGGTTATCAGGAAAGCCTTATGTACATTCAACCGCAGGAACAGGTTGGACAGATCGTAAAAGAGTATCTTATGGCGCGGCAGCAGGACCCCACCGGGCGTTTCTTAGTGGACATTCCCGCCGCGGTCAGGCTGCAGGCACCGTTGAAAGGCTGCCCGGCGGGTTCCGTGCTGCTTTGGGCAGCGGGCGAGCGCAGCAGTAACATGCTGCAGGCGGCGATGCCGGACGATTGGAGGCTGCCCGGATTTTGTACGGTGCGCACGATCCCGGTGGAGGATATACAGCATTTGCTTGACCATGCGGTCCGGGACGGGATCGAAAATGAGCACCTTGCATACAACAGAAGCTTTAAATATATGCCGCTGGACCTGTATTTTGTCGAATATGTGTCGATGCGGGAGCGGCGAAAAACGAGCAGGGAAAAAGGAGGCGGCGGGCCGGAGCGGTAATGCGCTTCGGCCTTTTTCGATGGAACATCAAATGAGCTTTACAAAAAATGCGCCGGATGAAGAAGCTGTGCGCCTGCTCCGGTATTACGAGGGCCTGGCACTGCACTACGATGCGCGGGGTTATTGTGTTTGTACATCCGAGGGGAAAGACAGCCGCGTGCTGGGGCATTTGATGCGCCGGGCCGGGGTGCGGCATTTCTACCTCCATTCCATCACGGGCATCGACCCGCCGGAGCTTGTCTATTTCCAGCGTGAAAATTTCCAGACATACCGCGATCTGGGATATCTGACCTATGACGTGATGTACCAGTACAGTATGTGGCAATTGATGCGCAGAAAGAAGATCCCGCCGCTGCGCAAGGTGCGATACTGCTGCGAACATCTGAAAGAACGTCCGGTACCGCAGCAGGGCCGGGCGATCTTATCGCTGGGCGTGCGCAAGTATGAGAGTGTGGGACGGAGGAAAAAGCGCGACGAGCTGGAGATAGCACCGGACAAAAAGCGCGGCGACAGCATCATCATGCCGTTTGACAACAGTGAAAAGCGCAGAATATTCGAGACCTGCTATCAGGACAATCAGAGAAGGATCAACCCGCTGGCGTACTGGGCGGATTCGGATATCTGGTCCTATTCCAGGGATGTGGGGCTGGAGCAGTGCGGCCTGTACAATGAGGGATTTACGCGGCTTGGTTGTATCGGCTGCCCTATGGCGCGGCGCGTGGGGCGTGAGCAGGAGTTCCGCCGCTGGCCAAAATTCAAGGCGCAGTATCTGCGCACGTTTGGCCACATGCTGGAGGACAGGCGCGCGCTTGGCCTGCCGGTTCTGGAATTTGCCAGCACGCCGGAGCAGTGGTTTGAATGGTGGCTGAACGACAAGGCGGCGGACAAAGCAGACGGGAACCAGCTTACGCTATGGGGATACGCAGAAGACCGCACGGCACAGCCTGCCCGGCTGCTTGACGATATTGCCTGGGAGCTTGGCGTGAATATTTCGGATTTGCGCCTTGTGCCGGAAACAAAGCGCCAGGCACTGGATATTATGCGCCATATGCGGGAGAGAGAAAGATATCCGCTGCACATGTGGGAGGAAGCTGTCTGTTATCTCACAGGAGCGGAGATGCAGTTCGGGGATTATGGAAAGATAAAGGCGTATTTTATCGGCAATACAAATTATGCAGCGGATCAATTTTGAGCATGGCAATGAACAATGAAAAAACCGCAGCCTCCTGGCTGCGGTAAAGACGATTATTCAGGCAGAGCCATGCCAAGCTTATCCGCGATCTCGTCCAGCTTCATTCCGGATTTCTGTGCCTGTCTGACAAGGAGTTTGATCTGATCGGCTTTGCTTTTACGCGGTTTGCGTTTTTTCGGCGTAAGTACATCTTTCTTTTTCGCTTCCAATTTAGCAATTTTATCTTTAACAGCGGCGATTTTGTTATCGAATTCAGTGACAGATTCTGCTTTTTTGTTTTCCAATTCCAAGATGGAATCTTTCAGTTTTTCAATTTGGACGTCCAAATCAGCAGCGGTTTGTTCCGGGGTTCTCCGGATACGTTTTCCTTCAGACATTCAGTCACGCTCCTACAATACATAGATTAAAGATAGTGGATAACTTAAATATATCACAGTCAAATAGAAGTAACAAGATAAATCGTGTCGGAAGTTGGAATGCAGATAACGGAATGTAAAGAAGGATGGCGTCGTTTTTCTTTCGACAAGTAAAGGACAGCGCGTGCGCTGTCCTTGCAAGCACGGCAATTTGACGGCAAATTGCCCGCTTGTTAGGGGCATAGCCCCTAAGACCCCATAAATGGAAAAGTCGGTAGATAATTTAAAAGCTATGATGTTTTCTTTTGCACTACATGAATGTGTAATAGTAGCACAAAAGAGAATACTGCCATCAATGCTTTTTTACTTCATTTGTCATGGTTTCTATATGCCCAATGTCCGCCTTCGTGGTATTTAATAAGATTTCCTTCTGCAACAAAGCTGGCAAGTATCCGATTTGCCGTTGCCGCGGATACGCCGCATAACTCCCGGACATCGGCATTCATAATGTAGTCGTGAGTTTTTAGATACTCCTGAATTTTATGCCAGCGCAGCGTTACCTTGTCAATCTTTCCATTGCTCATTTCATCATTCGTGTTGACGGCATCAATGAGTGATGCTTTGATGGCAGAGAGCATGAATTCAATGAATACCGTGGATTCTCCAGCGCCATTGGAGGCGTTGATAGCCTCATAATACTCCTGTTGGCGGTCATGGATGATAGACTCCACCGGCAGCCATGCGAAAGCCGAATTCCATTTAGAAAGCAACAGTGTGTGCCATAGGCGGCCCACACGGCCGTTCCCATCGGCAAAGGGATGGATCAGTTCAAACTCATAGTGGAACACACAACTGCGAATCAGCATGTGTACCTTACTGTTTTTTGCCCAGTCCAGCAGTTCCATCACCAGATCAGGAACATACTGGGGCAATGTCCCAAAATGAAGGATATGCCCTTCACGATCTACCACACCTACGGGCCGTGTACGGAACATACCGGATTCTTCTACCAGACCCCGCGTCATAATATTGTGGGCAGTCAACAAATCGTCCACCGAATAGGGATCAAGTTTATCCAGTCGCTCATAGATCTCATAGGCGTTTTTTACTTCCGCAATATCTTTGGGCGGTGCCAGAACATGTTTTCCATTGAGCACAGCAGTTACCTGTTCCAAAGAAAGCGTATTCTGCTCAATTGCCAGAGACCCGTGAATGGTGCGGATACGGTTACTGCGGCGTAGAGTCGGATTGGTGGAAAGCGAAAAGGCAGCAGATATTTTTCCCACCAGTTCAGCAATTTCCGCCACCTGGTCAATCATCTGATTTGTGATTTCGAAAGGAGGCTTTTTATTTCTCATATAGCACCTCACTGTATCAATAATTATTTTTATCATACCACACATCGCTCATTTCATCAATCAGTTGACCTCATGGTTTGAGTGATGATTTTTTTAAATATGCATAAATGCTCTATAATAAATTTTGAAAAGGGGAATATACACGGCAGGATGTTATAGAAGAGAACAGAATGTGCTCTGTAAAACAAAAAGATTTTGGGTAGGCTTCACGTCTGGCATTTGAAACGAGAAGTTTGATTTTGTGAATGTTTGCTCGGAGAAAAAGTTGATTTAAATATAATAGGAAAAAGAATCATGACCAAGCGCCCAATAAAAATTACAGTCCGGCTTTCACAGACAGAAGCCGCCCGTCTCAATACGCTGGCATCGGAATGCAGCAGCAAAAAAGAACCGCTCATCCGCAATCTCATCATGGGTGTGGAAATAAAGCCGCGGCCAACGGAAAAACAGCTCCGGCTCGTCCGTGAGATATCCGGGATCGCAAACAACATCAACCAGATCACGCGCCTTGCCAACACGGTCAAAAGCGTTTCCCCCACGCAGGTGGAGGAACTGCAGCGGCTGTGCAGCGAGGCGCTTTCGCTTGTAAGGGAGAGTCTGTGAATGGCATACACAAAAATATTTCCGATCCGCACCCGCCTTGACCGCCGTGTGCGCTATGCGCTCAACGGGAAAAAGACCGCGCTGGAAACAGCGGCAGGCTATGCACTGGATGCCGCCAAAACAGAAAGCGTCCTGTTCACGGACGCATTCAACTGCGGCCTTGCCGCGCCCTGCACGGAAATGTACGCGACCAAACGGCGCTGGGGCAAGGACCAAAACAGGGTGCAGGGCTATCACATCATCCAGTCCTTCCGGCCCGGAGAGGTGACGCCGGAGCAGGCGCATGAGATCGGCTGTGAATTTGTCCGCCGATTTCTGGCCGGACGGTATGAAACCGTCATCGGCACGCATCTGGACAAAGCCCATCCGCATAACCACATCGTGTTCAACGCCTGCTCGTATGCGGACGGCAGGATGTTCCGAAACAACTTCAACGATTACTACAACGGAATCCGTACAGTTTCAGATGCGCTCTGCCGCGAATACGGCCTTTCCGTCATTGAGCCGCAAAACAAAGGGAAGCAGTACCGGGAATGGCTGGACGAAAAAGAGAAAAAGCCCACCATGCGCGGAATGGTAAAAGCGGATGTGGACGAAGTGCTTGCCGCCGCTGCCAGCTTCCAGACCTTTGTGCTGGGCCTTCAGCGGCGCGGATACATCGTCAAATACGGCCCGGAAATCAAATATATGGCGGTCCGCCATAAAACGGGCGGCAAGTTTTTGCGCTTGAAATCCCTGGGGCCGGAATACACGGAGGCGGCCATCCGTCAGCGGCTGGAGCAGCCGCCGCAGCTTCGGACGCCCACCACGCCCGAAGTCCCGCCGCGCCCGGCGCGGCAAAACATGCGGAAAAAAGAAAATCAAAAGTCCTCTTCACGCCCGCGCAGGGCCTACCGCCTGCGCGGGCGCTTTGCGTCCGGGCGGGCCGGATATTCCGGTTTTGCCGCCCTGACTTACCGATACCTGCACCTGCTGTGCAAGGTCCGGCGCAAACGCGCGCCCCGCCACGTCTCCTATGCGCTGCGCGGGGAGCTGCGCCGCTTCGACCGGTATCTGGCACAGCATCAGTTCCTGCTGGAACACAAAATCACGGACAGCGCCGCGCTCTGTGCGTACAGGGCGCAGACGAAAACAGAGATCGAACGCATGACGCACCGGCGTGCGGCGCTGTACCGGAAAAGGGGGGATTCATCCAATGGTATGAACCGGGCGGAGCTGTCCGCCCAAATCGACCGTCTGACCAGCGCGCTGCGGGCCATGCGCCGGGAACTGCGCCTGTGCGAACAGATCGAGGCGGATATGGAGCATATCCGGGACCAGCTTGCATTGGCCCATACGGACGCGCAGCGGGAAGAAACGAAAAAGCGAAAGGAGGTGAAGCGCGATGAATATGGGAGGTGACGCGGCGGAGCGTCTGGTGCGGGACAGCCTGATGATCACGGAGGAGGCTGTGAAGCTGGCCGGGCTTGGCGCAAAAAATCTTGCGGCGATCCTGGTGGCTCTGGCCAAAGAGGAGGAAAAGACCCATGGCCCCACGCGTCTGACACGTTTGCTGCGCAGCGGCGAGGAATTGAAGCTGCTGCCCATCAAAAGCGAGGACCTGCGGCAGTTCCGCCGGCTTGCAAAGGAATACGGCATCCTGTTCTGCCCGATCAAAAACAAATTTCTGGACAACGGGCTGAACGATATCCTGTTTCCGGCCAGCGCGGCGGCAAGCATCAACCGCGTGCTGGAGCATCTGGGCTACCCTGTGCCGCGGGAAAAGGCGGTGGAGGTAAAAAAAGAAGCCGCCCGCGGTCGGTCCGGCAGCGCCTCGCAGACACGCGGGCATGGCTCAGACAGCAATGCGAGGACGACTGCTACTGAACGTCCGTCCGTGCGCGCGGCCATCGACCGCCTGCAAAAGCAGGCGCGCACGCAGACGGACAACACCGTCCGCACAGCGGTGCGGGACGAGCCGTATTTTGATTTGTAGGAGTGAAAAGCTATGGCAAATATCGCAGACCTGATCGCAAACAGAAATCAGGAACTTGAGGATTTCAAGCAGAAAAAACAGGAGGAACGCACAGAGGCCTATGAGCGGCGTGACGCGGCGGTGATGGAGGTCACATCGGACCCGGAAAAATACAGGGCGTTTCTGGACCTGCACGCGCAGACCATGTACAATGCGGCCAATACCGCCACAGTATGGAAGCAGCGCCCCGGCGCAACGCAGCTTCTGCCGCGCAAAAAATGGGCAGAGCTTGGGCGGAAAATACGCGAGGATGAAACGCCCGTACAGGTGTTCATGCGGGATACGCGCAGCGGGTACATCAAGCTGGACTATGTGTACGACAAGGCGCAGACCGTAGGCGACCCGGTTCCCGTGCGTGGGATACTGCGGGACGGAACGCCGGATATGGAAAAGGCGCTGGGCGCGCTGCTGCAAAGCAGCCCCGTGGAGGTGGTCGCGACAGCAGATATCTTCGGGGAGGCGGAATACCAGCCGGAGGAAAACCGCATCGCCATCCAGCCGGACCTTTCGGGCGCGGCATCGTTCCGCGCGCTGGCGCGCGAGATCGTCTATGCGCAGATCGGAACAGGGATGGAGGCGGGCGATTTTGACCCGCGGCCCTATGAGCTGGATGCGCACAGCGTATGCTATGCGCTGTGCAGACGGTACGGCGTCCCGGTGGAGCAGCCGGACTTTTCCGGCGTCGTACAGCAGTACGGGGAGCTGGAAGCGCCCGAACGCCTGAATATGCTGCGGGAGACCTGCGACCTTTCCAAGGTGCTGAACCGCGGCATTGAACGCGCGCTGGACCTGCGTCAGCGCAGCAGGGCAAAGAACGCCGTGCTGACCCGGTGAAGCCGCAGCAGGGCCGCACGGCCCGGTACATCCTGTGGGCGCTGGGCTTCCCACTGGCATTGTGGCTCGCCGCGGCGCTGGCCGATGCGTTTTCCGGCGGCGCATCCCTGTCCAGGGTGCTCGCCCGTTTCTCCGTCTGCATGAACGCCCCGTTTTCGGTCCGCTGGACAGAGGACACGGGGCGTTTTCTGCTTCTGGCGGGGCTGCTGTATCCGGCGGGAGCCGTGGCCGTGGAATCCGGGCGCGGCAACCGCCGTCCGGGCGAAGAATACGGCAGCGCCCGGTGGGGAGACCCGCGGACCATCGGAAAAAAGTACCGGGACAGGCGGCACAGGGAGAAAAACATCCTGCTGACACAGCATGTCGCGCTGGGCCTGGATGGGCGCATTACAAAGCGCAATACCCATCAGCTCGTCGTCGGCGGCTCCGGGGCAGGCAAGACGCGGTATTTTTGTCTGCCCAATGTGATGAACGCCTGCTGCTCATATATTATCACAGACTGCAAGGGCGAGATTTTGCGTGCCGTGGGCGGGCTGCTTGAAAAGCAGGGCATCCCGTTCACGGTGCTGGACCTTGTGAATATGCGCGGCCATTACAATCCCTTCGCCTATCTGCGCAGAGACAGCGACGCGCTGAGGCTTGTCACGAACCTTGTGGCGAACACGACGCCTAAGGACGCGAAAAACTCGGACCCGTTCTGGGACCGTGCGGAGACGGCGCTCCTGCAGGCGCTCATTTTGTATCTGAAGCACAGAGCGCCTGTGTGCGAGCAGAACTTCACGATGGTCATGGAGATGATCAACGCGGCGGAGGTGCGGGAGGGCGACCCGAATTTCAAAAGCGCGCTGGACCTGCTGTTTGACGAGCTGGAAAGCGACGACCCGCAAAGCATCGCGCTCAAGCAGTACAAGGTGTTCAAGCAGGCGCAGGACAAAACCGCGAAAAGCATCCTCATCGGCGCGGCAGTCCGGCTTGCGGCCTTCAATCTGCCGGAGCTGGCCCGCGTCACAGACAGCGACGAGATGTATATTGGGCGGCTGGGGGAGGAAAAGCGCGCGATTTTCTGCGTGATCCCGGACAACGACACCAGCCTGAATTTTCTGGTGAGCATGCTGTATACGCAGGCGTTTCAGGAGCTTTACTACATTGCCGACCAGAAATACGGTGGGCCGCTGCCTGTGCATGTGCAGTGCATCCAGGACGAATGGGCGAATACGCCGCAGCCGGACAACTATCTGCAGATCCTGCGCACGGCGCGCAGCCGGAACATCGGGTGCAGCGTGGTGGTACAGGGGCTTTCCGCCATCAAGGCGATGTACAAGGAGAGCTGGGAGGAGGTCGTGGGCAACTGCGATTCGTTCCTGTTCCTAGGCGGCAACGATCAGGAAAGCTTATCGTATATCAGCAAAATGACGGGCAAGGCGACCATTGATACCATAACACGCGGCGAGACAAAGGGGCGCGGCGGTTCATCCAGCCGGAACTTCCAGAACACGGGCCGGGAGCTTGTGACGCCGGAGGAGCTGCGCATGGTGGACCGGGACGCGCTGCTGCTCATCCGCGGCGAATACCCGGTGATGGATCGGAAGTACGACTTGAACCGGCATCCGAATATCCGGTACACGGAAATGGGCGGCGCGCCGCCATACAAAGTGCCGGAGGATTACTGCGCATTGTCCGCCAGTATTCCGGCAGAGGATGTACAGGAAGAATGGAAAAAGGGAACGCCGCTTGCGCCGGAGCTGCTTTCGGCGTTTGAGGTGCTTCACAGCAAAGAAGAACTGGAGGAAAAGAAAATTGAACGAAAAAAAGAACAAGCCTGACGCGGCGGCGCTGCGCGATGCAAAGCGCGGCCATAAGGCGCGCATCGGATATGCGCGTATTGTATTGGTGTGCCTGCTGGGCGCGCTGCTGGCGGTCCCGGCCTTTGCAGAGGGCGGCGCATCGGGGCCGCTGGACACCATCAACAACCTGTCCGACCTGGTGTTCCAATGCGTGCGCGCCGTGGGCGTTATCGTGGCGGGCTACGGCATTGTACAGATCGGCCTTGCAGTACAGAGCCATGATTCCAGCCAGCGGGCCAACGGCTTTCTGGCATTTTTCGGCGGCCTGCTCATTATGTTTGCAAAGGAAATTTTGGACTTTATTACGGTGTAGTTGACGCGGTAATATTTTGAGGGTAAGATATATATGTACTCAATTTGTAAGGGAGGGCGGAGTATGAACATCAAACCATCGGCGTCTATTCGCAACAACTACAACGAAATTTCAAAGCTGTGCAAAAGCACAGGAGAACCTGTGTACTTGACAAAAAGCGGCGAGGGTGATTTGGTCGTAATGGATATCGAAGCCTTTTCCCGCCGTGAGAAAATGCTAGCCCTGCGGGAAACCCTGCTGGACATTGAACGCGACCGAATCAACGGGGCAAAATACTATTCTGTTGATGAAGTGGATGCTGAACTGCGAAGGGCGATTGCGGAGGCGTCAGGGCATGGACGGGCAGAGGTATAGGGTACTGATTTCGGATAAGGCGCGGCAGATGATGAAGGCGCATGTATCTTTCCTGGCGGAAGTGAACCCGCAGGCAGCGGAAAAGCTGAGGGTATCCCTGATGGAAGGTATACGAAGCCTGGCGCAGATGCCGGAACGATGTCCTTATTTGGATGAAGAAGACCGGAGGAGTCCATATCGAAAACTGCATATACCCAAGTGGTATCTGGTTATATACATTGTAGTGGACGATACAGTCTATGTGGAGTACATTGTAGACGCCAGACAGGAATATGGGTGGATGCTTCGATAAAAAAGTGAAGAATCGCATGAAAAAAGACGGCTTTTCAAGCCGTCTTTTTCGTTTATGGAGGTGAACCCCATTTGGATGACAACTGGATCGTAGAGAATCTGGAAAACGCATTGGCGACGTGGAATGAGAAGCTGGCGGAGATCTGGCAGCTGGTGAGCATGACGCCGCAGGAATTTAAAGGCGGTGGGATATGGAACATCGTTGTGCAGATCAACGGCGCGCTGCAGGCCATCGGGTATGGGCTGCTGGTTCTTTTTTTCGCCATGGGGCTGTTCAAAAACACGGTAAACTTTCAGGAGCTGCGCCGCCCGGAAGCGGCTTTGCGGTATTTCCTGCATTTTGTGGCGGCAAAAGCCGCCGTCACCTACTGTATGCCTCTGATGCTGGCCGTGTTCGATATATGCGGCGGCGTTGTAAGCACGGTGGCCGGGCAGATGGGCGGTATGGCGGGAAATGTGGGCACGTTGCCCGGCGAGATCAGCGCGGCCATCGGAAACGTGGGCTTTCTCGCATCCATCCCGCTGTGGCTCGTGACGATTTTGGGCAGCCTGTTCATTACCGTACTTTCCTTTATCCTGATCATGACGGTATATAGCCGTTTTTTCAAACTCTACCTTTACACGGCTTTGGCCCCGGTGCCCATCGCGGCGTTTGGCAGCAGCGAGACGGCGGCCACGGGGAAGGCGTTCCTCAAGGGATATGTGGGCGTGTGCCTGGAAGGCGCGGTCATCGTGCTGTCCTGCCTGATCTATTCCGCATATATGGGCAGCGGGTCGCCCGCGGCGCCGTCAGGCTCAGCGGTTTCGATGGTTTGGACCTATGTGGCGGAAATGATCTTCAACATGCTGGTCCTTGTGGGGCTGGTAAAAGGCTCGGACCGCATTGTGCGGGAAATGATGGGCCTGTAACGAGGTGAAAGAAATTTGGAGATAAAGGTGCCGAAGGAAGTACGGCAATACCATGAGAGCATTTTTTTCGGGCTGTCGCTGCGGCAGTTCGGATGCTCGCTTGCCGCTGTGGGAGCAGCGGTGGGGCTGTATTTCGGATGTGTGGATATGCTTGGAACGGAAGCGACGGGCTGGGTATGTATTTTGGGGGCCGCGCCGCTGGCGCTGGCCGGATTTTTTACCTACAACGGGATGCCGCTGGAAAAATTTTTGTGGGCGGTATTCAAAAGCCGGGTGCTGCGCGCCCGGCCCCGCGTGTTCCGGGCGAAAAACTATTGGTATATATTCTTTTGTGAAAAAGGGCGGCTGGAAAAACCAGCCGCCCTTTTCAAATACAAGCGGAAAGAAGGAAAAAAGAAGGATGAAACAGAAATGGAAACGGTATAGCGCAAGTTTTCTTGCGTTGCTGCTGTGTGTGACGCTGCTTGCATCCACGGCGTTCGCCGCGGGCGGCGCGCTGGGTGCGGACCGAAACGGCGCGCCATATACCTATGTGATCGGATATATGTATTCCGGCAGCTCCCAGACCGTCAACACGCGGGAGATCTTCACATCGCCCAACAACTATGACATCTGGCTTTGCCCGGTGTGCGGTCGTGACCCGTTGGGAAATTCGCAGGGAACGGCGCTGTCCGCAGACCTATATATGCCGTGCTATGGATACGATATTGCGGCAGCGGGCGGGGACATGAGCATCCGCTACGCGCTGGTGCGGCACAGGCACAACAACGGGCAGCTTTCAAACGACCGGGTGTACATCCCGGTCAACGTGCCGATGTACGCGGGCTGCTATTACGGCTATGACCTCACCGGGCCGACAGGCGTGCAGGCCAGCGCGCCCACAGGCTGGCAGAGGGACAGCGCGGTGGTGCGGTTTTCGGGCGGCACGGACACCGGCACGAGCCTACCGGACTGGAGCGCGGCGCCGGGCGACTACGGCAGCGGCATCCATCACTACGAGTACAGCATCAACGGCGGGGCCTGGACGGGCTGTCCCGTGGGCGACCCCACCGTGACCATCACTGCGGGCGGCGTCACGACCGTGACCGCCCGTGTGGTGGACGGAGCGGGCAACGCCTCCGGACAGACGGCCACGGCAAAGGTGTACATCGACCCGGCCCCGCCCAATGTGCCCGGCGTCACGCTTTCCACGGAACAATGGACGAACAGTACAGTAACAGCGGCCATCAAGGACAACGGCGACGCACACAGCGGTGTTGCCCGCACGGAATATTCTCTGGACGGCGGGAGCTGGACGACGTACAGCGGTGTGCTTTCCATTGAGGCCCACGGCAAACACACGGTCAGCGCCCGCGCCATCGACAATGTGGGCCGCATTTCCGGCACAGTCGGCAAGACCGCACTGGTGGATAAGGTCGTGCCTGTCATTTCAAAGGTGGAGCAGCAGCCAGACAGCGGGCACACGGAAATGACGCTGGCCGTTACGGCCACAGATGTGGACAGCGGCGTGAAAGGCTATGCGGTCACCACGGAGGAAAAAGCGCCTGCGCTGGACAGTTTTAGCGCCGACGCTCCCAAGGTGGACCACAACGGCGTTTACTACATCTGGGCGGCGGACAAGGCGGGGAATATTTCCGCTGCCGCAAAGGTGGACGTCACCGCGCTGGATATCGTGCCGCCCGTTGTGGTAAAGGTGGAAACGCAGCGCACCTGGGATGCGGAGGAGAACTGGGCGAAAGTGACGGCGCAGGACGATAACAGCGGCGTTGTGGCCATCGGCTGGGAACATGCTGAAAAAGATATGGGGAGCCGTCATGCCCCTGACCCGATCACCTGGGTAGATTCCACGGCGGAAGCGGCCTTCATTTTCACCGGGAACGGAAGCTACAACGCCTATGCACGCGACCTGGCAGGCAACGTGTCGGAGCCGTATCCGTTCATCATCGACCCCATCGACAAGCATTCTCCGGTCATTGATTCTGTGGAGTGGGACAAGGGCTGGAGCCAAAGCAAGACCATCACGGTAAAAGCCCATGATACGGAGTCCGGGCTTGGGCGGTATGCGGTGACGCGCACGGCGGACCGCCCCGCTGAGTGGCAGGACAGCAATGTGTTCGCCAACATCACGGAAAACGGCACGTACTATCTGTGGGCGAAGGACAACGTGCAGCGCGTGTCCGCGGATGCAGATGGCGACGGCGGCGATGGCGGAGAGGGTACGCCCGACCCCGGCCCCGAAGAGATCGTCATCGACACCATCGACCGTTCCAGGCCCGTGATGGACGATATCCTGCATTCGGCAGTGGACAACGCGCCCGCGGGGATGTTCGGCTATCCGCATTTCAATGAAGTGGACCGTCCGGAGCTGCTGGCCCACGATCTGGCCGATGAAGGCTGGGCGGACAGCGGCATCAAGGCTATCTACTACCAATACGCATTGGACGAAGACCACCTCGCAGCCGATTGGCTGACCTATGACGAGCTGGACAAGCCCGCCATGCGGGAGGAATACTTCGGAAACATCTATGCAAAGGCGGAGGACAACGCGGGGAATGTGTCCGACGCCATTTTTGCAGGCTTCATGTTCGAGCAGACCGAGCCTGTGGCGGAGAAAACCCTGACCCCGGATCACTGGACGAACGGAACGGTGGAGATCGACCTGTCCACAGACGATAACCTGTCGGGCGTGCGGGACATCACCTTGCCGGACGGCAGCGTCGTGGACGCGGATACGGCGAAGTACACGGTAGACAAAAACGGTGTGTACAACTTCTCTGTGCGCGATTACTGCGGCAACATCCTGTCCTATCCCGTGGAAGTGAGCAATATCGACCTGCTTGTGCCGGTCGCGGACTATGAGGTGATGCCCGGTGACTGGACGAACAAGCCCGTGACCATCCGTGTGACGGCCACCGACCCGAAGCCGGAGGACGGATACGCACCCAGCGGCGTCCAGTCCATCACGATGCCGGACGGTACGGTGGTGGACGGCGATACCGCGGATTTCGTTGCGGAGGCCAATGGAAAATACGATTTCATCATTACGGACAACGGCGGCAACACGTTCACGCTGCACACGGAGGTAGACAACATCGACTATCTCGCGCCCGAAGCAGAATATACCGTGACGCCGGATGTCTGGACGAACGGGCCTGCGGCCATCCATGTGACGGCCACGGACCCGAAGCCAGAGGACGGCTATGCGCCCAGCGGCGTTAAGTCCATCACACTGCCGGACGGCACGGTGGTGGAGGGCGATGCGGCGGATTTTACCGTGAGCGCCAATGGTACGTATGACTTTGTCATCACCGACAACGGTGGGAATACGGCTACACTGCATGCACAAGTGGGCAACGTGGACACCGCGCGCCCGACTGTGGATTTCCATTTTGAGCCGCTGGACGGCGGCGGCCGCACCATCATCACGGAATATGGCAAAACCGAGTACTACAATTACGATATCGCTATGAACGCCAGCGCCGGTGATGTTGGCTCGGGCCTTGAGCGGTACGAGTACAAAGCAGGCGACGGTGAATGGACGGCATTCGACCCGGCAGACCCGCCGAAGTTTACGGAGGAACAGATCGTCCATATCGTTGTGCGTGTATGGGACGTCGCCGGGAATGTGAGCGAAGAAAAAGCACGGGACGTCGTGCTGGACAAAACGCCGCCCAGGGCTTCGCATACGCTGACGCCGGGCAGGGACGGAACGGTGAACATCAACCTGGGAATGGACGGCAGCATCTGCGGCGTCCAGTCCATCACGCGGCCAGATGGAAGCGTTGCGTATGGTGTGGATACGCTCGTGTTTGAGGTGGACCAAAACGGAGATTACGATTTTTTCGTGTGGGACCGGTGCGGGAATCTGCTGAAGTACACCGTGCCGGTCGACGGCTTCGCTGCGTCCGTGCAGCCGAAACCTGCGCTCTTTGAGCCGGAAGAAACGAAACCGGAACCCGATCCGGAGCCGGAGCCGGAAGGACCGGAGGCCCCGGTGGAGATTCCTGTACAGGAGGACGCCCGCGCATTGACGCTGGCCGACCTTGTCTGCATGCTGCTTTCTATCCTGTTTGCCATTTTTGTGTGGCTGCGCAGGAAAAAAGACGGCGGTGAGGATACAGACAATGAAAATGAGCAGGCTGAACGCATGGACGAAGAAGCGGAGGAAAATGAGCCGCGGGGTTATGCAGTGCAGAAAACCGTGAATTCGGTGCTGGCGGTACTGTCTGTGGCCTTGTTCTTCCTCACACAGCCGCTTGTATGGCGCTTCCGATTGGTGGACTGGTGGACGGTGTTGTTCGTGCTGCTGTGCGGCACGGCGCTGGCCATGCTCATCTGGAAGCGCAAACAGGAGAATAGCCCCGAAGAATTTGATGAAGAAAAAACGGAGGATCTTGCAGAATGAAAACGATCGTATCACTGGCCCTTGCGGGCCTCATGTCCATTTCCGCACTGCTTCCCGCGCTGGCGGCACAGGAAACGGAGAGCGTATCCATCCACGAAAGCTCCGGCATTTCGGAAAGCATGGCGCAGGATGAGAGCAGTGTATCCAGTTCCGGCGGTTTGGCGGACGGAAGCGCTGCATCCAGTTCCAATAGTACAGAAGATGGAAGCGCCGAGCCGGAGTCCGGCAGCAATGCAGAGGATGGATCGGATTCTGTCCCGCAGCCCGAATCCGGCAGTACGCCGGTGGAGGCTGACAGCAACATTTCTGAAGATTCGGAAGAGGAACCCGGCAGCTCACGGCCTGTTTCCGGCAGTATGGCGCCCGATGAAATGGACGCTGACTCGGAACCGGCTTCCGGCGGCGAAACGACGGAATCGGATGCCGATGCAGAAAATGCAGCTGCGTCCGATGTGATTGAAGCAGAGGCGGGGGAACAGACGGTTCCTGTTACGGTATCGGAAGAATACGCGCTCCTGCTTGCGGCCAACCAGGCGGACAGCATGATGGGCCATGCGGGCATGGAGCGCAGCGGCGCCTGTACGCAGCCCGCGGCTTCCTTTGCTCTGGCCGACTATGCAGCAGAGACAGAGGACGAGAGCTACTGTCTGCTTTGGGAAGCGATGAAAGCGGCATTTGAGCAGCTTGGCGCACAGGGATGTACAGCGGCCAACTGTGTTTTCACAGATGGTATGATCATCCTGATGCGATAGGACGGAATGGGACGGGGCGGCTGAGGCCGCCCCGTTTCAGTGTTATGGAGGGCTGAAACAGTGGAACAGGAAAAACTCGTACAGGGCTGGATGGTCTGCGGAACAGATGAAGAAACTCAAAAACCAGAGATGTATTTTCTGGACGTCAACAATGCGATCGCATACCGGGAAATGCAGCGGGATGCCGCGTCTCTGACGCTCCGGCTGCAGTACATCCGCCCGGAATGGGCAAAAGACCTTCACAAAAGCCGCCTGCGGCAGCGGGACGGAAAACAGGAACGATGAATGGGGAATGCAGAATGAAAATACAGATTTTTAACCGTTTGATCAGACATGGAGAGAGCTTCCGTGTACCGCGCTCTGTGCAGGAGTCCATTCCGGTCAGAAAGATATACCGGGACGGGATCTGGCTGTGCGGCGGGCGGTATTCCAAGATGTGGCGGTTTCAGGATGTGAACTATGCCGTGGCGTCGGAAGCGGACCAGGCGGAAATATTGATGCGCTACTGCAGTGTCATCAACGCATGGCCGGATGATGCGTATGTGCAGGTGCTCACGAACAATCGCCGCATCGACCCGGTGGAATTTGAGAACACCATGCTGATGCATTTGCGCGGCGATGCTATGGACAGGCTGCGGGAGGAATACAACCAGATCGTGCGGGAGCGCACGGAATGGAGCAACAACATTTTCCGGGAGAAATACATCGTTCTCTCCGTGCAGCGTCGGAGCATTGAGGAGGCACGGAGCTTTTTTGCCCGCGCCGGAACGGAGCTTGCCTCCGGATTCGGGCGGCTGTCCAGCCAGCTTACAGAGCTTTCGTCCCATGACCGCATCCGCATCCTGCACGATTTTTTTCGCAGCGGGGAAGAACCGTATTTCAATTTTGACCTTTCGCAGGCCATGGCGCGGGGACAGGATTTCCGGGACGCTATCGCGCCGGACAGCCTGCAATTCAAGAGCGACCATTTCATCATGGGCAAAAAGTACGGGCGTGCGCTGTTTTTGAAGGACTATCCAAATTTTCTCAAGGACGAGACGATCGCCAGGCTGTGCGAGTTCCCGCAGAATCTGATGCTGTCCATCCAGATCGTCCCGGTCCCCATGGAGGAGGCTGTGGCGGACATGCAAAAGCGCGTGCTTGCCGTGGAGACGGATATTACCCGGTGGCAGCAAAAGCAGAACGCGAACCACAACTTTTCCGCGGAGCCGCCCTATGAGATGCAGCAGATGCGGCAGGAAATGAAGGCGCTGCTGGATGATCTGACCTCGCGGGACCAGCGGATGGTGCTTGTGCTGGTGACGCTGGTGCATCTGGCGGACAGCTATGCGCAGCTCAACAGTGACACGGAGGCCATCACGGCCACGGCGCGGGGCGATCTGTGCCGTTTCAATACGCTCCATTTCCAGCAGGAGGAGGGCCTGAACACGGCGCTGCCTTACGGCCTGCGGGAAATTGAAGCGATGCGCACGATGAACACAGAGAGCGCGGCGGCGCTGACGCCCTTTTCCGCACAGGATGTGATGGACCGGGGCGGCATCTACTATGGCAGAAATGCCATCAGCCGGAACAGCATCATTTGCAACCGCAAGCTGCTGCTCAACGGGAATGGCTTTTATCTCGGCGTGCCGGGCAGCGGCAAGAGCATGGCCGCGAAATGGGAGCTGATGAACGTTATTCTGAACACGGACGATGATGTATTGATCTGCGACCCCGAAGCGGAGTTCGGCCCGGTGGTGGATGCGGTGGGCGGGCAGAACATCCGCCTTGCGCCGGACAGCACGCAGCATGTGAACGCACTGGAGCTGGGAAAGGGCTACGAGGCAGGGGAAAAGCCTGTTTCGCTCAAATCCGAGTTTATCCTTACGCTGTACGAGCATCTTTTGGATGTGCAGACGAACGGACGCCGGGCAAAATCCATCATCGACCGCGCGGTGCTTGACCTGTATGAGGAATTCAGCAAAAAGCCGCAGGCTCCCACACTGCAGGACCTTTACCGTATTTTGCAGTGCCAGAAGGAGGAACTGGCGAAGGATATCGTGCTGGCCAGTGAAATTTTCACAAAGGGCAGCCTGAACACGTTCGCACAGCCCACCAACGTGCAGCTGGACAACCGCGTTTTGTGCTTCAATATCCGGGACCTGGGCCAGCAGCTGCGTCCCATCGGCATGCTGGTGCTGATGGAGGTGGTCATGATGCGCGTGATGCAGAACCGTCTGCGCGGAAGGCGGACGTGGATCTATTTTGATGAGCTGTCCGTTCTGTTTTCCTATGAGTGGTCCACGAACTTTCTGGATGTATCATGGAAAAGATACCGGAAGTACGGGGCTTTGGCCAGCGGGATATTTCAGAATCTGGACCAGGCGCTGGACAACGAGGTAGCACGCAGTATGATCTCCAACAGTGAATTTCTCGTGCTGCTCAATCAGGCGGCGTCAGACCGCACGAAGCTGGCGGAGCTGCTGCATATTTCGGATACACAGCTCTCGTATGTCACGGATTCCGAAGCGGGACGCGGCCTGCTGAAGATGGGCGGCAGCCTGGTGCCGTTCATCAATGATATTCCAAAGGACACCCAGCTTTACAAATTGATGAGCACGCGCCCTAATGAAAAGTTCTTATAAATGGAAAGAGTGATTGTAATTAGCTGCCCATAAGCCATTTTTACAGAAAAAACTTGCGATAATAATTGCATGGATGTCTCCTTTCAACGACAATAGACACACCACCTTGAAAGGAGAGTGTGTCTATGATTACAAACAATTTCAACAAAGAGCTTCGGGGTATTTCAGATGCATTACGTGATTTGGGGTACACTGACAGCACCATCGGGCTACGTCAACGCTATTGGAAAGAGTATTGCTGCTATCACGGAAGTCTCGACATTGATGAAGCGTCAATGGACGAGTTTCTGCTGGAAAACTACGGTATTCAGAGTGGGAACATCAACATTTCCAAACGACAGTATGAAGCACGAGCTGCGCTTCGTAATTTGCTGGAATATCGCCGTTATGGAAAAATCAAGAACTATCATACGCCGTGGTTTAAAGATTTGCCGTGGGTGGAGCCTTTTCGAGCTATAACGGAAGATTTCATTTCATATCTGCGGAGTCAGAACAGTAAGCCGGCAACCATCGTCAATTATGAACGTACACTAAAACGCTTCACAAACCATCTGCATAGCGTGGGGGTAGATTCTTTTAGAGATATGACACCAGAGCATATCTCTTCTTTTTTATCCAATTCCATCCCGGATATCGTCAGGTGTCTTCGAGCTGCGCTTTGCCATCTGCGGGTTTTTCTGCGGTACCTCTATCTGAACGAACTTACAAAGGATGATTTGTCCTTGTTCATTCCAAAATCCAATGTGTTGATGAAAAGGAAACACATCCCCACTACATGGACCAGAGAAGACATTGATAAAATTCTGGCTTGTATTGATTTATCCCGATGGTTGGGGCGAATACCACCCCCTTACAGGACTGATGTATTGTGCCGATTGTGGAAGTAAAATGTATGTTCACAGAACGAGCAACTACAAGAATATCCCCTATTATACTTGCAGTGCCTACACAAAAGTACCTTGTGGAACACTTTGTCCATCCGCTCACAGGATAAAAGCGGAAGTAGTCTTAAATCTCATTCAAAGCACCCTACAAGACATTAAGAAAAGCCTTGATGAAGATAACGAAGCCTTTCTCCATTCCATTCAAAACGAAATGGAAGAAAGCGAAAAAATGGAAATGGAAAAGAAAAGGACAAGGCTCATAGATAGTAAAAACAGACTTCAGGAATTGGAACGCTTAATGTGTCGAATATACGAAGATATGATATTGGAGAAGATACCGAATAACCGATATGAAATCTTAAATAATCAGTATGAAACCGAGCAAAGGGAACTTAGTAAAGAAATCGATGAGTTGGAAAAAGCCATCAAGCGATACGAAAAAGAAACCGATAGAGCCAAGAAGTTTATCCGATTGATCGAACGCTATGATAACTTTGACGAACTGACACCTACCATCATCAACGAGTTTGTAGAAAAAATCTTAGTCCACGAACGAGATCGAAAAGGCAGTCAAACCGCCAATCAGAAAGTCGAAATCTACTTCAACTTTATCGGGAACTATGAACCGCCGAAAGAAGAATTATCCGAAGAAGAAATGCAGAAATTAAGGGAGGAGGAAGAAAAAGAAAGGGCAAGAAAAGACAGACTTCATCAAAACTACCTTAAGCGTAAAGCAAACGGCAAGCAAAAAGAATATGAGGATAGATATAAGGCAAGGAGAGAGGAGAAAAAACAGGAAAAGCTAAAGAGTTTGAAAAGAACAGGGATACCGGTAAGTGAGTATAGAAAAATATTTAAAAAACAAAAATGATATACAATAGTTAGTTGACATTAACTATCATATAGTATATAATAAAAAACCGATGACATTGTCGGTTTTTTATTTGTTGAGTAGAAAAGAGGTCTTCATTTTGAAAGAAGAAAAACAAAAAGTAGGACAAATCAAAAAAAAGAAAATTAGAGAAGCTGCAAAAAAATGTTTTTTAACAAAAGGCTTTCAAAGCACAACGATGGAAGATGTCATTACAGAGATAGGTATGAGTAGAGGGGGTGTTTATCATCATTATGCAAGTACAAATGAAATGCTTAAAGACTTAATGCTTGATGGTAATGATTACAGAAACAGCTTGATAAATGAGTATTTGGAAAATAATCGAGGCAAAGATAAATATCAGCAAATGGGTGATATTTTGGTTGATAAGTCACTGGCTGATACAGATTTGATGAGATTATATACGCTCCTTTTACAGGCAAAAAAATATAATGAGGATTTGGAAAAGTTGTATCAAGAATTGAAACTTAATACGACTAATGAGCTAAGTTTAATCGCCAAGCAGCTTGGAATTAAAGCAGATATATTTGGTGACGGTTTTTTAGTGAATTATATCAATGGATTGATATTAAGTTCAGAAATTTTAGGTGCGAGAAAGTCTTATAGCGAGCATAAACGATATATAAAAGAAACAATGATAAATTATATTGTTGATGTAGAAAAGAAAAATTAAAACAATTAGGAGGTTTCAAATGAGCAAACGATTAGAGGTAAAGGATTTAATCAATATAGGATTATTTTCCGTATTAGGATTCATATTTATGATGATTGGATCATTTTTAGCAATGGTTCCGGTTTTAATGCCGGTTGTCCCATTTGCACAGGGAGTTTTGGTAGGACCTGTAAATATGCTATATTCTACCAAAATTAAAAAAAGAGGAATGATTTTTATTCAATCATTATTGATTGCATTGATATATGTTGCTATGGGACATGGACCTTGGGCATTATTAACGGCTGTTATCGCCGGTATTATTGCTGAAATAATTTTGAAATCAGGAGAATATACCAATGTAAAGAAAGCAAGATTGGCATTTTCAATTGCTCCTCTTTGCACGTTAGGAAATTGGCTTCCAATTTTTATATCAAGAAATGAATATATTAAGCGAATGTTAGAACAAGGATACGATCAAGAGTTCATTGATAAGATGCTTAGTGTTATGCCAAATTGGATTATTGTTGTAATGGCAATAGTAGGAATTATCGGTGCATATATAGGTTGTAGCATTGGAATGGCATTTCTAAAAAAACACTTCAAAAAAACCGGTATGGAAAAATAAGATTTCATGGAGAGTTAGGATGATAATCAAACTTGATTTTCGTACAAAACTTTTTATGACGATAGTTCTTTCATATGTGATGGTATTAGGCAATATTCAAACAAAGTATTTCGTGCAAGCCATTTTAATATCCACAATTCCGATAATACTTTTAATTAACGCAAAATATATAAGAGTAGCTATTATTGGAGTGGCTACTCTTTTGTTTGTTTATGCTGCTGATAAATTTCTGATAGGGCTTAATTACAATCCTGTGGTTGCAATTTTATTGATAATAGTGATGGTTATTAAAAAAATTCTCCCCGCATTTTTGATGGGGAGATATACCATACTTACATCAAATGTTGGAGAAAGCATTTACTCATTAAAAAAAATGAAATGTCCAGATGAAATAGCCATTCCCTTGACGGTAATGGTACGTTTCTTTTATGCTGCAAGGATTGATTATAGTAATATAAAAAAAGCTATGCGTTTGAGAGGATTGACGCTTAAAAAGTTAATAAAGAGTCCAATTTTATTATTTGAATATAGATTAGTGCCATTATTGATGTGCTTATCAAAGGCAGCAGATGATTTGACGGTATCAGCTATGACGAAAGGGTTGGCTGTAAATCAAAAGAGGACAAGTATTAGTGAAACATATATGGGACTTGTTGACTTTATGTTTTTCTTAATAATGGCATGGATAATCTATCTATATATAAGGGGAAAATATGCTTGAATTACAAAATTTAACAGTGGGTTTTGACGGTGAAAGCATATTGAAAAATATAAATATGATTTTCAAACCCGGTGAAGTAACCGTCATTACAGGACATTCAGGAACAGGAAAAAGTAGCTTACTAAAAGTTATCAATGGAATTATTCCGGAATACAATAATGCAGAATTAGAAGGAGATATTGTATTTAACGGAAAATCACTGTTTGGCTTGACGATATTGGAACGATCTAAATTTATATCCACAGTGTTTCAAAATCCTAAAACACAATTTTATTGTATCAATTCAACCGATGAACTGGCTTTTCAGTTAGAAAATAGAAACATAGATAAGAATTTGATTTTAGATAAAATTAGGTATTATTCAGAGGTTTTAGGTACAAAAGAATTATTGGACAGAAATATTTTTGAATTATCCGGAGGCGAAAAACAATTGATTGCAGTAACGGCTTGTGGAATTTCTGAAAATGAAATTATCTTATTGGATGAACCCTCTTCTTCTTTAGATCAGGCTGCAATAGAGCATTTACAGAAAGCCATTGAGGAACTGAAAAAAAGAAAGAAAATTATCGTCATTGTGGAGCATAGATTGTTTTATCTGAAAGATACGATTGATAAGTTGTGTGTGATAGAAAATGGAACTTATAAAGAATATACAAAAGAGCATTTTTGTGATGATTTCTTTGAACAGGTTTCTGAAAAACACAATCTAAGGAGTTTTAATGCAATTTCTAAAAACAAATTTTCAAACAGGAAATATGAACAAGTAGAATTGTTAAAGAAAAACTCTTTAAATCTTGATTATAAAGCATTATCTTGTTTGAATTTCAAAAAAAAACATGAAAGAACCGCAATCTTTGACTTCAGTATTGCCTTTGAATCCGGTATCAATTTCATCATTGGTCAAAATGGTGTTGGGAAAAGCACTTTTATCAATTTACTGATGGGACTGACGAGAGGAACGGGTGAGGTTTTTTATAACGGAGTAAAAGTAAAAAAACGATGTGAAAATATTTTTGCGATTATGCAAGATGTTAATTATCAACTTTTTACAGAGTCTGTATGGCAAGAAATTTCAACTATTACTAAGGAGAATGAATTAAAAAATGAAATTTTGAGAACAGTAAACTTATTTGATAAAAAAGAAATGCACCCAAACTCATTATCGGGAGGTGAAAAGCAACGATTATTACTTGCTATGTCAATGCTAAGCAAGAAGCCTATCATAATTTTCGATGAACCGACAAGCGGACTATGTAAAAGGCAGATGGATATTTTGATTGGATTTCTTAATAAAATGACCGAACAAGGAAAGATAATTATCATAATCACACACGATTATGAATTTATAGATAGATGTAACGGAAAAGTATATGAGTTTATGAAATAAATGTAGGTAAAGGAGAATGATACAATGAAAGAAGATATGAAAACACAACTATTAACCAAAAGTCCTAAAGAACTGTTATTTAAGTTGGCAATTCCCGGAATAATTGGAATGATTGTTATAGGGTTGTATCCATTTATGGATGGAATATTTGCAGGATGGTTGATTGGTGATTATGCTATGTCAGCAATTAGTGTATCTATGTCCTTAACGATTATAAATGGAGGAATATCGGCATTGATAGGAGTCGGCAGTGCCTCAATACTATCAAGAGCGATTGGAAAAGGGGACAAAGAAACAACAGATAAAATATTCGGGAATTTTTGTTACTGGGTAATATTTTTCTCTGTAATTATTACAATATTGGGTTTAGTTTTTGCACCTCATTTTTTAGATTTGGTAGGAGCTAAAGGAAATATTAAAGAACTTGGTGTGAGATATTTAAGAGTAGTTTTCTTCGGCTCAATATTTGTGAATTTTGCTCAAGCCGGCAATATGACAATGCGTGGTGAAGGTGCATTAAAGCAATCTATGAAGATTATGGGAGCAGGAGCTATATTAAATATCATTTTAGACCCTATTTTTATGAAGTTAATGGGAGAATATGCGATTGAAGGTGCGGCTATTGCCACTGTTATATCTCAAATTGTACAAGCTATATTGACTTTCAGTTATTTTTCAAAGAAAAGTGCTTTTGTGGGTATCCATAAAATTCAAAAATACAAGGCAATTTATAGCGAAATGTTCAGTATAGGAAGTTCGGCAATGATGATGCAAATTTTATTTGCAGTACAGCAAACATTTTTGTTTAAGCAAGCCTTTGCGTATGGAGGAGATGATTGGGGAATTTTGATGTCTGCTACAATGAGATTATATATGTTTTCCTTTATTCCATTGTGGGGGATGAGTCAAGGGTTACAACCTGTTATTGGAGCTAATTTCGGAGCGAAACAATACGGAAGAGTAAAAGATACGATGAAGATTTTTATGTATGGTGCAACAATTCTTGCAGCAGCTTCATGGATACCATCAATGTTTTGTTCAGAAAAATTACTATCATTATTCAGTGTAAGAAGGGAGATTATTGAAGTTGGTGTTGTAAATTTTAAGATGTTTTATTCTACATTCATCTTATATGGAATTATGATTATGACACTCACATTTTTCCAATCCATAGGAGATGGGAAAAAAGCAGGTATGATTGTAATGCTTAGACAGTTAGTTTTATTTATTCCTGCAATATTATTATTTCCAAAGGCATTTGGAGCGTCAGCAGTTTGGTGGACAGAACCTATCGTAGACTTTAGTATGATTATGTTTGGGCTGTTTTTAATGCTTAATGAACTTAGGAAAATGGGAAAACAACAAATTACAAAAAGTTAGGTAGCTCAAAAGACAAAAGAAAAAATGAGAAAGGTTTGATGTATGAACATTATTTAACTATAAGGGATGGGTGATTAAGATGAAAAAATCTTTATATACAAAAGAAATAAATAATAAAAATTTCTATTTGCCTTATAGTTGTCTATTCTCTCAAACAATTAAATACATCTAAAGAAAAGGTAAACTCTTTTCAATTCAGAGGACATTTTACGCCAAAGTGTAGAAGTCCTCCTTTTTTATTCTCAAAAAGCAAAAACAGAGAGCAGAAAAAGGAGGATAGCACAATGGGTAAAAAAGAATATCACATCTATGTTAGAGGGAAAGCTGTACCTGTAAGTGAAGAAGTCTACAAAGCCTACTGGAAGATAACAGAGCATGAAAAATATCTTCAGAGAAAAGATTGGAAGTATGACGTGATTCCATTTTCAGCAATGGATTATGACGGACACTTTGTAGACAACATCATAGATGAAAGAATAGACTTAGAAAAAATTGTAGAAGTCAAAATGCAGATTGAAGAATTAAACAAGGCATTAGCTACACTCACAAAAAAAGAAAGAGAACTGATAGAAGCCATCTTCTACAAAGAAGAAAGTTTAAGGTCAATCAGCAAAAAAGAAAAAGTAAGCTATCAAGCAATCGGGAAAAGGAGGGATAAGATTTTAGAAAAACTAAGAAAACTTTTAGAAGATAAATTCTAAAGAGATGGGAAAGGTTAAGTATCTAAAAAAGGTGCTTAGCCTTTCTTTATTTGGAACGCAACAATATTGAAACGGAGGAATGAAAAATGAAAGAGTTAGAAAAAGCGATTGATCAATTAAAAAAAGAAAACGACAGAATAGAAAAGGCACAGAACAGAGCGAAGTTACTCAATCAAAAGATAAACAAACTTAAAAGGAATGCTGAAACAAAAAGAAAGGTACAAAAAGGAGGAGTATTTGAAGCCTTTGAAAGAGAAATTACAGGTAGGCAAGAAGATACAAATAACGATTTAATCTATGACTTTTTAGACTATGTACTTTCTGATAATCGAAATAGAGAAAAGCTAAAAGAACTTACAGAAATTCATTTAAGAGAAAAAGAAATCTCCTTAGAAGAAAATTCAAATCTTGGAGAAGAAAACGGAAATGATGATTTTGAAGAACCGACTGATGAAGAATAAGAAAAACAGAAAATGTATTAGGAATTGAGATGGAGCAAAGTGAGAAACATTTTAACACTTTGCTTTTTTGTGGATTTGAAAAATCTACAAAAAGCAAAGTTCACAGGGGTCTAAGGGGGAGTAGCCCCCTTGAACAAATAAAAATGCTTTAGCGTTTTTGTTTCCTTGAGCTGTGCGTATAGCTTTCCGCAGGAACGCAAAGCACCGTAGTCAAACGGTGTATCTTTGCGCCCTTTGAAAAAGGGAGCGAAGATACGACCTGAACATTAGGATAGTAAAATCTCAAAATTGAAAACAGATAAAGGAGAAAAAGACAATGGAAATCAAAAGTTTGCATACCCATGTAGATATTGTTACAAGGTCAAAAGGAGCAAGCGTGATTGCAAAAGCTGCATATAATGCAAGAGATAAATTACAAGATGAATACTATGGAAAAACACATGACTATTCTAAAAAAACTGACCTTGTATTTTCAAAAATATTTCTGCCGGAACATATCCCAAAAGAGTTTTCAAACAGAGAATACCTATGGAATGAAGTTGAGAAAATCGAAAAAAGTAAAAACTCACAACTTGCAAGAAATCTACTCTTTGAATTACCAAGAGAATTAAATGAACAGAACAGAATAAAGTTAATCAGCGAATTTATAGAAGAAAACTTTACTTCTAAAGGTATGATAGCAGACTGTAATATTCATAATCCTATGGCAAGCGATCATGAAGAACAACCACACGCCCATATCTTACTTACCCTAAGAGAAATGGATAGTGAGGGAAAATGGAAACCGAAATGCAGAAAAGAATATATCCTTGATGAAAATGGAGAAAAGATAAAATTAAAAAGCGGAAACTATAAATCAAGAAAAGTAAATCTGAATGATTGGAACGAACCGGACAAAGCAAAAGAGTGGAGAGAAAACTTTTCAAAGAAAGCAAACGAATATTTAGCAAGGAATAACATAGCTAAAAGGATAGATCCACGCACCTTTGAAGAACAAGGCAGAGAAGAACTTCCGCAAATCCATTTAGGCACAAGCAGCTATCAAATGGAGAAAAAAGGCATACAGACAGAAAGAGGAAATCAAAACAGAAAAATCATTGCCTTGAATTTAGAATTTAGAAAATTAAAAGAGGAGCTGTCAAAACTTACATCTTGGATAGGCTCGTTACTTGGGAGTCTGCAAGTAAAATATGATGAATACAAACAGGAGAAAAAAGAAGAATATGAGAACAAAGCGGAACTCTTTAATCTCTATGAGTACATTTCCATCTATTACGATATACAGGGAGAAAAAGCAAGAAAGTTAAACCCCTATGCAAGCAACAAAAAGATAGGAGCAGACCTAAGACGATTTTCAAAAGCAAGGATATATCTAAAGGACAATAATCTTAAAACCATAGCAGACCTACAAGAAAAGATAAGTACATTACAAGCAAAAAATAAGAAGATTAGTCAAGACATTAAGGCAAAAACCGCAAGGATAGAAAGCTTAAATAAATGTTTTACCTATGCGGACATCATCAAAGATAACAAACAAATCTTTGAGGAATGGAACAGTAAATCCTTATTCAAAGATAGCTTTTACAATTCACACAAAGATGAGATAGATAAATATAAAAGAGCAAGGGCAATCCTTGAAAAGATAACAGGCTCATCGGCGATTAAGTCTAAAGATTGGAAGAAAGAAATCCAAAGTCTTGAAAGTGAAATATCAAAACTCAACAGACAATCTCAAAAAATCAAAGAAGAATACGAAAGTATCAATCATATCAAGTATGCCGTAAAAACGGTCAATGAGGATTATGGCATAGACCTATCTATTGAGATTGACAAGGCAATTAAGAGAGGAGAAAAACCAAGTGTCATTGCACAGATTAAGAAATATCAGGAGCAACAAGAAGCCTACGAAAAACGAAAGGAAAAGACAAAGGATTATTACAGGAATGAGGAAAGATGAAGTCCCGAAATGGGATAACACCAAAAACGAAGGGTGTCGTAAATCACGACATCCTTAAAAAACTAAGAGAGGAGAGAAAAATGGCAGATAAAAGAATGTTTTCACTCAAGATAGTGGATAGCGATTTATTTTTAGACATGCCTTTAAGTAGTCAATGCCTATATTTTCATCTATCAATGAGGGCAGATGATGACGGCTTTGTAAATAACCCTAAAAAAATCATCAAGATTATCGGAGCGAATGAAGATGACCTGAAAATACTTATTGCCAAAGGCTTTGTGATTGTCTTTGAACAAGGAATTATCGTCATTACGCATTGGAAAATCAACAACTTTATCCGTAAAGACAGGTACAAGCCGACTCTTTATGAAAATGAGGTGCAGAGCCTATCCCAAACTAAAAACGGAATGTATATCAAAGAGGTTGGTTGTCATTTGGTTGACCAAAGGTTGACAAGTGGTCAACCCAGTATAGATAAGGGTAGATTAGATAAGGTTAGTATAGATAAGGGGAGAGAAGAAAGCACCCCGCCCCCTAATTCAAAAAAATATGGAGAATATCAAAACATTATCCTTACAGACGAACAATATAAGGCATTACAAGAAAAGCTACAAGGGCATACCGATACGATGATAGAAAAGTTATCAAGGTATATCAAGAGTACCGGAAAGACTTATCAAGACCACTATGTAACTATCCTTAATTGGTATGAGCAAGACAAGGATAAACTATCACAGAAAAAGACCGGTAAGATTCCGACTATTGAAGATTATGACAAGGGGGAACATTTATAGCTATCATACAAGATTCCTGTAAAGAGCCAAAATCCAAGGTTTGCACAAAAAGAGATACCT
>OBZU01000182.1_pt1 | contig 29049 bp, 28 predicted proteins | sample 1495561 | NCBI WGS metagenome assembly OBZU01 (sample SAMEA2580250, study PRJEB22360) | human gut metagenome | biome: human gut; feature: human-associated habitat; material: faeces | place: Denmark | collected 2008/2010 | reverse complement strand
AGACTGAGGCCCATGGCAGCCGCCAATAGCAGTGCCGTGAAACGGTGTGTCAATTTCATGTTGTTTCTCCTTTTTCAATACAATATTGTCAGGCGATACCCGCCTAAGCGATAAATGTGTTACCTGTTAACACAAAGAACATGAATGAAACGCCACGGAACCAATTGCATAAGAACAGAATGATTTCATTTGAAAACAGGCTGTTGATTTCTTCCCCTGTTTGGGGCAAGGGAAGAAATCACCGTTTTCCTGTAAGTAAATTGGATGGGAATGAACTGTGGTCAGTTTAAATCTGAGGATTCTCCGGATGAAGCATGGTGGCAATCACCCGATCGAGTACCTCGTCATCCCAGATCTTTTTCCAGTCGTCGCGCAGAACAAGGCGGTTGCCAAGGCCGATGGCCACCTTGCACGCATCCGATACGGGCGGCTTGCCGGGCAGCAGACCCAGGAAGTTCGCCGTCAGGTTATAGATGTGGCCCGTCAAAAAGGAAATCGCCGCATCGCGCTCAATTCCCTTTTCCTCGGCCTTATCCACGGTTTCCGCCATGGCATACAGGCAGGTCGCGCCAAGCAGCTCCACCAAAGTCGGCTCCAAAAAGGCAATCTGCTCCGAGGTCATCACGTAAGCGTGCAGAACGGGAGCATACATATTTTTTGCCACCTCTACCAGCTGGGCAAAGCGGGCGTCATCTCCCTGAATTTTGCTCATCACGATATCCTGCTTGCCGCCGCAGCCGCCAAAGCGGTCCTGGCGCGCCTCGTAGGTGTCCTGATCCAGAAAATACGAGGGATGGCAGGGGTGGGCCACGCCAAAGGTGCAGTCGTCCCGCAGAATCAATTCTTTGGCCACCGCGGCTGCAGGGTCTAAAATCAGCAGGCCCGCTCCCGGCTGCATCATCGGGACATAAATTTCCGAAAGCTTTTTGATCAGGGTATCCGGCACGGCAAACACGATCACCTCTGCTTCGGCGAAGGCTTCCTCCACCGGGGTCACGTCCAGGCCTCGGGTACGGATGCTCTCGACCCCGGCCGGGGAATTCTCCACCAGCTTCAGGTCAAACAAATCCGGTCTTTTGGCCAGATTATTGCTTGTGCGCGTTCCCATTTTTCCGCCTGCGCCAATGACTGCCACTTTTCGTTTTTCCATTTGAAGTCGCTCTCCTTTTTCTATGTCGCTCTATCTCTGTCCTCCAGATTCCGAACCGGCAAATACTACCGATTCAGCGTGGAGCGAACGGTCTGTGCAATGGACTGCGGTGAAAATCCGTAATCATCTGCCAGGGGCTCCGCAGGCCCGGATTCCCCATAGCCGGTCAGCGCGATCCGGTGAACCATCGCCGGATTGTTTTCGCACACCAAACGGCTGATATAAGAACCCAGCCCGCCATTGATGTTGTGGTCCTCCACAGTAAACAGCTGATTGCTTCTGGAAATGACCCCTAAAATCCGATCCTGCCGCTTGCCGTACAGAATGTTGACATCTGCCACCGTGACCAAAATTCCCTCTTCTTTCAGCAGCTCGGCCGCTGCAAGTACACGGTCGAGCACAAAGCCGTTTGACAGCAGAACCGCATCGGTCCCATATTCCTTCCACACCGTAATTCCATCGGTGGAAAACGGTGCGTTTTTGTCATATACATTCTTTTCGCGGCCGCTTCCGGCCCGCACATAAACCGGTCCGTCAATTTCCGCCGCCAGCCGAACCGCGTGGTAGCACTGAGCCGGGTCCGCGGGCGTTAAGATCGTAAAATTCGGGATGCTCGCCAGAATGCCGATATCCTCATAAAACTGATGCGTCACACCCTCCCGCTCGCCGCCGAGCAGGCCGGCATTTACCCCGACAAACTTTGCGTTTAACTCCGTATAGCCCACAAAGGTGCGCATCTGCTCGCAGGCGCGCATGGTGAGAAACCCGCAGTAGGTTCCAACAAAGGGGATCAGCCCGCAGCTGGCCAGTCCGGCCGCCACATCCACGGCGCACTGCTCCGCGATTCCGCATTCCACATAGCGGCCGGGGTATTTTTCTCCGAACGGCACGGCCCGCATCGCTTTCAATGAATCCGGAGAGACCACCACAATTCTCTCATCTGTCTCGGCCATATCCATCACGGCAGCGGCAAATGCCTCCCGCGTTCCTTTAAATTCAGTCATCTGTCGGCACCCCCAGTTCTTTTACGGCAAGCTCATATTCTTCATCCGTGGGCACACCCTTGTGCCACGCATTGTTGTTTTCCATGTAACTGACGCCCTTGCCCTTCACGCAGTCACAAACAATGCAGCTAGGGCATCCTTTTGTGCTTTTCGCTACGGCGATCGCCGCCTGAATGGCCTCTATGTCGTGCCCGCAGATTTCCTGCACATGCCACCCGAATGCGCGAAAGCGGTCTGCCGGGTTGTTGATTCCAATGGTCTGTTCTATCTTTTTGTAGCTCTGCCAACCGTTTCTATCCACAAATACAATCAGGTTATCAAGGCCCTGACCGGTAGCGACATTGGCGCCTTCCCAGCAAACACCCTCCTGCAGCTCGCCGTCGCCGCAGATCACATAGGTGTAATATGGCCTGTTCGTGATCTTTGCCGCAAGCGCCATTCCCGCGCCGATAGCGATCCCGTTACCCAAAGAGCCGGAAGTCATGTCAATGCCGGGCGTATTCTTCATCGAGGGGTGCCCCTGAAAGATGCTGTGAAGCCCGCGCAGATGAAAATGTTCCACCTTTGGCTGAAAGTAACCGCGCTCATTGAGTGCAGCATACCAGATCGGACAGGCATGGCCCTTGGACAAAATAAAGCGGTCTCTGTCCGGCCAATGGGGGTCGCTTGGTTCTACCCGCATGGCGTCAAAATATAAGGTGGTCACAATATCTGCCGCAGACAATGCCGGCCCAGGGTGACCGTCTTTCCCCTCGTAAACCATTCGTACTGCTTCCAGCCTCAGTTTGCCGGCGATCTTCCGCAGTTCCTTTGTTTCCAATTTCTTTTCCTCCTTATTCACAGGTATTGTATCGTTGATTCACTCATCAGGATGTTCCCGACCAGCCGCTTGCACTTTTTTAGGGGGCCCAGCCCATTCGCCATTTTTCGAGCATTTCCCCAGTTTATTTCCACAATCTGTATAGTTAATTTCTAAACAAACATCTTATCATGTAGAAAACAACAACCAACGTCGGATGTTTAAATGTACAATTCTTCAAAAGTCTTTCTTTCAAAAAACGGCCATTCTGCGCTTTCTGGATGGCCGGTCAAACAGTTGACCGGCCGTTTTTCTATTTTTGATTTTGCAGTGCAATTCCCCAGTATTTGTAGCAATAGCTGAGCACTTCATTCAAATCGGCGGTACGCCGCTGCACAATAATTTCGGTCAGCTTGCGGTGAGAGTCTACCATATGAAAGCGATCATTGCAGGCGATGGCCTCTTCAATGGATTTTTCGCGGGAATGAAGGCTGGCAAAAGCGATCATATCGTTCAGACGCGCTGTCAGGTGATTATGCGACGCCTCACAGATTCTTTCCCGATAGCGGATGTCTGCATCCAAAATTTCGGAAGAGGTCGCCTGTACATCCTGCGCTAAAACGATAAAGTGTTCAGAGGCGTCATAAATGGCGCGCATATCCTCCTCAGTACCTTTCTGAATGGCAAGAGAAAAAATCCCCCGCTCAATTACCATGCGCAGCTCCAGCAGAGCAAGAGAATCATCATCCTCCAGCAGCAGACTGCAGGCCCACGGGGTCATCATTTTTTCTGAAAAACGATTCACCACATAGGTGCCATCCGCACGGCGAATTTCCAGCAGACCCAGAGCTATCAGCACCTTAATGGCCTCCCGCACGGAGTTGCGGCTGACTTTCAGCGTTTCTACCAATTCAAATTCTGTGGGGATCTTGGTGCCCGGCTTCCATTCCTTTCTGCTGATTTTACCCATCACGTATTCTACTGTAATATCAACTACAGACTTTTTATCTTCTGCCGACAGCTCGGCATCTGTGGAACCCATATATACCATAATTTAAACGTCCTACATTCATTTGATGCGCTCATTATAGTATATAAAATAGGTAAAGTCAACATTTTGGCTTGTAATTTTTATTATTTTTTATTTTTAATGCTGACTATTTTTTATCAAACTGAACAGTTTTTATCACACATTTCAAGAATCCACATACTTAGTGGTCTTTTGACAGAGAAAAGCACCAGTCTTTTTTCCGTAAAATGAACTTACAAAATACTCCGATCAAAATTCTTTCAAATTTCATGCAAAATAGATTGACAAACAATTAACAAGTTAGATATAATAGGGATGTGAGATATAGTTAAAAAAATAACAATATCATTTGTATCGTTCATCCACCCAGTCATTCACTTACATTTTTGAATCGGAGGAATTGAAATGGCTACAAAAAAAGCTCCCGAGATCGCCGTACAGGAACCCGTCGTAGTTGTATATGAGAACGGAGTAGAAACTCTTACCTCTAAAATCGCCGCGCTGCGCAATGCCCAGAAGCTTTTTTCTACCTATTCACAGGAACAGGTGGACCAGATTTTTCTGGCTGCAGCCATGGCTGCAAACCATCAGCGGATTCCTCTGGCAAAGCTGGCAGTTGCAGAAACCGGCATGGGGATCGTGGAAGACAAGGTCATTAAGAACCACTATGCTTCCGAATATATTTACAACGCGTATAAAAACACCAAAACCTGCGGCGTGCTGGAGCAGGACACCTCGTTCGGCGTTCAGACCATCGCGGAGCCGATCGGCGTGATCGCTGCCGTGGTTCCCACGACAAATCCGACCTCCACCGCTATTTTTAAAATGCTTCTCTGCCTGAAAACCCGGAACGCCATCCTCATTTGCCCGCACCCCCGCGCAAAAGAAAGCACGATTGCCGCCGCGCGGGTGGTTCTGAATGCAGCCGTGGCCGCAGGCGCGCCCAAGGGCATTATTGCCTGGATCGATGCTCCGTCTGTGGAACTGACCAATCAGGCCATGAAAGAAGCAGACCTGATTCTCGCCACCGGCGGCCCCGGCATGGTGCAGGCCGCCTACTCTTCCGGCAAGCCGGCCATCGGCGTGGGCGCGGGCAACACCCCCGCCATCATCGACGATTCGGCAGACCTGATTTTGGCCGTCAACTCGATCATCCACTCCAAAACCTTCGACAACGGCATGATCTGCGCTTCGGAGCAGTCCGTGATTGTGCTGGACGGCGTCTACGAGCAGGTTAAAGCAGAGTTTGCGGCGCGCGGCTGCTATCTGCTCAATCCGGACGAAACGGAGAAGGTCCGCCGGACGATTCTGATCAACGGCGCGCTCAACTCTAAAATCGTCGGCCAGTCCGCACACGCCATCGCAAAGCTTTCGGGCTTTGACGTACCGGAAAACGCAAAGATCCTGATCGGAGAGGTGGAAAGCGTAGAGCCGCAGGAGGCCTTTGCCCATGAAAAGCTCAGTCCCGTTCTGGCCATGTACCGCGCCAAGGATTTTGCCGACGCGATTCAGAAGGCGGAGCGTCTGGTAGCGGACGGCGGATACGGCCACACCTCTTCCCTGTATATCAATACCGTAACCGAGCCGGAAAAACTCCGGCAGTTCACCGCCGCGATGAAAACCTGCCGCGTGCTCATCAACACGCCCGCCGCGCAGGGCGGCATCGGCGACCTGTATAACTTTAAGCTTCCCCCCTCGCTGACACTCGGCTGCGGCTCCTGGGGCGGAAACTCCGTATCGGAAAACGTGGGCGTCAAGCACCTGCTGAACATCAAAACCGTTGCGGAGAGGAGAGAAAATATGCTTTGGTTCCGCGCCCCGGAAAAGGTTTATTTTAAGCGGGGCTGCCTGCCAGTCGCTTTGGGCGAGCTGAAAGATGTGCTGAACAAAAAAAGAGCATTCCTCGTCACCGACGAATTCCTGTTCCGCAACGGATATACAAAGAGTATTACCGACCGCCTTGACGAGCTGGGAATCGCGCACACGACCTTTTTCGATGTTCAGCCCGACCCCACCCTGCACTGCGCCAAGGAAGGCGCGGCCGCTATGAAAGCGTTTGCGCCGGACTGCATTATCGCGCTGGGCGGTGGCTCTGCGATGGATGCCGCCAAGATCATGTGGACGATGTATGAGCATCCCGAAGTCGATTTTATGGACCTCGCCATGCGCTTTATGGATATCCGCAAGCGGGTGTACACGTTCCCGAAAATGGGCGAAAAAGCTTATTTCATCGCCATCCCCACCTCGGCCGGCACCGGCTCGGAGGTAACGCCGTTCGCCGTGATCACCGACGAGGCCACCGGCATCAAATACCCGCTGGCCGATTACGAGCTGATGCCCAAAATGGCGATTGTAGACGTGGATTTGATGATGCACATGCCCAAGGGGCTGACCGCCGCTTCCGGCATCGACGCCATGACCCACGCGCTGGAAGCCTACGCCGCCATGCTCGCAACGGATTACACCGACGGCCTTGCGCTGAAGGCTCTGAAAAACATCTTCACCTATCTGCCCCGGGCGTACGAGCACGGCGCAGCGGACCCCATCGCGCGCGAAAAAATGGCGGACGCTTCTACCATGGCGGGCATGGCGTTTGCCAACGCGTTCCTCGGCGTCTGCCACTCTATGGCGCACAAGCTGGGGGCCTTCCATCACCTGCCGCACGGCGTGGCCAACGCGCTGATGATCACCTATGTCATGCGCTTTAACGCCGATCCCCGCCCGGCCAAAATGGGAACCTTCCCGCAGTATCAGTATCCGCATACGCTGGAGCGTTACCGCGAATGCGCCGATTTCCTCGGCATTCCCGGCAAGGATGAGGAAGAAAAATTCAACGGCCTGATTGCCGCAGTCGAAGAGCTCAAAGCCAAAATCGGCATCCCGAAGTCGATTCAGGCCTGGGGCGTTGACGAAGCCGCGTTTCTGGCAACGCTCGATGAAATGACCGAGCACGCCTTCGATGACCAGTGCACCGGCGCGAATCCCCGGTACCCGCTGATGAGCGAAATCCGGCAGATGTATCTTGACGCCTACTACGGGAGATAAGTCTAGGGAAATATCCCGAGGGGTAAATCCTGCAATTCTATAAAAAATAAGAACAGGGAGAAATCCCTGTTCTTATTTTTTACGCAAATTCAAATGTTGATCTAAGGCTCTGCTCATGCCCAAAGCAGGTATCCCGAATGTCCCCTCGGGTATAAAAACCACTTGAAACCAGCCTCACAGCTTGGCCAGCATATCCGTCAGTTTGAGAACGGTCTTCCAGTTGCGCGCGGTAGCGGAATCAAAGGCTTTTGATATGCCGATCGCCAGCTTTGACTTGCGGATACTTTCGCTGCAAAGAAGATAGATTTCCCTCTCCCCTGCCTGAAACAGGTCCGGGCCAGTGTACTTTCTGCAAATGGCGTCCAGCTTTGACGGTTCCGGCGGGTTCTCTAAAAAATATACATACAGGTGTTCCACCTGCGGATCGGCGGCTTCCGCTTTCGCTATTTCCTCCGCTGAGAATGGCAGGCGATGAATCAGGGTATCCATTTCGTCCATGCTGCGCAGAATCACATCGCTTTCAAACCCAAAGCGTTCCGAAAAGGCGGTACGAATCCTGTCTCGCAAAGGTACTTCCTCCAGAGCGGCCTCAAAAACCACATTGCCGCTTTGAATATACGTATTGACCTGCTGGAACCCCAAATCCAGCAAGAGCTGCTTTAAATCCTGCATTTTTACAATGTTTTTTCCGCCGACATTGATCCCTCTGAACAGTGCAACGTATTTCATTGTGATTCCCCCCATGATTGACAGCGGCTTTTGCTGAAAAGAGAATGATTTGTTTTCGATATTATCAATCATAAATCACCAGAAATTCTTTTTCAATCCTACAAGCGAAAGAAGTTGTACTCTTGCAAAATCAGCTTCTTTGGAGAAAACACAGCCACCGGGGAGACTTCACCATGGTCGGCCTGACGATTTGCAGCATATCTACTCGAAACAACAAAAAGGCAGCGCAGCCACAGGGGCCAACTGCATTTTCTATGTGTTCTTGAATCAAACCAGACGCAGAAGAAACCTCGCGCAACCCTTCGGCTTTATGAACCGGGTGCTGCTACAGCTCCAGAAGCTTAATGGCATCTACATACGAAGCGATTCCCTCGGCAACCTTTTTTGCCTCTTTCATCGCAAGAACTACGGTTGCAGGCTGATGAACGACATCTCCCCCTGCGAAAACGCCTTTTCTCATGGTCATCCCATAAGGCTTCTCTTTGGTGACCACATAGCCGTTTTGATTTACCTCAATGCCTGTGGTAGTGGATACGATTCGGCTGGCAGGCTTTGAGCCGATTGCAAGCATGATGACATCCGCATCCACATCCAGGAATTGATCGCCCTGCTTTAAGGTAATGCCGTTGACTCTTTCGTCGCCGTTAAACTGGGCAGGCTCGGCATGCCAAATAAATTGAACCCCTTCTTCAAGAGCGCTATGATACTCCGATTTCAGGGCCGGCATGTCTTCTTCCCCCTTGCGGTATACAATCGCAACCGATCCCGCTCCGGCTCTTAAAGCGGTACGGGCGGCGTCCATCGCGACATTGCCCGCGCCGATGATAACCACTTTGTCCCCCTGCTTGAGTGGGATTTCATCCCTGTCCACATCTCCGCTGTTGTATAAGGCAACCATCCGAAGAAAATAAATAGCCTGAAGGATTCCGATTTTATCTCTTCCGGGCAAATCAATATTTCTTGCCAAAGCGGTGCCGGTGCCGATAAAGATCGCATCGTAATTCCGCGAAAACATGTCGTCAACAGTCAGGTCGGGGCCTATCATTACATTGGTTAAAAAGGTTACTCCCAGGGCCTCGATTTTCTTTATTTCTTTTCTCACGACCTCTTTCGGGAGTCTGAATTCGGGTATTCCGTAAACGAGTACCCCGCCGGGTTCATTTTCTGTTTCATAAATGACAACGTTAAACCCCTGCCGGGCAAGGTCGCCCGCCACGGTAAGTCCGGCCGGGCCGGAACCGATCACAGCGACTTTTCCCCTTGTTTTATGAACCAGATTTTCTTTGATCAGCCCCATTTCCGCATCAAAGTCGGCGATGAATTCTTCCAGTTTTCCTACCTGTATCGGGACGTGCTTTGCATTGAGCACACAGTGGCCCACGCACTGCTTTTCGTGCGGGCAAATGCGGCCGCATACGGCGGGCAAATTCGTTTTTCTTGCAAGGATTTCTCTTGCTTCCCCCAAATTGCCCTTTGATAACTGATAGATAAAATCGGGGATATCATTACTGATTGGGCACCCCTTCTGACACGAGGGAACCTTGCACCTCAAACAGCGTTTTGCCTCATCTATTGCTTCACGCATCGTGTAGCTTTTATAATCCACGGATTTGTCCAAGAATGACATAGAAACCTCCAAACGAAAAGTGATGAATTCATCTTATCATAAAAATTCTTAAATAGAAGCATCATTATTTTTTTAACGAAATAAGTGCACTATAAATACACAGCGCTAATCTTTTTTCAAACAGACTGGGCCGTTTTTCCTTCTGCATCCCAAGAAGTGTGCCTGTAAAACCCCGGCCCTGCTCTTATTTTTGCTGCCTGCCCGGAAGGATTCACCAGTAAGCAGCATTTTCATTATTTTCTGGGATACGCAGTTTTAATATTGCTGGCCCCGCTCAGATAATCCATACTGACATCGTAATATTTTGCAAGCACCAGCATGCTGTCGAGGGGAATCCGCGTTTTTCCCAACTCATAGTACGTATATGTGGTTCGATCAATATACAGTAGGTTTGCTACGTCTGTTTGTGTCAAATCCTTATCCCATCTTAATGCACGAATGCGTTCAAGATACTGCATTATCATCACCCAATAGCAGTATACAATAAAGCGCACACCACTATCTGATTTTAACCTGAATCGGGTTAAATCAGATAGTGGTGAACTGGATAGCGGCATAATGTGAATGTGAGGAACAATTGATTTCCTCGCCGAAAGAGGAATGGATTGTGGTTCCGTTACCGACAGAAAAAAACAAGGGCACGGATCAGAAATGATTCCAATCCAAGCCCTTTTTTTACCTGATCTTTGAGCCGCTTAATTTACGTTTACCAGATCGGTTTTTTCCTGTATTTTAACCTGTTTCACCGGCTGGGATTGTTTCTTTATTTTCTTTCTTCTCAGCCAAATGTACACAACCATCAAAGCCAAATACAGCTTGGCGGATAAAAATGCGGTTGCCACCTGATAGCCCTGAGAAAGATTCGACACAGCCGTACCGTCCGCGGCCGTTTGGGTGTCCCACAGGGAGGAACCAAAGCCTGGCAGGATAGCAAAGCCCCATCCCAAATTGATCGCGATTCCAAAAACGCAGATCAATATCATTAACGGAACGCTTGTGTAAGTCTGCAGTTTTTTCCAGCCTTTGGGAGTAAGCCGCTTTCTGGCAAAGTGGAAAGATGTGATCCAGGGAATGAAAATCAGCACCAATAAAACGACGCCCAGTATGGCGTATGAAAAGACGAGGAACCCGTTCATTTCTTTCATATTCTCCCAGGCCCATTTCATGGTAGGGAGCCTCATCACCCCATGACCGATTAAAATGAGTCCCCCGATAATCGACATCTCTTTTCTGATGGTATAGAGCTGCCTTACAAATTCCCATTTCGGCAGTACGCCGATAAACATGACAATCAAAATAAACGCGATTCCGATCACGGTATCCAATGCGTAAGAATGCGGTAACCAAAGGATCGTCCACCAAACGGTTTCCCCCATGGTTTCGTACAGGTTCACGTTAAACAGATTTAAAATTCCGTATGTACAATACCATAAAAACAAAAGCCCGGGATAAATGTAAAAAATAAGACTGTGCTTTCGGATGGCGTTTTTAAAAATGAAGAGAAATACAATGGATAGAACCAGTCCCTTTATTAGGTCAGGGACTCCCAGCCATAAAACGTTATTCACGTAATCCAGTACGTACAAGTTTATCACCTTCCTTACCTTATCAGCGGTTGCCGGCAGAATGCCGCATCATGTTAGCTATAGCTAACATGATGCGGCATTCTGCTTTGTTTGTCAATTAACATTCGGTATTTTGCTTGAGTTTTTCATTTACAAGTTGTTTATTTTCACGAAAGAAAAAAGAAAAGAGCCTGAACGCGAATTGCGTCCAGACTCAGTCTGGTAAGAAGTCAGGTGAATATAGATACCCGGACAGATTCGCGTCAAGCTCATACCATTCCGCTTCGCAGCTTTCTACAGCAGCGCAAAATGGGGGCTCTCAAAAACATGCTTCATTTGGCACAGGCAAAAAGGGTGTCCGGCGGGGTCGAACATCACTGTCCAACTGTCAGAAAATTGTTTCTCTGCGACTGTTGCCCCGCAATGGATTGCATATTCAACCGATTTTTCCAAATCATTCACCGCAAAGTCGATATGCGCCATTTGCTGCTGAGCTTCCGGCTCTTCGGGCCACACAGGCGGCTGATACTCCGGGTTCCGCTGAAACGTTATACCGGGGTATGCTCCCTGATTTGTCCCCGGAGCACCTACGACTGCGTATTCTTCATCATAGAACGGTATTTCCCATTTGAGCAGCGCCGCATAGAATTTCGCTAATTCATTCGGGTCCTTGCAGTCCAGTGTAAATGCGCTCATTTTGATTTTCAGCTCATCATCCATAACGTTAACCCTCCGATCATACAAATAATGGAAATCCTTTTTATCATTCTACCCTATAAAATAAAAGAAGTCCATTCTTTTCAGAATCGACTTCTTTATAGCCCGCCCGGGATTTCACAGCTCTGCACCGCTTGCCGGCCTGCGGCCCAGCGCCGCGACTCGCTGAAAAAAGATTTCTTACTCTTTATGTCGGATCGACCACAAAATAAACGCACCCGTTGTGGCAACCGCAACGATAATGCCACACCCGGATATATGAGATCCTGCGCCCACTGCCTCTGCAAATAAACCTGCAATAACGGTTGCCAAAAACGCAATTATTTCAAACACAAAAGATCCTATCCTATTTATTTTTTACGATTGATCGACGAATACAAGTACCACTGTATCGATAAAACATCCTATTTCTTTATGCATGAGTACAAAACAGATGCAGGTTTAAATCAAAAAGAAAAGCATTCAAATCGTATCGTTCAATAGAGTGACTATGATGTGAATGGCAAGTGATTTTGTAGTATACAATTCTTCTTGCGTCTGTTTTCGCTGAATAGAATCATGGCACACCCGTTCCACTATGCCATAACAAATTCTCAATTTTTCAAGCAAATCCGTTTTTGAAAATCCAGCACCCACCAATAATACAGAAAGCTTTGATAATACAGAATTTTCAAAATCACTAAATAAAACAAATATCTCTTTTTCAAGCAGTGACAGAGCCAAGAACTCATTATGGGCTTCGACATTCATTGTATGTGATGAAATGGAAATATCAATAAACTCTTCGATCACGTCAGGCATATTTTCTTTATTGACAGGGCCACACAGCAAGGGCTGAAACTGCTCTTCCAGTAAAGAAATATAGAACTTAACCACTTCTAAAAGGATGTCTTTTTTATCTTGAAAATAACTATATACAATCCCTGTAGAAACACCGGCCTCTTGCGCAATTTCCGCTGTATTGGTTTTATAGTAGCCTTTATCGCTAAAAAGCTTGTAGCTCGCTCTTATAATACTCTGCTTCTTCTCTATGGACCTCTTTTGTTTTGGTTCCCTAATTTCCTGTTTCGCCATTTCGCCCCACCTATCTTTATTTCAAGATCATTATACGATAGAAGCTTGCCGGAATCAAGAAATGTGAAAAATATTTCACATTTCTTTGACAACACCGGCAGATATGATATATACTCTAAATATGAAATAAATTTCATGTTTAGAGAGGGGATACTATGAAACAGCCCAAAACCAGAATTACAATGAAGCATTACAAAATTTATCTTATATTCATGCTTGTTGCTTGTGGCGGCGCGTTTATCTGGCAATTTTTCTTGCCCAATTTAAGCGGACAATTTACAAGTTGGGAAAACAGTATCGGTTGGCAGCGTGAAATCGCCTTATGGAATATCGGTATTATTGACGCAATTATTGCGGCACTGATAAAAGAAAATCTGGAATATATGAAAATACTAACTTTTCAATCAACGGTTCTCTGCTTGCTATTGGGACTTAACCATCTGATCTCATTATTACAGAATTTTTCTCTTGCCTATATGATTCATATTCTGGGTATTTTCGAGGTTTTACTGTTGGGCGGTATTTGGGGCAGCATTTTACTATTCAGATCAAACCAATCAACAAAATAAGACACAACCGTTTCTATTATTGCGGTTCGGCGTGTGTTCCAGCTTGCGAACTTGTATGAAAAAAAAGCAACATGTAGGTTTAAATCCTGACATGTTGCTTTTTCGTGCCCCGCCCAAAGAAATTTCACGACGGTTGCACCGCCTGTCGGCTTGTGGCACAGCCGCTGCACCGTTCCTCTCTAAAAATATGTTCCACCGGCACGTTTCCTTCAAGTTCAGACCCCTTCGGGTTCGGACATTCATGCCGTTCATGCCTGCGGCGGCAAGTCCGCTGGTTCGGCGCTCAAGGCAGCAATGTGCTTTCGCGCCGGGAATCACTCAATCATAAAAAACAGCCCAGCCAGAAAGGCGAGAAGTCACAAGGACAAATTGTGAACCTAGCCCATAGGGCAAACTGAATACGGAAAGAAAACGCCTCATTCCCAAGAAGCCTTCTGGGAATGAGGCGTTTTCGCCTATCATAATACTCATAACCTTTATTATTTAGCTTGTTCCAAAGGAAATGTTACTCGCCAATTTCCTTCTGTATGCATACTCGAAGTAACAAAATTCCCATACAAGGCGTAATTTTCAAGCTCCTCTTGTGGAATATCAAACACACATTCGTGATAGTCAATTCTGCCCGGCTGTTGATATTGATTAATGAAATGAAAATCATAATCAAGCTTCATAATGTTGCCATCTACATCTTTTAAATAAAAATAACCATGGTTATCCTTATCCAAATTATCGTAAGCCGCCGTTTGAATATGAAGCTTGCCGTCAATATACCCTATGCCGGTCAACTCAATCCCATCTACAGGAAATCCATCAATTGCTTGTGAGGGTGTAAGAGCGGTTGTTTCACCTTCATCCATATACTTTTCATAATCTTTACCGCTGCCTCCCGTTGAATATACCTTTTGCGTGCCTTTTACAGTTGTGACCAACGAAAGATCAATCGGGATATTAATATCCTCATAGCTTTTTTTATTGCTTATAAATTCTCTCACAGAAAAAGTTATTTTATCACCTGCTATCTTTTGGTTTCCCCATTCGGTAATTGAAATCAAAAATGTTGCGGTTTTTGTTTTTTCATCGTAACCGACACGCTGACAAGAAGCAGAACTGTCAAATGGGCGGTTTATGGAGTAGCTGTCATATAGATCAGTAGTGCCGTCGATGCGATCTCCCGTTAAATCCTGCATCGTTATATAAATATCGGCTACATTGTTGCGGATATAAGCCGATACGACTTCCATTTTTATGCCATTATCTTCATCAGATTTTTGTACAGGCATAAAAAATTGGGCTATACTCGGAGAAACCGTATACATAAGTTGATAGATGGGTTCTACCGTTGCTGCAAGTGCCGGAACAGCCAGAGACATACAAATACAAATTGCTATGATGGCTATCACTGGCTTGCGAAAGGATGAAGTTATAATATTCTTCTTCTCTTTGTCGCTACTATGGGCTGACTTTAAAACATCGCATAACAATTCATCGCTTGGATGAGCTTGATCGATCATATGTTTATATTTTTCTCTAAACATCATAATCCTCCTTTAATATATTTTTGAGCAATGCTCTTGCACGGGTGAGTTGTGTTCTAACCGTAGAATTTTTCCGGTTTAATGCTTGACTGATTTCCTCAAGTGACATATCTTCGTAGTAAAACAAGTGAATAACCTCACGGTATTTTTTGGGTAGTTGCTGCAATTCATTACAAAGATCTATGTCGTCTTTTGTTTCAAAAAGTAAGGTTTCCGCCAAAGGCTCGATTTTCCTTTTCCATACAGAATTCCATAACTTATTAGAACAGTTTATTGTTACTCTAATCAGCCATGCTTTACGATGCTCTTCATTTTCAAATACAGGTTGTTTTTTAATATATCGCATGAATACTTCTTGAAATACTTCATCAGCATCACATTTTGTTCCTGTTCGAGCAAAAGCGAGGCGGTACACCATATCGGCATAGAACTTTATAACTTTTTCTGCGCAATCATTCGTACGTAATGATTGTAGTTTCAACATTCAAATCCTCCTTTCACTACAAACACCCCTGAAGTAAGGAAAATGCTACAAAATTATTTAAATAATTTAGCGTGTTGTAAAGCACGCTAATCAAGAATAGTCGCATTAACTTTTTGCTTACTGACGGCATTGCTGTCGGGATACCAATCACCAACCGCAAATTCGCCCGAGAATCGACCTGTGTGCGATTTGAACCGAGGAGGTAAGGTGATATCCTCACTGACACACAAACCGCCCTTGCAGGGCAGGAAAAACCCGAAATTCCGCCACAAATACGCCCCATCAGGGAGTTGCAGCAGCAAAGAAGCAGCAAGCATCACATCACACGATACTCCTGTTCTTTCTCTGCCTTTAATCCAGCCGCACTCTTGCCAGCATTTCCTCACCGGAGATTTTGCCCTCCACATAATCCCGCCGGGCCTGACTGGCGACAGCAGACCAAGCCTTAAACTCTTCCTCGGTCAAATCCTTGCCGCTGTGTTCCTCAGAAAACTTTCCTGCCGCACGGTACCGGCGGGAGTAGACCTTGTTGTACTCAGTGAGGTACTGCTGTAAAAACTTATCAGCTTCAAGCCCTTTTTCAAAGAACAGCTTACCGCCAACCTGCTTGCAAGTCCGCTTGCCCTTGTACGGCCTGTCGCAGAAGTCACGCTTGCGCTTGTCGGTCAGCACAAAATACCGTCCGCAGAGTTTGCACCGTTTCACATACTGCCCATTTTTCAGCATCTCAGTAAACTCGAAAAACAGCATCTCATCCAGATATTCGATCAGATAATAGGGCATCAGGCTTACGCCCTTGGTATCCTGATGCATGATCTCAAGCAGCTCCCAAGTCTCGGTCAGCTTCCAGTCGTGGATATCACGCAGCGTGTCGATATCCACCTTGCCTTTTTTAGATGGCAGAATGGCATAGCGTACCTTCACCGCCGCTTCCCCAAACTCTGGATGATCCGCCATATACTCGCACAGCCGCTCGGACATTATCTTGTCCGGGCGGTTTTCTCTATTCAGGCACATGTCGACAGCTTCCGTGAAAACCTCCTGTAGCCGGACGATCCGCTCCAATTCCTCCAAGCAAATGGCAAGCTGCTTTAACTGTTCGGCGTCGATGTCGTCCTTGTAGTAGATGGGCGTTCTCAGAATGTTATTGAGCAGCCCGACAAGAAAGAAGAACGCATAACTGTGTTTGCCTTTCAGCGTTTCCGCCACATCGAAAACGGCGTCGCGTATCTCCTGGTAGTTCTCCATCGTGAGCGGAATGCTCTTTGCCGCGTCCAGCCACAGCCGGTACTTGCTCAAATCCAGTTCAATAAAATCAATCAGCCCCTGCCCGATGTGCTTTTCCGCATACTGCCCGCTGCGGTGCTCATCGGTGAAGGTCATGAAATGTACCAATCCGTCGCTGCCATAGAAGACCCTTATGTGTGGATACCGTGCCATGCTTTTTTCCTTTCCGCAAATAATCGATTCTCCATGAAAATCGTCATTTGCGTTTCACTGTGTACTCCAAATTCTGTCTGTACAATAATGATAGCATAAGGAATTGATAGTTTCAATTTCTGATTCATTATCACGCAGAGGGGGGGAGCAAAATGCATGGTATGAATACCCTCCTTTGGGAGGGGCAAGCATAGCGTTCGGCTGTACGCCGACCGCATTAAAAGCGGGGCGCTGCCCCACACCCCGTGGAACGAAAGGAGTGCATGAAAGCATGAAAAGCGAACGATTCAATATCCGCATGACGCCACAGGAAAAGGCGGCGATCATCGGCAGGGCAAAAAAAGCAGGACGGACAATCTCAGAGTTTATGATCGACATGGCGCTGAACCGTAAGATTGTGGTGATAGACGGCCTGCCGGATATGACCGCCCAATTGAAATCCATCGGCAGGAATCTCAATCAGATTACCACTCTCGCCAACATGGGCAGGGTGAAGGCAGTCAGGCTGGAGGAATTTGAAGAGTCCCTCGCTGACATTCACAGCGAGCTTCGCAAGCTGACGGAGGTGCTGTGATGGCTACTTTTACCCCGATTAAAAACCAGAAGCAGACCAAAGGCGCACTGCTTGGAACCATGCTCTACGCCATCAATGCCAAGAAAACCACCTACGAAGGTCAGAGCCTGGTGAGCGGGTTCAATTGCAACACCTATACCGCTTACCTCGAAATGATGACCACCAAGCAGCAATACCGCAAGACGGACGAGCGGCAATTCTTTCAGTTCGTCCAATCCTTCCCCGAGGATGCCAGTCTTACGCCGCAGGAGGTACATCAGATTGGCCTGGAGTTTGCCGCACGGCAGTTCCCCGACTACGAGGTGCTGGTAGCCACCCACTGCGATACCGACAACCTCCACAACCACTTCTTGGTTAACTCAGTAAGCTTCAGGGCAGGAAAAAAGCTGCACCAGAATCATGACGATCTGGTACAGCACCGCACGGTCAACGATGAAATCTGCATGGCGCACGGCCAGCCGGTGCTGGAGCGTTATCAAAAAGGCCAGAAGAAAAAGCGCGCGCTGGCGGGAGAATACCGCGCCGCCGAGCGCGGCGAGAGCTGGAAGTTCACGCTTATCAAAGCCATCGAGGACGCCCTGCTGTACAGTCCGGATCGGCAGAGCTTCATTCAGAACATGGAGTATGAGGGCTACAAGGTTCAGTGGAGCGACACCCGGAAATATATCACCTACACCTGTCCCAATGGCATGAAATGCCGGGACAACAAGCTCCATGATGAAACCTATCTCAAGGAAAATCTGGAGAAGCTGTTCGAGTACCGCGCCGAGCATGGCTTCACTCCGCTTACCCCGGAGCCACCCGAGGGTTGGCTGGGACAGGTGGAGCAGGCCGGACACTTGGCTGGGGACTTGATTTCACTCGGCAAAAACTTGGAGACCGTGGGCGATGTGCCGCCCCCACTTACCCCGCACTCATGGACGGACAGCAAGCAGAAACAGCGGGAGGCCCACAAGAAGCTGGCGCAGGGGCACAAGCTCCAGAGCGAGCAGGAACAGGAAATGGATCTGACGATGTAACCCCAATGTGGAGAAAGGAACCCTATGGACAGAGAAAAAATGATTGCGCAGCATTATCTGGATACCAGTATCCTTGGCGCGTATGAAACCTCCGAGGTAATGCACGAGGAAGAAGAAAACGGGAAATATGCCCCCTGCTTTGAGGACGCCACCGTTTTCTTTGACAAAACCCAAACCATAGCCGTCCGCTCCATGTGCATCGAGGGCAGGCGGTTTCGTATCCGCTCGGTACTCCCCGCTTCAGGGCATACCCCCACGGACAAGCTCCTCGCCCTGATCGACGCGGAGCTTGAGAAAGACACACATCCCGCCTGAAATCAGTAGACTTGCGGCAACCGTTGCGGTATGATGTTTAATACCGTATTCGGTTTGCCGCAAGATAAGGAGGATTTTGAATATGGCAAACCAGGAAAAATATACAATTCTTTACGGCAGACTCAGCCAAGAAGATGAGCGCGAGGGCGAGTCCAACAGCATTCAAAACCAGCGGATGATGCTGGAAAAGTACGCGGAGGATAACGGATTCGCAAACCCGAGATTTTTATATGACGATGGTTATTCGGGCACCAACTTCAATCGCCCGGCGTGGAACGAGATCATGAACCTTGCGGAAAACGGCGAGGTCTCCACCATCATTGTCAAGGATATGTCCCGGTTAGGACGGGACTACTTGCAGGTAGGGCAGTACACAGAGTTGGTTTTCCCCGGCATGGGCATCCGGTTTATCGCCGTGAATGATGGAGTGGACAGCCTGTACGGAGACAATGATTTTACCCCGTTCAAAAATCTGTTCAACGATTTTTACGCGAAAGATACCAGCCGGAAAATCCGGGCGGTGAAAAAGGCGCAGGCGGAACGTGGAGAGCGGATCGGCACAAGGCCGCCTTATGGCTACAAAAAGAGTGAAGACGATCCCAAACGGATTGTCCCCGACGAGCAGACAGCGGACATTGTACGGCATATTTTCCGGCTCTGTGCCGAGGGCAGAGGCCCAAGCCAGATCGCCAAACAGCTGAAAGCGGAGCAGGTACTGACGCCCACCAATTACTACTACCAGCAGACCGGGATAGCGTTGGTGAATCTGGATACCACAAGGCCATATAACTGGAGTGACACAACCATAGCCAATATTCTCAGTGACATTTCCTACCTCGGGCACACCGTCAATATGCGCTACACCACCGTATCCTACAAGAACAAAAAGCAGATCGAGCGCCCGGAATCCGAATGGCTGAAGTTCGAGAACACCCACGAACCCCTGATTTCGCAGGAGCTGTGGGACATCGTGCAGGATATCCGCAAGCACAAGAAACGCCCGCCCAAGCAGATGGACACGCCAAATCTTTTTTCTGGACTGGTATTTTGCGGCGACTGCGGCGGCACGCTGGTGCTTCACCGGGCGCACACCATGAAGGAAACGCAGAACAACTTTATGTGCTCCACCTACAAGAAGCGCGGTAAAGAGGAATGCAGTTCCCATTACATCCGGGAAACCCAGCTCAAAGCGATTATTCTGGATGACCTCAAACGAGTGACCCACTACGCCCGGCAAAAAGAAAAGCTGTTCGCCGAGCACATTACCCGCAAAAACTCCGCCGAAACCCGGCAGGAGATCACCCACACCCAGCGTGAGATTGACTCCGCCAAGCGGCGGGACGGTGAACTGACGGCATTATTCAAGCGGCTCTATGAGGACAACGTACTGGGACGCATCCCCAACGAACACTTCCGATTGCTCTCCTCAGAGTACACCACTGAACAGGCGGAACTACGGGAGAAGCTCCTGAAGCTGGAGCAACGACTGGAACGACTTCAGAACTCGCTGACCAATGTGGCGCAGTTTATTGAGAAGGCCAAACGGTACAGCAACATCACCGAGCTCACGCCGGAAATCCTGCGGCTGTTCATTGAGAAGATCGTGGTGGGAGAAAAATCGCAGAAGTACTCCCGCACCGCTGAACAGGATATCTGGATTTACTACCGCGACATCGGGCTGATGGACACGCCAGTGGAGCAAGAGGAAGCGCAGGAAGCCCTACCTGAAGAATACGAGCTCATGGATATCCAAGCTACTGTTCTGACTGCATAGGCAAAAAAGCAGGGCGGACAGCCGAAACTGTCCGCCCCATCACAGGGATTTATACTCGGTTCACTTTTTGTCCCTATGATACCCCGGCTAAAGGCTGAACTGTGTTTTCTATGTGTCATCAGTACAAAACAGATGCAGGCACAGCTTTTCTCAATTTATATAAAAAGGCTTCAAGCTATGCGCCTAATCTGCTGACGGCAAATGTTTTTATCACAAGTTGTCAACATATTGTTTTGCTTCTACTAAATCCATTTTGGTTTGTTCACGAACTTTTTTAATGGCCTCTACTTCTTTCCCGTCTCGTTTTAGCTGAATTATCTGCTCTTTTAATTCATCAGAAATCCATTGGGAAGACAAAGCTTCATGGCCTGTCAGTTTTGCTAATTGATTTAGCCGCTTTTCTTGATTTTTAATCTCTTTCTTTAAGGCTAAGATTTCGTTATATGCCAACAGTCCAGCAATCAATACCAATGCAATGGCTGAATATTCCACTCCCTTTTTCCTCCTTTATTATAAATAATCTGATTATGTAAATATAACATAGAAATTAGGCTAAAATTGTGTCATTAGCTCAAAATAGATGCAGTTTGAAACGTGGGCGTAAAACAAAACGCGCTTCACACATGGTGAGGAGCGCGTCTTGCGTGCAGGCTCAGCCTGCTGGCCCGCCCGGAGGGATTCGAACCCCCGGCCTTCAGAATCGGAATCTGCTGCGATATCCAGCTTCGCCACGGGCGGAAATATTACCATAGTAGTATAGCACAACCGCTCCGGTTATGCAATCCTTGTCCTTCGATTTTTTCACAACCCGAAAATTCCTTTCCGCGCGTGCGAACTGCCGGGCAAACCTTGGCATTGCGGCGCATACAATGAAACAAGCTATGGAAAGGAGAAGCCGCTATGCAATTCCCAAAATCCCCCCATTTTGCCCGGCGCGGAGGAACCCTGTATCAGGTGATCACCGGCCCTCCCGAAGAAAACAGATCCTTCTGCTGTCATCGGGAGCTGCGCGAAAAAGCCAGCCTGCTGGAGCAGGCGATGGACGACACCCTTTTGGTGATGGCCCGCATGGTCGAACAGAAAGACCCTTACACCGCGGGGCATCAGCTTCGGGTAAGCTGCCTGTCCACCGATATCGCGCTGGAAATGGGCTGGCCGCCCGAGCGGTGCGATCTGCTGCGCCGCGCCGCACTGATTCACGACATCGGCAAGATCGGTATCCCCGGCGATCTGCTCACAAAGCCTACCGTCCTCACCCCGCTGGAAATGGCGCTGATCCGCACCCACGCGGAAACCGGCCATCAGATGGTGAAAGACATTTCTTTTTTCACTCCGCTGGCAGAGATCATCCGGCAGCATCACGAGCGCATGGATGGCTCCGGCTATCCGCGCGGACTGGCGGGGGACGAGATTCTGCCGGAGGCCCGTGTTCTGGCTGTAGCGGATGTGTTTGAAGCGATGACCTCGCACCGGCCCTACCGCCCCGCGCCCGGAACGGAGGCCGCTCTGGCGGAGCTTTCCCGCCGCTCGCTCTACGACGCCGCGCCCGCGGACGCTTTGACGATCCTGATCTGGGAAAAGGATTACCGGATTCCCACGGGGCGCATTGGCGATTGAAAAGCCCGGTTCGGTACGCTATCATTAGCAAAGCTTTCAAAGCCTGAAAAAGCATTGTCGGCTGATTGATTCCGGGAATGGATCATATTCTCATTAGCGCACTTGATTATTTATGGTATAATTGAAGCAGGGAGCAAAGTAATTTCCTGCTTTATGGATCACAATAGAAAAGAAGAACATGTTTCCCCGAAAGGATTTCTTATGACAGATACGCCGCTCTACACTGCGCTTTTGGAACACAGGCAGAAAAACCGGGCCTCCTTTCATACGCCGGGGCATAAAAATGTGCCGGGTGCCTTGCCGCCGGACCTGTTTTCGCTCGATTTCACCGAGCTGCCGGATACCGACAGCCTCTTTGAGGCCGAAGGGGCCATTCTTGCGGCGGAACAGCGGGCGGCACGGCTGTTTGGAGCAAAACGCACGCTGTTTTCCGCGGGCGGCTGTACGCTCTGCCTGCAGGCGATGCTGTATCTGGCCGCGCCGCGCGGCGGTACGATTCTGTTTGACCGCGTGCTGCACCGCAGCGTGGTTCATACCATGGCCCTGCTCGACATTACGCCAGTCTGGATTCTTCCCCGGCCCACCGCCGGGCACGGCCTGCCCGGCCGAGTAGACAGCCGCGACGTCCTCTCGGCTTTGCGGGAGCACCCCGACGCGAAGGCCGTGTTTCTCACCAGCCCCGACTATTACGGCGTTCTGGCGGACATCCCCGCCATTTCCGCCATTTGCCGGGAAGCGGGAGTTCCCCTTTTGGTGGACAACGCCCACGGCACCCATCTGGCATTTTTAAAGAAGAATCTTCATCCGCTGTTTCTGGGCGCCTCCGCCACGGCCTGCTCCGCGCACAAAACGCTGCCGGTGCTGACCGGCGGGGCATGGCTCAATCTTGCGGAACCGTCGTTTGTGTCGGACGCAAAAAGAGCCATGGCGCTGTTTGGCTCCACAAGCCCGTCGTACCCCGTGATGGCGTCGCTCGATCTGGCGCGCGCCTGGCTCGAAGAAAGCGGCCGCGCCGCGTTCGCCGCGCTGGAGGATCGGGTCTCGGCGGTGCGGGAGCTGGCCGCCCTGCAGGGTATCCCCTCGCCGGAGGGCGACTGCGACCCGGTTCGGCTCACGCTGCGTACCGCCGAGGCGGAAATTCTTGGCACAGACGCCGCCGAGCTTTTGCGTAAACATGGCATAGAGCCCGAATACGCCGACGCGGCCCAAGTGGTGCTGATTGCCACACCGTTCAACAGCGAAAGCGATTTTCAGCGCCTCGAAACGGCGATTCGCGCCCTGCGGCCCGGCAAAGCAATTGCAGAGGCCGCACCCGCGCTGCCCGCGCTGCCGCCCATGCTGCTCACACCTCGGCAGGCGCTGCTTTCCCCGGCAGAAGAGCTCCCTCTCGCGTCTGCCGTCGGCAGAATCGCAGCGGAAACCGCCTGCCCATGCCCGCCCGGCGTGCCGGTAGTGATGCCCGGAGAAAAAATTACGGACGAAATTGCTGACTTTTTACGTGGGTATGGCATTTTTTCATTGAAAGTGGTAAAATAAATCAGATACCCTATTTTCGCTTTTTAAAACGTTCCGCAACCTGTATAGGAGGGAATATATTATGAAACTGATCCTTGCCATTGTCAGCAGTGACGACAGTGCCACGGTACAGGCCGCATTGACGAAAAAGCACTTCCCCATCACAAAACTGGCAACGACCGGCGGTTTTTTAAAAGCCGGCAACACCACCTTCATCGTCGGTGTAGAGGACGATAAAGTAGAAGAGGTCATTTCCGAGATTGCCGCGCACAGCAGCCGCCGAACCCAGATCGTGCCCAGCGCTTCTGCCATGGATATGGGGCTTTACGCCTCCTTCCCCGTGGAGGTCACGGTCGGTGGATCGACTATTTTTGTAATGAATGTTGAGCGGTATGAAAAAGTATGATCTTTGAAGGATTTTTCGGTAACGATTCCCTGCGTCAGCAGCTTTCGCTTGCGCTGGAACAGGATCGCCTGCCTCACGCGGTGATTCTGGAGGGGCCGCCCGGCAGCGGCAAGCGTACTCTGGCGCAGATTCTAGCCAGAGCCTGCGTCTGCACCGCCCAGGGTGAGCGCCCCTGCGGTGTGTGCCCAGCCTGCATCAAGGCCAAAGCGGGGTCGCACCCCGACATTATTGTGGAAAGCGGGGGCACTGCCGCGCGGTCGTTCCACGTGGATGCCGTGCGCCGCGTTCGTTCCGACGCGTATATCAAGCCGAATGAGGCTTCCCGAAAAGTATACTGCCTGTTTGAGGCTCAAACCATGTCCGAACAGGCGCAGAATGCCCTGCTGAAAATTTTGGAAGAGCCCCCCGATGGGATTTTGTTTATTCTCACGTGCCCGTCTGCCTCCGCGCTGCTGCCCACCATCCGCTCCCGTTCGCTGATTTTGACACTGGAGCCCCGGGAGCAATCCGGAGATCACCCCGAGGCCGAGGCACTGGCCGCACAGATTCTGCGCGAGCTTCCTCTGCCGGATGAATCTGCGGTGCTGAAAACATGTGCGCCGCTGATCCAGAATCGCGAGCTGCTGCGCCAGGTGCTCGACCGCCTGACGGTGCTGTTCCGCGATGCCGCCGTGCTGCGCGCCGGCGGAACCTCGCTTACCCGCGATCCTTCTGCGCAGGAGCTGGCCCGCCAATTGACCCGTGACCGCCTTTTGGCGCTGACGGAGCTCAGCACCCAGACCCGCCGCCGCATGGATCAAAACGCGAACAATACCCTCCTTGTCACGGTTTTTTGTGCGCAGCTGCGCGCCGTGGCAGGATATTAAACAATAAAGGAGAGAGCTATGGCCGAAGTAATTGGCGTACGATTTAAAAACGTGGGCAAAGTATATTACTTTGACCCCGATGGAAATAATTTGAAAAAAGGCGACATGGTCATTGTTGAAACCTCCCGCGGTGTGGAATGCGGAGAGGTCGCCATGGAAAACCGCCAGGTAGACGATGAAAGCATTGTGCAGCCGCTCAAAAAGCTGATCCGCATTGCGAATCAGGAAGACCTCAAGAAGCTTGCGGAAAATCAGATTCGCGAAAAGAGCGCCTTCGAGATCTGCAATAAAAAGATTGCCGCCCACAAGCTCGAAATGAAGCTGGTGGACGTGGAATACACCTTCGACAACAGCAAGATTCTGTTTTACTTTACCGCCGACGGCCGTGTGGACTTCCGCGAGCTGGTCAAGGATCTGGCCTCCGTGTTCCGCACCCGCATCGAGCTGCGCCAGATCGGCGTGCGCGACGAGGCGAAAATGCTCGGCGGCCTTGGCATCTGCGGACGGCCGTTCTGCTGCTCCACCTTTTTGGGCAGCTTCCAGCCGGTCTCCATCAAAATGGCCAAGGAGCAGAACCTTTCACTCAATCCGGTGAAAATCTCGGGCACGTGCGGCCGCCTGATGTGCTGCCTGAAATACGAGCAGGAGGCTTACCTCGATTTGCTGCGCACGACCCCGAAGCTGAACGCGATTGTGATGACTCCCGAGGGACGCGGCACCGTGGTGGATCAGAATCTTTTGACCGGCGTACTGCAGATTCGACTCGACAAAGCGCCGGATGCTGCGCCCTCTACTTACAAAGTGAAGGACGTGAGGCTCATCAAAGACGCCCAGCTCCGCGTAAACAAGGCGGAGCTCGATCAGCTAAAAGAGCTGGAAAAGGATTGAGATTCCATTCACAAATTCGGAAAAACCAGTTGCAATTCTGCCATTGTGTGTTAGAATAAGGGTGTAATACTTATTCTGGAGGTGCTTAACAATGGCATATGTTATTAACAGTGATTGCATTTCCTGCGGTGCTTGCGCAGGTGAGTGTCCCGTGAGCGCCATCTCTGATGGTGCTGACAAGTACGTAATTGATCCCGAGCTTTGCACAGAGTGCGGTGCTTGCGCTTCCGTGTGTCCCGTAGGAGCCCCGAATCCCGAGGCTTAAGGCTCAATGAAAGTGATTTAAGGCGGAGCGATCGTTGCTCCGCCTTAAATTTTGGACAAGTTTTCGGGCGCGGCTTCCGCTGCCCGCCGCTTGTTTTCAAATAAGGTTTTTTTCTCCCATAAAATGATCTGCCGGAGGTAACCCATGCAGCCTGAACTGGAGCCACTCTCCCCCAGTATCTCCGTGTTCGTCTCACAGACGCACCGATTTAATACCGATACGATCTTGCTGGCGCATTTCGCGGCCCCCAAGCGGGGCGAGAAGTGCGCCGATTTCGGCACCGGCTGCGGCGCCATTCCGCTGATCTGGCTGGCGCGGTACGAGCCTGCCCAAATCTGCGGGGTAGAAATCCAGCCCGACGCCTGCGAGCTGGTACGGCAGTCTGCCGAGCACTGCGGCGTAGCAGACCGCCTGCGGGTTCTGAACCTCGACCTGCGTCAGCTTGATCAAACAAAGCCGCGCGACCCATGGCTGGAAAACTGCGACCTGATTTCGTGCAACCCGCCGTACAAGGCGCAGGGAACGGGCATCGAAAACCCCGAACAGGGCAAGCGCATGGCCCGGCACGAGGAAACCTGCACGATGGAGGACGTGGCGCGCGCCGCCGCATCCTGCCTGCGCTACGGGGGCCGCCTGTGCCTGTGCCAGCGGCCGGAGCGCCTGACGGATATTCTCACGACCCTGTGCGCGAACGGCCTGGAGCCGAAGCGCCTGCGGTTCGTACAGGCCCGCGAGGGCAAAGCGCCGAAGCTCTTTTTGCTTCAGGCCCGCAAAAACGGGCAGCCCGGCGGCCTTTTGGTGGAGCCGCCGCTGATCCTGCACAACGAAGACGGAACCTTCACCCGGGAAATGCTGGAGATTTACGGCAACTACAAGGAGGGGCACTGATGACCGGAAAACTGTATGTGGTGGGCACGCCCATCGGGAATTTATCGGATTTTTCGCCCCGCGCGGCGCAAACGCTGGCCGAGGCGGATTTTATCGCCGCGGAGGATACACGCGTGACCGTAAAGCTACTCAATCATCTGGGCATTAAAAAGCCGATGGTGAGCTATTTTGAGCACAACAAGCTCGAGCGCGGCGGGGTCATCACCCGCAGGATACTGGCGGGCGAAACGTGTGCTCTGGTTTCCGATGCGGGAATGCCCGCGATTTCGGACCCCGGCGAGCTGCTGGTAGCCCAGTGTGCCGAGCTGGGGATCCAGACGCTCGTGGTGCCCGGCCCCAGCGCGGTGATTTCGGCGCTGGCCATTTCGGGCCTGCCTACGGGTCGCTTTACGTTCGAGGGCTTTTTGAGCGTCAACAAGCGCGCCCGGCGCGAACACCTGCAGCAGGTGGCCGCTGAAACCCGCACCATGGTGTTCTACGAAGCGCCGCACAAGCTCTCTGCCACTCTTGCCGACATGCTGGCCGCCTGGGGCGACCGCCGCATCGCGCTCGTGCGCGAGTTGACGAAAATTCACGAAGAGGTCATCCGCACCACCCTCTCCGAAGCGGCGCGCCGGTATTCCGAAGAGAGCCCCAAGGGGGAATTCGTGCTGGTGATCGAAGGCGCTCCCGTCCCTGTGGAGGAACCGCTCACGCTGGAGGAAGCCATAGAGCTTGCGCGCACTTTTTTAGAGGAAGGCGCCTCTGTTTCAGAGTCTGCCAAACGTGCCGCAAAGGAAAGCGGACACTCCAAAGCGGAGATTTATAAAAAAATTTGCGAATAATTCTCGATTTTTTGCCTTATCCCCTTGTAATTTTGACATTATTTAGTATAATAAAAGAAAGCGATCACATCCTATTCCCAAATGCCGGTGAAACGGCGTTTCGTTCCGTCGCGCAAAAGCGGCCGGAACAGGGTGGCATCCCTTACTGATTTTTTACAAGGAGGACGAACCGTATGGAACTGAAAGGAAGCAAAACCGAAGCAAATCTGCTGACCGCATTTGCAGGGGAATCCCAGGCCAGAAACAAGTACACATTCTACGCTTCTCAGGCGAAAAAAGAAGGCTACGAGCAGATCTCAGCTATTTTTGAGGAAACCGCCGGCAACGAGAAGGAACACGCCAAGCTGTGGTTTAAATATCTGCATGGCGGCGAGATCGGCTGCACAAAGGATAACCTGCTGGATGCTGCGCAGGGCGAAAACTACGAATGGACAGAGATGTACAAAGAGTTCGCCGAGACCGCTGAGCAGGAAGGCTTTAAAGAGATTGCCACTGCGATGAAGCTGGTAGGCACTGTGGAGAAGACCCACGAAGAGCGCTACCGCAAGCTGCTGAAGAACATCCAGGAAGATATTGTTTTCCAGAGCGGCGAGCAGACCGTTTGGGTATGCCGCAACTGCGGATACATTCATATTGGCGACAAGGCCCCCAAGATCTGTCCTGCCTGCAAACATCCCCAGGCTTTCTTCGAGCGCAAAGCTGAAAACTATTAAGCGGTTCCTTTTTCAAAGGGACAGTGTTATAGCAGGGCCGTACCCGGTCCATAAAAAGCAGCGAACAGCAAAGTCTGGTTCTCTGCAAGAAGATGCTTCAGAGCCGCCGCGGAACGTTATTGTTCCGCGGTTTTTCTGTTGTTCGATGCCCCGAGCGTTCTATTCCAGCACGCGGCAGGCAGGCACATTCCAATACAAAAAGCGCCGGATTTCTAAAAATCCGGCGCTGTCTTTTATCATGTGATATTTTTTCTCATATCAACAATTCAGCTTGCAATCAATCCCAGAAAATGCTACAATTTACTGGTAAGGTACAATTAAGTGCAAAGCGGGGACGAGGTGCTCGAACACCTCATCCCCTGCATACGGAGAAGTAGCCTCCATACACAACGGATATACCGCGCGTTGCTTACACATTATAACTCATTTCCGCTTTCTTGTACAGAGGGGGGGCGGATCCCGAAAATGGGTCCCGTTCTGCGGGTTGTGTACTGCACTTGTGATATTAGGCGCTGTGTTATGGATGTATCCCCCCGCTGGGGAATCTGTAACAGGTGCTTTTTTGCTGCCTTACAGACAGGGCAAAGCGGGCCGGGTTCCTTAAAAAATTTGAATCT
>OBZU01000180.1_pt1 | contig 29123 bp, 29 predicted proteins | sample 1495561 | NCBI WGS metagenome assembly OBZU01 (sample SAMEA2580250, study PRJEB22360) | human gut metagenome | biome: human gut; feature: human-associated habitat; material: faeces | place: Denmark | collected 2008/2010 | reverse complement strand
GCCTCCACCACCGTGATTTCGCCGCTGTCCTCGTCCGTATAGGCTTCCAGCTTGGCGTCCGCGAGGATGCCCGATTCCTCCAGTAGATAGCCGGTGATGCGGATACTCTGGCTTTCATCCAGCAGATCATGGCAGAGAGAGCAACCGGCAATCCATCCAGCAGGGCAGCCGTCCTCGCAGCCCTCACCGCAGTTGCTGCAAAGACCGCAGGCCGAGGCAAGGACGACGGTCAAATCCGCGGCGAGGTCGCTGAGGCTCTGAATGGCGTTTATCACCTCCAGTACCGTCATTTTGTCCTTCAAAAACACAAGGGCATTCGGTCCGGTATGAAGCTCCAGCGTATCCTTGTCGGTGAAGCCAGATTGCTCGCAGGCGTCGGCGGGGAGGCCGATTTGGGGCAGTTGATTCTTTTTCATAAACGGGGTCCTCCTATAAAAGATTGATTTTGATATTCACGCAATGCTGTGCCAAGGGCGTTTTTGCCTATTCCATGAAACCTCCTTCCCCAAACAAATTCAGCTGTGACGGAGCGTTTTTCTCACGCTCATGAAGATCGTAGTTGGCAATGAGAATTTCAGGGAACTGCGCACCATTGTCGTACCGCTGCTTGATATTGTTGATGCGGGTAAAGGCTTCCGTCTGAATGCCCGGCGTATCATAGAGGCTGCGGATAAACTCACAGTCGTTGTAGGACAGCAGAAATTTGCCGTCGATCCGCAGGAGCGCATCCCGCAGACGGATATGGTCTTTTTCCGTGAAGCCGTCCTCGCCCACGTTTTTGTAGTAGCTTTCGGTTTCAAAATACGGCGGGTCACAGTAGAAAAAGCTGACAGGTCGGTCATACTGCCCGATGAGCTTCTCGAAATCCTTGTTTTCGATGACCACTTTGGCAAGCCGACGGTGTGCCTGCTCAATGAGGGGAAAGTTACTGCGGATGTCGTGGGGCTGGCTGCCGTAGCTGGTCAGCCCTGACGCGTAGCTGTAGCGGATGAGCTGGTAAAACCACGCTGCCCTTTGCACATCCGATGCGGGAGAATCACGGGCGAGAGCATTTTTCACAAGCTCAAAATCCACACGGGAGTTGAGGCAGTAGGCAAGGGCCGCCATCAGCTCCTGCGGTTTTTCCCGCACGCAGCGGTAGAGATTGACCAGCAGGCCGTTGAAGTCGTTGTAGACCTCAAAATCGTTGCCGGGCTGCTTGTGAAACAGCACCCAGCCGCCTCTACCAAACACCTCGATGTACCGCTCATAATAGAGGGGAAACAGGGTGACGATCAGCTCCCGCAGGGATTTCTTGCCGCCGATCCAGGACATGAAGCTGTTCAGGGTTCATCACCGCCTTTCTCCAGCGGCAGGCGCAGCTGGGTATCGTCAAAGGCCGTAAGGGAGCGGCGCAGACCGGTGATGGCGGCGCTGATTCCGCTGATGCGGTTTCTCATGTGCCGAATGGTCATGCGCACCTCGGCTTCGGTTTTCGCATAAAAATACCCGTTCTGGTCACTGGCAATGGGAACACCCTCCCGGCGCAGGGCATTGACCTGATCCCGAAGCTCCTTGCCCGAAACGCCGAAGCTGCGCTCCAACTCTTTGCTTAAGACGGCGTGCTGCGCACCGTGGTGATACCGGCGCAGATGCTCTGCAAGCTGTTCTTTCTGCATGGGTCCTCCTTTCCGGCCGTTTCCCCGGAAAGAAAGGCAAAAAGGGCACAAAAAAACAGGGCCGCCTCCTGTTGGGGAAACGGCCCTGTTTTGATATGGGTCTAAAAAAGCACAGGCATTCTTGCCTGCGCTACCGGATTACGCCAAGCTCTCTTAACACTGCCACGCAGTCCTTGGCGCCCTGAATGTACAGATGCTTCTGAAACGCTACCTCCAAATCCGAATTTTGACTCAGATAATACTCAATTCTGTCTTTTATACCTTGACTGATTTCAAAGCTATTCTGGATGCTGTCACTGAGTGACATTAATTCCTGCGCCAGATTTTCCGACTGAGGGTCTGATTCACGCAGGGCAGCATATGCAAGCTGAAACCGTTCCGCAAGCGCCATATCCAGTAAATCCAAGAGCTTTTCATCCATCTTCTTCGCCTCCCTTCAGCACAACACAATGCCACAGCTTCATGAGAATAGCTATACCAAAACCCAACAAAGATTTGCCATTTCATTTCCATGCCATCACGGGACAGTTACACAAAAACCGCTCCGTCGCACCATTTTTTCATGGCGTTATACAGCAGCGGTACCTTGGTTTGATCGGATACCTCTTGCCATATGGCCGGTTTGAACTGCCGGAGCCCGTATTGGCGTTCTCCCTCAAAATATGCGAGGATGCCGATGTGGTCGGGAACTTCCCCGGCGATTCTGACGGCAAGAGCTTTCGGCACGCAATAGTAATTTTCATTCCCATGAAAGTTATGACCGTTTTTGCTTTTGAAATCCTGATAGGTAATTTTGACCTCGAAACAGGTGACCATCATCCCGATGCGCCAGTTGTGGCACCGCAGGATGCAGCCACGGCATTTCTGTGCGTTCTTATCTTTACTGCCATCCCGAAAGCACCTTCCGGGTTCGTGCGCCTGCGCAGTCAGGCACGGTTCCTTTTCGGAAAATCGGTCCGCATCCAAAAGCCTGCAGAGATATTCCTCATCCTCGTAATAGTCCTCAAAGCGAAGGCTGTCTACAATCCCTGACGGCGTCCACACCTCGTCCGCCCACCGGACGGTGCGCTTCTCGGTATGCAGTCTTGGGCGGTAGTGATGGGTAAGTGCCTTAATCCGTTTTGTTAATTCGGCTTCCATGTTTCATCTTGCACCTTCCTTTCTGCGTTTTGCAATTTTTTGCATATCCGTTCTGAGGCAATCTCCCTCCGTGCTGTAGCAGATGAAGCCGTGGGACGGGTATGGGCAGCCGCCGCAGCTTTGGAACGGACCGCGAGGTCGTTCGTCCAGTGGTGTCCTGCCGAAAGTAGTTAGATTGGCCGAGTCGTAACAGGCAGTTTGCTTATTTCTCTTATAGCGTACCAACATGACTACTCCTTTCCAGAAAACAAAAAAAGCCGGAGAATAAAGTGCATTCCTGCACTCCAATTCTCCGGCTTTCCGATGCTTTCAATTTTAATGTGATTTTGGTGATTATTAAAAAGGGCGCTAACCTTATCGGCTTTCATTCAGCCTTAAAAATCAGCGCCCTTTTTATTTTGAGCTTGTTTCTTTGATTGTATTTTGAGTGGCGCCCTTTTCCATTCGTTTTTACTTGTAGGTTTGAATCCTGCCTGAGTGAAGCTTTTACCCTAATAAATCTACGAAAAAAGAGCTTCCACTTTTCATCGTGGAAGCTCTCGAAAGGCGCGGATTTACTGGCTTGGTAAGCAATAAATCTTTTTTACCTTTTGTTTTTGGTCCGAGTGACAGGGTTCGAACCTGCGGCCTGATGGTCCCAAACCACCCGCGCTACCAGCTGCGCCACACCCGGAAATATTTGATCAGGATATTAGAAAGCATACTTGCTTCGAAATTATAGCGGAAAATGAGCGATTCGTCAAGCCATTCGGCGTAATGCGAAAAATGAAATCTTAAAAATGAGTCAATAAATAAAATCTTGTGTTTTTAAAGTGGTTTTTATTATTTCTTTTTCAAAATCACTAAATTTTTTCGCAATAGGGACGAAATTACTAAATGAAGTTCTATTTTTTTCTATCCTTTTTGTCGACTTGTGCATGAAAGCCTATATCAAGGATAATCGGAACGAATTACATATGGAGGTTTTCCCCCACAACATCAGGTTAAGGGAGCTGGTTTATGATGAAAAGCATCCGTTTCAGAATCGCCTCAATTCTATTGGCAATTATTGTCTTGCTAAGCGTATCTTTTGGTACTATCAGTACTTTGGTAATCAAATCCGGGGCCGACGAAATTTTTTGGATCATTATTTTGACTGTGGTGTACTGTCTGGTAGGTGTTGTGGTTTCCTTTTGGATTGGGGGTAAAATTGCAAAACCGATTTCGATTTGTGCGGATCGCCTATATGCGCTGTCGGAGGGCGATTTGAAGTCTCCTGTGCCGCAGATACATACCAAGGATGAAACGGGACGCCTGGCCGACGCGACAGAAGTGATTGTCTCGAATCTGCGCGCCATCATTTCAGATCTCGTTTCGCTGCTGGAAGCTCTTTCGCGCTCGAATTTCAATGTGAGATCTCAGGCGCAGGATGCATACCGCGGAGATTTCAAGCCGCTGTCCGACCATTTTGAGAGAATCGTACTTTCTTTGAACGATACCTTGAGCCAGATCAATCAATCTGCCGGTATGGTGTCCAATGAATCCGAGCAGGTATCTTACGGTGCGCAGAATCTGGCGCAGGGCGCTTCGGAGCAGACGGCTTCCATTGAGGAGTTGGCCGCGGCGATCCACCATTTGTCCGACAAGGTGAAGGAAAACGCCCTGAATGCGGTTCAGGCCGGTGAATGGGCTACCCAGACAATGGGTGAGGTTGGTCAGTGCAACGATAAAATGCAGAGCATGGTGCAGGCCATGAAGCGCATTGAGCAGACCTCCTCTCAGATCAGCAACATTGTAAAGGCAATTGAAGATATCGCGTTCCAGACGAACATTCTGGCGCTGAACGCCGCTGTTGAGGCCTCCCGTGCGGGAGAAGCCGGCAAGGGCTTTGCTGTTGTTGCGGACGAGGTTCGCAGCCTTGCGTCGAAGAGCGCGGAATCCGCGAAGAGCACTTCCGCTTTGATTTCGGACTCTTTGAACGCGGTTTCGGAAGGCTCCAGAATGGTGGGAGAAGCGCTGGATGCCCTGCAGGCCGTGACAAAGAGCATGGCAGAAACGCAGAGAGAGCACCGCGAGATTGCGGAGGTCACCGAAGAGCAGTCCACTGCGGTAGATCACCTGACGACGGTAATGGATCAGATTTCTGCGGTGGTGCAGACCAACTCTGCCACGGCGGAAGAAAGCGCGGCGGCGAGCGAGGAGCTTTCCAGCCAGGCCCAGATGATGAAATCGCTGGTGTCTCAGTTCCAGCTTCGCTCTTCCTCTTCTGCACCGGCCAGAAATACCAAAGCGTAATTTCGCGCAAGACAGCAATCAGATTTTAGATCAAAGCGGGGCGGGACTATCCCGTCCCGCTCTTTTTCCGGAATGGCATCCCTGCCTGATAGCAGGTTCTAATCCGCGATGAAACAGTGAAAAACAGGTGCCGCTTCCCGCCGTTAGAAGGAAAGAGACAATCGTTGCCATCCAGTAAGTGCGGGGCGCTTTGCAAAGAGTCGGAAAAGGTGCTATGATAAGGAAAAATCGCTGAAAAATCCGGCTTTCGGGGCCGGCGTCATTTTATCACCGGAGGGATTTCCATGAAGTACTTGATTGTAGGAACAGGAGGAACAGGGGGCGCGATCGGCGGATTTCTGGCCGCGAGCGGCAAGGATGTTTCCTTCATCGCCAGAGGCAGTCATCTGGAAGCGATCCGTCAGAACGGGCTGGTAGTCGATTCTGAGCTGCGCGGACGGCTGCACATTGAGAATGCGCAGGCGTTCGATATGGAAAGCTACGAGGACAGCCCCGATGTGATTTTTGTATGTGTCAAAGGGTATTCGATGGATGAGGTCTGTCCGTTCCTCCGCCGCGTTGCACGACCGGATACCATGATCGTACCGATTTTGAACGTGTACGGCACCGGCGGAAAACTGGCGGTGCGCATGCCGGGCCTTACGGTGGCGGATGGCTGTGTTTACATCGTGTCCTACATTTCAGCCCCCGGCGAAATCACGCAGAAGGGCCCGCTGTTCCGTGTTGTGTACGGCAACCGCGATTCGAGCTGCCCAGATATTTTCTATGACATTGAGAGCGACCTGCGCGAGAGCGGGATCGACGTGATCGTATCCACGAATATTATCCGCGACGCGTTTCAGAAATTTTCCTGTGTTTCGCCTATGGCGGCCGCGGGTGTGTTCTTTCAGAATACCATGGGCGAGATCCGCGAAAACCCCAGAAAGAGAGCGGTGTTTGCCAGCTTGGTGGGGGAGATCGGCCAGCTTGCGCAGGCGATGGGAATTCCGTTTTCCACCGATGTGGTTCAGGAAAATCTTGAGATTCTGGATCACTCTGCGCCGGACAGCACGACCTCTATGCAGAGAGATCTGCAAAAGGGCGGCCCGTCCGAAATCAACGAGCTTCTGTTCGAGGTGGTTCGCCTGGGCAAGCGCTATCAGGTAGAGCTGCCTACCTATGAAATGATCGCCAAGAGCATGGGCTACTCCGAAGCGCTTGAGCCCATGTGGCTGGGGAACCTGCAGCTGCGGAATCATCTGGTGCGTTCCGCTACGCGCGACGGCGTGGAGAACGAGGACGGCACCGTGAGCGAACGCCAGCTGCAGATCATGCGCACGTTCGCATCGCATGAGGTGGGCATGATCATCACCGGGCATTTCTATGTGCACCCGCAGGGACAGGCCTCCCCCTCGCAGAACGGCATCTATGACGGGCGCTTTCTGCCCGGGATGCGGCGGATGACAGATGTGGTTCACATGGAAGAGGGCTGCATTGTTGCGCAGCTGAACCACGCGGGCGGCAACGCGGATGTGGAGGAGCCCGTGGCCCCGTCGGAGCGGGTGTATTCCAAGGGACGGCTTGCACGCGCGCTGACAAGGGAAGAGATGGACGAAATCCGCGAGTGCTTTGCCGAGGGAGCCTCCCGCGCGTATCAGGCCGGGTTCGACGGCGTGCAGATTCACATGGCGCACGATTATCTGCTCGGCGAGTTTTTAACGCCGATGATGAACAACAGAACCGACGAATACGGCGGTTCCGCTGAAAATCGCTTCCGCTTCTGCGCGGAGATCATCGAGGCGGTACGGCGCGCCACCTCCGAGAGTTTCCCGATTCTCGTAAAGATCAACAGCAATGTTCAGGCAAACGATCGCCAATATGAAGAGGACCTGCTGTATTATCTGCAGCAGATGGAATCGCTCGGGGTTGCCGCCGCAGAGCTTTCGGGCTGCGATTTCACAAAGAAGAGCGCCAACGAGCGGACATACTATCTGGAGAGAGCGGCGCGGATGCAGCAGCAGCTCAGTATGCCGCTGATTCTGGTCGGCGGGGTGCGCTCGCTGCAGGATATCGCCAAGGTGATTGATGCCGGTATCCCGATGGTTTCGCTCAGCCGGCCGCTGATCTGCCAGGGCGATCTGATCCCCCGCCTGCTTTCGGGGGAAAGGGCGCGGTGCATCAGCTGCAACCAGTGCTTTGCTTTGCCGCGCACCAGGGGAATTCGCTGTGTGTTCCATGTGCAGCAGCGCTGAATGATCAGCCGTTTGAAAGGGTAGGAAATGAATCGTAGACTTGAAATTATGGAGAGCGCGCCGGTTAGTAAGGCGCTGGCTTATTTGGGGCTGCCGACGATCGTCGGGCTTTCCGTAACGGGCTTTTATCAGCTGGCCGTCAGCTTTTTTGTGGCGCAGATGGGGACGCAGGCCATGGGGGCCATCTCCATTGTGTACCCACTGGTTCTGATTATGCCGGGCATCGGGCTTTTGTTCGGCAACGGCGGAGCGGCCTATATCGCCGAGCTGCTGGGTGCCGGGGAGAAGGAGAAAGCGGAGACGGTGCTCGCCTCCACCATATTTTACTGTATTTTACTCAGCGTCATAACGCAGCTGCTCTTGCCGGCGATGCCGATCCTGCTCGTTCACATGGGTGCTTCCTCCGGCGTTCTGCCGCTCGCGCTTGAATACGGTCAGATTCTGGTGATCTCGTTTTTATTCCACATCCCTTCCGTCTGTATGAATAATCTGGTGCGGGCCGAGGGCAACGCGTCGTTGAGCATGATCTCCCAGATGACCGGCGCGGTGCTGAACGTGGTGCTCACGCCGATTTTTCTGTTCGGCTTCGGCTGGGGAATCCGCGGGGCCGCAGCTTCGGCGGCGGTGGCACAGTTCACCGCGTTCTGCATTTTAGCGCAGTATTACCTGCGCGGCAAAAGCTATTTAAAGCTCGACTTCCGCAAGGTGCGTTTCCAGTGGTGGATTCTGGAGCCGGTTCTGAAAATCGGTGTGCCTCTTCTGTGCATCAACCTGTTCCAGAGCATCTCGATGGCGGCCGCGAACATTGCCGCCGCGCCGTATGGTGACGCGGTGGTGGCAGGACTCGGAATCTCTAACCGGGTGATCGGTATGACAACACTGGCGGTAACAGGTTTTTCCAGAGGTTACCAGACCTTTATTTCTTATTGCTACGGCGCGGGCCGGCCCGACCGCATCCGGCAGGCCACCAAAACGGCGTATCTGTGGGGCATGCTGGGCGGTCTCGCGATTGCCGTTGTACAGATCGGTTTTTCCGGCGGAATCGTGTCCGCCTTTTCGAACGACGCCGAGGTGATCTCGGTGGGCGTTCAGGCGCTGGTCGCGGGCAGCCTGCTGTTTTTCACCTATGGCTTTCAGTCGATGGCGACGGTGTACCTGCTCTGCATTCGGTACAGCAAGGCAGGCTTTGTATTCAGCATTTTCCGGCAAGGGCTGGCGTTTCTGCCGTTGCTGTTCCTGTTTGACCGCCTGTTTGCGGTAACAGGAATCCTGTACACGCAGGCTGTGGCTGATCTCGTTACCACAGTGCTGCTCCTGCTGTTTTTGGGGGTTACTAAACGCAATCGAACAGCTGCTCTGGCACAGGCCGCTGAAAAAGCCGCATAAAATAAAAAGACACGCCCCGGTTTTCTTCCTGCTCTTTAAGGGAGAAACCGGGGCGTGATGCTTTCTGAAATCAATTACTGTAATAAGGATAAAACCTTTTTCTTTGTATCAAAAAAGGGATTCGTTTGATTTTTGTCCTGCAATAATATTTCGTATTCTTTTGATTGCTCATAGTCGATAGGCCAAGTGGGCTTTGCGTATTGCTCCGCTGTGGTAATGGAATCTGGGGACAGTTTCGCATAAGGGCTTTCTATCATGGTGTAGGTTGGTATTTCGGTACGGTATCCTTTCGGCAGAAATTCCCTTAATAACAAAATGTAGTTTTTGCCGGGTGTAATTTTGGTTCTGGCGCGGTGTCCGTTTCCTTGCAGCATTTCCATGGTATAAAGCGGTTTTCCGTCTTTTTGGCTCGTTATTTTATTGAGTCGAATCGGTTCACAGACGACCAGAGTGGTTCCGGTGAAGCTGCCGTCGTTTTTGTAGATTTTGTTGACTGTCATTTTGGTTAAAAAGGTTTTGCCTTTGTTTTCCCCTTCGGAATTGGCGGTAGCCGATACGATCACCGCCGCCTGATCCAGTATAGATTGTGGAGAAGCGGTAAAGTAAGCGTCCTTATCTTCGCGAAATACATATTTTACCCGATCCTGTGGCTGTGCAGGAACCTCTGCCCAAATATCGGTGTAAGAATTTCGAGTTGCAACTCCGGCCCCAATGCAAATGAGGTATAAAAACAGGCAGAGGAAGACCCAATTGTATTTCTTCATACCGTACCCTCCGTTTGTGGAGATTTCCGTTCTGCCGGTGTCTCTTCCAAACGGCCCTCCGTCATTTTGAATTTTTTTTGGCACAGAAGATCTAAATCTGTTTTGTTATGGCTTGCAATCAGTACGGTGCAGCCGCGCCGGTTTTCTTCGTGTATGATTTGGTGTACCGCCTGAATTCCATCCTCATCCAAAGCATTCGTGGGCTCGTCCAGCACCAAAAGCCGGGGCTGCTCCATCACGGCCTGTGCGATGGCAAGGCGCTGCTTCATGCCCAGACTGTATTTTTTATAGCTTCTGGAATCTTTGGGGTCAAGGCCGACCCGTTTCAGTACCTGATGGATTTCCTGATCGCCGATTTTTTGCTTGATCGAAGTCAAAAATTTTAAATTTTCAAATCCGGTAAATTCATTCCAAAATCCAACGGATTCAATGACCAGTCCCAAGTCTTTTGGAAAGTTTTTTTCTCCTACCTTTTGTCCGAATACATCAATTGAACCGGAATCCAAATAAATCAGTCCGCAGATGGCGCGGAACAGCATGGTCTTACCCGAGCCGTTGGGACCAAAAAAACCGTAAATTCCGCCCTCTTCCAGCTCCAAATTAATATGGTTGAGTACCAGACGTTTTTTCAGCGTTTTGGCTGCGTCGCTTACCGTAATCTGTTTCATATCCTTCTCTCCTTCGTTTTCCATTCTGGCAGTCGTCATGCTTTTTGTGCTGCTTCCTGCACACTTAAAAAGTCTTTGCGGCGTACCGCGAACCGGCACAGCGCAAAGAACAAAAGAAAAATGCCGGCCAGCAGAAAGAAAGCAAACCAATCCAGGGTTCGTTTTTCCATCCACAAAGAGTAATCGGTAATAGCCCGTCCCCAGCCGACGGATAAATTCAGATTAAGCGGAATTCCTTTATTGAAGTCTAAAAATCCGTAAAAAGAATCCCATGTGCCGTAAAGAACAAGGGCCAAAAAGGCAACGACCGGGCTGTCAGATAATAGGTAAGCGAGAAAATAGATCAATGAAAAGGTCATATGCAAAATCAATTCCAAAATAAAGCTATACAGGTAGTAGGGAAATACCACCCAGAAAACACCCCCTGCAATATAAGCGCCGATCAGGGCGGGAATATTCAAAATAACCAGATAAGTGACTGCCAGGACGGCGGACAGACGAAGATACCGCAGCAGCCAGCTTGAGCGGGACTCCGTTCGTGTGCAGTATTTGATGTCCATTGAAAAACGGGTCCCTGCGTAAATCCATAAGGCGTATACGGGAGTGTGCATAAGAGCAGTAGCAACAAAATAAAAAAAACTATAGTAAATAAAAAATGCATCTTCTTCAAGTCCCGTAAATATTTCCTGATGAGAAATACAGTTGTCATAAACATACAGATACGCTTCTCCGAAGGAAATAGCCAATAAAGCAATCAATAAAAGCTGTGTCAGCTTTTGCCGCCAGAACAAGCGATAAAAATAGTTCACAGCTCATCTACCTTCTTTTTGCGCAGCCTTACCATAATGACAAAGGCAGAAAAAAACAAAGGAATTAGGAGATAGGCCCAAAAGATGATCGGGTATCTGGGGCCGCTATACCAGGTAGGGTTCATATAAAGGTCGATTGAGATAGAATTTCTCCAATCCAATAGATTTGTCAGATTTCCCAAAAAAAGAAGAGCAGCTGTTGGTAAAACATAAATGAGAATTCGGCTGAATTGCAGAAAACGGCTTAGGGTATATGAAAACAAAGCCCACGCTCCAGCCAGCAGGCTGTTGTAAAAAATATAGATTAAGTTAGAAAGATGGGGGTGGGTGTAAAACAAATCGGGATACAGCACTGCATTTTCTTTCACATGACTGAGATCTAAAAGAGGTCTTACATTTGAAAATGGATTTATCATTGCTTCGTGTGGAAATAGTACAAAGCAGACAGGATAAAACAGCAGCAAAGGAATGAGCACAATCCCAAAGGCACCCAAAAAGCAAAGAAGTGCTCCGGAAAGATGGTATGTATCGGCGGAGCTTCTCGCAATAATAATAGAATAGGTTCCTTCTTTTTGATCTGTCAAATAAAAATCCGCAAAAACCAGAGCGCCAACCGGTAGAAGCAGATAGTTTAAAAAACCGGCGAAAATGTACAGATTCCATACATCTCCCGCCCCTCTTGGTGTACGGCCAATCCAACCCATAGCGGCGGAAGGAATGATACCGATGTCCATACCGTAGTATCGAAAACAGTTTTCTAAAAAAGATAGTGTAATAACTGCGACAACAAAAAGAAACAGCAAACGAAAGCGTTTACGGCTTACCATGTGCTTGAACTGAAATCGGAATAATTCTGAAAAATGCTCCATTCTAACCCTCGATTCTTACCGATTAGGTCTAGAGTCCACGTTTTCGTGCGGCTCTAGGCCTTGTCCGGTTACTAATTAAACTGTATCTTGCCTTTGACTCTTGCGGTATTTTTTCCAAAGTTCCGCGCCTGAAGAGCAGCGGTTCCGGTATACCCCTGATTACCATCATATTTATATTCCATATAAAACTCTTCTTCACCAGCGGTATACCAATCAGTTCTCGTTTCTTTAGCCACAGTAATTCTAAAATCTAAAGTGTCCACATTCCGCAAGGTTTCAACAACGTGTTCTGCTACACTGGAATAACTTCCTGATTTATTGCCTTGCACCAATGTTTTGGCGCTTCCATTAGAGCTTACAGTAACCAGTTTCGTATACCCATATTTTTTGTAATTTCTCGCCTGCAATTGTTGTACATCCGCAGATTCTCTGATCAAAGCAATGGAATCCCCCTGTTGTTCCGCAAAGGTTTCCGCGCTTGCGGGGACTACAATTGCGTTCAGCATAACGGCTGCGCAGGCAAGGCTCAATACTCTTTTTGACTTTTTCATTATTTTCATCCTCCATTTTGATTGTTTGCGGTTGTCTCTTACTTTACGCAAAGAAAACACCGCATTCAGCAGCTATTCGTATAAAGAACAAACACGCGAAACGAAATTTATGGCATCACGCTTTCTGAAATCGATTTTTCTATTACGGATATCCGGCCCGATTGGCAATGATATAAATAAGCTTGTTCATTAAAATTAAAAATTATTTATTAATGATTAATAACTTTTGATTACATAATATCCTTAATTCCTCTATTTTTCAACCCCTTTATGGTTAAAATGTTGTAACTAATACCTGTATTCATACAAAAAGGCCCGCCTATAAAAGGCGGGCCTGACTTTTGGTAAATATGATGCTGAGTTATCCGCGGCTGAAATCGGTCAGCTCCAGTCCTTCGTTGCGCTCAAGCGCCCAGCGGATGTTCCATTCGCTGGTGAACAGCAGCAGGTGATGTCCCTTGAGGTCCTGTATCTTTTTCGTGTCGGAGGTAACCGTTAGCGTTTTGGGGTCGACAGCGTCGTTCGAAATCCAGCGGATATACTGATACGGCAGAGATTCCAGTCGGATGTCCACATTGTATTCGTGGTTTAAGCGGTATTCCAGCACATCGAACTGCAGAACGCCGACGACGCCCACGATCACTTCCTCCATGCCGCCCTCGAGTTCCTGGAAGATCTGAATAGCACCTTCCTGCGCGATCTGCGACATGCCCTTGACAAACTGCTTGCGCTTCATGGTGTCCATTTGGCGCACGCGGGCAAAATGCTCCGGCGCAAAGGTGGGAATGCCCTCAAACAGGATTTTTTTGCCGGGCGCGCACAGCGTATCGCCGATGGAGAAAATACCCGGATCGAATACGCCGATGATGTCGCCGGCGTAGGCTTCCTCAATGATCTCGCGCTCCTGCGCCATGATCTGCTGGGGCTGTGACAGCTTGATCTTTTTGCCTTCCTGCTGATGCAGGACTTCCATGTTCTTTTCGAATTTACCGGAGCAGATGCGCATAAACGCGATTCTGTCGCGGTGAGCCTTGTTCATGTTGGCCTGAATTTTAAACACAAAGGCGGAGAAATCCGGGTCAAAGGGGTCTACCTCGCCGTCGGTGGTTTTGCGCGGCAGCGGCGAGCTCGTCATGCGAAGGAATTCCTCCAGAAACGGCTCCACGCCGAAATTGGTCAGAGCGGAACCGAAAAATACGGGGGAGAGACGCCCGTGGCGCACGGCGTCCATATTGAATTCATAGCCCGCGCCGTCAAGCAGCTCGATGTCGTCGCACAGCTGTTCATGCAGGTACGGCCCAATCAAATCCTTCAGGCCGGGGTCATCGAGGCCCGATACGGTGGCTTCAGCCTCATGCTTGCCGCTGTCGCCGCGGAACGAAATGATCTGGTTGCTGTTTCTGTCGTACACGCCCTTGAACTCCTTGCCGCAGCCGATCGGCCAGTTCATCGGGTACGTTTTGATGCCCAGCTCCTGCTCGATTTCCTCCAGCAGATCAAAGGGGTTGCGCGCCTCGCGGTCCATCTTGTTGATGAACGTAAAGATCGGGATATCGCGCAGCAGGCAGACCTTGAACAGCTTTCTCGTCTGCGCCTCAACGCCCTTCGAGGCGTCGATCACCATCACGGCCGAGTCCGCGGCCATCAGCGTGCGGTACGTATCCTCCGAGAAGTCCTGATGCCCGGGGGTGTCGAGAATATTGATACAATATCCCTCATATTGAAACTGCAGAACGGAGGAGGTAACGGAAATTCCTCTCTGCTTTTCGATTTCCATCCAGTCAGAAACCGCATGCCGGGAGTTCTTTTTTCCCTTTACCGAGCCGGCCAGCGCAATTGCTCCGCCGTACAGCAGGAATTTTTCGGTCAGCGTTGTCTTGCCGGCGTCAGGGTGCGAGATGATCGCAAAGGTTCTCCGCTTTTGAATCAAAGATTGATAGTCACTCAAGTCAGGTTCCTCCGTCTATCCAGTATAGTAAATGAATTTTAAAACAGTATGATACAGGCACGGCAATCTCTTCCCCCGTCTGTGGTGAGGGAAGAGATTCGCACTTTTTAATTGAATTGACTACAATGTTGAAAATACTTTGACAGTATACCACGCGCCGCGTAAAATTTCAATTTTTCAACAGTCAAATGAGAAATTTATCGCGCTGCGGCCATCAGTCGGAAAGGCCCGCAATGATTGACAGATAAAAAGTTCAGTGCTAGAATAAAAACACAAAATTTTGAATGGATACCGAGTGTTCATTATGCAGAATCCATTCGGATGGATCACGGCCAAATGCAGGTGATTCGTTGAAAAAACACCGATGACAGCTTTGTCAGCAGAAACTGATAGGAGGATGATACACATGCCGGCTTTTGCAAATCCATTTCAAGGGAATGTCGACCGTAAACTGAACAAAGAGGAACTGATTCAGGCGCTCCGTTTGGATATCGCGGGCGAGCTGGAAGCAATTTATCTGTATGATGCGCACGTTCAGGCAACCGATATAGAAATCGCCAAAAAAGTACTTGCGGATATCCGTGATGAGGAAAAGGCCCACATCGGCGAGCTGATGACGCTGCTGCGTACGCTTGATCCTCAGGAAGCGGAGCTGTTTGCATCCGGCGAAGCGGAGGTTCGCGAAATGCTGAGCGAATTGGGGATCGCCGTTCCCGAGGACAAATCCGGCTCCGGCTTTTCTGCGCCTGCAACCGTGGGCAGCCTGCTCGATAAATCCTGAACGTATCGCTGAAGGAGGTTTTGACAATGAGTTACTTATCCAGAGAGTCTTCCCCGTTGCCGGAAGAATTATGGGAAAAAATTGACGCCACCGTCGTAGCGTCGGCGAGAAAAATGTTGACCGGAAGAAGATTTCTTTCTGTGTTCGGGCCGCTTGGCGCCGGCGTTGCGGATGTCGCTCTCGACGACATTGACGCGGTGGAGGAAGCGGAAACGGATGGTCTGATCACGACCAGGGGCCGAAAATTTGTTGAAATCCCGATGATCTATGCGGATTTTACCCTGCTTGCGAAGGATCTGGAACGAGCGGAAGCATCCTCTCTCCCTTTGGATCTTTCCAGAGCGGCCAAGGCGGCGCAGGAATGCGCCATCAAGGAAGACAAGCTCATCTTTTTGGGGAATGAAAAGCTGGGATATGAGGGCCTTCTGACCGTGTCGGGCGCAAACCGGATCAAAAAGAAGGACTGGAGCGCCGGCGAAAACGCTTTTGAGGATATCGCCGCCGGGATCGCTTATTTTGCGGAAAAGGGTATCTACGGCGATTACGCACTTGTGGTGAGCCCCCGCCTTTTCATGCAGCTGCAAAGGCTGCAGCCGGGAACCGGGCTGCTGGAAGCCGACCGGATTTCCAGGCTTGTAGGCGGCCGTCTTTACCAATCTCAGGTTTTGGGCGCGGATCAGGCAGTGCTGGTCGCTTCCGACGAAAAGAACATGGATCTTGTGATCGGCCAGGATATGGCGACCGCTTATCTGGAGCAGAAAGATCTCAATCACAGCTTCCGCGTGCTCGAAACCGTTTTGCCGCGCATCAAGCAGAAACAGGCCGTTGTTGTCTTTGCGTGATTCGGGGTTTCCGTCCGGAGCCGGAAAGCTGCTTCTAACACCCTTTCCGGAACAAACGGATTTTATGGGTGCCGTATCGCGGGTTGCCCGATCCTGCCAAACGTGTTTTTAACAAACGGACGGCCTTTTTGCAGCCGTCCGTTTTTTGCCTGAGGGCCGAAACAGAAACCGGTAAAGGAGAGAATGATTCATGGAGTTTAATGAATGGAAAGACCTGCTGAAAAGCAGCCGCAGTACGCGCGGGTATGACGAAAGCCGCAAGGTCAGCCGTGAGGAGCTCGCAGAGCTCGTCGACTGCGCGCGGTATGCGCCGTCCAGCATGAATATGCAGCCCCTGCGCTACCGTTTGGTATTTGAGCCGGACGAGGTGGCAAAATTGCAGTCGCTCACCAAGTGGGCCGGTGCGCTCAAAGGGCTTCACCTGCCGCATGAGGGGCATTGTCCGCCCGCGTTCGTCGTGGTCTGCCACGATACGCAGATCGCTGCGGCAGGCCCGGGCTTTGTGCGCGACGTGGGGATCGTCTGCCAGACGATCATGCTCTCCGCCCGGGTGATGGGGCTTGGCGGGTGCATTTTGGGCGCGTTTTCCACCGATGCGGTGAAGGAGGCACTTGGCCTGCCTGCTCACATGATTCCGATGCTGATCGTTGCCGTCGGCAAGCCGGAGGAAACCATCGTGCTGACGGAAGCGGAGAAGGGCAAGAGTGTCGCCTATTACCGTGACGAAAACGATGTTCATTATGTTCCGAAGCGCAAGCTGGAGGATGTTCTCATCTGATCGTAATGAAAGCTGAATGATTTCCGGGGCCGCTTTCTAAAAAAAGAAAGGGGCCCCGGTTTTTGATTTTCTCTCCTGTTTGGCGCATACTCTACGGAGCGTTGATTGCGCTGCAAGACAAGGCGCGTTACAATGATCCTGTACCGCTGGGTGAATTTGACCCGCGGGGAGCAGGGTGCATTGCGAGGATACGGAGGGAGAAAGATGAAGGAAGCATCCAGAAAAGAAATGAAGAACCAATATAAAAACAGCAAGCAGATCGGCGGGGTCTATCGAATCCGCTGCGATCAGGCGGGCGAAAGCTGGATTCGCGCGAGCGCAAATTTACAGGGAGCCAAAAACCGCTTTGCGTTTCAGTGCACCACCAATCTGTGCCCCGAGGCAGCCATGTCGTCGGCCTGGAAGCGTTACGGAGCCGTCGGCTTTACCTTTGAGATATTGGAAGAAATCGAGAAAAAGGAAACGCAGACGCCGCGCGAATTTTCGGAGGATGTTTCGGCTCTGCTGGAGCTTTGGAATGAAAAGCAGGATGATGGGAGGGAACGCATTGGAACAGAATAAAAAGATTGCCCCTTTCGTGAATTCGGAGGGGAAGATTACGCAGCTGCCCCAGAAAAGCAGTGTGCGGTTCGCGGTGCTGGAGGTTCTGGCACAGCAGTTTGAGCCGGAACGCAGCTATACCGAGCGGGAGGTCAACGATATTTGCGAGGCCTCGCATACGTTCGGGGATTACTTTCTGATCAGAAGAGAGCTGATCGATTACGGCCTTTTGTGCCGTAAGGCGGACGGTTCCAGCTATTGGAAAGCGAAGGCCGAATAAAACACCGTCTTTCTGCTACGGCTGCAGAAAGACGGTGTTTTCACATCAAAGAGAAAACCTCCTTTTGTCACAGAATACGGCTTGTCTGCCGTTTGATGGACAAAGGGAGGTTTTTTATTTTTTACAGCGCATTGCGAAGAGAATCGGCTGCCGGAAGATTGCTCGTCGAAGCGGAGAATCCCTGCATTTTGCGTTCGGTTTCCAGATGAGAAACCAGCTTGCGCCAGATTTCAATCGTCTGCTGGAACTGCTGGGCGTGAAGCTCTACGTTTTGATGATAACGTTCCAGCTCGTCCGCAATACTCAGGAATTCCTCGCGGCCCAAATAGGCGGCCAGCTTCGGCAGAGTCTTCGCCAGCTGGCGGCGCATTTCCTCGATCCGGCTTTCGTAATTTTCCCGCTGCGTTAGGTAAAGCAGCAGGGGCTTGTAGCGCACCCAGCCCACGCAGGCACGGCAGAAGCGGTCTGTCACAAAGTCCAGGTCGGCGCAGACGGGCTTAAGCCGAATCGGCAGCACGCCGTCCATCAGGTGATCGTACGCGGAGAAGCCGTCGTGGAACGTGTAGCAGGGGATGCGAAGCACTTTGCTGTCTTCCAGCAGGGTGCTTAAAAAGGTGTCTTCGCCTCTGGCCCCGGGCGGGTTGTAAAAGGGATGGACCCGGGCGCTGTCCGTTAAGTTGATGCACAGATTGGAGCCGGAGATGAATTTGCAGCGATTGACCGGAAAAACCTCCTGCGGCTCGTTGCTGGTCAGTATGGCAGTATCCGCGTAAGTAACGCCGCCCTGCTGCATCAGCGATTCCAGCGACTGCCAGTTGATGATGTCGTTGCTGATCGCTTCAATAAAGGTCCGAAAATCCTCTTTTGTCAGCGAGCTGCTGAATTCTATGGACGGGATCGGTGAAATATAACCACAGTGGTGTCCGTGGGTGATGTTGGCTCCGGTGTCCATCATCTGCTGCAGGTGAGAGAGCAGAACATGCTGCCCGCTCCAAATGGCCCAGTTGCGGGTGTTGGTAACCGCCATAGGGTATTCGTCGTCGTCCAGGAACAAGAGATAATCCATTTGGTTTTTCATCGCCCAGTAAAGGACGGTGTTGCGCTGCCCTGCATAGCCTGCGCAGAAGAAGAGGTTTGCCTCTTCCGGCGACAAAACGCCGCCGCGCACCAGGCTGCGTATTTCGCGGGCCTGCGCTGTCTTCCCCAGAAAAAAGGTGCCGTCAAGGTCTTTGAGCAGGTATGGAGGAATGCTGGTGTAGTCCGTTACCTTGGTATTCGCATATTTCAGGTCATACGCTACAAACAGATTCAGGTTGAATTTCGGATTCTGTGTCAGTCCGCATTCCTGCCAGCTCAGTATGTTGGTTTTCAAAACCTTTCGAAAGCTCTTTCGCCCTGTGGCGAATCCAATTCCTACGTTCACGGTATCTTGCTTCAACAATGCTCTCACTCCTTTTTCTGAAAATAATCGTAAGCGATTGAGAATGACCGGCAGTGAATTGGTCATTCCTGTCAAGTAACAACTTATATTATAAATACAAGTTGGCTATTTGTCAAATGCTTCAAAAATCAAAAACAAATTTTAGCCTCTTTTCCTTTTGGGGGACAGATCAATCCACCTGAAAAGAGACCATACTCAAAATCAATCTCTTTTTCGTTTTTAACGACTTCTAAATCGCGTTTAACCTAAACTTAACAATCGTGATTTAAGATAAGAATGTGCAAAAGAGAAATTGAGAAATTCAGGAGGAAATCAGAATATGAAACAAAAAATGATGGCGTTGCTTGCAATGCTGTTGGTGGGAGCCACTGCGGCGACAGGTTGTTCTTCCACAGTTGAAGGAAAAAGTGATACATCGTCCACCGCACCTGCGCAGTCCGCGGCATCCAATGCAGAGTCTACCGCATCCCTGAGCGGCAAGCTGACACTGAACGGTTCTACTTCCATGGCGAAGGTATGCCAGGCGCTGGGCGAAGGATTTATGGAGAAATATCCGCAGGTTACTGTGGAAAAGGGCGGCACGGGTTCCGGTGACGCGGTTAAGGCGGTCAACAACGGTACCGCACTGATCGGCGATCTTTCCCGCAACCTGAAGGACGAGGAAAAACCCGCCGACTTCGAAATCGTAGAGATGGCGATCGACGGTATTGCCATTGCAATCAACCCCGAGAACAAGGTTGATGCTCTGACCAGCGAGCAGATCGCAAAGATCTACACCGGCGAGATCAGCAACTGGAAGGACGTTGGCGGCGCAGATCAGAAGATCACCGTAATCGGCCGTGAAGCGACCTCCGGTACCCGCGACGGCTTCGAGTCCATCTTGAATATCAAAGAGAAAACAAAGCTGTCGGCTGAACTCTCTTCCACTGGTGAAGTGATTTCCAAGGTCAGCAGTGACCCCGCGGCAATTGGTTATGTTTCTCTGGATTCTGTGAACCAGTCTGTAAAGGCTGTCACTGTCGACAATGTAAAGCCTTCGGAAGAAACCATCAAAGACGGTACTTACAAGCTCCAGAGACCCTTTATTGAAATCTACAAAAAGGGCAGCGATAACGAGCTGGTAAAAGCTTGGTTCGAGTTCATCGACTCCAGCGAAGGACAGCAGATCATCAAAGACGCCGGTCTGGTAATCAAATAAATGACTGACCCTGATTGAAAACAAAAGCACCCGGTGTATCTGTACGGATACCCCGGGCTGCTTTGGCATCAGGCGAAGGAGGGTGCAAATGGAGCGTACGATGGACGGCCAAGAGGGCCGGGAGCGGGAAAAAAGGCGCAACGCGGTATACCGGTGGATCGCCGCCGGGCTGGGAGCGGTAATGGTTTTATCTTTCTTTTTACCGTATATCACCTTTGTGTTCCGTGGATTAAAGTATACCGTCAGCGGGATTCAGCTGGCGTTTGTAAAAGGATTCTGGGTGGTGGGCCCGCAGCAGAGCGGCCTTGTCACCATCCCCCTGGCAGTGCGGGCCAGCATTGTGCTGGGACTGCTTTGTGCGGCAGGCGGGCTTGTCTTGATCTTACTGAAAAAGAAACCGATCACAGCCGGTCTGCTGTTTTTGCTGTCCGGTATTTCTCCGCTGCTCGTCATGGCGGCTTCGGGGGCGATTCAGACTGCGGTGACGAGTCTGAATGTCAGCCAGATTGAAATGCGGTTTTTATGGCCCTTTTTCTGCACGCTGCTGGGCGGGTTTTTATCGTCCATTCTGGCGCTGCGCACACAAGGCACGGAGCGGCTTGCGGAATCGGTGTTCCAGGTGTTTGCCTGCGTTTCCATCGGCTCTGTGATTTTGCTGACAGTTTACATTATTTCTGCCGGTTTGCCCGCGATTCTGCAGATCGGTGCGGTGCAGTTTCTGTTCGGGGAAAGCTGGAGGCCGGCATCCGATATCTTCGGGATTCTGCCGATGATCCTCTCGTCGATTGCCGGTACGGCTGGGGCGATTGTGATCGGCGTGCCGGTCGGGATTCTGACGGCGGTGTTTTTATCTGAAACGGCGAGCCCCCGGCTGGCCATGTTGGTGCGTCCGGCTGTGGAACTGCTGGCGGGTATCCCGTCCGTTATCTACGGATTTTTCGGAATGCTCGTAGTCGTCCCGGTGATCCGGAACATGTTCCCGGAGCATACGATCGGTGACAGCCTGCTGGCGGTCATTCTGATTCTGGCGGTCATGATTCTGCCGACGATCGTCAGCGTGACGGAAACCTCCCTGCGGGCGGTGCCGCGCGCCTACCGCGAGGCTTCTCTGGCGCTGGGCGCCACGCAAACAGAGACCATTTTCAAGGTGACGCTGCCTGCGGCAAAATCCGGAATTCTGGCGGGTGTGATTCTCGGTGTGGGGCGCGCCATCGGCGAAACGATGGCGGTTATCATGGTGGCCGGCAACGTGGCCAACATGCCGTCTTTGCTCGGCACGGTCCGCCTGCTTACCACCGGCATTGCGATGGAAATGTCCTATGCGTCTGGCCTGCACCGCGAGGCGCTGTTCGCCATCGGCTTGGTACTGTTTGTGTTCATTATGATCGTCAACCTGCTGTTTAACTATATTTCGAAGAAAGGGGTGCAGATTCATGCCGAATAAATCCGGAGTATTGGAGCAGAACGCTCCAAACGCGAATTTTGTCATGGAAGGTAAATCCCTTTACAACCGCCGTTCCAAGCCCATGGACGTCGTTTTGAAGCTGCTGATCAACGGCGCAGCCTTTCTGTGCGTGGTGGTTCTTATCGGTATTCTGGGCTATATTCTTGTGAACGGCCTCGGTTATGTCAGCTGGCAGTTCCTTTCCACCCCGTATTCTGAAACGAAAGCGAATCTGAAGGGCATCCTGCCCATGATCATCAATACGCTTTACATTGTCGTGATCACTCTGCTGATCGCGGCGCCGATCGGCATCTGCTCTGCAATTTATCTCACGCAGTACGCAAAGCAGGGCAAACTTGTAAAGGCGATCCGCTTTACTACCGAGATTCTTTCCGGCATTCCGTCCATTTTGTTCGGATTGTTTGGGTATACTGTATTCTGCATTCTGTTCCGGCTGCAGATTTCGATTCTGGCCGGCTGCCTGACCATGACGCTGTGCATTCTGCCCACGATCGTGCGCACCACAGAGGAATCCCTGATTTCGGTCCCGTCCTCTTATAAAGAAGGGGCGTTTGCGCTCGGCGCGGGCAAGCTGCGTGTGATTCTCGGGATTGTACTGCCGTGCGCCATGCCGGGTGTATTGACGGCGGTCATCCTCGCCATGGGGCGAATCGTCGGCGAATCCGCCGCTCTGCTGTTTACCTCGGGCCTTGCGTACCAGATGCCCAAGGGCTTTTTTCAGCAGATTTTCAGCAGCGGCCGTACGCTGACTTTGCACCTGTACCAGACGGCCCGCGAGGCCACCACTCCCGACGCCATGAACATCGCCTTTGCCACGGCGTCGGTTCTGCTGATTCTGGTATTTCTGCTCAATCGCTTGGCAGGGCTTTTATCGAAAACTCTGCAGAAAGGAACCGAATAATTTATGGCAACAAATATGGCGACAAAAATTTCGATTCAAAATCTGGATCTGTTTTATAATGATTTTCAGGCGCTGCACGGGATTTCGCTCGAAGTCCCCGAAAATCAGATCACGGCGTTTATCGGCCCGTCCGGCTGCGGAAAATCTACCTGCCTGAAAACACTCAACCGCATGAACGATATGATCACCGGCTGCCGTATCGAGGGAAAGGTCTCCATCGATGGGGAGGATATCTACGATCCCCGCACCGACGTCAACCTCCTGCGCCGGCGCGCCGGCATGGTGTTCCAGAAGCCGAATCCGTTCCCCATGAGCGTATATGACAATATCGCTTACGGCCCGCGCGTGCACGGAGTCAAGAGCAAGGGCCAGCTTGACCAGATCGTTGAAAAGTCGCTTCGCAGCGCCGCCTTGTGGGACGAGGTGAAGGACCGCCTGAAAAAATCGGCCCTCGGCCTTTCGGGCGGCCAGCAGCAGCGCCTTTGTATTGCCCGCGCGCTTGCGGTAGACCCCGACATTCTGCTGATGGATGAGCCCACCAGTGCGCTCGACCCGATTTCCACGCAGAAAATCGAGGATTTGCTCGACGAGCTTCGCGGCCAGTATACGGTGATTATCGTGACCCATAACATGCAGCAGGCCGCGCGCATTTCGGACCGGACGGCGTTCTTTCTGCTGGGTGAGGTGGTAGAGTTCACCGAAACCAAGTTGATGTTCGAGCAGCCGAAGGATGAGCGCACCGAGCGCTATATCACGGGCCGTTTCGGTTGATTTTTCCAGGCCGGTCTGATACTATGAAAAGAGACAAGCGCCGGCGGCCTGCGGCGGAAAGAGAGGAATAGATGGCGAGGAAAATGTTTGAGCGCGAGCTGCAGGAGCTTGCGCAGGAAATGATCTCTATGGGAAACGACGTGGACGGCCGCCTGCTGGAAACGATTGAGGCTCTGCGCACGCTGGATCTGGAAAAAGCCCAGCAGGTGGCGCAGAGTGATGAACAGATTGATATTCAGGAGCATCAGATCGAAAAAATGTGCCTGAACCTGATCGCCCTGCAGCAGCCGATCGCGGGCGATCTGCGCATGATCGCGGCGTGCCTGAAAATCCTGACGGATATGGAACGCGTGGCCGACCAGTGTGCCGATATCTGCGAGATTGTCGCGGGCGGCGATTTCAACGGCAACAGTCTGGCGCTGTCGCATGTGGTGCGCATGCTGGAAGAGGCGCGCGGCATGTTCCGCCGCTCGATCGATGTGTTTATTTCCCGCGATGTGGAAGAGGCCAAAGCGATCTGCCAGTACGACGACGTGGTGGATTCCATGTTTTCCAAAATCATTCTGGAGGTCTGCGACATCATCACGCAGAATCCCCGGAATGTGATGTGTGAGGTCGACATGATTTTTATTACGAAATATATTGAGCGCACGGCGGATCACGCCACGAATATTGCCGAATGGGTCATCTACATCGAAAACGGCGTGCACCCTGAGCTGAATGAAAAGATATAACAGATAGGATCACCCACGGAACCGAATCGTATTTTCGGGCGGCTGAAGAGCATTGGATCATCGGCCGCGTGATTCCGGGAAACGGGCGGAACCGTTATGAGTTTGTATCGGAATTTATCCTAAAACCGAGAGGAGAACAAGGAATGGCGCTGGTTTATATCGCCGACGACGAACCGAATATCCGCAAGCTGGTGGCCTTTGGCCTGAGAGACGCGGGGTACGAGAGCGCGGAATTTGCCGATGGAACCTCTCTGCTGGCGGCGGTGCGGCAAAAGAGGCCCGACGCCGTGATTCTGGACTGGATGATGCCGCCCCCGGACGGGCTGGCGGTATGTCGCATCCTGCGGGAAAGCCCCGAGGGCAAGCATCTGCCGATTTTGATGCTGACCGCCAAGGGAGAGGAATTCGACCGTGTGCTGGGGCTGGAAATCGGCGCGGATGATTATGTTGTCAAGCCGTTCAGTATGAAAGAACTGGCTGCCCGCGTGCGTGCCGTGCTGCGCCGCAGCGAGCGCGCAGCACAGGATGTAGAGGAAGAGGTACTTACCGGCGGCGGACTGACAGTGGATATCGCACGCCACACGGTGACCAAAAACGGCGAGCTGCGCGAGCTGACGGCGAAGGAGTTTGATCTTCTCGTCATGCTGATGAAGCACCGGGGCCGGGTGATGACGCGCGACGCCCTGCTCGACAAGGTGTGGGGCGTGGAATATTACGGCGATACCCGCACGGTGGATGTTCACGTTCGCTACCTGCGGCAGAAAATTGAGGAAGACCCCGAGTCCCCCCGTCTGGTGCAGACGGTGCGCGGCGTTGGCTATAAATTTACGGAGCAGGAGTGATTTTCTGCCCAAATAGAAACGCCCGGTAAATCCTTTGGAATAAGATTTACCGGGCGAGATATTTTGTTTTGGGGGTTGTGTTTCTTACAGCGCCACGCGCTTCTGAGAGGAAGCCATGGGGGCGCTGACGGGAATCTGGATCACACGGCTGACGGGTTTCCACACGACCAGCGCGATGCCGAAGTCGATCATGCTGTGTGCAATTGTGCCTACACCAACCATCAAGAGGACGGAGAACGCGAAGCCCTTGTTGTAAAAGCCGCTGTTCAGCATGCCGCCAAAATAGAACAGTGTGACGACGAGCGCCTCACAAATGGCGTGAACAACTGCCAGAATCGAGTTGAACAGCACGGTAGACGCGGGCCGCAGAAGAACATCGGGGTGCTTTTTCAAAATCAGGCAGCCGACTGCCACAAAGCCGAGGTGGCTCAGCGCGCGCAGTGCGATCACCGGCGGCAGGCCCGCAAAGAAGAAGCCCACGCTGGTGCCGAGCGTAACCGCCACCGCTACCGGTGGCGAAATGAACATCGCGATAAAAATCGCCACGTGACTCGCCAGCGTAAACGACATGGGCTCCAGTACGATTTTCGGCGCAAACATGGGGATCACAATACCCACCGCGCAAAGCAGCGCCGCGATCACCATCGTCAGAATTTTTTGATTCGTTTGTTTCATTTCAATCACCTCAAGAGTTTTTACAGGGTTGCCGCTTTCAAAAAGCGTTTGCTTTCCGCCCCGTATAGCCACTTTCATAACAGTTGACTATACATGTGTCTTGACAATATTCTAGAACAAAAAAACAAAGGTGTCAAGACACCTTTGCAAAAAAATTTGTTTTTCAAATGATCAGTCGGATTCCCGCTGCTCAAGCAGATACCCTTTTTCAGTCAGTGCGGCCAGTGTGCGGTCACGATCCTGCAAATTGGAAAACGCGACGGTATGCAGGTGGATGCCCCCGGTCAAGTCGGAAAGCGGGGCGGAATTGCTGGCGCTCAGGCGATTGATAAAATCCTGTACGTCATGGCGCGAACCAATGCGGAGCTGGCCGCTCAGCTGCCCGTAAACGGCGTGCTCCACCGTTACGTCCAGCACCCTGCCGCCGTTGTCCACAATTGTGGTCAGCTCATCTTCCATCTCACTGCCGTTGTGGCGGCAGGCAATGATCACACGGTATTCCCCGGCCGGAACATCAGATTCCAATACATAGCCCCGGGGCGTGGCCGCTATTTTTTCGTTGGCGGCGCGCAGCAGGGCAATATCCCCAACAATGATCTGCCGGCTGACCTGAAACTGCCGGGCGATGGCCCCGGCGCTGACCGGCTGGCGGCTGTGCTGCAAAAGCTGTAGGATTTTTTCACGTCGTTCGGCTGAAGTCATCGGACCACCCTTTCTCATTGTCATTCGCACATAAAACCGTATCTCTTTCCCTCTTGCCGGCAGCAAGGGGAAAATAAATACTTTCGCTCTTTCGGCTGAATAATATCATAGCATATTTTCGGGAAAAGTGATATGCTTTTCCCAATAGAAAAGGAGGGATTTGCGGGTGAAACAGAAGAACCGCATCCGTATCCATTTTTCAAGCGGCTCTGTCAAGCAGCGGCTGATGCTGTCGAGCTCTATCATCCTGTGTGTGGGCTTTTGCCTGGCGTTTGCGCTCGTGGCGCTGCTGGTACAGAAGCAGTATCAGGAGGAGTTCACCAAGCGGCTCGACGCTTCCCTTGCGATTATGGAGACGCAGGGCAGTAAAATCTGGGCGAATCCCCAGAAATATGCCCGGGAGGAAAGCGACCGTCTTTCCGCTGTGGGGCAGCAGATCCGCATTACGGTGCTTGATTCCAAAGGAAATGTGCTCGGGGACAGCGAACAGCCGGGAGATGTGGACGACGATACCGTCAAGGGAAACCACCTGAGCCGGCCTGAAATCCTTCAGGCGGATCAGTCGGGGCGCGGTTACGACGTCCGCCTTTCTGAAAATGCCGGCGAGCGTTTTTATTATGCAGCAGTGCGGCTGCCGGATCAGGGATATCTGCGCGCGGCGCTTTCGATTGCAGATCTTGACCGTGTAACGCGGAAATTCTGGGTCGGCTCTCTGCTCAGCCTGCTGCTGGGCCTGATTTTGATTTGTACCGTCACATGGTTTATGGCAGACCGCTTTACCCTGCCTATCCGCAGCTTGACCAAGGTGGCACGGCGGATTTCCGAAGGTGACCTTTCGGGACGCATGCAGGGGCACTATACCGGCGAAATCGGCGATCTGACCCATTCGTTCAATATCATGGCGGAAAGCACCGAGCAGGCGGTGCTGCAGACGCAGAAGAAGCAGGAGCAGCTGGAGGGCGTGCTTCAGGGAATGGACGACGGCGTGCTGTGCGTTGACCGCAATAACCGGATCGTATTCCTGAACCAGCGCGCGCGTGAGCTGCTAAATGCCCGCGACCTCAAGGAAGGCGGTATTCTAGATGGAAGCCTGCTCATCCGCCAGCTTGCCGACCGGATGCGTAGCGCCGGAGAGCAGGGGGAAGAGGAGGCCGCGCGACGTGAAACGCTGACGACCGGGGGCCCCAAGGAGCAGCAGTATAACGTGTATATCGCGCCGATCCCCGGGAAGCGGGAGGATGGCGAGGTGCTGGCCGTAATTGCCGATGTGACCCGTATGCGCCGGCTGGAGCAGCTGCGCAGCGAATTTGTGGCCAATGTGACGCATGAGCTGAAAACGCCACTGACTTCGATCCGTGGAAGCATCGAGCTGCTGCGCAGCGGCGACCGGGATGAAGAGACCCGTCAGTACTTTTATGATGTGCTGGATATTGAGGCGGAGCGTCTGCACCATCTGATCGACGATATGCTTGTGCTTTCCCAGATCGAAAACGCGAAAGAAGATCCATCCGCCCGCCGCTGCAATCTGAAGGAGGAGCTGATGGCCACTATAGAACGGCTGCATCCCGTTGCCGAAAAGGCTTCGGTTACGCTGGAGCTGGACGCAGACCCGTCGCTGTACTGCGATTGCTCTCCCACGCGCATTGGGCAGCTGTTCATCAATCTGATTGAAAATGCGATCAAGTATAATGTTCCGCAGGGCAAGGTCACTGTGACTGCCCGGCAGCAGCGGCATATGGCGATTGTGCGCGTGCGCGATACAGGAATCGGCATCGCTCCGGAGCATCTGGACCGGCTGTTCGAGCGCTTCTATCGGGTTGATACCAGCCGTTCGCGCGAAATCGGCGGCACGGGCCTGGGGCTTTCTATTGTAAAACACCTGGCAGCGCTGTATCATGGCGAGGTGAGCGTAGAGAGCGAGGTCGGTAAAGGCAGCACATTTACGGTTCGCCTGCCGCTTTCCCCGGAATAAGTGGCTTTTCTTCGTCACTGCGTTTCGCGGCATGCAGAGTGAATTCTGCATGCCGCTGTTGTCATCGTTTGTTTTTTGCAGTTTGCCCGGTTTCGGATTGTGCAAATGATGATAAAATTTGAGAATTAATCCTATTCTTGCAAATTTTTGCAGGAAACGGGTCAAGTTTCATGCAAAAAAATATCGATTATCAAAGTCTCTTCTAAAAAGAATAAGTACAAGATACAGTGCCTTTATTTGGCGAAAGAGGCGAGGCGCAGGAAAAATTGACAGATGGCATGATAAAAAGGCTGAAACCGGTAAAAAGTTACCGGTTTCAGCCCTTTTGGGGAGGAGTTGTATTGAAAAAGGTACGGCATCCGCCGCGGTCTTATAAGCAAATATAATTTGGATATAGAAATATCTTTTTTCTTTATCCTTAGTATAAACCACTAAATACAGCAAAGTCAAGAAATTAACAAAAGGTTAATAATGAATCTGCTTTTTTCATAAATTGCATGGGGAAGCGATTTAATATTTATTATGATTGACACAATAGATTAGAATATTCAAAAAGGAAAAAATTTTTACAGAATTTTCTTTTCTTGTATTTATACCATGAAAATGCTAAACTTTTGAAAGAATATATCTGCGATCGAAAAGTGAAAACAGTGATATCTCCCTCGCCGAAAGCGAGGGAGATATCACGATTATAATTTGTTGTTTTTATTAGAGATCGGTATCAGAGCAAAAAACGATCGGAGAGAAAACGATGCTTCTGAAAAAGAATGAGATAGTTGAAATAGAAATCACAGGCATGACCGCTGAGGGCAGCGGCGTGGGCCGGGTAGAGGGAATTGCTGTATTTGTTCCCGGTGCGGCGGGCGGCGGCGGGGTGAAAGGCCGCATTCTGCGCCCGATCGG
>OBZU01000171.1_pt1 | contig 30995 bp, 30 predicted proteins | sample 1495561 | NCBI WGS metagenome assembly OBZU01 (sample SAMEA2580250, study PRJEB22360) | human gut metagenome | biome: human gut; feature: human-associated habitat; material: faeces | place: Denmark | collected 2008/2010 | reverse complement strand
AATGAAGCGGGGTTCTTCTGCACTCAACATCAAAATCCAGGTGAAATTGGCCTTATAAAAACGGGAAGGAGCACAGACTACACCAAAAAAACACGATAAAAATCAAGTGCTTTCTTACGCAAATCCTACAAACAAAGGTAAAAAAATCGGCTATGAATTGACTGCCCTTCCTTCCATTGTTATAATTCAATCAAAGAAAGAAACGTGGCATTTGTCACAATGCTTCTGTTTTACAGGAAAAAGGCGAAATGTAGAAAGGGAGGGAGAGTATGAGGAACCGTCAGTCATACGAAACAGCATGAGCAAAATCCGATATGGGTGCCAAACCTATCCGTGGAAAATGAATCAGGAAAAGTTTCAGGGCCAGATGCCCCATATCATTCAAGTTGCTTCGCAGGCAGGATTTGAGGGAATTGAAGCAGAAATCGGGATGCTGGGGTCTTATTTTCACCAGCCGGATCAAGTGGCAGAGCTTTTGGCACAGCAGCACATGGAGCTTGCCGCATTGGTGCTGCATCAGCCCTGGCAAGGGGCCAAAGAAACACCGGAGGAAAAGAGTTTTTCTGATCAGGCGATCGCGTTTGTGTCCCGTTTCCCCCAGGCCAAGCTGATGTTGTCCCATCACGCCGGAGACATCCAACGGGGAACCGGAGAGGCGCTATATGAAAGAAGGCAAAATCTGATCCGCTGCATGGAGTCGGTGACGCGCCGGGCGGGAGAACAGGGGATCGTCTGCTGTTTTCACCCCAATTCCGGCAAAAATTCCTTGTTCCGCACAGAAGAGGATTACCGTATCCTATTTGATTTTTTGTACCGTACCGATATCGGGTATGCTCCGGACATCGGACATATTGCAAATGGGGGGATGGATCCCCTCGCGATTCTGCGCCAATATCAGGACAAAGTACGCCATGTCCATTTTAAAGATCGTTTGGGGCCGAATGAATGGGCCATTATGGGAGAAGGCACGATTGATTATCCTACGATTGTCCGTTATTTGGAAGAGCAGGAATATCGCGGCTGGGTGATGGTAGAGGATGAATCCCTCAGAGCGCTGCAGGATTCGGACGAAGTAGTTCGCCTGGATGGCCTCTATATGGCTCAATTTCAGAACTGGAGATGACAAGTTCAGTGAAACGGTATACAGTGGCTGTTTTAGGCTTGGGTGTACGGGGGAAAATCCATTTGCGGGGCCTTTTGGAAAACCCGGACCGGTATCAGGTGGTTGGCCTGTGCGATCGGGACGAATCCGTGGCGCAAAAGGTTGCGGAGGAATACGGACTGACACAGATTCCTCTGTTCACAGACGCGGAACAGCTGCTCTCCACAGTGCGTCCGGATATTTTTGTGTTTGTCACCTACCCTTCTGATCGGCTGAATATGGTCGAGCTGGCGGTTCGGTACGGCGTCAAGGGAATCTCACTGGAAAAACCGATGGCCGAGTCCCTGCAGGAAGCAAAGGTCATGCGGGATTTATGCCATCAGCATGGAATCAAGGCTGTAGTGTGTCACCAGCAAAAATATCTGTCGCAAATGCGCCGGATGAAGCAGAGAATTGAAGCGGGAGAAATCGGAGAGATCCGCAAGATCCATGTGGAGACACAGGCGTGGTTTTCACAGCTGGGCACCCATTATGTGGATTACACCCTGTGGATCAACGGCGGCCACCCGGCAAAATGGGTGGTGGGACACGTTCATGGCCCCGCTACCCTGGAGGACTCCCACCCCGCTCCCGATTATCTGCTGGGGACAATGGAGCTGAAAAACGGAGTGCGGGCTTACATTGAGTGCGGCTATTTGAGCGAGGCACATAACCCACCGGAATATGCCAGCAGCGACAACCGTCTGACCGTTTATGGAACGGACGGATATGTATATGCGGAAACGGACGGCTTTTGGGGAGCGTGCACCAAAGCGACCAATGGAAGATTGGTGGAAGGAAAGGATCCCGGCTGGCGGAATCATCAGCAGGTGCCGATTCAGACGCCGTATTATACCGAATTCGCCGAATGGATGGACGATGATTCCAAGCCGCATTCCTGTAACATCGATATTTCGTACCATGGTTATGAGATTCTGGAAGCTATGTGTCTGAGTGCTCTGAATCATACCCGGATAGACCTGCCGATTCAGGAATTCAACTACGCGCCCGTTCTGGAGCGAATGAAAACGATGCTGCCCCCCTGCGGAACCCAGCGGATGAAGCTGTATGACGGAAAAATCCCGAGAAAAGAAAGGGATTAGGCCATGAAAAACACGACTGAAAAAGAGCTTTTGGTCAATGGAAACTCCTTTCATGTAGAAATCACCGGGCAGGGAACGCCGCTGGTTCTCATTATGGGCTTAGGGGCTCCCGGTGAAAAATGGAACCAAAATGTCAAGGTATATGCCCAGCATTTTCAATGCATTACACTGGATAACCGAGGGGTGGGGCGCTCCGATAAGCCGAAGGCAGAAGCCTACTCCACCATAGAAATGGCGGAGGACGTCCTGGGAATTATGGACGCTTTAGAGATATCGCAGGCCCATGTGAACGGTGTTTCCATGGGCGGAGCGATCGCCCAGCACCTGGCGGCCCGGCATCCCCACAGAGTCCGCTCTCTCGTTCTGACCAGCACCTTCGCCAGTGTCAGCAACAGCTTTCGCCGGGCCATCGAAGCTCTGCGGGACAGTGTGGAGCAGCTCGACAAAACCACGTTTAAACATCTGAATCAGTGGATGACCTTTTCTCAAAGCATTCAGAACACCTGTGAGGACATGCTTTGGAAGGCGGAGCGTCAGGACGCTCTGTATCCGTATCCCATGCCCGCTTATGCCTATCGGGCCCAGTGCAATGCCTGCCTGGCCCATGATGCTACGCTGGAGCTGTGCCGCATCACTTCCCCCACGCTCATTGCCGCGGGTTCCAGAGACCTGTTTGTGCCAATCGAAAAAACGATGGAACTGTATGAAGGGATCGCTGCCAGTGAATTGTATCTGTGTAAAAACGGCGGCCATGTTCATCAATGGGAGCAGCCGGAGGCTTATAACCGGGCGACACTGGACTTTTTCCTGCGGCACGATCAATAGAAACAGAGGAATCAAAAAGGGAGAGAATCTTAGATTCTCTCCCTTTTTGATTCCTCTGACCAATGCGGATAAACAGAAGGAAATATCATCCAATTTTGATGAAAAAAGGATTGTAAGCTGATCAAATACGTGCTTTTTAAAGAAAGGTAAGATGTTTGTGTGGTCTTATCTAATAAAATTCGCAAAAATAATTGCACGTTTCATAGCAAACCAGAAGGAGCCATGTTAAAACTATACAAAAAATCATAACAATATTTACACTTTATTGACAAAGGTAATATGAATCGATATAATTTAAGTGTAATAAATATAAAAAAACAAATAAATCTACAAATTTTATATATAGTTTTACTTCTGCTGACAGCTTCTTCGCAGATAATATGAATTTATTCTAGTGCAGATAAAAGATGACAGGAGGATGTCTTATGCAGGACAAACCAACCAAGCATTCCTTATCCGTCAAAGTTGCGGAGCAGATCAATGATTTGATTATCCGAGATAAACTGAAACCTGGAACAAAGCTTCCCAATGAGGCGCAGCTGGCGGAAATGTGCGGAGTCAGCCGCCCCACGGTACGAGAGGCAATGAAAATGCTGAAGGCACAGAACATTATCGTAATCCGGCAGGGCGACGGTACCTATGTCTGTGACTTTACGGGGCTGGGGGATGATCCACTGGGCTTTCGCTACATTGACCGGGCAAAGCTTACCGAAAGCGTATTTGAAGTAAGGCTGATCATTGAACCCCAAATTGCGGCTCTGGCGGTGGAGAGGGCTACTCCCGAAGAAATTCAGCAGATGGAGCAGATCGTTCAGAAGATGTACACCATCAATTACCGCGATCCGGCCCGTCTGGAGCTGGATATTCAGTTCCACACCCTGATTGCCAAGTGCTCTAAAAACGCGGTGTTCAATCAGGTCATCCCCGTCATTTACGAAACGATCCAGAAAGGGATCGTCATTTTGGCGGAATCGGAAGAGAGCTTCAGCCTTTCCCAGCATATGCATAACGATATTTTTCAGGCGTTTGTGCACCGGGACAGCTGTCGTGCGCAAAACGCAGTCACCACTCATATTTACACCTCGCTGGATAACATCAGACGACTGAAGAAAGGAAAGGCGTAATATGAAAGTAAAACAGGGTCACTGGATTTGGCCGTATTTGCTGATCGCTCCCGCATTGCTTACAATGCTTTGTGTGGTTTTTATTCCTGTGGTACAGGCGATCGTTACCAGTTTTCGGTATTACGATCTTCGTTATCCAGGCAAGACACAATTTCTCGGTCTGGGAAATTATATCGAAATTTTCACCCAGGACCCGCAGTTCTGGCCTTCCATTTTCCGGACTCTGGTCTGGGTCGTATTCGGCGTGGGTCTGCAATTCCTGTTCGGTTTCATTCTGGCTCTGATTTTGAACCGCAAATTTTTTGGCTGTGGTGTTGTGCGCGCTCTGTCCATGGTTCCATGGGTTACCCCTGGAGTACTCATCGGCTTGATGTGGCGGTGGCTGTATGACGGAAATTACGGCGTCATCAACGACGTTCTGATCCGATTGGGGATTTTAGAGCACGGAATCTCTTTTTTGTCCCGGCACGAGGCCGCAATGCCGGCGGCAGTTGTTTCGGTAGTGTGGCAGGGGATTCCGTTCTTTGCCCTGATGCTTCTGGCCGCTTTGCAGGGTGTATCCAGTGACATGTACGAGGCGGCGGATATTGACGGCGCATCCGGCGCGCAAAAACTCTTTTACATAACGATTCCATCCATTAAAAACACCCTGTTTGTCACCGTGCTTCTGCGGATCATCTGGGTGGCCAATTCGGTAGATATTATCCAGAACATGACCGCTGGCGGCCCGGCCTACGCAACCCAGACACTGAGCATTTATGTGTATCAGAAGGCCCATGTGCTGAATCTGGGCTACGCTTCAGCAATGTCGGTCATTTTGGCCGTGCTTCTTCTGGTAGTGGCCGTGCCGTATCTGCGGTTTACGTTTCAGAGCGAGCGGAGTTGAGGGGGGGATTGAGATGAAAGTAAAGCATCACTCCGCAGAGGCGGTCAAATTCACACTGACACTGGTTCTTCCCGTTTTACTGTTCCTGATCTTTTTGCTGTTTCCTTTCTACTGGATGTTTATTACCTCCGTAAAACCGGACGCTGAAATTTATGCCAACCCTCTTTTGTATTGGCCGCAGCACTGGACCTGGATGACCTATGAAAAGCTGTTCGGCTATTTTAATTTTATTAAATACATGAAAAACAGTCTGACGGTAGCGGTTGCCACCATGGTGGTCTCTCTGGTATTTTCCACCCTGGCCGCGTACGCCTTTTCCCGGTTCGAGTTTAAAGGGCGCAAGTTCCTTATGGGACTGTTTCTTTCCAACAACATGTTCCCCACCGTGCTTTTGATGATCCCCCTGTACTCCATCATGCGGTCGATGAATCTGCTGTATACGCCCACCGGTCTGGTTCTGGCATATACTACGTTTACCATTCCGTTTTCTGTCTGGCTGATCCAGGGCTTTATCCGGGACGTTCCCTTTTCCCTGGAAGAAGCCGCTCTGATCGACGGGTGCAATCGAACCGGCGCGTTTGTCCGGATTTTCCTTCCCATTTTGACCCCCTGCCTTCTGGCCGCCGGCGTATACATTTTCATGCAGGGGTGGAACGAATACACCTTGTCCTCTATGTTCACGAATCCCGCAACCCGTACCATACCCGTGGCGTTGAACAGCCTGATCGGCCAACTGGGTGTAGAATGGGACATGCTGTGTGCAGGCGGCACGATCACGGTGCTCCCGGTTTGTATCATGTTCTTCTTTGCGCAGAAAAAGCTGGTTTCCGGCCTGACAGCGGGAGCTGTCAAAGGATAGGCCTTGTTTGGCAGTGGCCCATATTTCCTAGAAAAGATGGGGAATTTGTAATAAAAGGAGAATAGAGAAATGAAAAAGGTAATAGCGACGTTCCTGGCAGGCGTGATGCTCACCTCTTCTTTGGCCGGATGTGGCGGCAATAACTCTTCTTCCGTATCCTCCGGGTCAGACCCTTCCGGTAAGCAAGCAACAAAGCTGTCCTATTGGTATTGGGCAGACAATACAGAACAGTCCGATCTGATGCAGAGCATTGTCAAACAGTACAACGAAACCAACGACAAGAACATTCTGGTCACCGCAGAGGAATATCCCTGGGACAGCGGCGGGTTTACCGATTCGATTTTCACGGCGATTATGGGCGGCGGGGGGCCGGATCTCTCCACCTTTAAGCTTCAGGCAGGCAAAAATTTTGCAGCCAATCACCTTTTGGCAGACATGAGCTCTTATGTGGAGGCGTGGCAGGATAAATCCCAGATCAATGACGGAATCTGGCAGATGATGAAGGCCTCTACCGGCGATGAAAAGCTGTCGGTTCTGCCGTGGACACTGGAAGCTCTGTATGTCTATTACAGACCGTCTTATTTCCAGAAGGCCGGCATAGAAAAGGCCCCCACCACCTTTGATGAATTTCTGGACGCCATCAAAAAAGCAACGATGGATACCAACGGGGACGGAAAAACGGATGTTTACGGCCTGGGCCTGCGCGGAGCCGGAGGCGGACATGAGCATTTGGGCAGCTTTTTGTATGCCTATGGCGCAAACTGGGATGATTTGACCACTCCGCAGGCTGTGGAAGCTTACAATGCCTATCTGAACATTTTCAAGAGCGGCTATGCGCCCGATTCCGCGCCCAATGCGGCTTACGCCGAAACAGTGGACGGCTTTAAAAGCGGCCTGACAGCGATGATCATCCATCATATCGGTTCCAGTGCCATCTGGTCCGAAACGTTTGGCGATGATGTGGCGGCATTCCCTGTTCCGGCAGGTAAGGGCGGACAATGGACCTGCACCGGAGATACGTGCCTCACCGTTTATGAGCAGTGCGAAAACAAAGAAGCTGCGTTTGATTTCTATCAGTACATGACCACGGGCGAAGGCGGAACCACGTGGTTCAAATCCACCGGCAAGGGCCTGGGGACCGAGAACGTAGTTGCCACCAGCGAATACAAGGACAATAAGTTCCAGACCGTTGCGGCCGAAAGCCTGAAGCACGCCGGCGTACTCCCCCCCACAGATACCCTGACGGAATTCATCAACAGCACCTGGGCCAACACCAATCAGCAGGCGCTGTTGGGGCAGATTTCTGCAGAAGACGCTTTAAAAATCATGCAGAAATCCCTGCATGCCGAATAGGAAAGAAAAGCAGCACAGTCACTGATCAGGATCATGGAAAAGGGAGATCTCGCGAAAAGCCAACGTGTTTTCAAAGCATCTCCCTTTTTCAAAAGAAAGAAGGAGCAAAAATGGAAATCGCCTCTTATGAGTTTACCGGCGAAGGAATGCGCCGGATGTACGAGAATGAAAAGTGGACGGTAGGCATCAAAAATTGGAAGCCGGCAAATGACATCACCGGCTTGGATATGCTGGAACGGCACAATGGGACAGACGAGCTGTTTGTACTGCTGTCGGGTTCCTGCACACTGATTTCCGCAGAAGAATTGGAAAATGGCTGGGCGTTTGACAAAGTAGAAATGCAGCCGGGGCGGGTATATAACATTCCGCGCACTCTGTGGCACAACACGATCACCCAAAAGGATACCAAAATGATTCTGATCGAGGATTCCAATACCGGAGAAAGCAACAGTGATTTTCACCGGCTGACAGCAGAAGACCTTAAAGCAATCCGGCAGCTGGTGCAATCCAAATAACCGTAAGAAAATGTATTGCCTGATGATGGCAGACTGAACATAGAAGATGGAGGATGTCATGAAATACGGTGTGCATCGGCTGACCTGGGGAAAGCACTTTGATCAGAATGACCTCAAAACCTTCTTCCGGCAGGTAAAAGAAACCGGCGCCGAAACAGTAGAAATGCGCCCGCCGGACGAAACCTTGCAGGGCGACCGAAAAAAAACAGCGGAAATCAGAAAATTGGCGGAAGAGATGGGAATCCAGCTGCTGTTTTGTTATGGGTATCCCAAGGGGATGGACATGCGGTCATCCGATCCTTTTATCCGGCAGTACGCCGTCGAGCATTTAAAGCGGGCGGTAGAAGCGGCTTATTACTTGGGCGGTACAGAAATCGGGGGTATTTTGTATTCCACATGGCCAACGGATTACCAGAACGATATGATTACTCCCGAAGTAAAATATGAGCGGACACAATACAGCCTGGAATGCATTCGTAAGGTCATTCCAACGGCGGAGGACTACCATATTCAGCTGAATATGGAAATCGCCAACCGGTTTGAAAATTATATCATCAATACGGTACAGGAGGGTCTGGATTTTATCCGTCAGGTAGAAAGCGATCACTGCGGCCTTCTGCTGGATGTCTTCCATATGAACCTGGAGGAAGACGACGTGCTTCAGGCGATCCGCTGTGCAAAGGGGCATATCGGACAGTTTCATGTATCGGAGCCTAACCGTCAGATCCCTTATCAAAACAAGCGAATCAACTGGCAGGAAATCGGCAGAACCCTGCGGGAAATCGGGTACGACGGCACAGTGACAATGGAAGCCGTGGTGGCCTTTGACGACGAAGCTTCCTATAACCTGCGCATGTGGCGCAACCAGATCGCAGACGCCGGCATGGAAGCACGGATCGCCGCGATGAAAGCAGGATTGATCTTTTTAAAACAGCAGTTTGAGCCGTCAGAGTTTTTAGAAAAGGCTCGGGCTTAATTTAAAAAAGAAAACGGACAAAAAACAGCAACTTTTTCTTGTTGCAAGAAGGGCTTACCCGATGCAGCCTTGGAACGCGTTCCCGGGTATGCCGGACGAGCAGCGGAAAAGGGGGGAGATCTTTTGCCCATTTTCCCGACGGATGAAAACCGGCAAGCTGACAGGAAAAGGAGAAATAGTATTATGAAATTCTTTATTGATACCGCCAATCTGGCTGAAATTGATGAAATGGTACGAACCGGCATCGTAGATGGCGTAACAACGAATCCCTCCATCATTGCGCGGGAGGGGAAGGATTTAAAAGAAACTCTGCTGAAAATCTGCGACATGGTGGAAGGTCCGGTCAACGGAGAGGTTCTGGCTCCGGATGCGGACGGCATGGTACGGGAAGCACAGGAAATCGCAGGATGGCATGAGAACATGGTGGTGAAAATCCCGATGACACAGGAGGGCATTACCGCTGTGTCCCGACTGTCCAAAATGGGAATCAAAACCAATGTGACCACCGTGTACGACGCCGCACAGGCCCTGATTGTCGCAAAGGCGGGCGCTACTTACGTCAGCCCCTTTGTGGGACGCTCTGACGATGTTTTGATGGACGGCCTGAAAATGCTGGAGGATATTGCGGAAATTTACCGGATCTACCATATCAAGACCCAGATCATCGCCGCCAGCATGAGAACCCCTACCTATGTGGTGGGTGCGGCGAAGGCAGGCGCGGATATTGCCACGATTCCCTACGAATGCATGAAGAAAATGTTCTGGCATCCCATGACCGACGTCAGTCTGGAGGGCTTTATGTCCGACTGGCAAAAAGCGATGGGCGACAAGAAGATTCTGTAAGCAAAAGGAGTAACAATGATGCGCAATATCGAGTATTTGGAGCAGCAGGCAAAGCAAATCCGCAGGCTGATTATCCGGTCCATCGGGAAAGCGGGCTCCGGGCATCCGGGCGGTTCCCTGTCCTGTGCAGACCTGATGGCAGCGTTATATTTTGACGTGATGAACATCAAGCCGGAAGAGCCCTTATGGGAGGATCGGGATCGGTTTGTGTTATCCAAGGGACACGCCTGCCCGGCGCTGTATGCCGCGCTGGCCATGAAAGGCTATTACCCAATGGAAGAGCTGGATCACCTGCGGGAGCTGGGTTCCATTCTGCAAGGGCATCCCTATTCGGGGAAGACCCCCGGTGTGGATGTTTCTACCGGTTCCCTCGGCCAGGGCCTGTCGGTGGCCAACGGCATCGCTCTGGGCGCCCGGCTGGATGGAAAGGACTATTACGTTTACTGCCTGATGGGAGATGGAGAAACCGAGGAGGGGCAAGTGTGGGAGGCTGCTATGAGCACCGTCCACTACCGTTTGGATCATGTGATCGCCTTTGTGGATTACAACCATCTTCAGATTGACGGTACCATCGAAGAAATTATGGGAAACGTGAATGTGGCAGGGCGTTTTGAAGCCTTCGGCTGGAACGTGCTGACGATTGACGGCCATAAGATTGAGGAAATTCTGCAGGCAATTGATTCTGCGAAAGAGACCAAGGGGATTCCTACGATGATCGTCATGAATACCGTAAAGGGCAAGGGCGTATCGTTCATGGAAAATCAGGTCGGATGGCATGGCAGTGCGCCATCTGTCGACCAGGTGGCTCAAGCGCTGAAAGAACTGGGGGAATAACGGATGAGTGAGCTGATCGCGACAAGAGACGCCTTTGGACAGGCTATCATAGAATTCGCAGAGAGCAATGAAAAAGTTGTGGTGCTGGATGCCGACCTGGCAAAAGCCACCATGAGCTGCAAATTTAAGGACGCATATCCCAACCGCTTTTTTGATATGGGAATTGCGGAATGTGATCTGGTAGGAACCGCCGCGGGCCTGTCAACCACGGGAAAAATCCCGTTCGCCTGCACGTTCGCAGTATTCGCAGCAGGCCGTGCGTTTGAGCAGATTCGCAATTCCGTAGCATATCCCCATTTGAATGTGAAAATTTGTGGAAGCCACGGCGGAATTTCAGTAGGCAAGGACGGCGCGACCCACCAGGCAGTGGAGGATTTGGCCGTAATGGCAGCCGTACCGAACATGGTTGTCCTGAATCCCGGTGATGCAGTGGAAATGCGGGCCGCAGTCAAGGCAATGATCGACTACGATGGCCCGGTGTATATCCGTCTGGGGCGCAATCCTGTTCCGGTGGTGTTTGATCCGGATACCTATTGCTTCCAAATCGGAAAGGGTATCAAAGTAAGAGAGGGCAAGGACGTGACCTTGGTCGCCACGGGAAGCCTGCTGGACATCGCCAATCAGGCGGCGGAAAAACTGCTGGCGGAAGGGATTCAGGCGGAAGTCATCAACATTGCGACGATCAAGCCCTTGGATAAGGATTTGATTGTGGAGTCCGCCAGAAAGACACAGCGGGTCGTCGTGCTGGAGGAAGGAATCATTGTGGGCGGGCTCGGTTCAGCAGTGGCTCATGCGCTTTCCGAGCAATATCCGGTTCCGATGCGTTATATTGGAATGGATGATTGCTTTGGCCAGTCGGGCGATCCTGCCGCTTTGATGGAATACTATGGCATGACGGCGGAAGAAACCGTTCGCAAGGTGAAAGAACTGCTGTGAGCCAGCAGTAACCGGAATATCAAATATTTTATCATTAGATGTTAGATCATTAGACTAAACAGAGAAAAGAGGGGTTGCCCGATCGCTGGGCGGCCCATCTTTTCTCTGTTGTATGTAATAAAACGTCCCGTACTTTCTGAAGCAATTGACGCAAGGTCGACGGAATCGACTGTATTCTCTTAGAATACGGGTATGAATGATTGCAAGGATATCGACGAGTTGGTCACTCATCACGGTAAAAGGATTGTTCTGATGGCAGTTGTTCCCGCAGGGTATTTTGTCAGCAATAAAAAACAGTCCATCCTATAGGATGGACTGTTTTTGGTGAACCATCGGGGATTCGAACCCCGGACACCCTGATTAAAAGTCAGGTGCTCTGCCAGCTGAGCTAATGATTCATCTGAGTTGAGAACTTGTATATTATAGCAATTGAACCGGGGCTTGTCAACACAAAACGGGATTTTTTTCATTTAAAACGCGTTTTGACCCGAAAAATAGAATTCCCCGCCGTGCTCTCATCATACGTCCGGGCGGGGAATCATTCCCCCGCCCGGAACATCTGAGTTTGCGTTTTAAAATTTATTCTTCGTCTTTTACGATCGTGCCGCTTTTTATCTGGAAGCGCTTCATCAGCTCTTTCAGCATTTCGGACTGGCTGGAAAGCTCTTCGCTGGCCGCCGCGCTTTCCTCTGCGGTTGCAGAGTTCGTCTGTGTAACGGAAGAAATCTGCATCATGCCGTTGTCCAGCTCTGTAATCGCCTTGGCCTGCTCGTTGGAAGCTTCGGCAATCCGATTGATCAGCTCGTTGACCTGACCGCTCTTTTCTACAATCTGGTCAAGCGATTTCGCGGTCTGATCTGCGATTACCATTCCCTTTTTTACGGAATCTATAGCTCTTTGAATCAGGTCGGAGGTAGTCGTGGTCGCCTGGGCACTCTTTGAAGCCAGACTGCGCACCTCGTCCGCTACCACGGCAAAGCCCTTGCCGGCTGAGCCTGCACGCGCCGCTTCTACGGCCGCGTTCAGCGCCAGAATATTCGTCTGCGCCGCAATATCGTCAATCACCTTGATGATATTCAAAATCTCATTTGCCGCATGGTCGATGTCGCGCATGGACTGCAGCATCTGGTTCATCTGCTCATTGCCCTGCTGCACGAACCGGATCGTTTCATTGGACAGCCCCTCCACAGAGGTAGCATGGGAGGCATTGTTCTTGACATGCTCAGAAACATTCTGCAAAGACGTATTCAGCGACTCTACCGTGCTGGCCTGCTCCGCAGAGTTCTGCGCCAGATTCTGCGCACCCAGAGCCATCTCTTCAGCGCCGGCGTTCACCTGGTACGCCGCCTGCGAAATTCCCTCGAAGGTTTCGTTGAGTGAATTCAAAATCCGGGCCAGCGATTCCCGAATCGGGGCGAAATCGCCGCGGTACTCCACACCGCTTTCTGTGGCCAGATTATTGCGGGACACCTCGTCCAGCACGTGGGAAATATCCTGAATATACAGTCGAAGCTGCTGCACGGTATGGCCCAAGGCACTGGAGAGGCGGGCAATTTCATCGCGGCCCTTCACCTGCGGCACATCGGTCTGCAGATCGCCCTGCGCCAAAAGCTCGATTCTCTCGGTGGCTTCCTCGATCGGCTTGGCCAAACGAGTCGCAAACATCGCCGCGGCTACCAGAGTGATCAGCTGAAGCAGCACCGCAATGCCCACGTTGATCAGCAAGGTGCGGTACAGATCCTGCATGATCTGGCTGATCGGGCGGGAAACCGCAATCGCCCATTTTTCAGGGCCGGAAATCTGTGTAAAGCCCACTTGTCTTTTCTGGCCCTGATAAACCGTATACTGAATGCCGGTTTCTCCGGTTACCGCACGCCGGTACAGCTCCGCCACAGGCGCTACACTTGGGTCAGTTTTGACCTTTTCGGCGTAATCCACCGGATTTGCTACCGTATCTTTGGTGGGGTGCAGCACGGTTTTTCCGTCCTGGCTGATGACAAAAGCATATCCCTCGCCGCCAATCTTAATGGAATCGAGCATTTTCGCAAACGAGTCGTATGTCATTTCTCCATACATCACCTGGCCGCCGCTTGCCGGCGCGCCGATGGTCACTGTCAGGTCGTCGCCGCGGCGGCTCTTGACCGGGTCGGCGATATAGGCCGCTCCGCCTTTCGCGGACTGGAACCATTTTTCCTGCGACACATTTCCATCCTGCTGTGTATTGCCCTGACTGTCGGCCAGCGCGAAATACACAAAGCCCTCCTGTCTGGCCTGCTCCTGCAAATACTGCTGCTGTGCCGCCGCATCCGCAGAGCTTAATACAGCAGATTTTGCAACCCCCTCTACCTCTTTCCGGTACTTATCCAGCTCCGAACCCAAATACTGTTTGTAGGATTCTGCCAGGTACGACGAGGTCTGCTCGGCCTGCGTCATGGAATTGAGGTGGGACAGCCAACAGGTAATTCCCGTAGCCATTATGTTGGTGAACAGCACCAGTATCATTATGAAAAGATGCAACTTTCTTTTTAAAGATTTCACAGCGTCTATTCTCTCCCTTGCGAAAATTTAACCGGGTCGAAAAATAATAGCCGGCACCCGTATTTCGGCTACTGACAGGGCTTTCTACCTTTTACAATATACCTAATTATAATTATCGGCCGATGTGTGCTTTTTTTGAATAAAAATAGCATGAAAAACGAAAAAAGATGGAGAAATTACGAGCTATTAAAGAATAACTGTAGAATTTTGTCAGTTTGCGAAATTTGCTGTATTTTTCAGAAAAAGCATCAAAACTCTATAGAAGCAACTTGGAAGACGCTCTAGTTCAAAAACAGCGATTCTGTTCTTCTTCTCCTCCGGTGAAAAGGAATCAACCTTTTTCGAGGGATAGGACGATACGGAAAAACCTTGTGACATCGGCGAAGAATTCCGGATTGCGGAAACGAAAGCATATTCTCCATAAAAAAAGATCCTGCCTTCCGGCAGGATCTTTTTAAGTCAATTATTTCGAGAGTTTATCCATTACGCCAATAATCTCATCGATTTTTTTCTGCTGCTCTTCGCTGCCCAGTGCCTGGCTGACGCAGCCGGTCAAATGCGCGTGCAGCACCTCGCGGTTAATACTGCGCAAAATCGCCTGTGTGGCCATGAGCTGGTTGGAAATATCGATACAGTACCGATTCTCCTCAACCATGCGGATCAGGCCGTCGATCTGGCCACGGGCCGTTTTGAGCATCCGCAGCGTTTTTTCTCTGTCTGCCTGCATCCTTACCACCTCCCTATTCGGAGCCGGATCAGCCGAACAGCCCCTTCTTCTCTTTCACAGAAACCAGCTTGTAGCCGGCATCCTCCACCACTTTCGAAAATTCCTCGTCCGGCACGTCGCGGCTGAGGGTAACAGTGGCCTCTTTGTGCTTCAGGTTTACCTTGGCCTGTACGCCCTCGATTCCGTTCAGAGCCTTTTCCACGCGCGCCTGGCAATGCTCGCAGGTCATTCCTTCAATTGCAAGTAACTTTTTCATAGTACCGTTTCCTTTCTGATTTGTCAAATTTCCGTTTCCCCGTCAAACCGGCGGCGGGGCTTAAAGAATTTCAGACGCAGGGCGTTCGTCACCACGCACACGGAGCTGAGGCTCATCGCCGCCGCCGCGAACATGGGGTTCAGCTTCCAGCCCAGCAGCACGTAGAACACGCCGGCTGCCAGCGGGATGCCGATACTGTTGTAGAAAAACGCCCAGAACAGATTTTCTTTGATATTGCGAATGGTCGCGCGGCTCAGCTGAATCGCTGTCACCACGTCCATCAGATCGCTCTTCATCAGCACAATGTCTGCGGATTCGATGGCGATATCGGTACCGGCGCCGATGGCGATGCCGACATCGGCCCTAGCCAGTGCGGGGGCGTCGTTGATGCCGTCGCCGACCATGGCCACACGCTTGCCGGACTCCTGTATGGAGCGGACTTCTTCTTCCTTATCCTGCGGCAGCACCTCCGCTACTACGCGGTCGATGCCCATTTGCCTGCGGATCGCTTCGGCCGTGCGTTTGTTATCGCCGGTCAGCATGATCACATCGATGCCCATTGCGGTAAGCTCACGCACCGCCTGACGGCTGGTGGGCTTGATCACATCGGCCACGGCGATCACGCCGAGAAGCTGGCCGCCCTTTGCGAAGAACAGCGAGGTTTTTCCCTGCTCGGAGAAGGCTTCGGCCTGCTGTTGCAGAGCGCCGGTATCTACCTTCTGCTCCTGCATCAATGCAAGGTTACCGGCCGCATACGGCTCGCCGCCGATGCTGGTGAGGATTCCGCGGCCCGAAACAGCCTGGAAATCCCCGACCGGCGAAAGCTCCAGAGTGAGCTCGGCGGCCTTTTCGACGATCGCTTCCGCCAGCGGATGCTCCGACGGCTTTTCGATCGACGCGGCGGCGGTGAGCAGCTCCTGCTCCTGGATGCCGGGGGCGGGAAGAATATCTGTTACCCGGGGCTTGCCTTCGGTGATGGTGCCCGTTTTATCGAGCACCACAGCGCCCACGGTATGCGCCGTTTCGAGCGCTTCGGCCGATTTGATCAGGATGCCGTTGGAAGCGCCCTTGCCCGTACCGACCATGATGGCCACAGGAGTCGCCAGACCGAGCGCGCAGGGGCAGGAAATCACGAGCACCGCAATCGCGATGGAAAGCGCGAACTCAAACGACTGCCCCAGCACCAGCCAGACGACAGCGGCCAGCAGGGCGATCACGATAACGATCGGGACGAACACACCGCTGATCTTATCCGCCAGCTTTGCGATCGGCGCTTTGGAGGAGCTGGCTTCTTCCACCAGCTCGATAATCTGCGCCAGAGTGGTGTCGCCGCCTACCTTTTTGGCTTCCATCTTGAAAAATCCGGTTTTGTTCAGCGTAGCGGCGATGACGGAATCGCCTACGGTCTTTTCGACCGGGATGCTCTCGCCGGTAAGCGCGGACTGGTCAACCGCGGAGGACCCCTCCACGATCACGCCGTCGACCGGGATGCTCTTTCCGGGGCGGATCAGCACGATGTCGCCCACTCTGACCTGCTCGACGGGGATTTCCACTTCTTTTCCGTCGCGCAGTACCTCCGCCGTTTTCGGCGCCAAATCCATCAGCTTCGAAATCGCTTCAGAAGTTTTGCCCTTTGAACGCGCCTCCAGATATTTACCGAGGGTAATCAGCGTTAAAATCGTACCCGCGGACTCAAAATACAAATCCATCAGGTAATGGTCGGCCATCATCATATCGCCCATGCCCAGCGCATAGCCGATTTTATAGATGGCGAAAATGCCGTAGGCGATCGCCGCCGTGGAGCCGATGGCGATCAGCGAATCCATGTTGGGCGAACGCTTCCACAGCGTTTTGAAGCCAACCTGGAAATATTTGCGGTTCACGTACACGATCGGCATCAGCAGAAGCAGCTGGGTAAACGCAAACGGAATCCCATTCTCTGCGCCGTGGAACGCATTTTTGATCATATCCGGCACCGGCAGGCCGATCCACTCTTTCAGCATGTGGTGCATCGCCAGGTACATCAGCGGAATCCAGAACGCAAACGACACAATCAGCCGCATGCGCATGGATTTCAGCTCTTCCTGCACCGGGTCCACTGTTTTCTGCGCGGCCGGAGCCGCCCCGTGGGTAAAGACGCTGGCGCCGTAGCCCGCGCTTTCCACCGCTGAAATGATGCTGTTGTCATCGAGAATACTTTCATCAAAATGAACCGTCATGCTGTTTGAAAGCAGGTTGACGTTTACGTCCTCCACGCCCTCCAGCTTTTTTACGCTCTTCTCCACCGCGGCGGAGCAGGCGGAGCAGCTCATTCCGGTCACATTATATTTTTGATTCATATAGCCACCTCCCTATACCCCGGGTGGGGTGTACCTATACTTTACTCCCTTAGTGCGTGTTTGTCAAGAGTAACAGAATCTTTTTCTTTAAAGATAGCCTGCCCGAATTCTGATCTTTCTATTTTTTTGAAAATTTTTGTTTTTATATGGCGGCTTTTATGCGGGGGATTTCTGCGGGAGCCGGGCGTTTTTTCATGCCAGGAGAATTTCCTTATCTTCTTTTTATTATGGTACAAATTTCAAATGGTTTTTTTCTTTATCGATTTGCTGCAGAGATCGCTTTTACTGGTGCAGAGCCTAATTTTTAGGTCGGGCGGGTAGTTGTTTTCTTTTTGGTCGTTGCATTGAAAGAGTGAATTTTTCTGCGGGTTTCCCGCGGTGTGCGTGCGGGCACAGCTTGCCTGCGGGTGCCCCCGCGTGGGGTTTCTGCTGGCGCAGGGCTTGCCCCTCGTGCCGGGGCGGGCACTTACTTTCGTGAAAGGACGAAAGGAAGCAAAGGCCTTCCAAAGGGCACCTTTGGAATCCGTTTTTGGGGAACGATCCCTGACTGCGGAAACGAAAGCTGCCCGTAAGGCGCTCCATTGAAAATGCCCACTCTCCGGGTTTCATCTGGAAACAAGTCTTACTGTCCCGTCTGTCGGCGGGCATTTTCAGAGCGCTCTCGCTGGCTCGGTGTTTTTTGTGCGGCTTCGCCGCGTGTTTTTGCTGGCGCAGGCTTGCCTGCGGTGCTTTTTTTGTGAGTTTCTGCTGGCGCAGGCTTGCCCCTCGTGCCGGGGCGGGCACTTACTTTCGTGAAAGGACGAAAGTAAGCAAAGGCCTTCCAAAGGACACCTTTGGAATCCGTTTGGGGAACGGTTCTTAACTGTGATACCGAAAGCCACCGGAAAGGCGCTCCAATGAAAATGCCCACTCTCCGAGTTTCATCGGGAAAGCAGTCTTGCTGTCCCGTCTGTCGGCGGGCATTTTCAGAGCGCTCTCGTTGGCTCGCAGAGCTGACCTGACGGCAGTTTTGATTTGCCGGTTTACAGAAGGGCGCTTCCCAGCGCGGTGGTTTTCCCTGCATTTTGCGAAGATTAAACTGATCTTTTGACTAAGCTGCGCGCACAGGCTTGTTTCTGTGCGGAAAATAGAAGCCTGCCTGTCCGAGAGGCGTAGACTTCGTCCATATAAAACCATAAAAGTATATCTGTTTAAAATGTTTTAATCATGATATAATGGATTATATCCAATAGCTTATAAAAATGGTAAGGAGTGGCAAGAATGAAAAAACGAGTTTTCAACCATTTGTTTCTTATTTTATACCCGATTCTGCCGTTGATCTTATTGCCGATCTATGATTATCATCTTTCACTGCTGTTAAAACGGTATCCCGGTGATACGATCTGGATTTTTTTGGTCGTTTATATTCTTTACTTTCTCATCTTTGCCTGGTTTGTTTACCGCTTTTTCGTCAAGAAAAAGCCGTACCGCTTCTTTCCCGCTATGATTGGATTATTGGAAAGTGCCTTTTTTCTTCTCTGCTTATTCTATACCCCGTTGCTTTCCAACCTATCAAGGCCGTTTTTCAACATGTTTTTTAACAATGTAACGTTAAGCTCCTACGCGGTGTTTACGGTTTTTTCTATCTATGCGGTTTTATTGATCGCACAAAAAAGACAAAGCAATTGAAAATAGCGACGACACGTCGTCACTCTTAATCGACAAAAAAATAAGCGCCGTTCCTTAAAGGAACGGCGCTTTCGGCCGGGATGGCCGAGTGTCTGCACCAAAGTGCGTGCAGACATGGCCTTCTTACAGACAAGGACGGCAGGGCCGGGACTGGCGATGAACTGCAAACATCGCCTTAGCATGAAAATTCGGGGGAATGTTCATGGAACATCTTCCGGCCCGTACCGGGGCTTGCCTGTAAGGCAGCAAAAAAGCGCGTGTCACGGAATCCTAAAAGGGATGCTCCCATAAACACAGCGCCCGATATCACAAGTGCAATACACAACTCCCGCTTTGGTGGGATTCCCATTTTTGCCACAATCCTCTATACAAAAGGGGAAAAATGGGTTATACTGTGTCTGCATGGTGCGGCTATGCCGTTGCTTATGGAGGTCGGTTCTCCGTAGGCAGGGGGCGAGGTGTTCCTAGCACTTCGTCCCTGCTTTGCACTTAATCATGCCTTACCGGTAAATAATACCATTATTTGGGGTTCTTTGCAAGAATAAAATACAGATATGAGAAAAATTGTCACATTGTAAAAGGAAGCGCCGGATTTTTAAAAATCCGGCGCTTTTTTGCATTCCGACAGGCAGTACAGTGAAAGCCGCTGATCCCTTGCAGAACAGCGGCCTTCATTCGCATTATGACAAATCAAATGACATGATATTCTTTCAGCAGCTTTTCAATATCGGTGCCTTCCACTCTCCGGAGGATCGCTTTGAGCGCCAATCTTTCGAGCAGTCTCTGATCCATATCCGTGACTTTTTTACCGTCGCGCAGCTGGACAGTCGCATTCAGCAGATCGCGGATATCATAGGTGCTGCCCCAGACCTCCGGCACGCCGCGGTCGATGTTCAGCAGGGTATAGACAGCCTCCATGCCGGTGCGGATGGAATATTCCGTCGTAAAGATGGTGTCGCGCACCGTTTCTGCAAACTGCCCGAGGAACGCGAAGTTCACGCTGCCCTGCGGCACAACGGCGGGGCGGTCCCCCGCGCTGCGGGGCATGAAAAAGGCGGTGATATAGGGCATCATGCAGGGAATGGTGTTGGCGCTGTGCTCCGCCATATCCTCGATCTCGTTTTCCGGAACCCCCATGTGGTACAGCCACTCCATGCAGATCTCTTTGCCGGTGCACTCGCGCATCGGCTTTTTCACATAGTTGCCGGGCCTGTCGCTGAACAGACCGTAAACCCAACCCACCAGCTGGCCTTTCGGCTGGCTGCGGAACTGCGGCTGGCGGTTGAATGTCCAGCTCAGCAGCCAATTGGAATCCTTAACGGTAACAATGCCCCCGGTGACCACCTTGCCGCTGAAGGGGTCGCGTTTGCAAATCTTCTGCACATAGGGAGGAATGCGGTCGTCCAGTGTCGTCACGGTCGCGGACATCCAGTTGCTCTGCTCCGGATCATAGCAGAATTTATCCGGATGGCCAAAGGACGGATCCTGCGCTGCGATCTTGCGCCACATATCCCAACCGCCGCCTTCTTTGATTTCTTTGTTGAAGGGCGCCGGTTGATTCTGATCGCCGAGAGAGGAATTTTCGACACAGCCGCCATTGGTGATAAAGACGAGATCATTTTCGGTCAGATCGATGCTTTCCTCGCTGCCGTCCCGGATGACCGTGATGCATTTTGCAACCTTTTTATCCTTTTGAATGTCGAATTCCACGTTTACGACCTTGGTGCCGTAATGGAACTGAACGTCGCGGGATTCCAGGTATTTGATCATCGGCAGAATCATGGACTCATACTGGTTATATTTTGTGAAACGGAGAGCCTTGAAATCCGGCAGGCCACCCACGTGATGGATGAAGCGTTTGATATAGAGCTTCATTTCGAGCGCGCTGTGCCAGTTCTCAAAGGCGAACATGGTGCGCCAGTACAGCCAGAAGTTAGAATTCAGTACTTCATTATCAAATACCTCTTCAATGCGCTTATCATACAGCTCTTCGTCCGGCGTAAAGAAGAGCTTCATAATCTCCATAGCGCCCTTGTCGGAAATGTCGAATTTTCCGTCTGTGTGGGCGTCTTCGCCGCGATTGACTGTCGCGCGCATCAAAGAATAGTTCGGGTCGTGCTTATTGAGCCAATAGTATTCATCAAGCACACTGACTCCCTCAGTTTCTATGGACGGGATAGAATGGAACAAATCCCACATGCACTCGAAATGGTTATCCATTTCGCGGCCGCCGCGCATCACATACCCGAGGCCGTCATAATGGTAACCGTCGCAGGCGCCGCCGGGGATCGGGTCTTTCTCCAGAATATGAACCCGTTTTCCGTTCATCTGCCCGTCGCGAACAAGGAAGCACGCCGCCGCGAGAGCGGCCAGGCCGGAACCGACAATATAGGCGGATTTACGGTCAACTCCCTCGGGCTTTTCCGGGCGTGCAAAGGCTTCATAGTTTCCGCTGGAATAATACATCATCTTGCCTCCATCTTTCGTTATTGTATCTTCTGCTTACACTACTCAGTTTAGCTTTTCCCACGAAAAATACCATAAACAATAAAAACGCCGTGATCAGAGTTTGATCACGACGTTTCAATTGTATTATTTTTTATCATATCAGGGGTTTTGATGGGGTTTATCCAAACGATATTTGTCCAGTGCCCTTGTAATGTCCCCTTCAATCAGGATGCTGAGCCGGTCGATGATCTGCTGCGGGTCTTTTTTCATTCCGTCTTTGATCCAGTCCAGCATCAGACCGACAAACGCAAATTTATAAAAATTAGCAATAAATTCCTTATCGGTGTCGTGAACGTCCATTCCTACAGCCTTTTCCTCGACCACCCCGATCAGCAATTTGTGCGTCAGGGTATACAAATAATTTTCCACCTGCTCCCGGCTGACCGACTGATACACATTCTGAATGAATGGTTTATTTTCTAAAACAGCCTGAAAGATCTGCAGGAATCCCTGCTGCCAGGTGTCGTACGTTTTCTTTCCGTCCAGTGCCTTTGCAGCGTCTTCCACGCAAGACCACTCGATCAAATCGTAGATATCCTTAAAATGGTAATAAAAAGTCATACGACTGATTCCGCAATCTTCCGTGATGTCTAAAATCGTGATTTTGTTGACCGGTTTTTTCAGCAGCATTCTCTTCAGGGATTCTTCCAGCGCCCGTTTGGTTATTTGTGACATACAATGACCTTTCCTGTTATGATCTTACGGCCAAAGCCTACATGGGCCGCAATTGTGAAAATGATGACCTGGGATTCTTTTGGTTTCTTAAGTGATAAGCCGCCCGCAGTTTTCCACTGCCGTCAAAAATCCTGTTTGCCTATATTATACCATCCGTTATTCTTCTATTCAATCATAATGATATCAATACGGAACAACGCGCCGCGCATGACACAATCCGCCACCGAATGGACAGGGTGCATAAGGAAGCAAATACCAAGACACCAATAATAACGAGATAGACAATCAACAGATAAGTAATGTAGCGGACAAAGAGGGAAAAACGCTTTGTCTGTCGCCTGTATTGACAAAATCAAAAATTGAGCCCATACTATGTATAGCTACTTAGCAAAACTATGTATCTCCCATGGAAAAGGAGAAGTGATTATGGCGGATAGTAAATATATTCAGCAATTCAAAAAGGGGTCATTTGAAATGATACTCCTATGTCTGATTGCTAAAAAGGAAACTTACGGATATGAAATTATTACAGAATTAAATGAAACAGGCGGCAAAATATTTGGTTATGCCAAAGAGGGTACGATTTATCCAATGCTATATCGCCTACAAGATGCCGGTCTAGTTCAATGCCGGATTGCTTCATCACAAGCAAATGGCGGTCCAAAGAAATATTATTCCCTAACTGCTAAAGGACGAGAAACCTTGTGCGAGTTGATTTCATTTTGGCGTAGCTATACGGTATGTGTTGATAGTTTTATTGACATAGTAAAAGATTTGGAGGCTTGAATATGAGAGAGGAATATATAAAGAAGGTTACAAAGGAATTATCTGTTTCCCGCAACCAAAAGCGTGAAATTATCCGGGATTTAAACGAAGCGTTTGATTCCGCGAAAGAGCATGGAGAAACCGAAAAGCAAGTAATTGACAGATTGGGAACACCAAAGGATTTTGCAGAAAGTATGGAAGAAACCATTGGCTTCAACCGAGCGCAGTATAGGAAAAGAAGGAAAAAGTTATTAGCGGTTTATTGCTCATGTGGAATTGCGGTATTCTGCCTGATTTCCGCTTTCGTTACTAAACATTCCGCACTCCCTGATAATACAATCGGTCAGGCTGATTCCATGACACAAATTACGGTTAATGGTTTTTGGCCTTTTGATATTTGGAGCGCCCTATTAACAATTGGACTAATATTTGCCATTGTTGCGGTGGCCCTTATGATTGGTCTTACCCGAAAGAAGAAATAGAGATTGGAGGAAATAAAATGAAAAAAGCCTGTGGGGTATTTCTTGCCGCAATGCTTATTGCGCTTATGACTGCTTGTGGTAACACTTCTTTATCTGATAATGGAGTTAACGCTGATCATTCTGGAAATGCTTTGCCTGAAAATTTTGTTATGCTGGATACTGAAGAATGGCCTGAAAACGAATATACGGCCAACATACCGCAACCAGAATCAGGTACGTTATTGCGTGGGTGGATTGACCCGGATCAAGAATATTGTTATCTTGAGTTATCCGATATGACACAATTTAAATCGGAACAGTATATTAAGGCTCTGAAAGAATCCGGATTTTCAGAAGTCGAAAAGGTTTCAGAAGAAATCAATGACGATTATATTTCGGTAGGTACTTTACTGACAAAGGATAGCACCACCATCAGTATTTCGTATACTGATGATTTGTTTGGAATGTATATCAAAAATGAACAGTAGCAGTTAAAATATGTCTTCGAATATCTACTCCCAAAAGCCGCCTAACGGAAATAAAAAAAACCGTTGTTTCGGCGGCCGGTTATTGAAAAGCCGTAGGGATATTACTATTCGAGGAAGCAATCAGAAAAATGAAAAGTTTGATTCGGACATTGGAATCCTTCAAAAAGCCGCTCTTCTGACCTAAAAATCAGCAGAGCGGCTTTTTATGGACCCAAATTGAGCTTTCCATAAAACAAATCCTCCAATCAAGACATTTACACTGGATCGGTCATCGCCCCGCGGTGTGCGGAATGATCGTGATCTTTGTAAATACCCTGATTGGAGGAATGTGAACGATCAACGTCTTTTATTTCTGGTGCTCGCGGATGTACTGCGCCATTTTCAAATCTTCGCGCTTGATGTGGTTGACCAGCCAGCCGCCGATTGCGGTATTGACCTTGGCCACGAGCGCTATGTTCGCTCCATTCTGGTTCAGCTCCTGCTGAAGCTCGCGAATGGTCTTTTTATATTCCTCATGGAATTTGTGGTGCTTCTCGTACTCCGGGTACGCATATTGGCGCTGCAGTCTTTCTTCATCGGAGAAATGCTTGTCCACATATTTGCTCAGAAAATCGAGCGTTTTGCCGATCTCCGCACGTCCCTGACCCTTGGAGCAGGCCTCTAACAACGTGTTGATCGCGTCAAACAGCTGCTTGTGCTGCGTATCGATCATACTGTTATTTGTAACCAGGTCACTTGTCAATGTATAAGCCATCAATAGCACTCCTCTATGTTCAGGCGCGGCGGGCGCTTGTTCGCACCCGCTGAGCCCTGTATTCCATTCATTTGAGAGCCGCAAATAAAGGCGATTCTGCTTTACAGCTCCGCTTTCCACAAGCCGTGCAGATTGCAGAACGCGTAAACCACCGCGTGAGAAGTCTCTCCCTCGCGGTACACAAAATTGCAGGGGTTGGCCTCACAGTTGGGCACGATCTCATCGTTTTCGCCCGCGAAAATTTCTTCGTGAGCCTCGCCCGGATGATAAGTAAACTCTGCCCTCGGCTTGTCGCCCGGGTGCAGCTTCACAATTTCCAGCCTGTCGCCGTCTTCCAACGCAATCCACTCGATATAATGCTCGGCGGTCATCGGATGCGCCACAGAGCCAACCTCAACGATCAGGCGGCCGTTCTCCACATGAGCTACCGGCACATGCTTTTCGTGCGCGGCGTCGGTTACATTGGCCTGCAGCTGTACCATCGGGTCCCCACAGCAGACCAATGTGCCGCCCCCAAAGCCGATGAGCGCCACCAAATTCCCACAATGCTTACACTGATAAAAAACAGCAGATTTCATATTTTCCACTCCTTTTTCATGTTTGGAAACAGCCGCTCCGCCCCAAAGCCGCGACAGCCGCCGCAGGACAAATTGCAGCCGTTCTGTTTGATTGAATAAGACCTCTTGCCAGAAATTTCAATCTCATCTTATCGCTTTTTCGATCAAAACGCAAGGGTTTTCCGCCGATTTGAGGAAATAAATAATAATCATTCTTTATTTTAAGAAATTTCTCTACATAATTGAAACTTTATAGCCTCTCCGCTCCATATGACGGAAAATGAAAAATCACCGCCGCGAGAAAACGCAAAAACGCCGGCCTGCAAAGCAGACCGGCGAGTCAGCCAAAACCGCGCGGCGGCATGGCGTTATTATGCTTTTGCCGTCTTGGCCATGGAACGCAGGAATTTGGCCGCTTCCGTCCCGGCCTTTGCGCCCTCGTAAACTGCCTTGGAAACCTGAAGCAGGCCCCCGGTACAATCCCCGGCCGCGTAAAGCCCCGGAATATTCGTCGCCATATTTTCATCGACGACGATCTTATTGTTTTCCACTTCTGCCCCGAGCTTGCGGGCAAGATCGGTACTGCCGGCCACGCCGACGGCCACAAATGCGCCCTCGGCAGACAGTGAGGTACCATCCTCAAAGCGTATGCCGCTCAGAACCTGATCGCCGTCGAGCGACTGGATCTCTTTTGTGCACAGTCCGATGCCTTCCGGCACAGAGGCGAGCATTTTTTTGCCGTTCGTGAGAACCGTAACGGATTTTGAGGTATGCAGCAGCTCGAGTGCTTCGTGAATCGCGTAGTCGCCGTTGCCCAGAACCACTACCTCTTTGCCGCGGTAGAAAAAGCCGTCGCACACGGCGCAGTAGCTCACACCGTGGCCCTCCAGCTCCTGCAGTCCGCGAATGCGCGGTGCAGAACGGGTGGAGCCCGTCGCGAGAATCAGCGCGTCTGCCGGGTATTCGCCGTGCGTGGTCTTGACCGTCAGGCGCCCGTCATACGAGATGCCGACCACTTCATCCTCCACCATCTGGGCGCCCAGGCGCTTTGCCTGCTGAAGCCCGGTCTGCACCAGCTCTGTTCCGGTGATCGGCTCGGGGAATCCATAGTAATTCTCGATCTTCTCTACCTTTTCGAGCGTCCCATTGTCTTTGCCGATAATTGTCGTTGCCATTCCGGCGCGCAGGGTATAAAGAGCGGCGGAGATGCCAGCGGGGCCTCTGCCGACGATCACGATGTTTGCCATGATTGAGCCTCTCCTTTTCCGATTTCGATGTTCGATGGAATTTTATTCTAGTATAGTATATCATTTTCAAAAAGAAAAGTATCGTGATCAAGTTACAAATCCCATTTTCTCGATAGAAACAATCAAAGGGCCGTGCGCGCGGCCCTGAAAAACTGTCGGAATCACAGTGGTTTTCTTGCAGAAATCGGTATATAATAAATTTACGGCAGGAAAATTTTGCCGTTTACTTCATCAAACAAAACATAACCCCAGCGTCTGTAAGGAGGATTCTTATGCCGGAACGAATGCCTGCGCTGTTTGTGGGACATGGCTCCCCAATGAACGCGGTGGAAAACAACAAATATACGAAAAAGTGGCAGGAAATCGGCCGTCAGCTGGCACGCCCCCGGGCCATCCTGATGATCTCGGCGCACTGGTATACCCACGGAACCAGAATCATGGATACCAAAACACCGCGGCTGGTGTATGATATGTACGGCTTCCCCGAAGAGCTGTACCGGGTGCATTATCCCTCGCCCGGCTCGCCGGAGCTGGCCGCCCGCGCGCAGGAGCTGCTCTCTGTTCCCGTGCAGACAGATAACAGCTGGGGGATTGACCACGGCGCGTGGTCTGTGCTGTGCCATCTGTTTCCTGAGGCTAACGTCCCTGTGGTTCAGCTGAGTGTGGACGGCACCGCGGGTGCACAGGCGCACTTTCAGATGGGGCAGGACCTGTCCGCCCTGCGGGATGAAGGCGTTATGATCATCGGCAGCGGAAACATCGTGCATAACCTGGCAAGAATCCAATGGGAAGCAGAGAGCGGATTTTCGTGGGCCGAGGAATTTGACGGCTATATTCGGGACAAAATCCAAAAGAGAGGATTCCCCGATGTGGTGGATTACAGAAAAGCCGGTTCCTGCGCCAAAATGGCGTTCCCGATGCCCGACCACTTTTATCCCCTGCTGTATGTTCTGGGGGCGTCGAACGAGGAAGATCGGCTGACTGTTTTTAACGAGGATTGTCTGATGGGTTCGCTGTCTATGACCAGCTACCTGTTTCAGCCATAAATGAGAGCGGCCCTGCAAAGCCGTACTGAAAGTGAAAGGAACAATTGTAATTATGGATACCATTAAAATTGTAGGATTTACCGGAAGCCTTCGCAAAGGCTCTTATAATCGCGGCGCGCTGCGTGCGGCCAAGGAACTGCTGCCCGAAGGCGCCGAGCTTGAAATTCTGGATCTTTCCGCGATTCCTTTTTTCAATCAGGATCTGGAGGGCGGCGAGCTGCCGGCCCCTGTGACGGAGTTTAAGAAAAAGGTTGCCGAGGCCGACGCTTTGCTGATCGCGACCCCTGAATACAACTATTCGATTCCCCCCGTGCTGAAAAACGCGCTGGACTGGGCGTCCCGCGACGCCACGAAGCCGCTTTCCGGCAAGCCCACGGCGCTCTTCAGCGTTTCCAGCAGCGCGCTGGGCGGCGCCCGCGCACAGTATCATCTGCGCCAGGTAGCCGTGATCCTGAACCTGAAGCTTTTGAACCAGCCCGAGGTCTTTGTCGCGTTTGCGCGGGAAAAGTTTGACGCCGACGGCAACCTGCAGGACGAGAATACGAAAAAGTATCTGTCCGGCCTCGTGAACGCACTGGTCGATCTGGCCAGGGCGGAGAAATAATTCAGGCCGAAACCCATGCAATTCAGATGGAGAAAGCAATCCATGGAAAACAGCAGCAAACAATTACCGCCATCCTCCCGGCGAGCACGCAGTCTGCGCGTATCGCTGACGCCGCAGGAGCGGGAGCAGTTTGAACGGTACGCGCGGCAGCTTCTGGATCACCCGCAGGTGCTTCAAATGGAGCGTTTTATTCAGCACGGCTCGGTCAGCTGCCTGGAGCACAGCGTAGCGGTCGCCGAGCTCAGCTTCTGGATTTGCCGCAGGCTGGGGCTGCGCGCGGATTTGAACAGCCTGGTGCGCGGCGCGCTGCTGCATGACTTTTTTCTGTACGACTGGCATGAAAAGGCTCCGGACCGCCCCGGGCTGCATGGCTTTACGCATCCCAAGGCGGCGCTGAAAAACGCCGAGCGCCTGTTCCCGCTGAGCGAGCGGGAGCGCGACATCATTGAAAAGCACATGTGGCCCCTCACACTCGGGAGTTGCCCCAGATTCCGCGAATCCGCGGTTGTCTGCGCTGCAGACAAATGCTGCTCCCTGTGGGAAACCTTCTTCTGCCGTTCCACCAGGCAGCCCTGAACAGACAGATGATAATAAAAAAGCGGGCGGTATAACCATACCGCCCGCTTTTTCTATTTTGTCCGCCACTCATCAAAAACACCCGGCCGCCCGAAAGGGCGCACCGAGTGTTTTTCTTTTACGTTCACACCGTCAATTTCAGGAAAGCGTCCGCAAAGCGGTTTCTTTGCTGCGGGCTTCCAAGCGGCGGGCCCGCGCCCGCTCCTTAATCAGGATTTCACGCAGCGTCTGCAGGCGAAAACGGTTGTAGCGCTGAATGCACACAAACGGCAGATTCCCCAGAAAAATCAACCCGGAGAACACCAGGCCCATCACCCACGAGGAATTGACGATGATAACCACAACCACGCAGATGCAGTTTTTCAGGTGCATCCATTCTCCGCGGCAGGTCTCAAGCATGAACTCATCGATATATTCCGGAGAAACGCGCGTCAGATGCTTTTTCGAGAAGCCGTCTTTTCCAATATATTGGGGGACGCTGTCTTTCCACAACTGAATTTTCAGATAAGTGCGGTACCACCGGCCGTTTTGCTCCCAGCGGAATGCCTGATAACGGTTTTTCGAGGGATCAAACGTCTGCTTCGGCAGTTTAACGCAGGCAAAAAACACCACACAGTGCCACATGGTGATCATCATGACATTCCATACGATCGCGTGAGTCAGAGTAGCATTCTTGAACATAACAATTCCTTCTTCAAAAAATAGCAGCAAGTGCTTTTGGTCAAATCATCCATCATCGAATCGGCTTCAGAAAATCCCACCCCTATTTTTCGGAAGCATTGAGCGAATGATCCTATGCTCTCAGGCGCCAAATCTCTGCTTTCGCTTACGCCAAGAGGATACTAATATCATAGTCTTTTTTACAACAAAAATGTTAATAAAATATGAACGAAATGTTTCTTCCGGCGCTTTGGGCCGCTATATTGCGGCTTTGCGGCATGGTGTGGTAATATAAGAAAAAAGCGGTTCTTCCATATTCCCCCAAAATGGAAAGGGCGTTCTCAATGAAAATACGATGCCTGTTTATTATGATTGTATGCGCTGTTCTGATTGGTTATCCCTGCCATGTCGCTGCAGCGGCGACAGAATATTTTTCTGCCGCCCTTTCTGCCGAATCCGTTTATCCCGGCGAAACCGTACGCGTGGAGCTTTCGGCGAATTCCGGCGCGCTGGCCGAGGGTGAACAGCCCGCCGCATTCCGTGCGCGGCTGGAGTACGACAGCGCACGTCTGCATTTTTTGCGGACAGAAACCTCGGACCAGATTCAAAGCGGTGCGTTTCAGTTTTATGACGACGGAGAGAGCGTGACCGGCGTGTATGCCTGCGACGGCCTTTCGGCGCCCAAATTGAACGGCGTGTGCATTACTTTTATTTTTTCCGTACCGGAGGATGCCGACCCCGGCTCCGCCGGCATCGCGGTCTATATCGACCAAACCGCCGACTGGGCCGAACGCCTGCTGCCGCAGTACGACAGAGAAACACAGCTCTCCTTTTCCATCAAGCCCGCTTTGTCGCAGGATGCGAGCTTGCTAAGCCTGGTACCCTCTACCGGCAGGCTGCGCCCCGATTTTTCGTCCGATATCGGCGAATACGAGCTGCGGGTCGGCTCAAATATCAGCTCGGTCAAATTTCAGGCGGACGCGGCGGACGGCGGAGCGGTGCGGGTGAACCGGCAGTCGCTGCAGCGGGCGGGCGAAACGACCGAAATCGTTGTGACCGTAACCGCGGAGAATAAAAAGAGCAAGTCGCAGTACCTGATCCGCGTGAACCGGGCCGAGTCACCTAGCTCTGCGGAGCCGGAGGAAAGCACCAAGCCCGCGGCCTCCTCCTCTCCGGAAAAACAAAGCACCGGAAAGCAGACTGCGGAGAAACCCTCCTCCTCTCAGAAAAGCAGCGGCAGCACTTCTTCCAAGGCCTCCGGCAGCAGCTCTTCCAAATCCGCTTCCTACAAGTCCTCTTCGAAAGCCTCGTCCAAAATCACCTCTTCCCTCGCCGCTGCAAATCCGGGAACAGCGGCAGAGCCGGAAGCTGTGCAAACGGGCGGCACAAGGAATTTGTACATCGTCGGCGGGCAGACGGACAGCCTGCCAATTTGGATTCTGGCCTGCTGTGTGATGGTTCTGACCGCACTGACGGCCTGGAATGTCTGGAACAACAGAGGAAAGCGTTAACGGGCGGGATTTTTCAAGGCCTGTTTTACAGGTCATCAGTCCAGCAGTTTTTGAGCGGGTGTATCCAGCGAATTGTACCATTGTATGAATGAATAAAAGATCGCCCAATTTTGATGGATTTATTCCGGTAATGGAAAAAGTTTCACAGGAACTCTGCGGCGAGGCCGCGAAAAGCATCGAAAAAAGGCCGCCCTGTTCCGCGTCCTAGCGGAACAGGGCG
>OBZU01000168.1_pt1 | contig 31153 bp, 26 predicted proteins | sample 1495561 | NCBI WGS metagenome assembly OBZU01 (sample SAMEA2580250, study PRJEB22360) | human gut metagenome | biome: human gut; feature: human-associated habitat; material: faeces | place: Denmark | collected 2008/2010 | reverse complement strand
CCAAAAGGAAAACGCGCCTGCTTTATTACTGAATGTATATTTTGTGCTGATATAGACAGATGGGAAAAAATCGGCGTCAGCTTTGGGAGGCCAAAAGCCCCGTTACCTTTGCTCTCAGCTCTGCCGCCGTCCGGCAGGGGTCGGCGGCTTTCATCACAGCGGAAACGACGGAGATGCCCGCGATCGGAACGCCCCGCAGAATATCGCAGTTTTCTTCATTCAGGCCGCCGATCGCCGCCACGGGAATGGAAACGCTGCGGCAAATCTCGCCTAAGGTGGAAACCGGGGTCAAAACCGTTTTTACCTTTGTGGTGGTCGGGTAAATCGCGCCGACGCCAAGGTAATCCGCACCCTCCCGGGCGGCCTTTTGCGCCTGCTCCACCGTTTTAGCGGTAGCCCCCACGACTTTGCCCGGGCCAAGCAGAGTGCGGGCCGCAAAAACAGGTAGGTCGCTTTGCCCCACGTGTACTCCTGCTGCGTCTACCGCGGCGGCAACATCCGCCCGGTCGTCGATGATCAGGGGAATATGGTACCGGTCACTGATGCTTTTGACCTTTCGCGCCAGCTCGAAATACTCCCGTCCGGATTTCTCTTTTTCCCGCAGTTGAAGCAGGGTAATTCCGCCCCGGCAGGCCTGCTCTATCTTCTCGAGGAATACCGGTTCTTCCAGACCGGTGCTGTCGGTTACCAAATAAAGTGTCAGGTCAAGCATGTTCCATCCTCCCGTTGTAAACAGTGCTGTTCACGGTTTCTTCGAGCTGCCGGTCGGTGACCAGATGCAGCAGATCCATCAGGCGCAGAAAAAAGCTCGACGGGCCCTGATACTCCTCTTGTGCCAGCTCGCCGCACACTCCAAAATAAGAGACTGCCAGCAGCGCGGCATTCAGCGGTTCTCCGCCGGCCAAAAAGCCGGCAGTGAGAGCGCCAAGCATGCAGCCGGTGCCGGTAAGCAGCGACATCGTTTCGCAGCCGTTTCTAAGTACATAAGCCCTGCGGCTGTCCGTCACCAGGTCGATCGCGCCGGTGCAGGCGATCACCGCGCCGGTATCAAGCGCAAGCTGCGCCAGCATGGCGATGTGTTCGTCCAATGAGTCCTCGGTCACGCGGTCCTGTTCCCCCGCATCGACGCCCTGGGCTGGGGTGGGTAGCCCCGCCAGCGCCCGCAGCTCCGAGCTGTTGCCCTTGATCACGCAGGGGCGGCACTCCCGGATAAAATCGCGGGCAAAGGATAGCCGGGGGCTGCTGCAGGCAACGCCCACCGCGTCGATGACGCAGGGGATGCTTTTTTCCAGAGCCGTTTTGCCCGAAATCATCATGGCCTCCATGCGCGAAGCGCTGATGTTCCCCAAATTGACGGCGAGCGCCCGCGCCTGTGCGGTGATCTGCGCGGCCTCCGGCGGGTATTCCGCCATGATCGGCCGGGCCGAAACCGCCAGCAGGGTGTTGGCACAGTCTCTCATCGAGATCGGGTTCGTGATGCAGTGGATCAGCGGCTTCTCACGCTGCACACGGTGCCGAATCTGCAGCAGCTCAGACATTGTGGATGTTGCTTTTATGGGATTTGTCATACACCTTCGCCCCCAATTGCTTTTGAATGGAAGTGAGCATTCCCGTCTTGGCCAGAGCGCTCAAAAAGAGAAACGCAATGCTGCCGCCGATCAGCGTTCCCCCCAGGAACAACGGGATGTAAAAGGCCCAACCGATGCCCTGCTTGCCGACCAGCAGCGTCATCACCGGGTAAGAAACCAGCGCGCCGATGATGCCGGTGCCGATGATTTCACCAATCACGGCAAAAATCAGCTTGCCGCCCGAAAGGCGATACAAAATCCCCGAAAGAGCGGCCCCGAAAATAGCGCCGGTGAGTGCCAGCGGGGGAATGCCCATGAGCGTCATGCGCAGAATCCCGATGGTAAAGGCGCACGCGAAGGCGTAACCCGGCCCCAGAAAAACAGCGCACACAATGTTGATCAGGTGCGCCATGGGGCACATCCCCTCAATGCGCAGAATGGGGGAGATCACCACCCCGATCGCTACCATCATTGCAAGCATGACAAGCTTTAAAAAACGCGGACTTTCTTTCATAACATCATTCTCCTCAACAAATAGAGTTGTGCCACTTGAAAAGCGGATGATTTCTTCCCCGCCGCAGGCAGGGGAAGAAATCATTGTACTTATATCAGGCCATTTCAAAGTGGATTGGATGAAACCATATTGTTGATCGGAGCGGTAAGCCGGCCCGTCAGGGCGCAAAAAAAGACAAAGAAACAGCAAGCCGGTACGGCGCCAACCCAATATTGGCGGTCGAAGCTCAAAAGCTTCCTCTCAACCCGAAACACGGGCTCCCTCGCTATTTCATTGTCTTGTGTTACCGGTACAGGGCGCTCCCCCTCTGCCGGGGCGCCTGCTTTGGATGGGATCGTCCGGTTCGCGGCGAATCAAAACGGGCGGCGCCAGGTAAGGCGCCGCCCGAATCACATGTTGTGGTGTCAGCATAACTCCCTACGTTGGCATAATCCAAATCAGGTCAAGGGTCAAAGGTCGGTTCCTTTTTCTCAGCCCGAAACACGGGCTCCCCTGTTATTTCCGGTTTAGTATAGCACAGTCTTCTGTCTGCTGTCAAATCGGTTCATCCGATTTGACAGTCTCCGGATTTTCCGTTTCCTGCGTTTTCTGCCAAAGCTCCCCGGGCTGCGCTTCCTGCTCTTCAGAATAAGTTTGATCCTCGTTTTGCAGCGAGGCTTCCTGTTCTTCCGGCTGCGGCTCGGGAATCACCGGGAACGAAACGACAGCGCTGAAGAGATCGGCGTCCGTGCTGATGGAGAAGCTTCCGCCGCAGGCTTCGGTAAAGCTTTTGGCGATCGAAAGCCCCAGGCCGGAGCCGTCGGTGCTGCGGGATTCATCGCCCCGCACAAAGCGCTCGGTCACATCGGGCAGATTATCCAAGGCAAAGCGAGAGGTGTTTTTGATCTGCGTGAGAGCGGTGCCGTCCTGCACCGTGAGCTGAATGAACACGCGCGAGCCCTCCAGCGAGTACTGCAGCGCGTTGCGGATCAGGTTCTGGAAAACGCGGTACATCCGGTTGCCGTCGGTCAGAACATAAACCGGCTCCTGCGGCAAATCGAGGCGGAGGGCCAGATGCGCGGCCGCGACGGACTCTTCCATATCGGCCAGTGTCTGCTGAATCAGCTTCTGCAGAATCAATGGCTCGGGGTGGAGCTCGATGTTTCCGGTGCTGGCTTTTGATACCTCGAAAATATCCTGCACCATTTTTTTCAGGCGGTCAGCCTTTCCGGCCAAAATCTCAATATAGTCCTGCACGTGCTCGGGCAGATCGCGCTCCTGCCGCAGCAGGCCGATGTAGTTGATGATCGAGGTCAGCGGTGTTTTGATGTCGTGTGAAACGTTGGTGATCAGCTCTATCTTCATGCGCTCCGCCCGCACCTGATCCTCCACCGCGTGGCTGATGCCGGACTGAATGCTGTTCAGGTCTTCGGCTGCAGGGGCCAGGGCCGATTCCGCGCGGAATGTGAGCGGCGGGGTATCGGCGCCGGCTTTCATTTCTGAAATCTGGTCGGTCAGCCTTGCAAAGTCGGTGAGAATTCCGGCAAAATACCGAATGTATAGCAGCAGAATAACCGCTGCCGCCGCGGCTGTAATCCATGCGCCGAGGGAAGAGGGGATCACCCGGAAAATCCAGAACAAAACGCCCTCCGCCGCGGCAAACAGGGCAAAACTGCTCATCATGCGCTGTTGGAAGCGCTTTTTCATCTGGTGCGTCAGGTACCAGCTTTTCGTGCTGCGGTAGCTGTTGTGCTGGTAAACATGGGGATTATAGCGAATGTCGTTGAGGAGGAACAGCAGCGTCCAGAACAGCAGCAGCAGGGGGAAGAGTGTTTCCTTGACGCTCTCCTTTTCCAGAAACGGCTGCGCACAGAACCATGTGACCCAGCCGAGAAACAGCAGCTTGATTTCAAACCAGACTTCCCCGCTGATCTGCGCAAGCTGACGGTCCACCTCTGCCTTTCTGTCGCGGGAAAACAGGTAGAAAACGAACATCAGAAGGGCCAGCACCAGCGCCGCCGCGCCGCCGAACCAGAGCATCTGCAGCGAAAACAGCTCACTGGCCGCGTCTGAAAATACGGCGGAATCACGGTCGGTGCGCAGATTCGGCGCAACGACCATTACCAGCGAAAGATCGGAGAGATCGGAGTACTCCTCCCAGAACTCCCCGTCTTTATCGGCCAATTTGGAAAAATAAGTGCGGTAGCCGTCTGAATCGATCATTGCGTCGGTGTCGTATACGCGCACCCCGTCGCGCTCAATGACCAGACTGTCGCCGTCAAACAGCAGCATGTAATTGTAGCCCTCCGGCGCGCCCATCAGGTAGCTTTGCAGCAGCCGGGTGTTGCGTGCGCTTTCCGGGTCGGTGGAGCCGGTGTTGCTCAGTGTGTCGCGGGAATCCTCCTGAGCGAACAGCAGGATGTTCGAGGTTTCCCATTTTAAATTCGGGTAGGTTTTGGAAAAGCTTCCCCGCTGCTCCCTGTCCGCCAGGTCAGTCAAAGCGGCGTAGACGATCTGACTGACGTCCTCGCGGAATGCGACGGTTTCCTGCGGGTTGTCGTCCAGAGCGGTCTGCAAAGACTGCTTGGCCTGCGCTACCGCGCTCCCGCCGGAAAAAAACGTCTGCAGAGCAGCTGCGGCCGCCGTGAACAGAATGCTCACGCTCAGAACAAAGCACAGCCAGCTGAGCAGGTTCGCTCTTTTATGGTTTGTCGATTTTGTATCCAATCCCCCACACCACCTTCAAATATTCGGGTTCCTTCGGGTTGATCTCAATTTTCTCGCGGATGCGGCGGATGTGTACCATCACGGTGTTTTCAGCCGAAAAAGCCGGCTCGTTCCAAACGCGCCGATAGATTTCCTCCGCCGGAAAAATCCGGCCGGCGTTTTTCATCAGCAGCTCCACGATCTTTGTTTCGGTGGCGGTCAGCCGCACCGGCTCGCCGTCGGCCGTGAGCGTGTGGTTATCCGTGTCAAAGGTCAGGCGGCCGATCGTAATCAGGTTCTGCGCCGTCGAGTTGATATCCCCCAGGGTGGTGTAGCGCCGCAGCTGCGATTTTACCCGCGCTACCAGCTCCTGTGGATTAAAAGGCTTTGTAATGTAATCGTCCGCGCCCATAGAAAGGCCCAGAATCTTGTCGCTGTCCTCCGATTTGGCGGAAAGCACAATGATCGGCAGATTGCGGGTTTCGCGGATTTTCAAAATCGCGGCCAAACCGTTCTGCCGCGGCATCATCACATCGATCAGGATCAGATGGATGTTCCGGCTCATGGCAAAATCCACAGCTTGTACACCATCGTATGCGCACAGTACGTCGTAGCCCTCTTTTTCCAGATAAATCGAAATGGCCCGAACGATTTCCTTGTCGTCGTCCACGACCAGAATGCATTGTTTTTCCATCTCCGATTTTCCTCCAAACAATTGTTACAGGAACTTGACCGGATGTTCAAGGGACATAGGTTCCTTTTTTTATCTTAGTATAAAAAACTGACAAATTTGAGGCAGTTTTCTTACAGCTCTCTTACGATTGACACAAGGCTCTTCCCATCGCCCGAAGGATGTGCTTTGATGAGGATGGAATGCAGCCCGAAGTTCTTCTTCCGTATTATAGCACAACAAAGACTTCCCTGTCATCCCGGCGTTTATTGGGAATCCGTTTGTGGGCCGGGGAGACAAACCGGAAAAAGAAACAAAAGATTTTACGCAGATGGGAAGCTTCTGTTACTTTTACATCTTTATTCCCGGTCAAAATATGGTATACTGAACATCGGAAATATGTTGCCGAAACAAAGGCGTTTCGCCGTTCAAATAGCAAATGAAATGTCAGGAGTGTGTGTGCAGATGCAGGCACCCGAGCTTTCCCTGATCCTGCCCGTGCGGGATATTGAAATAGAATTGCCTGGAATCCTGCGTTCTATCAAAGAGCAGGTGGGCGCCGCTGCGGCAGAGTGGATCATTGTCGATATGGGCTCTGAGGATCAGACGGTGCTGCGTGCGGTGCAGTATATCAAAGAAGAAAGACTGCAGGGCTTTGTGATTCAAAATGGAAAAGGAAGCGTTTCCGCCGCGCTGAACACCGGCATGCAGAAGGCGGCGGGGGAGTACCTTTCCTTCGTGTTCGCCCGCCGGCTGTACGGCGGGTATCTTTCCTCCTATCTGGAAGCGGCGCGGGCGGCGCAGGCGGATTTGGTGTTCGGCGGCCTGGATGCGAACGCGGAGCAGTTAAAGGGCAAACCGGCGGGCGGCGACGGCCCCTGGTATGTGCAGCAGATGGCGCAGGGCCGCCTGCGTATCGATATTGCTGCGCTGCTGCTGCGCAAAAGCTTTCTGCAGGCGCAGAAGCTGTATTTTCAGGAAAACTGCAGCCACGGCTACAGCGAGGAGTTCATTTACTGCTGTCTGCTTTCCGGCGCAAAGGTTGCAAGAGCGCCGGTAGCGCTCAAACGCCGCCGCGAGCTGGAGCTGTGGCGGGCAAAGTCCGCCCCGGCGGGCCGCGAGATTTTTCAGGCGATTGAGGCAATGCTGCGGGTTCAGGCCGTGATCGAAAACCGCTGCCCGGACAATCGGGAGCTGTGTGAAAGCTTTGAGGAGCGAAAGCTGCCCGAAACGGTGATGGACTGCGTAGATGTGCTTCTGCGCGAGGGCCTCGGTTACAATACCGTGCGCGGGTACCTGCGGGTAGAAGGATACGACCGCCTGCTGGTGCAGGGGAAGAAAACCGGCAGGGCGCTGCGGGGCCGCATCCGGCTGTGGCGGATGCTTCCGTGGATGTACCACCCGCGGTGACGGGGACGATCAAAAAACAGAATGGGCCGTCTGGGTTTCGATGCGGAGAGTTTTCCCCGCCGATCCGGGCGGCCCTGCCGATTCTTCCGGTCTTTGTATTCGGGGAAAACGGCTCTTTACAAATGGGAAAACAGCGCCGCTTCCCATGGTGTTTTACTTGCCGGAAAAGGTAAAATATGATATAATACACTGATACCGTAGCATAGGAGGTCGCACTTTTTGACAGAGAAGCTGGAACAGACTACGCGGGAATTCACCCGCGAAGAGCATATTGAAGAAGTGGCGCAGATCATGTCCATCCGCGCCCGGGGCGCAGTGCCGATGGCGTGCGTGCGCACCTACGGCTGCCAGCAGAACGTGGCGGACGGGGAAAAAATCAAAGGACAGTTAGAGCAGATGGGCTTCTCTTTCACTGAGGACGAGGATGAGGCGGATCTGATTCTGTTTAACACCTGCGCGATCCGCGAGCACGCGGAAGACCGCGTGTTCGGCAACGTGGGCGCGCTCAAGAACGTCAAGCGCCGCAATCCATCCCTGATCGTGGCCGTGTGCGGCTGCATGATGGAACAGGAGCACGTGGCCGAGCGCATGAAAAAGAGCTTTCCGTTTGTGAATCTGGTGTTCGGCACCCATGTGATTCACAAGCTGCCGGAGCTGATGTTCCGCACGCTCACCGACGGGCGGCGCGTGTTTGAGCGCGGCGACGACAGTGAGGATAAAACGATTGTGGAGGGTCTTCCCATCCGGCGCGACGGCTCGTTCAAGGCGTGGGTGACCGTGATGTATGGCTGCAACAACTTCTGCTCGTACTGCATCGTGCCCTATGTGCGCGGGCGTGAGCGCAGCCGCAGGCCTGAGGCGATTTTCGAAGAGGTACGCTCTTTAGTAAGTGCAGGCTACCGGGATATTACCCTCTTGGGGCAGAACGTCAACTCCTACGGCAAAGAGCTGACTCCCGCAATTAGCTTTGCGGAGCTGCTGCGGCAGCTTGACGCGATCGACGGGGATTTTCAGCTGCGTTTTATGACGTCGCACCCGAAGGACGCGACGCACGAGCTGATCGACACCATCGCACAGAGCAGGCACATCTCGCACCATCTGCACCTGCCGTTCCAATCCGGCAGCAATCGGATTCTAAAGGCAATGAACCGCAGCTATACGCGGGAAAAATACCTTGGCCTGGTCGCCTACGCGAAAGAGAAAATCCCGGATTTATCGTTGACGTCCGATATTATTGTGGGCTTTCCCGGTGAAACCTACGAGGAGTTTTGCGAAACCGTCAGTTTGATCAAAGAGGTGGAGTTTACCTCTTTGTTTACGTTCATCTATTCACCCCGCATCGGTACCCGCGCGGCAGAGCTGCCGGACCCGGTTTCGTATGAGGAGAAGTCCCGCTGGTTCCGCGAGCTGCTCGCCGTGCAGGAAGAGATTGCGGCAAAGCGCTGCGCCGAGATGGTCGGTACGGTGCAGCGGGTGCTGGCGGAGGAAAGAAGCTCCAAAACCGGCCGCTTGGCCGGGCGCTCCGGCGGCAACATCATCGTAGAATTCGACGGCGGCGACGAGAAGATCGGTGAGTTCTGTCAGGTTCGGGTTACGGCCGCCCGAAACTGGATTTTAAACGGAGAATTGGCCTGACGATTCAGCGATGGCGCTTTTTTGCGGGCATGCTAATGACAGTGTACCCGGGAAAAGCGGTTTCGGTTTGGATACAGCCGCCACCCGGCGGCGCGCAGATAAAATTTTAATGAAATAAATTAGGAGGCAGTAACCATGGACGTTATTGAGATGGCCCGCCAGCTCGGCAAAGAGATTCAGAAGGACGAAAGATACCTTGATTTTCAGAAGGCCCGCAAAGAGAGCGAAGAAAACGAGGAACTGCAGAAGATGATCGCGGATTTCAACCTCAAGAGAATCGCGATCAGCCAGGAGGGCGGCAAAGCCGACCGTGACGAGGACAAGATGCAGCAGCTCAACGAGGAACTGCGCGAAGCGTATGACAGTGTGATGAACCACCCTGCCATGATGGACTTTAACCTTGCGAAGGAAGATATGGACATGATGCTCCAGCGCGTCAGCGCGATCATCAACGCTTCTGCCGACGGCGAAGACCCTGATCTGGCGGATTACCAGGCCGGCGGCTGCGGTGCGGGCGGATGCTCCGGCTGCTCTGGCTGCCATTGATCATCAGAACAAAGCAAACAGACGGGGGATGGAGAAATGGCGGATCTTTCGCCCATGATGAAGCAATATTTTGAAATCAAGGAACAGAATCCGGATACCCTGCTGTTTTTCCGGCTGGGCGATTTTTACGAGATGTTTTTTGAGGATGCGAAGCTCGCTTCCCGCGAGCTGGAGCTGACCCTGACGGGCCGCGACTGCGGGCAGGAGGAGCGCGCGCCCATGTGCGGCGTACCGTTCCACAGTGCCGAAAGCTACATCGCGCGCCTGGTGGCCAAGGGCTACAAGGTAGCGATCTGCGAGCAGATGGAAGACCCGGCGTTGGCCAAGGGGCTGGTCAAACGCGCGGTCATCCGCGTGATCACGCCCGGCACGGTCATGGAGAGCAGCATGCTCGACGAATCGAAGAACAACTTTATCTGCTCGGTGTTCGCGGGGGAACATGCCGCGGGCGTCTGTTTTGCGGATATTTCCACGGGTGAACTGCGGGCCACGGAGCTCCTGGCGGATTCCTTGCAGGAGCTGGAATCCCAAGTGAGAAACGAACTGGCCCGTTTTTCTCCCCGTGAGATTCTCATCAATCCCCAGACCCTGCAGATGACGGGTCTGGGCAAATTTATCAAGGAAAAACTCAGCGCGGCGCTGGAGTGCCTGCCGCAGGAGGAAACCACAGGCGCCGAACAGCTGCTCAAAGCGCAGTTTTCGCCCGAACGGCTCGATTCCTCCGGTGTTTCGGCGTATCCCTTAACGGCACAGGCGGTCGGCTGCCTGCTGCTGTACCTCAAAAAGACCCAGCGTACGGGCCTGGAGCGCATGGATACCATCGAGATGTATTCCGGCTCGCAGTTTATGGAGCTGGATTTATCGGCCCGGCGCAATCTGGAGCTGCTGGAAACCATGCGCGGCAAAAGTAAGCGCGGTTCGCTGCTCTGGGTGCTGGACAAGACCAAAACCGCGATGGGCAAACGGCTCATCCGGGTGTGGATTGAACGCCCGCTTCTGAATCCCGCGCAGATTCTTCGCCGCCAGAATGCGGTGGAGGAGCTCTCGATGGACGGTATGTTTCGCGACGCCGTCGCCGAACAGCTCTCCGGGATACACGATCTGGAGCGACTGATGACGCGCATCGTGTACGGCTCGGCCAACGCGCGCGAGCTGCGCTCCCTGTGCGCTGCGCTTTCGCGCCTGCCGGAATTAAAACAATTGCTGGGCGGCGTTTCCTCGGCCTTGCTGAAGGAAATCAGGGAAAAGATCGACCCGCTCGAGGATGTGGCGGCCTTAATTGAAAGCGCCATCGTCGACGAGCCCCCGTTTTCCATCCGCGAGGGCGGCATGATCCGCCCCGGCTACCACGAGGAGCTCGACGAGCTGAGAACCGATATGGGCAGCGGCAAAGAGATCATCGCGCAGCTCGAAATGCAGGAGCGAGAGAAAACGGGAATCCCAAAACTCAAAGTAGGTTACAACCGGGTATTCGGTTATTATATCGAGGTTTCAAACTCTTACCGCGACAAGGTGCCCGACGAGTACATAAGAAAGCAGACTCTGACGAACTGCGAGCGCTTCATTACGCCCGATCTGAAACAGCTTGAGGGCCGTATTCTGGGCGCGCATGAAAAATCTGTGCAGCTCGAAACCCAGCTGTTTGAGCAGGTGCGGGCCGAAGCGGCGTCGCAGCTCGAGCGGGTGCAGGCTACGGCCTCGGCCGTGGCGCAGCTCGATGTTCTCACCTCGTTCGCGGCGGTGTCTGTGGCGAACAGCTACCAGCGCCCCGAGGTAAACCTCAGCGGAAAAATCATTCTGAAAGAGAGCCGCCACCCCGTGGTGGAGCAGATGCTCGACGGCGCGCCTTTTGTGCCGAATGATGTGGAGCTCGATCAGGAAGAAAACCGCGTCGCGATCATCACCGGCCCGAACATGGCCGGTAAATCCACCTATATGCGCCAGATTGCGCTGATCGTGCTGATGGCGCAGATCGGCTGCTTTGTGCCGGCGCAGTCGGCGGAAATCGGCGTGGTAGACGCGATCTTCACCCGCGTCGGAGCGTCGGACGACATGGCCTCCGGGCAGTCCACCTTTATGGTAGAGATGACCGAGGTCGCGGATGTTTTGAAAAACGCCACGAGCCGCAGCCTGTTGATCCTTGATGAGATCGGGCGCGGCACCTCCACGTTCGACGGCATGAGCATTGCCCGCGCGGTGCTCGAGCATGTGGCGGACAAGCGTTCCCTCGGCGCAAAGGCGCTGTTCGCAACGCACTACCATGAGCTCACTGTGTTGGAGGAGTTGGTTTCCGGCGTGAAGAATTTTAATATTGCCGTGAAAAAACGCGGCGACGATATCACCTTCCTGCGGCGCATCGTGCGCGGCGGGGCGGACGACAGCTTCGGCATCGAGGTCGCAAAGCTCGCCGGCGTGCCGAACTCCGTAGTGAACCGGGCCAAGCAGGTGCTGCGTGAGCTGGAAAGCGGCAGGCCGGTCACGCCGAAGGGCTCCGGCAGAAAGCCGCGCGAAGAGGAAACGGCGCAGCTGTCCCTTGTGCCGCCGCAGGAATCCGAGGTGCTGGCGCGTCTGCGGCAGATGGATGTCAATACGCTGACGCCGATCGAATGTATGAATATGCTGTTTGAACTGAGTAAGCTGGCGCAGAATTAGAGCCATATCATATGGAATCGTGGTGGGTATCTTTCTCCGTCATAGGCGGGGGAAGATACCGCTGTACTTGCATCATATGGGATGGAAAAGCAATTGACCAACAGGAAGCAGGGAGGCAAGTGAATGGGGAAAATTAATCTGCTCGATAAACACGTTGCGGAGCTGATTGCCGCCGGCGAGGTGGTGGAGCGCCCGGCCTCCGTCATCAAAGAGCTGGTCGAAAACTCGATCGACGCCGGTGCGACGAGCATTTCGGTAGAGATTCAAAATGGCGGCGCGCTGCTGATGCGCGTCACCGACAACGGCAGCGGCATCGCGCGGGAGGATGTCCCCACGGCGTTTCTGCGCCACGCCACCAGCAAGGTGCTGCACGCGGAGGATCTTGAATCCATCGGCACGCTCGGCTTTCGCGGCGAGGCATTGGCCTCCGTTGCGGCGGTGGCAAGGGTCGATCTGCTCACCCGCACCGAAGAGGAGCTGGCCGGAACGCATTATGTGATCGAAGGCGGCGAGGAACAGGCGCTGGAGGATGCGGGTTGCGCGCGCGGCACCGTCATTACCGTGCGCGACATTTTCTTCAACACCCCTGCCCGCATGAAATTCTTGAAGAAAGACACGGTAGAGGCAAACGCGGTCGCCGCCGTGATGGATAAAATCGCCCTGTCGCACCCGGAGCTTGCCGTGCGCTTTGTGCGCGACGGAAAAGAGACTCTGCGCGCCCCGGGCGACGGGCAGCTGAAATCGGCGGTGTTTGCGGTGTTCGGCCGCGAATTCACCGCCGGGCTGATCCCCGTGGAATATGAGCTGCAGGGGGTGCGGGTCACTGGTTTTGTGAGCAAACCTTCCCATGCCCGCCCAAACCGCAGCATGCAGCAGTTTTTCATCAATGGGCGCACGATCCGCAGCCGCACCGCGCAGGTGGCGCTGGAGCAGGCGTTCAAGGGCTCGCTGATGGTCGGCAAATTCCCGGCCTGCGTGCTGCATCTGGAGATTCCCGTGCAGGCGGTGGACGTGAACGTTCACCCCGGCAAGCTCGAGGTTCGCTTTATCAACGAACGCCCGGTGTTCGACGCCGTGTATTACGGGGTCAAGACCGCGCTCTCGAAGGGGGATTCCCCGAATAAAATCACGTTGCCCGGTACGGCGGAACCGCCGGCCGCGAAGCCGCAGACACCGCCTTTGCCGTTCGATGTGCCGGATACAAAACCCCAGCAGATTGCGATGCCCGGCGTGTTTGGCGCTGCAAAGCCTGCCGCCCTGGCCCTACATGACAGTGCTGTGGACGACCCGGTGGAGATTGCCGTGCCGACCACGCCCGCGTATCACAAAATAGGCTCTCCGGAGTCTGCCCATCCTCTGACAGAGCGATGGCCGGACACACGACCCGCTTTGCCGGTACAGCCGAACGCAAGCACACCCGCTCAGCCCGGCACAGCCCCGCAAAGAGCTACCGAACCGGAGGAATGGGAGGTTTCCTCCAGCGGGGAGGCCACTCCTGTCGGCTCTGTGCCGGTCAGCAGTCTGGCACAGTCAGAAGAGAGTAATCCTTTCGCGGAACATCCCTCTATGGGGCAAATGGAAGCGCCGTCGCCCGACGTGCAGGCTCCAGCGGATTTCCGCTATATCGGCCACGCGTTCGGCACATATATCCTGCTCGAGCGCGACGGCGCGGACGGCGAGGAGCTGGTGCTGATCGATCGCCACGCGGCGCACGAGCGACTGCTGTACGAGCGACTCAAAGAGCAGAGCGGCACGGCCTTTTCGCAAATGCTGCTGGCCCCCGTACCCGTTCTGCTGGAAAAGAACGAATACGCGGCCGTGCTGGCTTCGCTGGATCTATGCGAAACAGCCGGCTTTGAAATAGACGATTTCGGCGGCGGCACCGTACTGGTGCGCAGCGCGCCTTTGTCCCTGACCGGGGAGGACGTACCGGAGGCCGTGATGGAGATCGCGGGTTACTTAGCGCAGTCGCGCACCGATGTGACGACCGAGCACCTCGACTGGCTGTACCATAATATCGCCTGCCGTGCGGCGATGAAAGCGCACGACGACCGTTCGCCGGAGGAACTGATCGCCCTGGTGCGGCAGCTCGATGAAAACCCGCAGCTCCGCTATTGCCCGCATGGGCGGCCGATCTCGATCGTGCTGACCCGCAAGGAATTAGAGCGCCAGTTCGGCCGGGCATAATCCGTGTCACGGGAAAAATGACGTAACTGCAACATAAAAAAAGCAATTTTGCTTCCTGTTATTTTGTCTCGTACAATTTTCAACGGCTGGGGAAAAAGTAAATCTGATTATTACGGAAGGGAGGAAGGCTTATGCCGCAGGAGAAAATACCGCGGCTTGCCATCGGCGGGCCAACAGCCAGCGGCAAGACCCGCCTTGCGGCGGAGCTGGCCCTGCGCCACGGCGGAGAAGTGGTTTCTGCCGATTCCATGCAGATTTACCGGGGGATGGAAATCGGAACCGCAAAGCCCACTCCCGAAGAAACGCTGGGGGTGCCTCACTATCTGATGGGTTTTGTGGAGCCGGGCCAATCCTTTTCCGTGGCGGATTATGTAGCCCTGGCCAAGGAAACGATCGTGGACATCCACAGCCGGGGTCACCTGCCGGTGCTGGCGGGGGGAACCGGGCTGTATATTCGCTCGCTCATTACGAACACCGCGTTTACCGAAGCGGACAACGACCCCGCCCTGCGCGCCGAGCTGACACAGCGGGCAGCGCAGGAGGGAACCGAGGGCCTGATGCAGGAGCTTCGCTCCTTTGACCCGGAGTCTGCGGATCGTATCGAGCCGCGCAATCTGCCGCGGCTGATCCGTGCGATCGAGCTGTACCGCGTCACAGGCGTAACGATGACAGAGCCCCTGCGCCGTTCGCGCCTTGTGCCTTCGCCGTACCGGGTGTGCTTCTTATGCCTCGGCTTCCGCGACCGGGAGCGCCTGTATGAAAGAATCAACCAGCGGGTGGATGAAATGTTTCGCCGCGGGCTGGTGGAAGAGGCGAAGGAGCTTCTCGAAATGCCCAGCGGCGCCACGGCAATGCAGGCGATCGGCTATAAAGAGCTGCTGCCGTATTTTCGCGGTGAGGTTTCACTCCCTGAAGCGCAGGATACTATCAAGCGCGAAACCCGCCGCTACGCCAAGCGCCAGCTTACCTGGTTCCGCCGGGAGGAGCAGGCGCGCTGGCTGTTCGTGGATGATTACGCACAGTGGGACGCGCTCCGCGGTGCCGCAGAAGAGATCATAAGGGGGGAGCTGTATGAATAATCCGGTTTTAAAGCGCCTGGTTTCGGGCCTGATCGGCCTGCTGCTCCTTTTTTATATCGGCAATCAGATTTATAACGCCAGCTACAGCGGGGTCAAGGCTGAAACCGCTGTGTATGCCAACGCAGAGGATACGATCCAGATGACCGGCACGGTGATCCGCAAAGAACAGCTGATCAAACAAAGCGTGCAGGGCGTTCTCACGTACCCGCTCGGCGAGGGCGGCAAAATCGCCAAGGACGGCGTTGTGGCAGAGGTATACGACAGCGCCAAAGACGCCACGCAGCAGCAGCAGGCAGCACACCTTTCGGCGGAGATCGCCCGCCTGCAAAGCCTGAGCAAGCCCGGCGATACGTATGCCGCAAACCCCGGCTCGCTGACAAAGCAGATCAACCAGGGCCTCAAAGAAATTCTGACCTCGCTGCAGGGCCGTGATTACAACACTCTGTCGTCGCAGCGCGATTCCCTGCTGTACCTGATGAACGAGCAGCAGGTGGTCACCGGCGCGTCCAAGGATTTCAGCGCCAGAATCGCGCAGCTGCAAGGCCAGCTCGGTGCGATCCCCACCTCCGGCGGCACGAAAATGGGGCAGATCAAATCGCCGGTTTCGGGCTATTTCGTCAGTGCGGCGGACGGGTACGAATCCCAGTACAATTACGCTTCCGTGCTGGAGCTTTCGGTGGCTGACCTGAAAGCGAAAAAAAAGCCGCAGGCTCTTGGCAGCGATGTGATCGGCAAGGTGTGCGAGGAATTTGACTGGTACTTTGCCGCCGTAGTCAGCCAGGATGACGCGCTCAAGCTCAAGGAGGGCAACCGCGTCAACATCAACTTTCCGTTTGCGGTGGGCAAGTCGGTCCCTGCGACCGTGGCCGCTGTAAATCAGCCGAACCATCAGGGGGACGCCGCCGTGATCCTGCAGTGCTCTTATATGGATACCGGCATCGCGTCCGTGCGCGACGCCACGGTGCAGGTACAGGCGGGAACCTACTCCGGGATCATGGTCAGCCAGAAGAGCATCCATTTTGAAAAGCTGACGAAGGAGTTCACGCAGGAGGACGGCACCAAGAAGAAGGTGGAAAAAGAAGTGCAGGGTGTTTATGTCATGCACGGCAATACCATCGAATTCGTGCAGATCATCCCGCTGATGAGCAGCGGCAGCTATGTCATCTGCAAAGAGCTGAGCGACACCGACCCGGAGTGGAAAGAACTCATGACAAAATCCCCTATCCGTTTATACGATGAGGTGATTATAGAAGGGACGGATCTTTATGACGGAAAAGTCGTTAAATGAAACCGAACAGGAATACGCGGAGCGGATGCGTGACCTGGAAGAAAACCTGAAGGTTGTTCGGGCGAAGATCGAAGAGGCCGCCGTCAAGTCCGGCAGAAGCCCCGAAGAGATTACGCTTTTGGCAGCGACCAAAACGGTCCCCGTTCCGGTGATCAACCGCGCGATCGAGCTGGGAGTTTCGCATATCGGCGAAAACCGCGTGCAGGAGCTGTGCGACAAGCTGCCGCTGCTTTCCCCTTGCGACCGCCAGTTTATCGGGCATTTGCAGACCAACAAGGTCAAGTTCCTGATCGGCCAGGTCAGCTTGATTCAGTCTGTGGACAACGAAAAGCTCGCAAAAGAGATTTCGCGCCTTTCTTTGCAGAACAAAACCACGACCAATGTGCTGATCGAAGTGAATATCGGGCACGAAGAAAATAAGTCCGGCGTCCTGCCGGAGAACCTGTCGGAGCTGCTGGAAAAAGTTTCCTGCATGCCCGGCATTTCGGTGCGGGGCCTCATGGCAATCCCGCCTGTCTGCGATCGCCCGGAGGACGCGATGCCATATTTTTCGCGCATGCGCGAATATTATGTTGACATCAAGGCGAAAAGAATGGATAATATTCTCATGGATTACTTATCCATGGGCATGTCGTCAGACTATGCTCAGGCAATCCTTTGCGGAGCAAATATGGTTCGGGTGGGCTCGTCTCTCTTCGGACCTAGGAAATATCAAATCCTTTAGAACGAAAATAGGGAGGCATCAGAATGGCCGGATTGGTTCAAAAATTTAAAGATATGTTGGGCGCCCCTGAAGATGAGTATGAGGATGAGGAATATGTAGATGATCGCGCAGACGAGATCATCTCTGGCCCGGACAATCACGCGGATACGATCCGCGAGCGTGAAACGGCAAGACGCGGCGGCAGCACTGGCGGCAGCAGCAATAAGGTCGTGAATATTCATGCCACCACGCAGCTGCAGGTGGTTCTCTTCAAGCCCGAGCGTTTTGGCGAGGAAACCCGCGCCGTGGCAGACGAACTGCTGAAAATGCACACCGTGGTGCTCAACCTTGAAAACACCAATAAAGACATCAGCCGCCGCATCATCGATTTTCTCAGCGGCGTGGCTTACGCAAACGGGGGCAAAATCAAGCGTGTTGCAGCAAGCACCTTTATCATCACCCCGTATAATGTAGAGCTGACCGGCGACGATGTGCTCGACGAGCTGGAAAACAACGGCGTTTATTTCTGATGAAGCAGAATTCCCCCGGGGATAACGCCATACTGGAGGCAAGGCTCCTGGATGCGGTCCGCCTATGTTCCCGGCGGTCTCAGCCGGTTTTTGTAGGCTTTCTGTCAGAAGCGGAAGCCTTCTCGGCACAGGGTGTTCTGCGCCGGGAGGGCTTTTTCCACTATTTATTCTGGGGCGGCTTTGAAGGGGCGGAGCGCGTGATGTTCGGCGCGTTCCCCGATTACCTTGAGCCGGAGCCGGAGTTGTTCCCCATTTGTGCCGTTACGGCCGCCTTCCGCGATTGCGACAAGCTCACACATCGGGATTTTCTCGGTTCGCTGATGGCGCTTGGCATTACCCGCGACACGGTGGGCGATCTTCTGATCGAGCCGGGCCGGGGCGTTTTATTCCTGCGCGAAGAAATGGCCGGTTACGTACAGACGCAGGTGGAAAAGATCGGCCGGGTGGGGGTGCGGCTTACCCCTGGCTTTACCGAGCCTTTGCCGGGCGGCCTTGGCTTTGAGCCGTTCAGTACGGTGATCGCTTCGCCCAGGCTGGATTGTGTCGTCGCCGCGGCACTGCGCATCAGTCGCGAGAAAGCGGCGCGCCTGGTGGAATCGGGCGGTGTACTGCTGGGCGGCGTGCAAATTATGTCGGTTTCCGCGGCGGTCAAAGACGGCGACCGTCTCTCCGTGCGCGGTAAGGGCCGGTTTATTCTGGATCAGATCGGGCCCGAAACCAAACGGGGCCGTGTGAACTTGAGTGGAAGAAAATACAGATAACAGGAGGTTTTTGTCGTGCTTACTCTCAACGATATTATCAATGTCAGCTTCCGCAAATCGAATTTTTCCGGTTATCGTACCGAAGATGTAGATGCCTTTATCGATCAGGTGAAGGATTCCTACGACCAACTGCTGAAAAAAACGATGGAGCAGGCCGAAGTGTACGAAACACTGGCAAACGAAAAGAAAGAGCTGGAGAGAAAACTCTCCGTTCTGGCGGAAAAGATTGAGGATTACCGTCAGGAAGAGAGCGAGATCAAAACCGCTCTGGTCAGCGCGCAGAAGCTGGGCGAATCTTCTGTCAGGGAGGCGCGCCACAAGGCAGAAATCATCCTGAAGGACGCGAATTTGAAGGCCGAGCGCATTCTCGGCACCGCCAAGGCGGATGTGGTTGAACAGCAGCGTGAGCTGGATGAGCTGAAGAAAAAGGTCATCGAATTCCGCACCAAGCTGCTTGCGATTTACAAAGAGCATCTGACGCTGATCGATGCGATCCCCAGCCGCAAGGAAGAGTTTGCGCAGGAAGGCAGCCATGCCGCAGCCGAGCCGGAGAAAGAGCAGGAGGAGCCGGAGCAGCAGAGCCACTATATGCCCGAGGAGCCTTCCGTGCCCGCAGAGCCGGAACCGGAGTACACCCCGGAACCGGAGAAGGACGACTTTTCCGTCGACGCCGCGGTGTTCGACACAGAGTCGCCGAATCACGACCTGCGTTATGATGTTTTAAAATTTGATGAAGTGGATGAATCCGGAGAAGAATAAGTACATCACCCGAAATCCGGGTCCGGAGTATTTCATAGATGGAGGAGGGACGGAGCGATCCGCCCTTTTTTCCTGAAAGAGAGGGAGTTTCTTTTGCCTTATATTGCAGTGTTTTTGTCCTTCGTCGCGGCAGCGGCGGGGATTGCCGTAGATCAGGTTCTGAAAGCCGCGGTGGTGGAGCAGCTGAAACCGCTGGGCCGGCTTGAGCTGATCCCGGGCTTTTTTCAGCTTACCTACGTGGAAAACCGCGGCGCGGCGTTCGGCATACTGGCGAACTACCAGTGGCTGTTTATTGCCGTTACCGCTGTGGTTTGCCTTTTGATCGTGGCGGCGCTGATTTTTTACCGCGGCCACACCGCCCTGACCCGTACGGCGCTCACGCTGATTCTGGCCGGCGGGATCGGAAACATGATCGATCGGCTGCGCTATCAGTATGTGGTGGATTATATTCACTTTCAGTTCTTCCCGCCGGTATTCAACTTTGCGGACATCTGCGTCACGGTCGGCTGTGCGCTGCTGGTGATCTACCTGCTGTTCTTTGCAGACGACAGGGGCCGGCCCAAGCAGCCGGGGCGTTATGCCAAATACGCGCACTACAATCAGAACAGAAATCACAGAATGGGTGGTTAAGGTGCAGAAAAAGCTGCTGGTAATCGGGGCGGAGCATCAGGATGCCCGGGCGGACCTGGCAGTGAGCGAGCTGCTGGAGGGCCAGACGCGCTCCGGCGTGCAGAAGCTGATGCTTGCGGGCGCGGTGCTGTGCGGCGGGCGTCCGCTTTCTAAGAACGACCGGGTGGCCGAGGGCCAGACGATCGAGGTGCTGCTGCCGGACCCTGCCCCTATGGAGCAGGCGGAACCGGAAAACATCCCGCTCGATATCGTCTATGAAGACGACGACCTGCTGGTAGTCAATAAGCCGAAGGGCATGGTAGTTCATCCCGCGCCGGGCAACCGCGACAAAACGCTTGTCAACGCGCTGCTGTACCATTGCGGCGATTCCCTGTCCGGAATCAATGGGGTCATCCGCCCCGGAATTGTGCACCGTATTGATAAAGATACCAGCGGCCTTTTGATCGTCGCGAAGAATGACTTTGCCCACCAGAGCCTTGCCGCGCAGATTAAAGAGCATTCCTTTACCCGTGAATACGAGGCCGTGGTATACGGCCATCTTCGCGAGCAAAGCGGCACGGTGGATGCACCTATCGGCCGGCACCCGACCGACCGCAAGAAAATGACGGTCACGCAAAAAAACAGCCGCCGCGCAGTCACGCACTATCAGGTGCTGGAGGAACTGCCCGGCTTTTCCTATGTGCGTCTGCGGCTTGAAACGGGCCGCACCCATCAGATTCGGGTGCATATGGCGTATTTGGGCCACCCCGTTGTGGGCGACCCGGTATACGGGCCGAAAAAAGTGATTCCCTCGCTGAACGGCCAGTGCTTGCATGCGAGAGTCATCGGCTTTCGTCACCCGCGCGATGGCCGGTATATTGAGCTGACAAGTCCGCTTCCGCCGTATTTTACCGATTTTCTGGCACGTCTGCGCAGTCAGCCGTACTGATCTTCCATAAAAATTTGGAATTGCAGCAGCGCTCCCCTGCCAAAGATATGGGAGCAATGCCTGTTTTTTTACTTTTCGTCGCTGGTGATAGTATAAGGAGGTTCTCTTTTGAAGCTTCAGGATATATTCTTGGTGTCTGATCTTGACGGTACCCTGATTGGTGCAAACCATACGATACCGCAGCGGAATATCGATGCGATCCGGCGGTTTCAGGAGCAGGGCGGCCGCTTTGCCGTGGCGACCGGGCGCTCCGTGAATTCCGGAGAGCGCTATTGCCGCCAGGTGCAGCCAAAGGGGCTTTGTGTGATGCTGAACGGCTCTATTTTATACGATTATGAGCAGGATGAGATTGCAAAGGCGTTCTTTCTGCCGCCGCAAGCGAGGGACTATGCTCGCCTTCTCACAGAACGCTTTCCGGAGATAGGCTGTGAGGTATTCGCGCAGCGCAGGCAGTTTGTTTTGCGCGCGAATCAATATGTCAGGGCGCATCTGGGGAATGAGAACCTGCCCTGTGTAGAGATAGACGCAGGCGAAATTACCGATCACTGGTGCAAGGCGCTGTTTGCCGCCGACCCCGAAACCAAGCTGAAAATACAGGCCTTTACCGAGTCCTTTGCGCACCCCGGAGTCCGCTTTGTGCAGAGCGAGAAGTGCTTTCTGGAAATGCTGCCCGAAGGAGTCGACAAAGGCAGCGGCCTGTTAGAGATTCTGCGGCAGACCGGCTTGCCTCGTGAGAATCTGGTGGTGATCGGCGACTATTATAACGATGTGGAGATGCTGCACGCCGCCGGTTTTGCGGCAGTGCCCTCCAATGCGCCGCAGGACATTCGGCAGATAGCCGATTTGGTGGTAGGCGACTGCCGCGACGGCGCGATAGCCGACCTGATTGAATACCTGGAACGCGCGGAATAAGGGGTGGCGGTGGAAGAATGGATCAGGATGCCCGTCAGGTTCGCTGGCTGCTTGCCGTCGCGATCATTCTCTGCGCCTTGATGATCGGGTATAACGTGCTGTTTGTGCCGCAGGTAACGCTGACGGCCGTGGTGAAAACAGACCTTTCTTCTGCGGCGCAGGCGGCGGTTCCCTCCGCACCGGACGACGCTTCTCAGCCGGAGGGCTACGAGCCGGAGCCGGTGGAGCAGACTGCGCTGGTCAATCTGAATACGGCAGATGCCGAAGAGCTGGAAACGCTGCCCGGAATTGGCCCGGCAACAGCGCAGAAGATCATTGCTTACCGCGAATCCGTCGGGGCCTTCCAGAGCACGGAGGAGCTGATGCAGGTGGGCGGAATCGGTGAAAAAACATTCGAAAAGCTCAAAGAGCTTGTGACGGTGGAAGCAGCAGAGTGAAAACTCCGACGGGGCCGGCTGCCCCGCACAGGTTTTGATATCTACATAAGAAAGGGGAACGATCCAATGCAGGAAAACGGACAGAACGACATGCTCTCGGAAAACCAGAAGAGATTTCGATGCAGAATCTGCGGATATATTTTTATCGGCAGTGAGCTTCCCCAGGATTTTCGATGTCCCCGGTGCGGGTCCGATAGCGAGCAGTTTATTGAATTAAGACAAAGATGAGTAAGAGGGGACTGCATCCTTACCAAGGATGCAGTCCCCTCTTACTCTGCATCTGCGCAAATCCCGCAGGAATTACTTGCAAAATGCAGGGAAAATGGGTAAAATAAGGAAAATAAGCAGAGGGGGAGAAGTTTATGGCGGTGAGTCCCTTGCAGGATATCATGAATCATTACCTTTGGAATTTCAGCGCATATCTGTTGGCGCTGGCGATTATTTTGCTGAACGCGGCCCGCAGCGTGTATTTTTATTTGAGGAGCAAGCATAGACCCCTGTACCCGAAGCGCGGCAGACTGGACCTTCTCATCAGCCTGCTGTGCGGCGTGTCGCTGGCGATGGGTCTGATGTTCCAGGGGGTTCTGGCGGACAACAATGCCCCCGACATCTATCATTGGTCAAGCTATCTCTGGATGGTCTGCCTTGTTTCGCTGGCGCTGTTTGTCGTTCAGATCGTATTTCACATCAAGACCCCCTCTGTGCGCCCCAGAGTGGAACCGACAGACGAAATTCCGGCGCTGCAGACCGCGCCGCAGGAGCAGTTCCAGCCACAGACTCCTTTGGAGCAGCCCGCGGTTTCTCAGGAAGATTCCGCGCCGAAGGACGGGGAATGACGGCAAACTTTTCCCGTGCGGAGTGAATTAATTTTATAAGGCCAAGAGCAAACTTCGCGCTATGAGCCTTTTGACATTTCGGGATGTTTCGGAATACAGAAATTTATTGTAAATAAAATTCCGGTTCTACTTGTGTGCCGCTTCTTTGTCTGTTACAATCAAGGCAAAGGAGTGGCCACTGTGAATTTAGCCGTAATTCATATTTTAAATAATAAACTCCATCGTTACTGCTAACGGCTATCCCTGAAAGGGAATAGCCGTGGGTCGTTATGCCCACATGGCAGTAAACGGATTTCTGTCATTGGTGAGCAGCCAATGACTTTTTTATGTTTGGAGTGAATTATAATATGAATAAAAAGCTGGCCTATCATGCTTTTATTGTTTTGGAATGCGTCCTCTGGGGCGTTGGAAATACCGTCACTAAAATTGGCCTGCAATCGATCTCGCTATTTTATTGTCTGACGATCCGCTTCTTTTTATCGTTTGGTTTGTTTGTTCTGTTTTTCTTTCCAATACTGACAAAATGCAGCACTGAACTGAAAAAATGTATCCTAATCAGCGTTATGACAGCCGCATCTTTTATTTTATCAACGCTGTCCCTGCAATTTGCTCCTGTGACCACGGCGGGGCTGTTGATGGCTTTGTCTGTGGTGTTTACACCCATTTTGGCCATCTTGGTTCATAAAACGCAGCCTGAAAAGAAAATAGCAGGTGCTGTGCTGCTGGTGCTTACGGGTTTGTATCTCATTTGTGGCATAGATGGAGAGAATGCTTTTGGGGTTGGTGAGCTTATGGCGCTGATCAGTTCGTTTTGTTTAGCCGTCACACTTACATTCAGCGCAAAGCTTGTCCGCACAATCGAACCTGTCGTTTTATCAACAGTCCAATCAGGAGTGACTGCCCTGATTTCACTCTCCTTTTCAGTTATGCTGGAGGATTTTCAATCCTTTTATCATGTGTCTGCCTCCGGGTGGCTTTCCATCCTTTATTTGGCAGCGGGGTGTACGTTTATCGCTTATCTTCTGCAAAACATTGCATTAAAGCATATCTCTCCTGTTTTTGCATCGATCGCTTTTTGCACAGAGCCTGTTTTTACCGCTTTGTCTGCCTATCTGATGTTAGGTGAGCAGTTGTCTGCTTTCGGGTATCTGGGGTCGGTGTTTATCCTTATGGGAATGGTCGTGAGCTCGCTGCCGAAAAGGGTGGCCTCTAACTGACTTTCAAGGGTAGGGGAACTGAAACTGCATTTTAAACTTTTCTAAAGTAGTATCCATATCCAGACGACAAGGAAAGGGCCGGATTTTCAACACTGAAAATCCAGCCTTTTCCTTTTATATATTGGGAATGATTTCTTTTGTATCTGATGTCGTTAAGGCTCAGTCGCCGAAGCTGATGCCGATGTCCCGCGCGGACTGAATCATCTCGCAGTCCAGCGGAACAGCCTTGAGCTTGCCCGCCACCTCGCCCAGCGGAACGGGTACGATCTTCTGGTTCTGCAGGGCCATCATGCAGCCGAAATGGCGGTCCTGAATCATCTGGGCCGCGGCGGTGCCAAGGCGGGTCGCCAGCACGCGGTCATAAGGACAGGGGCTGCCGCCGCGCTGAAAATGGCCGGGAATCGTCACGCGCACCTCGTTGCCGGTGCGCTCGCTGATCTCTTTGGCCAAACGGTAGGAAAGGGAGGGCTCCGTCATTTTGGCCCGCTGCGCCTTCAACTCCTTTTTGGAAAGTGCCGCTTCTTTGTCCGAAATGGCTCCCTCCGCCACGGCCAGAATCGAAAACTGCTTGCCGGAACGCTTTCTCTGCTGCAGCGCGCGGCAGATGGAATCGATGTTGTAGGGGATTTCGGGCAGAAGAATCGCGTCTGCGCCGCCTGCGATGCCCGCGTGCAGCGTCAGCCAGCCCACCTTGTGTCCCATCAGCTCCACAATGAACACCCTCCCGTGCGACGTGGCGGTGCTATGGATGGAGTCGATGACCATCGAAGCAATCTCCACCGCGCTGGAAAAGCCGAAGGTCATTTCGGTGTTCCACAGGTCGTTGTCGATGGTTTTGGGCAGTGTGATGACATTTAGCCCCTCCCCGCTGAGCAGGTTCGCGGTTTTGTGGGTGCCGTTGCCGCCCAGAATCACAATGCAGTCGAGCCTGAGCTTCTTATAGTTTTTCTTCATCTGCTCAACCTTTTCGCTCTGGCTGCCCTCGGGGCCGCGAATCTCTTTAAACGGCTGGCGCGAGGTGCCCAGAATCGTGCCGCCCAGCGTTAAAATACCGGAAAAGTCGCGGGGGGACATCTCCCAGTAATCGCCTTCCATCAGGCCGCGGTATCCGTCGCGGATTCCAAATATGGCAACATCGTCCTCGAATTTTTCGTAAAGTGCTTTTCCTACGGCGCGAATCGCGGCGTTCAGCCCCTGGCAGTCGCCTCCGCTGGTCAGAATTCCAACTCTCATCGTTGTGGGCCCCTTTCCGTTATTTGAGCCGCTTCGCCTTATCCGCATCGCGGATCGGCTCCATCAGCTTGCTTTCCTCCGATTTTTTCAGTTCCGTCAGGCTCTTTCTCGCCATGGTGGAGAACAAAGACTGGCAATTGATGGCGGCCTTGCCGCGCCGGCTGACGTGCAGGTAAGTCGTATCCGGCTGCATCATGCGTGTGTTGACATTGTCGCTGCGCAGAATTTCCAGAATTTCAAACGCGCGGCGCTTCAGCTCTTCGCCTTCAATGGGGAACACAAGCTCTACCCGGCGGTCCAGGTTGCGGGGCATCCAGTCGGCGCTGCCCATATAGATTTTGGGGTCGCCCCCGTTTTGAAAGGCGTAAATGCGGCTGTGCTCCAAAAGCTGGCCCACAATACTCTGCACGGTGATGGTTTCGCTCAGCCCCGGCAGCCGGGGAATGAGACTGCACATGCCGCGCACGATCAGGTGGATCGGCACGCCGGCCTGCGATGCTTCGTACAGCAGTTCGATCATCTGCGGGTCGATCAGAGCATTTACCTTTACGGTGATGCCGCTGGGAAGGCCCTTTTTTGCATTTTCGGTTTCGCGGCGGATCATGCGCTCAAAAACGCTCCGCATTCCCTGCGGCGCCACCACAAATTTGCGGTATTCCGGCGGGCGGGAATAGCCGGTGAGCACGTTGAACAGCGACGAAGCGTCGATGCCGTACGGCTCGCGGCAGGTGAACACGCCGATGTCAGTATAGATTTTGGCGGTGGAGTCGTTGTAATTTCCGGTTCCCATGTGTACGTACCGGCGGATGCCGTCTTCCTCGCGCCGCACCACCAACAGGATTTTGCAGTGGGTTTTCAGGCCCGCAAGGCCATAGATGACGTGGCATCCGGCCTGTTCCAGCTTTTTGGCCCAGTTGATGTTGTTTTCCTCGTCAAAGCGGGCTTTCAGCTCTACCAGCACCGTTACCTGCTTGCCGTTCTCCGCCGCGCGGATCAGCGCCGCGATGATGGGGGAATGGCCGCTGACGCGGTACAGGGTCTGCTTGATGGCCAGCACATCCGCGTCATCAGCCGCGCGGCTGACAAAATCGACCACGCACTGAAAGCTTTCGTACGGGTGGTGCACCATCCGGTCTTTTTCCCGGATGGCCTCGAAAATATCGTCATAGCCCCAGAAGGCCGCGGGGGGATAAACGGGCTTGATCGGGTCAAAGCACAAAGCGTCGTACCCCGGCAGGGATGCAAATTTGGTCAGGTACGTCAGGTCGATCGGCCCGGGCACCTCGAACAGGTCGTTCGGCTTCAGGTCGAGCATCTCTACAAGAAAATCCTTGATTTCGGCGTCGCAGTTCTGCAAAAGCTCCAGCCGCACGGGCCGCCCGCGCTTGCGCTTTTTAATGGATTTCTGCACCTCGGTCAGAAGGTCCTCAGCGTCCTCGTCGATTTCCAAGTCAGAGTTTCTCGTCAATCGGAAGGGCGAGCAGGCTTCGATGTGGTGCATGCCGAACAGATTGTTGATTTTATAGGAGATAATATTTTCGAGCAGCACATAAATCTTTCGTTCCGGGTCGGGTACCAGCAAAAATCGGGAGAGAATCGACGGCACCTGTACCACCGCAAACAGGGATTCCTCTTCGCCCTTCAGGCGAACCGCCAGATTCAGGCTCTTGTTTGTGAGCATAGGGAACGGGCGGCTGCGGTCTACCGCGAGCGGCGTCAGCACCGGGTACAGAATCTTATCAAAATAATCCGAAAGAAAATTCTGTTGTTCCTCACTCAGGTCGCCCGGCGCGCAGAAAAAGACGTTCTCCTTCCGCAGGGCCGGCAGAATCGAGCGGTGCAAAGACGTATACTGCTGCTCGGTAAACGAACGGATTTTGCGCGTCAGGCGAACCATCAGCTCATCCGGCGTCAGGCCGGAAAGATCGGGGATTTTATAGCCCGAGTGCACCTGGGCCTTGACGCCCGCTACGCGCACCATAAAAAACTCATCCAGATTGGAAGAGGTGATCCCCAAAAACCGCAGGCGCTCCATGACGGGATTTTCCTTTTCAAAGGCCTCCTCCAAAACGCGCCAGTTAAAGTCCATCCAGCTCAGTTCCCGGTTGATAAAGGGGAGCTGTTTGTTCTCACCCATAGTGTTTCCCCCTCTCTCAAAGCATCAGCGTTTTGATTTTCAGTACGGGATGAATCCCGAATACCTCCTGGAAAAACGGCGCGCACAGATCGAACGCCCATTTTTCCAGCGTCAGGTTCCCGTCGCTGCTGCCCGTAATCACAAGCCGGTCTTTTTCCAGCTTGATCGTAATATCCTCCAGCTTCTGCGTCTGCGATTTATCCAGCGCGTTCGAAAGGCGGAAAATCGCCACGAGCTTTGAAATCATCAGGCGGGTCTGTTTGTCAAGGCGGTTGAATTCCGGGTCGTCGTCGCTGGGCACGCAGTATTCGTCGTAGCTGGACAAAAACGCGATCATCAGTACCTCGCGGTCGGTCAGGCCATAAATGTCGATGTTCTTGACCAGATCGAACGTGCTGTTCAGGTGCTCTTTGGAATTGATGTAATACCCCGCGTCGTGCAGGATGCAGGCCAGCTCCAGAATCAGCCTGCTCTTGTAATCCATGCCGTGGATTTTCTTTGTCTTGTCAAAAATCCGGCACGAAAAACGGCGCACCGCGTCCGAATGCGAGCGGTTGCAGCGGTAGCGGTCGGCGATCCACTGCGCGCACGAAATCGCGCTGTTTACGACGTGGGTTTCGTAATCCTTTTTGCTTTTTGGTACCAGCATCTGGCGCAGAAGAGCGTCCCACAGCTCTACCTTTGGGCAGATTACCCGGTCGGCGTGCGTCAGCTGCAAAAGCTGCATGTAAATTACCAGCACCGGGTACAACACCTGTGCGCTGGCGTCGGTAATGTCGTACTTTGCGGCGAGAGAGTCCGGCGTCATGACGCGAACCTCCTGCAGCAGGCGGCCGATCAGCTCCGACTGGATGATGTAATGCCCCTGCTCGGGCGTAACATTGCAAATGCGCGCAATCAGCTCGATCTCGCTGCCTGCCAGCACCAGGTTGCGGATGCTCTTCAGGCGTCCGGGAATGGGGATGTGCTTCACGATCAGATTCAGGTATTCCTCTACCACCGTATCGAAATCGCCGCTGTTTTCCTGAATGCTGCCAAGCATGTTGTACAGCTTCATCGGCCCGATGGAGATGTTCTGCGAGAAGATCATATTCGTTCCGTCGAAAATGGAAAGTCCGATGCTGCCGGTGCCGATGAACGAAATCAGGGTGTTGCCGGCCGGAAAGTTCGGCATGGCCTGGATCGAGTTCAAAACCTCGGAGTAGATCAGCGTTTTTTCCTGGTCGTCCTCCAAAACCTGTACGGTGATCCCGTTCTGGATTTTCAGCTGGTCGGTGATGTAATCCCGGTTCTTCGCCTCGCGCAGGGCCGTGGTGGCCACCACACGCTGCTGCTCGGCGCCGTATTCCTTCATCACGTCACTGTATCCGTGCAGGGTGGAGGAAATATTCCAAAGGCTTTCAAAGCTGATTTTCCCGCCGTGAAACACCTCAGAGCCAATTTTGACGGGGTATTCCAGCCGATCCAGCGTGACGATTTTGTCCTTTTGCAGCTGAGCAATTTTCATTTTCAGCATGCTCGAGCTGATGTCAATGACAGCGGCCACTTTGCCTCCCTTTTTACGGTTCATCCCACAGTCCCTCCTCTGCAATATGAAATAGTATACTCAAATAATAGGATGGATTTCTTCTCCGCTGAAGACGGGAAAGAAATCCGCACTTTTTATGATTGTATGATTATAGCATGATAACAACGGTAAGGGTATTTTCTTTCCTCAAAAGCGGTACCTTGAGCGGTGTTATCATGCTTCAATGTTCTCTCAGGCGCCCGAAGTTTTGCTTCGGCTTGCGCCGTGAGGTTATTATAGCAAACAGGGCATAGAATATCAATTCGCTTCCCTTTAAAATTCTGCGAAAAATGTCGCAAAACCGGAGCCCCAAAATGAGAGTCAGACGCGAGGTATTGCGTTTTGCCGGTAGATTGTGGTATACTTCTTAAATATAAAGAATCGGGTGGTGTGCGTTCCGCCCGAAAAACAGCCGGGCTGATCCGGAATGCCCGGCGTTATCCGCCAGAGAGGGCTGTGGCGCCAACCGGCGGGATAACGCCTGCTTTGTGTGTCCATAATAGCATTATGGAGGAACCAGTATGACTGACTTTGAGCTATGCGTGAACTGTATGTCGGAGCGGCCCGTGGGCGAGCCATGCCCTCATTGCGGGTGCCCGACGGATGAGCTGCAGCGGCCGGACGCGCTGCCGTTCAAAACCATGCTGCAAAATCGATATATGATCGGCTTGGCCCGCAAGAGTAACGGAGAGGGAATCTCTTATATCGGCTACGACAGTGTGCTGAATATCAAAACGTTGATTCGTGAGTTTTTTCCCCAGACGATGAGCGAGCGCCTGCCGGATAGCCAGACGGTGCGTGTGGTAGACGGCAGTGAGGTCACATTTCAGGAATATAAAACCTCCTTTTTAAATGATGCACGTGAGCTGGCACATATGCGGCAGCTTTCTGCCATCGAGCAGATTTACGATATTTTTGAAGAAAACGGAACGGCCTATACGGTAGCGGAGTGGGAAGAATGCATCACACTGCGCTATTTTGTGGAGCGCCGCGGCGGCAGCCTGGACTGGAATGCCGCCCGCCCGCTGTTCATGCCGGTGCTGTCCGCGCTTTCCACACTGCATTCCAAGGGCGTAAATCACCTTGGCATTTCGCCTGACACGCTGGTGATTCTGCAGGACGGCCGCATGAAGCTGACCGATTTTGAACTGGACGCCGTGCGCCGTATGGATACCGACCTGCCGCCGGACTTGGTGGCGGGCTGCGCCGCGCTCGAGCAATATGTGATGAATTATGTGCCGGATGAGTCGACGGACGTGTACGGCTTTGCCGCATGTCTGTTTTTTGCGCTGACCGGCGCTCTGCCGCAGGATGCTTTGCGCCGCAAGGGGGATTCGCGGCTGATGATCCCGACCAGTACGCTCAAAAGCCTGCCGCCGTATGTGATCACCGGTCTGGCCAACGCTCTGCAGGTGATGCCGTCAAAGCGCACTCCTCATTTTGAGCGCCTGCGGGCTGAGCTTTCGGCAGCGCCCACTGTTACGGCAAAAATAGAGGAACCCCTGCCGCCGGAGTCTGCTCCGGAACCGGAGCCCGCCCGACGCGGCATCCCGGGCATTGCCTGGGCAATCGGTTCCGGTGTGGTTTCTTTGGCTGTTTTTGTTTGTATCGGGATCTTCTGGCTGTTCCCGCCAAGCTTTGGCGGCACGGCCGGCGCTGCGGATTCCACCGCCATGAAGGCGACTGTGGAATCTGCCGATTCCGGGATGCTGATGAACGGCCTTGACGCGGCGGAGCTTTCCGGCACGGAGCGCGTTCAGGTTCCCGATCTGGTGGGGCAGAAGCTTGACGACGTTCTGGCAGCGGAAAGCGCCGGAACCGAGGACTACGACATTCTGGTCTCTGATAAGGAGTTCAGCGATACGGTGGCCGAGGGCAAGATCATCCGGCAGTCCCCCACGGCGGGCGAGCTGGCGCAAAAGGGCGTGAAAATCGTCGTTGTCGTCAGTCAGGGCGCTCAAATGCGTTCCCTGCCCGAGATTCGGGGAATGAGTCTGGAGGATGCCTCTCTGGCGGTTACGTCCGCGGGGCTGACCCCCGCAAAGCGGGATGTGTTCGACGATACCGTACCGGCCGGGCAGGCCGTCGGTTACCAGGACCACAAGGCGGGCGATTCGCTGGAGTACGGCGCCCATGTGGTGATTTTATTGAGCAAGGGGCCGGATCCGTCCGTTCTGGGCGGCCCGGCCGGAAGCGGAGGAACATAATACAATGGCAAAGGTAGCGTTGATCGCTTATACGCCGCAGCCGGAGCAGACAGTGGCAGGCG
>OBZU01000167.1_pt1 | contig 31432 bp, 22 predicted proteins | sample 1495561 | NCBI WGS metagenome assembly OBZU01 (sample SAMEA2580250, study PRJEB22360) | human gut metagenome | biome: human gut; feature: human-associated habitat; material: faeces | place: Denmark | collected 2008/2010 | reverse complement strand
CGAAAACCGAAAAAAATTAGTGACGAAACACGAAACACCGACTTGACTAAAAACACCGATCCGGCCATAGGCATCAGCCGGCCCCAAATGAAGCTCGTAGAGGAATTCGTCCAGGACTCGCCCGACGGATCCGTCGTGCGGTTCGTCTCGACGGCGGACGGGCACGCGGGGCACCGGGGCTTCTAGACCAATCGGTCGGCCTCGCCAAAGGCATGATTCCCCGGCCCGGCACCGTTCTAGAACAACGGGCCCATTGCGCTTCACCGTGCCGATCGGACGCGCGTCCTTGACCACGGCATTCAGCCCTTCGCCGCGGCAGCGCTCGAGAAACCCTTCCGCAGTCGTCGCGTCATCGAATATGACCCTTATCACCGTCTTCGCCACAGAGGGCATTCTACAGAACCGTATGCGAGATTCAATGAAAATGATCTGTGGCATGGAATGCATGCTTATCGTGGAATCAGAAACAAACCGATTCGTTGATGGAGAGTAATTATGAGACACAGGCGCAATGAATATGGCAATCTGCTTGCGATATTGGGGACAGTCATCATGTCTGTATTCATATCCGAGCTTATGGGGCAGGCAAAGCAGTGGTGGCAAGCAGACATTTCGACGCGAACAGGCATGAAAAAGTCGACATCCAATGTAATTGAGAAGGCGGAACCGACCGTTCGGAAAACCGAGAAGAAAGGTGATGGAGAAATGCGGTTCAAGAAACAATTGGCAAGCACACCGGATATTGAGGGCACAAAGAAAAAGTCACGTGTAAAGCCCTCGATTAGGGAGATACTCTCTCAAATCGGTGGTGTTCTCCTTATTATCGCAATGTTCTTGGCGTTTGCCGTCGCCGTGGTTGCCTTGTTGGAGCAACTGTTTGGTTTTCCTTGGGGGAGACCGTTGATGGAGCGTCTAGGGACTCCGGCTCTTATCATTATTGTTGTCGCGCTGTGGCTGAGCGATCCGAAAAGGATGGCGTTGCTCATGCATCAGATAATCCAGTTACTGTTCGCTTGCAGCTGTGCAGTTGGCGTGCTTCTTTATGCGAGAACGGGCGGCGCGGTCCAAGAGGATCAGGCGATGGCGTTGCTGTTCTGCGTGCTCGGTATTCCCGGTCTGGCTAGTTTCATTTTCAGCATTACGCGAAGACGTGATGCCGACGATATCTTGAAGTTCCGTAAAACGACGTTTTATCCTTTACTTATCATCGTATCAGGAGCAATCGGGCAGTGTTCCGCGATTTTTGGGAAGGTACTTGCTGGCGTGGTTATGGGCGCACTTATCACGGGATACACGAAAAGCGTATGGGACATGTGGATGGAGAAGCCGTCCTCCACATGGGCGAAGACGTCTGGGAAGCCAGTACAGCCCGCCGACCGTAACTCGTACCAAGTCCAGTGGTCCGACGAATACAAAATGTATGTCGGTAGTTGCAGCGGTTTCCCGAATCTACGGTATCCGGCAAAGACCCCGGATGAAGCGCTTTCCGCCATCCATGATGCGGTTACGCGGGAAAACTAATGCCCATGAGATCGACATGGAAATTCCGGACGTGCGCACAATATCGGGGCTGAAAACCGGCTGACTATCTTCTATGTCCAGCGCGCAGCATGCGGGCCTCGCCGGTGTCGCGGATGCGCAGGTCGGTGACGGTGAACGCGAGGATGGGGCCGCCCGTCTCGGGCCGGTAGAGACGTGGCCTGCCGGCGAACTCGACGATCTGGCCGCCGGCGGCTTCGAGCATGCGGTTGTGGACCGCCCCGGTGGCGGGGATCAGGGCGACGGGGATGTCGACGCCGCCCTCCCGGGTCACGCAGCGCAGCATGCGCACGCGTGTGCCGTCGGGCAATGTGATGCCTCGGATGCCGGCCGGCAGGATCTTCGCTATGCCGGGGCAGGAGCCGATGCCGAGACGGATACCGGCTCTGTCGGAAGACCCTCGCGTGGTGTCCGCCGTCATCGCTCCTCCTTCCCGGTGTCGGGTATGGTAACCGATGGGCCGTCCTGCGGGAACAGGCGATCGATCTGGTCGACGGTCATGTGCGCGGTGCATGCGCTGATCGATTTGGTGAGGGTCTGCTGCACGGAGGTGAGCTCGTCGTAGTCGTCGGATCCGGCGTCGACCAACGCGCGAGCCTGCTTCGCGGCCTTGGCCAGACCCGTGCAGTCGTCCGGCGTGGGGTCGGTGAGCCTGTCCACGGCATGTTCCGCTTTGGGCAGGCTCGACCTGAGATCGTCGAGCCGGTATCCGGCGGCCTTCGGCAACGCCTGGGCATACCATTCGTCGGCCAATGCGCGGATCGTGGATGCCTTCTCCTGTCGGCCGATCGCGTCGAACAGGTCGGTCGCGTTGCCCAGGTCCTTGTCGCCGTGGCGGATGAGCGTCTGGCCGAACGTGTCGATGTTGCCGCCGTCCGGGGAATTGAGGATCGACCGGGCCTTGTTGGCGATGTCCTCCGTGGAACCGGTGAATTCCGATGGTCCCGAAGACGGGTCCGTCCGGGACTGGTTCTTCTCGTCCTTGCCGGCATCCGTCGCCTGTCGGACGGATTGTGCGGAGTTCTGGTCGGATGGCGTGGCCTGGAACGGGTTGAGCGCGATCGTGGCCGCCAATGCGATCGCGGCCACGACGGCGAGCAGCAGCGCCTGCCGTTTCGGCTCCATCCGCTCGAACCGGTCCCTCGCTCGGCCGAGAAGGCCCTGGCGTTCCCTGTGTTCGCCTTTGCGTGGTGTCTCGTCCGTCATGATGATGCTCCTTTCGAATGGACGATGGTCTATAGTCCGGGATCGTTGCCGGGCAGGCCGTTGCCGTCGCTGGGGGCCGGCACGCTCCAGCCGTTGCCGGACTGGGAGCCGGTCCCGCCCGACTGTCCCGACTGTCCCGATTGCCCCGACTGTCCCGACTGTCCCGACTGTCCCGACTGGTATTGGGGTATCCACTGCTGTTGCTGCTGTGGCGGCGTCGGGTCGGGGACGGTCTGCTGTTCGGCCTGCCGTTCCCTCTCCTGGCGTTCCCGTGCCGCTTTCTCCTCGGCCGCGCGCTTGGCCTTCGCATGCTCCGCCTGCGTGGCGATGGCCTGTTCGAGGGTCTTCCTCGCCTGCTCGACCCGGGATGCCAGATCCTCGAGCTCCTTGACGGTGACGTCCTTGCCGGGCTCGGCGGCCCGTTCGAGGATCGTCGTCAGATCGTCGATGGCCTTGCCGGTGTCGTCGTCGCGTTTCGCGCCGTCCCGGAGCTTGGTGGCCTCGCCGACCGCCTTCGCGAGCGATTCGCGCGCGTCGGCCTCCTGTTTGATGGCGAGGGCCCTCCTCGCCGCCGACACCAGCGTGTTCGTGTCCTTATTGGCCTTGCCCGCGCGGTCCTTCAACGATCCAGCATCCCTGATGGACAGCCGGGCGGCGGGCTCGTCGAGTATCCTCGCGTTGTCCGAAATCCGCGCGTCCAGACGGCTCCATGCCTTCGCATCGGCGAGGTCGGACGCCTTGTGGGCTTTGACGAACCGAGTCGCAATCGTATTGGTCTCCCGCAGCACGGCCTGCGCCTGTTCCGCGCCGTGGCGGGCGGACGCGGTGACGGCGCCGGCGGCGATCACGCCGACGAGCGCCACGGCGGCGACCACGGCGAGCACCGTCAGTACGATCCGCCCGGCATGGACCGAACGGGCGGGCTCATCGGCATCCATATCGGTGCCGAATCCCGGGATCGCGTCCTGGTGCATGTCATCCAGGTCATCGGATGGCGACGTGTCGTCGGATGCCGGCAGGGGGATCGCATGCGCGCCGGAAGGCGGGGGAGCCGTCACATCGCCACCGGCCCCCGGTCCTGAGGCCTGCGGCGGGACAATCCTTTCCTCCTCTTGGGGAAGATCGGGCTCATGGCCGGTATCGGTGCCGTCGTCGCCGGCGGCCGGCGTGGGGGAGGGAGTCTCGTCCGGTTCCGAGAGCAGGCGGCGGATCCAATCGTCGCCGGTCTCGGCAGGGGAGTCGAGTTGTTCGAACAGGTCCGGCATGGTCATGGGCGCATGCCTCCCCTCGGGCCGATCGTCGCGCGTATCGTGGCCGTGAGCCGGTCGAGCTGTTCCAGGGAATCGAGATCCCGTTCACGGGCGATGCCTTCGAGCCGTTTCGCGAGCTTCAGCTCCTCGTCCGGGTCCCGGGGCCGGTACGAGTCGGGGTTCCAACGCGGGTCCCCGGCCTCGTCGAGCAGGGCGCGTCCCCGTGACGCCAGTGCGCGCGCCTCCTCGGCCTCCTCATGGGACAGGGGTGCCTTCCGGTCGTCGAGCCGTCGTTCGATGGAGGCGATGGCCTGGTCGAGCCGGTCGCGGGCCGCGAGCTCCATGGACCTCCAGTCACGCCACCGGTCGGACAGTTCCCGCAGATCGCCGTCGGTGTCCGCGGCGAGCTGGCGTGACAGGCGGTCGCGTTCCGGCCCGTCGGGCATGCGGCGGATGCCGTTGCGGGAACGCCGGTAGCCGTCCAGCCGCTCCTCGCAGCCCGCCAGCGTGGCCATGAGCACGTCGGCGGAGGGATCGTCATGCGAGGCGGGCGAGGGAGGCGTCCCATAGGCAAGGAGCGTGGAGGAGACGAAATCCTCGCCGCCCCGCCAACGGCCGGTGAACGCCGGTTCCGTCTTCCATCCGCCGCGCCGGCGATACCACGACTCGTATTCGACCTCCCGGGCGCGTCGGCGCGAGGCATGCTGTTCGCCGTCCATGTGATGCGCGTGGGAGGATTCTCCCGTGCCGGCCGCCGTCAGGTATTCCTTGACCCGGGCGAGGGCCTGGTGGATGTCCTGCATGAGGGCCGGCATGTACATGCCGCCGTTGGGGGAGGCCGCGGCCAGGTCCGCATGGCATTTCAGGGCGAACACCTCAGCCACCACGTCGTCGTGCTCGATCCAGCAGGCGGGCAGCGTCTGCTCCCATGTGGGGAACGTGCGGCACAGCCATTCGCCGTAGCGGATCGCGTGCATCGTCATCAGGTCGATCTCCGTGCGCGAGGGCGCGCCGGTCCAGTCGATCGGCCGGGCCATGCCCATCGTCTCCCAGGAGCGTTGCGGCATCGCCGTCCACAGGCCCGGCCCGTATTCCGGCTCTTGCGGAGGCTCGCCGGTCAGGTTGCGCACGGTCTGCTCGATCTGCGCGGCCAGGCTGGCCGACGGTTCCTTGCCCTGATGCGCCCTGTACACGTCCGACAGGAGCACGGTCAGCCGCGCGGCCGACGCCGACGCGGCGTCGAGCCCCCGGGCCCAGTCCGCGGCCGGCGGCACGGGGGATGAGACGCCGCCGGCCGTACCGGTCCGGCCTCCCGTCATGCCGGCCAGGATCTCGTCCACCTCGTCACGGGTGTCGTCCATCACCTGTCTCCTTCCGCGTCATGCCACCATCCGCGTTCCATGAAATGCGGGGCGCGGACCAGGGCCGGCGCCTCGCGCACGGGCTGGACGACCATCCATCCGCGCGGCAGACGGCTCAGCTCCCACGGCAGCACCGTCTCCTCCGCGCCGCGGCGTTCCGTGACCCCTCCAAGCGGGCCCTGTCCCGGATTCCACGTGGACTCGAAACGGGTGACCTCATGCCGGCCGATCTGCATGCCCCACCATTCGAGGCTGTCCCGGTCGGTCACGCCGCCCAGCATGATCCGGTTGCAGTTGTTCCAAACGGTCTGCTCGGTCTCCCGGTCGTAGTCGCGCACCATCATGTCGCGCGACTGCTCGACCACGAGCAACTGATAGCCGTTGCCGCCGCCCTGCGTGATCGCGTTGCGCAGGCCGCCCCACGTCTCGATGTTGCTCAGCTCGTCGAGCACGAACCGGGCCGGCGGCTCGATCTTGCGCAGGTTGGGTCCCGACGCCTCGCGCGACAGGGCGAGATCCTGGCACGCCTCCTGGAACGTGTCCAGCAGGAGCACGGCGAACAGGCCCGCGTTCACGCCTCCGCCCGCCTGCGATTTCGGCCGGCTGAGCACGTACACGGTGTCATGATCCTCGACCATGCGCCTCGGATCGATCAGACGCGGGTCGCGCGGCGAGAAATCCATCGTCGAACGCACCTTCGGGTCCGCGAGGATCGCGAACGCGTTGCGCACGCCGAACCATTCGCTCGACCGTTGGCGCGTGTCCATGGTCTCCAGGCCACGGATCGTGTCCGCCCAGCGCAGCATCTCCCGCTCGCCCGTATGCTCGCGGATCAGGTCCGCGGCCTCGAGCGCCTTGCGGGGGCTGACCGACCACTCGTAGCATTTCGAGATCGGCAGGTTGCTGATCGCCGCCGCATACAGAAGCGCCTGGATGTAGCCTCCCGCGCTCACGCCCCACTCCCTGTTGTTCGACCCCTGGCCCAATCCGCCCACGCCCACCAGGGTCTGCGCGCGGCGCATCGCCGTGGTCGGGTCCTCGCACCCCTGCAACGGGGTCCAACGCATGTTGTGCCGGGTCAGCGGATCCGCCGCGCCCAACCCCTCCGGGTCGAAGATATGGACACGGCCACGGCCGCCGTACCGGGCCCCGTTCGACGGATCCGCCACACCCCTCTCCCGCAGGCGACGGGTCGCCGAGATGATGTCGCTGCGCGTCGACGTGGCCAGCACGAAGCCGGGCGCCTCCACCACCGCGGGGATCACGACCGTCACTGTCTTGCCGGACCTGGTCGGTCCCAGCACGTACGCGTGCATCTCCAACGACAGCCAGACACCGACGTGATGGCATTCGCCCACGTACATGGCCGCCTGCCAGGGCCTCGGCCACACCGGGTCGCCGCCCATGCGACGCTCCCGCATGGCCGCGGCCAGCATGGCCGGCAGCACGCTCGGCACCATCGTGCGCATCACCTCGCGCACCCCGCACGCGGCCGCGACCTGACGACGCGTGGCCATGCCCGGAGCCGACGACAGACGATCCACGAGCCGCTCCCCGGAATCACGGTACGCGTCCCAGAACACCCAGAGCACGGCGCACACGGCCAACGCGGCCATCCAGAAGGGCATGGCCAGCAGCCCGCCGGCCACCGGATCGCCGCCCGCCGCCGCGAACAGCAGCAGCGTGAACGCCATCGCCACGAGCAGGACGCCCACGGCCAGACGACGCACCAGCACCGACCCCTCACTCGACAAACCGGCCAGAAGCCGCGTATGCTCCGCCAGCCACACGCCCGCACGCGAGTCCTCGAACCCACGCCACACGGCCATGACCCGACGGCGCGAATCGACACGCGACCCCTCCACGCCCCGGCCGGCATCGCCCTCCAGATCGGGCGCCAGCTCCTCATACCAGGGACGATCCCCGGACACATCCGCCATCAGCGGCCTCCTCACCAACGAATACGGAGAAACGAATACGGAGAAACGGATACAACAAAAACGATGCGGTTCAGGCCGCGGACCTCAGATCGCTCGTGTCGAACAGGGCCGACAGGGTCGGACCGGCCAGGGCGCGCACCATACGCGGATGCTCCGCACCGACCCTCCACACCCCAAGCCCCTGCGGCAGCGTGGGAATCACCCGCCGCTCGTCCTCGCTCAGATCCGGGACCAGCCGGCTGAGCATGTCGATGTTCGACCCGCCCTGACGGAAGATGATCTTCGTCTGCATCTGGTTGAGGATCTCCTCGACACGGCCACGCAGCTCGCTGCCCTCGCCGAACACATGCGTCATGTCGTTCACGCCATGCACGATCAGCCAGGTCGCGCACCCCCAATGGCCGGCGGACCGCTGCCTGGTCTGCAACGAGTCCACCAGACGCGCGTTCGACAGCAGATCCCACGCCTCCTCGTCGACCACGATCCGCCGCCTCCCGTCACGCCCCTGCAGCAGACGGTCGATCCACGAGCTCACCGCCGCCGTGAACACGCGCTTGAGCTGCTCGTTGTTCAACGCCGGACTCGACGTGTCGAACACGATCATCGGGCTCGACGGATCCAAGCGGATGGTGGACTCCCTGTCGAACATGCCCGACAGGGTGCCGCCACGCACCATCGGCGCATACACGCGAGCCGCCGCGGCCGCCGCCGCACGGGCCAACGCCGGCTCATGCTCGAAACCCGTCATCGAGGGCGACTCCCCATCCACCCACGAACGGTCCGCGAGACGGTCCACCGACGCCTCCAACGTCATCGGCCCAGTGCCGAACGACACCGCCACACGGTCCACGACCACCTGCATGTCGCGATCCAGCGGGAACGGGCCTCCATCCTCGCGCAATGCCTCCGCCAGGCTCATGAACGCCGCCTTGCGCCCGGAAAGCACCTCCTGACGCCACAAATCGTCCTCGCCGGCGGACGGACGGTCCGGCAACGCGAACGGATTCAGATAATGGCCGCCGCCCGGCGAGACGACCTGGCCTCCCACATGATTGGCGACCCGGCCCCACTCGCCCTCGCGATCCGACTGGACGATCACATGACGGCCCGCCTCGATCTCGCGCAACGCCATCACCTTCGCCGCGAACGACTTGCCGTTGCCGCGAAGACCGCAGATGAACACGTCCGGGCTGGTCGTCATATGCGGGCCGTGAACGCCCGGCGCGTCATACGTCGCCCACGAATCGAACCGCCACAACTCACGCGACAGCACATCCACGCCGATGACCGGCCCGTCGATGCGAGGCGCCCCCGACCCCGCCACCAGCGTGGACAGGACCCCCGCACGCCCCGTGCTGGTCTGATGCCACGCCGTGACCGGCCGCACGCGGAAATCACGGGTCATCATGTCCACGGGGGAGGGCGAACCGAGGGGCAGACGCCCCTCCTCGTCCGCATCCACCATGCGCCGACGCCGTTTCGCATCCGCGGCCATCGCGCGCATCAGACCCGGGGCCACGCCCATCGCGTCCTCCACCGCATGCCGGTCGGCGCGACGGAACGCATGCGCGGGCATCGGCCCGGGCTCCACACCCGCCGTCAGACAACACTGCATCCACATCGCCTCACGCAGCGTCAACCCCGTCGCCACCGGCACCAGACCCAGACAGAACACGCCGCGACGCATGCCCTCGCCCAACCGGTGTTCTCCCTCCAACACCGGAGCATCCCCAGTCGAACCAGACATCACACCAACCTCCGACGATCAGGCCCACACACAAGACGAAAGCCCGCCGGACACGCCGACGGGCCGGAAGCGAAACGACGACGGACGGTCACACCGAGCCGCCCATGCCGCCCACCAGCACGCCGACCAACACCATCGCGGCCACGCACAACACGCACAGCAGCACATTGCCCCAGAACGCGCGACGACGCTGGCGACGGCTCATCGCCACCACCTCGTCACGGAAACGGCTCCCCACATACCGGGACGACGGACGGGCCCGCAGCATCCAGAACGCGCGATACGCGAACGACGCCGCGGCCACCACCAGCAGCAACACCAGAACCGACAGCATGACACACTCTCCCAATCAGCCCGCCGACACCTGAACCGGAAAACGGAAGACGCGACGGACGGGCAAGCGGCCACGCCTCCACTGACACCACCAGCCCGACCGCCGATAACGGCCGGCGGCCACGGTGGCAGCCACGAGGACTCGGGCATGAACAGGAACGTGCCCGAGCCGAGAAACCCGGTTATCGTCAGAAAACGGAACAAGAAAAACGATCCGGGAACCGGATCCGGGAAAACCGATACGGAAACAACGAACGGAAGGAGCAAGGGCATGGAGCAGGAACATGGCACCGATGCCGCGGCAATATGCAAGGGAGTGCTGCTGCGCGTCGGGATGGCCGCCGCCATGGCGACGGCCGTGCTGGGATTCATCTCCTACCAAGTAATGCCGCGCCTGAGGAAAACGGACTACCTGAGAATGGTCTCCGACGCGGACGCGCAAACCGCGCTGACCCTGGCACCGCTCGTCCTGCTGGCCATCTGCTGCCTATGCGTATACCCGCTGATCGGACACGGGAAAAGAAGCCGCGCGGATGCGGCGGCCGTGGCCTGCACCGTCGCCTCGTTCGTCCTTCTGGGGGCGGGAATGGTGAATATGGCGGTCGAGAAAACGGTGACCCCGCTGCTCGCGGTCTCCGTGTTCCTGTTCTGCCTCATGCTCGCCCACACGATGCTCGCCGGCATGAAGACGGCGCTCGAATGGGTCGGCCACGGCGACAAGGCGGACCCCGCACGACTCACGTTCATCTGGGGCGTGATCGTCTTCGCGGCGGGACTGATCGTTCACTAGAATCAGGAACGTGATCAGACAAATCCCCGTAGGAGAGAAAGCCACCGTCCTCGCATCCCTGGTCTACATCATCGCGCTGGCATTCTACAAGCACTGGCTGCATTCCCAGTACGATGTCATGAACGGATCTCTGATCGAACGGGCCTTCGCCACCGCCGGAAAACCCTGGTACTGGTTTTTCCTGCTGACCGGATTCGCGTTCATAATCCTGCTGGTCTGCATGGGAGTGCATCTTTTCAGAAAGGACAAGTCCGTGCTGGGAAACCTTGTCGGCTTGATCTTGAACATCGTGCTGATCGTCATCCTCGTGACCGTCTTCTGAGACCCCATCTTCACCACATTCGTCGTGCTCGCGTTCGTGGCCGGCACAAGCGCCGCCGCGATGTCCTAATAAATTCAACAAAACACGTGAAAACGGATCATCACGGATATACGGTGGTTGAGACGGCTGATGGAAGGAAGGGAAGCCAATCATGAACTCAAACACATCGAATCCCGATGAAGCTAAAGAAGCCACGGACAAGAGCACGAAGAAAAATATTCCGGGATTGTGGTTACTGCTGCTGGACGTGGCCGTAGCTCTGGCGGGTTTCTGCACAGGAGTGCATTTTTTCTGGAAAGATCAGAATGAAGGCGGCGTCGTAGTCGCGGCAGCTATGTCGGCAGCCTTGGCTGTCGTTCCAGGGGAAGTGTTCGGTCCCATGCTCGGCCGTGATAAATCGAAGAAGTTCGAGGCATGTATCTTTCTCACGTCCATGCTGATGTCCTGGGATGCGGGAGCGGCAATGGCCTGCGCGAACTATGGAGGGAAGGGAACGCCCTTCTCGGGGATGGGAATGGCGTTGTGGCTGCTTTCCTTGGGCCTTGTCTACTGCGACTATGCGTATTGCGGTTTCGTCTTAAAGCATGCGAATCCATCATCAATGCATCTGATGCTTGCGCCCATACCCTTCTTCGTCGGAATGGGTCTCCCCGGTTTTCTTTATTACGTAGATGGGTCCATACATACGTTTATCTGGCTGATATGCGTGGTCATGCTCTGGATATCCGCACTGTCCTTCGCATATTACTGGCCCGATGGAAAAATCGGTTCCAATCTTGCCGGCTTCACCTCGCTGCTGGAATGGAGGTACGTGATTTCCTCGACCCTGTTCCTGAAGAACGAAATAACCGAATCGATCACATTCGACAACATCAAGGACTGGGATCCCCGCGTCAAACGATATCTTCCCGAATTCATCAGGAAAAACGACACCAAAGCCAAGGCAACGAATGCGGTGCTTGATTTAGGAGGGATCGTCCCCACTGCTGTGGCCGTATTTGGGTTCGGCCCATTGAAGGATATGAAGGGTGTGGATGGCGTCGTGTTATGGCTATGCACGTTTGTGCTGTCATTGGTGGCGGGACTGTTCGCAGCCTGGCGAAAGCGCTATTGGAACCGGCTCAGGAACTGCCAGCGAATCCTGTCAGAGAAAGCCGAGTCGACCGAAAACGTCGATAAGGTGGTACAGGCCGTTCCGTCCCATGTCATTCAGTAGTGGTCCTTCGCGGAGAGGATGCAGAGCCTGTCGTCGGCGACGGTGTAGATGATGCGGTTGGCTGAGTCGATGCGCCGCGACCATGCGCCGGACAGGCCCCATTTGAGGGGTTCGGGCTTGCCGATGCCCTCGAACGGGGTACGCTGCATATCCCGGATGAGCGTGTTGACGCGTTTAAGGGTCTTCCGGTCCTGGGATTGCCAGTACAGGTAGTCGGCCCAGGCGTCTTCGGTCCAGCAGAGCAGCATCACGCGCCCGCTTCGACAAGGTCATGGGCCATCGTCTGGCCCTGCCGGACCTGCGCCATGCCGCGCATCACCTTGTCGCTTAGATACGGGTTCTGGTAGACGCGCAGCGTCTCCATGAGCGAATCGTAGTCGTCGGCGCTCATCACGACCACGTTGTCCTCCGGGTCCGCGTTGGTCACGAGAAGGGTGTCGGCGTCCTCGTTGACCCTGCGCATGTAGGTCTTGAGATTCGCCCTGAAATTGCTGTAGGCCACGGCCTGTGTCATCATGCACCTCCTGTTTGTACAGGAAATTGTACCATGATGTCTCCCGAATGCTGGTCGGGGGCGCGGCGCGCTCCGTGTCGGTCGTAGCCTTCTTGTCGGCTGGTGCGGGGCATATGTCCCCGCCTTAATAGAACATTTGTTCGAATATTGGTTCGGTTTTTGTTCCGGGAAGGCGGTAGGTCATGGCTTGGAGATTCGTCACGCACGCATGCGGGCACCAGGAGCGGATCAACGTGGACGGCCCGTACGTGGTCGTCGAACAGCGCGTGAAGAACGCGGAACGGGTGTCATGCCCCGCCTGCATCGGCATCGCGTCCCGGCAGCGCAACAGGCTCGACGGGTTCTGCGAACTGTGGGGCTCGAAAGCCCAGTGCGACCGCGCGGAGCCGATACGCCGCCGCACCCTCAGCCAGGTCGACGTGCTTGCCCGCCACGCGCGTATCGAGGATCGTGACGCGTTCGCCGAACTACGCAGACAGGTGCTGCGGATGAACGACGCGGCATGGTGGATCGAACACAAAAACGACGCGGCCACCACGCTCGCCCAGGACATCGAGCTTTAGGATTGCGGAAGAGGAGACGGTCATGTACGAGGAACATGAGGACGGGTCGTTCACGCTGCACATGTGCGAATGGTACGAGCAAGGCAGAAGGCTCGTGGGCGAATATGAGACGCTGGCCGACGGATCCGGGTTCGCCGTCACCGACGAGTGGTCTACCTGCAGCAAGGTCGTCGTCAACCATCCGCTGACCCGACCGGACGGCACCGTCATGCCCGGCATCAGCCGGCTGCGACGCTTCGACTGGAAGGTCGGGCCCGACGAGGGGCTGCACGCCGACGACTATGAGATATGGGAGAGGGAACTGCGCGAACAAGCCGAACGCGACCGGTTCGACGGCGAGCTGCGATCCCTGGGAGCGTTGGGCGACGGGGAATCCATCTTCGGACGACAGACGGGCAACGGGCCGTCGTCTCCGGATGGCGATGATGGCGTGTCTGATTCATGAACGGACGAAAGGAAGTAGCATGATGACGGGATATGCCGGGCATCCGGCATGATTGGGGGATCAATGGATGGGCAGGGGCTGCGCATGTGCAGATTCACACGCGACGGGATCCCCGAACTGGGCGAATACCTGGAATCGGTGGACGGCATCATGCGAAAGGAAGACGGACCGATCCGCCACAAGGAGAATGGTGCCGTCCGTCTCCGGTGCCCGTGCCGGGAGTCGAACCCGGTGCCACTGGGAAATTGTGAGAGGCGTGGCGTGCCGTGCACGGGCCGGGGCGCGCCCGGAGGACCGGACGCGCCGTTGTTCAGTTATTCATCACTGGGCATCGTCGGATGCGTGTTCCGCTCCGGCCGTCACCGCCTTCCTGCGGCGGCGTGCCACGGCGATGGCCACGCCGTTCCAGTCGTCGGTGGCGGACTCCACCTTGGTGTCCGAGCAGTAGTCCTTGCCGTCGATGGTGACGACGTCATCGGACTTGCTCTCGGTCTTGGCCTCGGGCTTGGAGCCGGACTCGTCGTCCGAGGTGCCGTCGCCGAATGGGGCCGACGTGTCGACCGGACATTCGGTCAACGGGGTTTGCCTGTCAGCCATGTGCAACCTCCAGAGGAATGATGATGGTGCGAACAATGTCAGAGTCGATGATGCGGCGGGTCGCGGGCCGCTGCGGGGCGCACCGTCTACAGGCCCCATCGGGAGCACGGCTCCACGGATCCACGGGTCCACGGGTCCACGGGCATGGGAAAGGCCCTCCGCCGGGAGAGGCTGGCGAAGGGCCTTTCCCATGCCCGGAACCCGTCGTCGTAACGTCTCCTTCGATCCTCACGCATACGAAAGAACCGCACCTCCGATCATCGAATCTGAATTTCTTCAGTCCAACAATCGGGGTGCGGTTCAGCTTCGGCCGAGAGGGAGGACGTCACCTTGCAGCCGGTGCAAAAGAAAAGGCCGGGCGGGGAATCAGCTCTCCCGCCCGGCCTTTCTACTGGCCTACCGTGGTCTCACTTCCTGTGCCGCGCGGTCTCGGTTTGGTTTCCGCGACGGCGGAACAGCATCAATCCCACTCCCAAGAGCGTGAACGCGGCCAACGCCACGGTGGGCGCGGATACGCCGGTCTTGGCGAGTTGGCGAATCGTCTTCACGATGGCCGGGGTCGCCGGTGGAATGTAGGAGTTGTTGAACTCGGGTCGGGTTCCGGTGACGGTGACCATGCCGGGGGTCGCGGACGGCTTGTCCCCGACGGCATCCCCCTTGGTCTTGTCGGTCGGCGTGGCGGGCATGGCGCCGGAATCCTTCGTCTTCCCGTCCGTCGGGTCGTATTCGACTTTGGCGGTCAGATTGCCTTGCAGGTCGTCGCCCACGGTGACGGTCACGTGGTGTTCCGTCCTGTCGTAGGTGACGTTCTTCTCGCCGGTGTTCCTTTCCCGAATCACGTACCGGTGTTCGCCGCAATCGTCGATGCCGTTGTTGTCACGACTGTAGGTGAGCGGTTTGAACCGGATGTCACCGTCCTTGTCGTTCCGTTCGGTGTCGATGGGATTGCCGTCCTTGTCCACGAGTTCGAACTCGAATTCGTCGGCCTTCAGCCCGCGTCCGGTCAGGTTCTTCCTGGCCGCGAGTTCGACCACGACGTTCCCCGGACGGTACGTGTTGCGGAAGAGGATGCCTTCCTCGCCGCTCTCGCCGTTGGAGTAGGAGACGGCGGCGACGAGCCGATGGGTCTTCGCGTCCTCGGTGACGGTGACGGTGACGGTGTGGACGGTCCTGTCGTAGGTGACGCCGCCCAGATTGCCGTCCTGTTCGGTCACGGTGTACGTGTACACGCCGGCCCGGTCGAACGTGAGCTTGTCGAATTCGAGGGTTCCTTCCCCTTCGCGGACGTCCGTCGCCTTGTCGGATTGCGCGTCGCGTGGAACGCGGGCGAACCGTTTGGTCTGGAGGAGGTTGCCGTCGGAATCCTTCAATTCGGCGGCGAACTCGCCATCGTTCAGATCACGTCCGGCCAGGTGCTTGTCCGCCTTCACGGTCACGTCAACGGGTGTCGGCGTGTACGTGTTGTCGAATCGGACGTCCGTGGCCTGACGGTCGACAGAGGCCGAGAGCATGCCGCCTTGATCGGTGACGGTGACGGTCACGTCATAGGCTTGGGTGGAATACCCGATGGTCGGGTCACGTCCGGCCTGTTCGGTGACGGTGTACACGTAGGTTCCGGGCTTGTCGTAGTCCATTCGTCCGAACGAGAAACCGGTGCCGGTGTTGGCGACGGTCTTCACGCCGTCCTTCGATCCCTCGGGCATCGGCGCACCGTCATGCGAGGTGAGTGCGAACGTGAACTCGCCATCCCGTGGGATGCGGTTGGTCGCCGTATCCGCGTTGATGATGGTCTTCACGCCGCCAAGCGTGCAGCCGACGCCCTGCGGATTGTACGTGTTGTCGAATCGGATGCCGTCCGCGGTCTTGCCGTCCGAACGGGTGATGGTCTTATCGACGACCTTCAACCGTCCGGCATGGTCGACGTCCTTGACCGTGTAGGTGATGGTGGTGACGGTGCCGTCCTTGGTGACGCCGGGGACGGTGACGTCCCGTTCCGAAACGGTGTACACGTAGGTTCCGGGCAACGGGAACGACAGTTGGTCGAACCTGATGTTGCCCCGGGCGTCGTTGGTCTTCGTCTGGTCGGCTTCGGCCGTGACGCCGTCGGGCGCGGTCACGCGGTGGAGCGTGAACGTGAAATCATCGCCCTTGAGCTTATAGTGGTTGCCTTCGGACGCGGAGACGGCCTTCACCGCGGTCGGATTGTCCGTGGCGGGCTGCGCCCGGTACGTGTTCGTGAACTGGATGGCGGTCCCGCCGTCGTATTTCACGTCGGCGAGCAGCTGCCCCTCCCCATCGTCGGTGACGGTGACTGTCACATGATGTTTCGCGGCATCATACGTGACGCCGCCCCTGTCGCCGGGGGTTTCCCGGATGGTGTAGTCGTACGTTCCCGGCCGCGTGTAGGAGATGGCGTCGAACAGGACGTCGCCCCGCTGGTCGTTGGTCTTCGCCGTGCCGACCTGGCCGCCTGTCTTGTCCTCGACGCATGTGAACTCGTATTGCCCGGCCTGCAGTCGGACGCCCGTATGATCGGGGTCCGCGAGGGTCTTGCGGGCGCGGAATCGGACGCTGACCGGCTGCGCCTTGTACGTGTTCGTGAACTGGATGGCGTCGGATCGGACGCCGTCGCACGTCGTGTTGGCGGTGATGCGACGCGTGAACGTGGTCAGATCGTCCTGGACGGTGACGGTCAGGACCCACGTGCGGTCGTCGTAGGCGACGCCCGGGTTGTCGCCCCTACGTTCCCGGACCTGATACCGGTAGACGCCGTCCTTGGCGAAAGCGTTGGAGTTGATCTGGAGCGCCTGCGTCCTGTTGTCGGCGAACGTGATGGTGGAGGGCACCGCGTTCGCGGGCGCGCCGTCCAACGCGGTGATGTCCGCGACGTACCTGTCCCTGTCGGTCCAAGCGCCGTTCGGACGCCCGTCCAGCACCTTGACCGCCTTGAACGTGGCTGGAACGGCGGGTATGAGCGTGCCGCTCATGCCGTGGTCCTCGTTCGGATCCTCGTACACGGCGGACGTCATCTCGTCCAACGCGGGGAACGGTTTCAGCGTGATGACGCCGGCGACCATGTTGCCGTGCGAATCGTCCTCCCGGTCGCTGTCGGAGTCGGTCGCCTCGCTGGCGTCCTTCGCGTTCTTGACGGTGACGGACAGGCCGTGCCAAGCGGTGCCGGTTTTCGGCGTGAACCTGAGTCTGAACCCGGAACCTGCCGGAATGGAACCGATTTCGTAGTGGCCGTTCCTGTCGGTTGTGGCGGTGCAGGGTTTGCCGTCCACACTGGTGACTGTCCTGCCGTTGCCATCCACGAGGGTGACGGTCACGTCCGCGAGAAGCCTGTCCGAATCCTGTCGGATGCCGTCATGATTGGTGTCGAACCATGCGACGCCGTTGACCTTGCGTTCCACGACCTGCGTGACCGCGTCCACCTTGTTGTCGCCGTCCGCCCACCGGTTCACGTACGAGTCCGCCGCCTTGTTGCCTGTAGGCTTGATGCTCAGGCTGAAATCGTAGCGGGCGTTGGCGGGCAGGCTTGGCGAGGTGAACGCCCATGCCACCGGCTTGCTGTAGCCGTCGGGGATGGTCACCTTGCCTGTGGTCGCATTCACCGTGGCTTCGGTCCATTGTTGGACCTGTTCGCGGGTTATCTTCGTCGCGTCCACGTTGCGCCATTTCTGGTCGGTGGTGAAGTAGACTTTGACGCCGTTCATGCTTGCGCCCGCACCCGCCTTGACGGTGAGTCCGGCCATCACGTAGTCGCCGTGATAGTTGGACTGGTTCAAGCCCTTGCAGGGCATGACGTCCACCGCATACGGGTCGGTCTTCTCGTCCTTGGAGAAGTTGCCCAGCATGTTCCTGTATCCCAACGGGCGGTTGATGTCGTTCAGCAGCGGGTCGGCGCGGGTCGCCAACGAGGACGCGCGCGTGCGGGACACGCGAACCGTCATGTCGGCTATCTGCGCTTTTGGAGCCAATGGGGGAGCCATGTTGCGTTTCGACTGGATGGTCGCATGGTTCGTGAACGAATCGTTGTTCCTCACGTCATGGTCGGGGTCGGACGCGTCCCCGATGGTGGTGGAATAGTGGATGACGGTCTGCGTGCCGGAGTCGGCGCGCGCCCCGTTCACCCTGATGGTCATGGTGGTGGTGCCGTCCTTGTTCACGACGATCGTCGGCGTGACGGGCGTGCCGCCGGTGACCGTGCCTTTGTCGGGCGTATGCTGCGTGTACTGGCCGCCGACCGTCATGGAACCGTCCACGTAGGTCAGGCCCTTGGGCAGCGTGTCGGTGATGATGTAGTCGGTCGTGTATTGTCCGCCGTCCGTGGTCGTGGACGTGTCGGCGGTGGCGGTGAGCTTCCAGTCCACCGCACGCTGTTCCTTGTCCAAATCGTAGACGGTTTTGACGTTGCCGGCCTCGTTGGTCTGCGCGACCTGTTTGGCGATGTGCGGTGTTTCGCCGGCTATGTACAGGCTGTCGCCTTTCAGGGTGTCGGCGGTGTCGCCGCCCTGATAGGCGCCGTTGTCGTCGAACGTGGCGGGACGGTACGTGTCGCCGCTGTAGGTCAGGTCGGGTTTCACGCTGTTCGCGTATTCGGGCAGTCGGGTGGCGAGATTGTCGGACCATTGCTGCCATTGCGTGTCCGGCGCGTCCGCGTTCAGGTTCGCGGTCCGGGCGAGGCTGTTGCGCGTCCAGTAGGCGGTTTCGGCGACGATGGGTGTGACCGTGCCGATTCTCGCGGTGTCGAGGATGCGGGCGGGCAGGGAGACGATCGGCGTGAATGTTCGGTTGAAGCTCGTGCCGGTCGGGTCCACCGTGTTGTGGTCTTCGAACAGCATGCCGACTATCGTGCCATGGGTTTTCGCCTCGTTGAGGGTCGGATAGTAGTCGAGGCCGCTGATTTTCGTGTCGCGCTGCTCCCTGTAGTCCTTCCAGCCGGTACCGTCTTTTTTGACGGCGTACCAGTAGGGGATTTGGTTCCTCCGTTTGGCCGCCCTCGCGCCCCACGTGAAAACGTTCATGGGGATGGTCGGCTGCGTGTCGGGATGGTCGTCCACCGGTTCGATGCTGTTCGGGTCGAGTTTGACCAGGCCCATGCCCATCACTTCGGCGTCGCCTTCGGACTGGATGGTGATGTTGTGGCCTATTTGGAGGCGTAGTTTCGACCCCTGTATGAGACTGTCGGACCCGTTGCTGTAGTCGGGTTGCGTCCAGTCGCCGCTCGTGCCCGCATCGTTCCATGATCTGTCGTTGTTCCAGCACGTGTATCGGACGCGCGTACTGTACGTGCCCGGCATGCGGACGGTCATGGCCGAACCCGCATGGTCGTCACCGGTGGAGGCCTGGTTCGAATTGTCTTCCGCCGTGGCGAGACGGTCTCCGCTGGCGCCGGTGGCCGTCAATCCCATGTCGTCCATGGTGATGTTGGCCGTCTGGTCCACGTTCCCGTAATATTGCGCGACGGTCCGGCCGTCACGGCTGGTGGGTGTGACGAACTGCAATACGTCCGTGTGGATGGCTCCGACCTGCATGGTGGAGCAGTCCGACGTCATGTAATCCGTGCTGCATTTATTATGTGTGCCGTTCAGTTTATTGTGGATGGGGAAGGCGGACGTGTCGTAGCCGTCGAACGAGACGGTCACGTCCGTGCCCTGCCCGCCGGTCGTGGTCGTGATTGTCGTGTTTCCACGCGCCACACGGTCGTTCCCGTCGGCACGGTCGGCGACTCCCGGAGCCTGATACCGTAGGTCTCCCATCCAGGCGAACGTCCGCCCATACTTCGAATCTTCGTTGTCGATATGCCCGTAATCGTAGAGCAACGGCTGCCAACGGCGTTCCATCGGATGCTTCGTCCCGGCCTTCGTATCATCCGAATACTGGTTGGACAGGCGAAGCCTATAGGTGATCCTGCCGGACGGAGCCTCCAACCCCTTCAACCCCTTCGTCCGGTCGGGCCAACGCATCTCCGTGACGAGTGCGATGCCCAAACCCAAGCCGGTCACCTTGCCCTCATCCTTGTTGGGCGCGTTCGCCGCGCCCGAGGAGAAGTCGAACACGCCCCTGTCCACGTTGCCGTAGTTGACCATGCGCACGTTCAGGTTGAGTTTCGCGCTGACGGTCACATCCTTCGGCGTGTCCTCTGCCCGTTTGTGCGTGCCCGTGTTCGTCGGGTTCGAGGCGTCCCATGCGGGCCACGCCTTGACGGTCGGATGGAACCGGTAGCCGTGGGGCGCGCCCTTGACGGCGACCGACAGGCCGATGGAACCGGTGCCGGGGTTCACGGTCGGCGACTGGCTGGTCGGCTCCAACAGACGGTAGCAGGTGTACACCTGCGTGACGGTCCCGTTGATGGTTTCCGTGGTGAGTTTCGGCTCGTAGCCGGGCGTATGGTCCACCCAGCCCATCTTCTCCGCGTCGAACGTGACCTTGTCCTTCGGGTAGGGCAGTTCGAACCGGAAGCCGACGCGCGTGCGCCGATAGTAGTCCATGGTCGAGTCGGGGGTGAGCGTGTACTCGTAGTCGTAGGTCACGGTGTCGTAGGAGCGGACGATGTCGTTGGTTTCGTCCGTGTCGTCGCCGCGCTCGTTGTCCTTGTCGAACGGGGCGGTGCCGGTGATGCGGTCGGTGAGCCTGAGCCTGCTCACAGCGGCGCTGTCCGTGTCGAGCATGTCGTGGATGGTCACGTCCGGCGCGGCCTGACCCGCATCCGCCTGCGGAGCGGATTGCGCGGGCGCACCGGTGCCGGATTGTTTGTCCACGCCGGTTCCGGCCTCGTCGCCGGAACCGGCGTCGGGTTTCGTCGCGGCCTCGTCGCCGCCTGTGGTCGTCTTGTCGGGTTCGGCTTGGATTCGCGTGGACGTGCCCATGGTCGTATCGTCCGCATACGCGGCGGACACGGCCGACGCGCCTGAGCCGAACAGCGTCACGGACGCGAGTATGAGCGCGGCGACCTTTCTCAGACCGGGTTTCATCGTCTTTCGGTTCCTTTCGGGGATGTGCCGTGAATGAATACGGCTGTTCCAATGGTGTGGGGGATGGGTCCCAAGTACGGTTTGCAGGAGAGTTCCCGGCTCACGCCGTCCGACCGTCTCCGGTCGGGTGACGGTCGGACGGCGGGGATGGAGCCAGTGTCAGGCCGGCCAGCATGCTCGCGGCCGCGCAGGCCATTGCCGTCACGATCTTGTTGTTCCTCATGAGAGTGATCGATGTCGTTGCATGGATGAGGGGACGGCGTCCCGGTCGGGACGCCGGCCCCGGGAAAAGGGCCCTCCACGCGGCGACGCGCATCGGACGGGCCCCAGTGGGTCAGGCGGCGTGGCGCGGCATGAGGGCCGCGTCCTTGTCGTCATGCGCCGACTTGCGGCGGCGGACCATCACGACGGCGGCGCCGAGGCCGGCCATGAGCAGCGCGCCCACGCCGAGCGGCAGGATCGCGGAACCGGTCTCGCCCAGCAGCGAACGGCGGCCGTTCCAGTCGTCGGTGTTGGACTCGACGGGCGTGTCCTCGCACAGCGTGCGATCGCCGACGGTCACCTGCCTGGGACCGTCGCCGGCTTCGCCGCCTGTGGACGGCTTGCCGGAGGCGTCGCCGAACGGGTCCTTGTCCACCACGGGGCATTCGACCAACGGGGTGCCGGTGACCTTGGCGCGGTCGGTGTGCGTGGCCGTGGTGAATCCGGTGAGCGTGCCGGTCACCTCCACGGAGTCGCCGGGCTTGAGGACCAGCGTGGACCAGTTGTCCGGGTACTTGAGGTCCTTCACCTCGCCGTCGCCGACGATGGTGTGGTCCTCGAGCTTCAGGTCGCTGGCCTTGAACCATGCGCCGTGCCCGTCCTCGTCCTTGCTTGTATTGGTGATCGTGAACACGATCACGTCGCCGTCCCTCGCGCCGTCGAGCGCGTCCTTGGAGTCGTCGCGGTCGCCCTTCGGCCATCCGCTCCTCCTGTCCCACTTCTCGAGCTTGATGCCCGGGGTCAGGTCAGGGGTGCGGGTCCACACGATGTTGCTGGTCAGGTCCTTGCCGTTCACATGCTCGGTGAACACGTTCTCGTGGCGGTCGGTGACCTTCACGCGCGTGACCTGCACGTAGGCGCGCCAGCCCTGCTCGTGCGCGTCGTCCGCGGACACGAGGTCCAGGTACGCCTGGGTGGCCTGGATGTCCACGAGGCCGGTGGAGGGGTCGATGTTCGCGGTGAACATGTCGCCGCCGAGCCTCGAGCTGTCGAAGCCGCTGCCGGCGATCCTCTCGCCCTTCCTGGCGATGGCCTCGCCGCCCCGGTACAGGTCGCGGGCCGCGTACACGGCCCACTGGCCGGTCGCCTTGTCGTACGCCGGGTCGAGCCGGTCGGTGATGCCCCAGTTCGCGATCTTCTGGTAGGCGCGGTCCGCGGGCAGGATCGAACTGTCGAGCTGGTAGAGGAACGTGGAGTCCAGGTAGACGCTCCTGCCGTCGACGCTGTGGCCGCCGACCTTCACGGTCACGTCCTTCTTCGGGTTGATCTCCTTCAACGGGTTGGTGACGGTGTTGGTCTTGTCACGCTTGTCGTTGGTGACCTGCGTGGCGGTGTTCTCCACCGTGTGGCCGTCCTTGACCTTGGTGACGGTCATCGGCATGACCACCTGGTAGGTGTGGCCGAGCAGCGACTGGTCGATGCTCGGGTCCTTCAGCGGGTCGTAATCCTTGTCGGACTTCTCGCTGTAGGCCTTCAGGTCGGCGGGCTGCGGGTCGCCCTTCACGGTCTCGCCGGTCGCGGGGATCTGGGTGTCCACGGTTTTGGCGAAGGCGTAGAGCACCCCGTCCTTGTCCTGGATGTTGAACTCGCCGGTGCGGTCCCTGCCGGTCTCGTCAAGGATCTCCACGTGCTTGGCGTCGAGGGTCAGGTACTCCTGGTCGTAGTCGTCCGTCATGCCCAAGCGCCATACCTTGTAGGCGGTGTCGGTGAGCCTGGAGGCGTCGATGTGCACGCGGTAGTACACCTTGTCGCCGAGCAGAGCGGTCTTGCCGTCGATGTTGATGGTCGGGTCCTTCTGCGTGTCCTCCTTCTTCGGCTTGATCGTCGGCGGCTCGTTCTCGACCTTGTTGGACGGGGTGACGCCGTTGTTGACGGTCAGCGCGGCCTTGTTGCCGACGGTCTTGTCGGTCGGCGCGTCCTCGTTCACCTTGGCCTCGAAGCGCAGCAGCACGCGCGGGTTGGAGCCGGCCTTCCAGTTGGCGGCAACCCAGTCCCTGGCGAACGTGGCCTCGAACGAGTGGTTGGCTTCGTCCCACTGCACCTTGTAGGCGCTCTTTGGGATGATGCCGCCGGTTCCCAGGTCGGTGATCTCCAGGGTCTGCTTGTTCGCGGTGGTGTACTCGGAATAGGTGTCGCTCAGCTTGATGGCGGTCACCGAATATGCCTGGTCCGCAGGGATCTTCGGGTCCACGCGCACGGTGTATTCCACGGTCTGGCCGGGGAACACGGTCTTGGTGTCGATGCTGGACTGGTCGCCGCCCTGGGAGGATTCGGCGATGACCTGCTTGTGGATCGGGGGAACGGTCACGCAGATCTTCGGCGTGTTGGTGTCCACCGTGCTGCCGCCGACCGTCTGGCCGCCCTTGTTGTCGAGGTCGTCGCCCTTCGGGTCCACGCACGTGTTGAGCTCGTCGCCCTCGGACTTGCCGTAGGATTCGAGCAGCTGCTTGGTGTCGAAGTTCACGTCGAAGGGGATCACGACGCTGATCTGCTTCGCGGTCTTCAGGTCCTTCTGCGCGGCCTCGTAGGAGTCCTTCGCGCTGACCGTGACCTTGGTGCCCTCGGCGGTGATGTCGAACTGGTCGGTCACGTCCCTGCCGGTCTTGTTCAGGTCGTTGACGCTGGCGTTGGCCTCGTCGGTGGTGTCCTGCTCGTAGACCTTGATGTTGGAGGTGTCCTTCAGGTCGAGGATGCTATCGACGTTGGCGAAGTCGTCGGTCCACGCGATCTCGGGCACGCGGCCCAATCCGGTGGGCAGGGTGCCGGAGATGACCGCGGCCACCTCGTCGCCGAGACGGTAGTACTTGTCGTCGCCGCCCACCTTGTCGCTCTTGGTCGGATCGACGGTCAGCTGCCACTTGCCGTCAGCCTTCATGGCCCACGCCTTGTTCGGGTTCGGGGTCCACACGAACACCGGGGGCTCGTTGGTCGGTCGGGTCTCGTTGTTCCACTTCTCGTACGCCTTGTTGGTCAGCTGGATCTTCCTGCCCTCGGTGGCACCCTTTTTGATGGTGCCCGTCAGGTAGAACTTGACCTTGCTCGCGCTGTTCTTGAACATCGTCTTCGCGATGTAGGCGGACTTCGCGGTGGCGGTGGCGGTCCTGGCCTTCTGGTCGATCACGATGTCGAAGTTCGCGGTCACGTCCTCGCCATCGACGAACACCTTGCCGGACTTCCAGTCGATCCACTGGTTCGAACCGGTCAGATCATCGGTGATGGAATAGGATGCCAGCGGGTTGAGCAAGTGGCTCGGGATGCTGCCGTTGACCACGACGCCCACCTGGTCGCCCACGAGGAACGTCTTCTGATCGACGCCCTGCTGGTTGGTCCATTTCTTGTCCTCGGCCACGAGAGCGCCGGACTCGTCCAGCACCCACACCTTGTCCGGGGTCGGCGTGACCTTGCCCACGCCGTCGCCGTTGCCGGTCTGGCAGTCGGCCAGGCTGCCGGTGCCGTTGTCGCCGTTCCAGCACGCCACGGAACCGTCGTTGATCTTGTAGTCGCCGCCGGTGGGCTTGGCCGACTGTGGCACGTTCAGCGTGTAGAGGCCGGAATGCGGGGCGGTGGCGTGCGCCTTGACCACGCGCTTGCCATCGATGGAATCGTCGATGGAAATGTCCGCCGGCACGATGTTGCCGTTCGCGTCGGTCACGGTGACCTTGCTCACGTCGTCCTGCTCGGTGCCGCCGATCACCACGTCCCTGGTGTTGATCGTGTCGTAGATCCAGAACTTGCCGGAGGCGTTGGAATGCGCCTTGATGTGCGCCGTGTACAGGCTGCCGGAGGCGATGGAGTCGTTTCCGTCCTGCACCGTGTCGCCGGCCTCGTTGGTCAGCCATTTCGACGGCGGGGTGGGGTTCTTCTCGCCGGACTCCTTGCCGTCGTTCTCTCCCTTGTGGGAGACCGCCTCGGCCATGCCGCCCTGCCGGGCGATATCCACGTCCCACCAGCGTTTGCCCGCAGGCCACGACTCCCACGAGGCGTCCATGTCCTTGAAGGACACGCTCACGGTGGCGCTGCCCTTGTTGGACGCGGTGAACTGCTTCGCCACCGTCTTCTCGGTGCCGTCGATGCCGCGCCAGTGCAGGGTCGCGGTGCCGTTCACGTTCTCGGTCTTCGACCCGTCGGTGGACAGGCTGATCGTGTCCGAAGCGTCCTTGGTGTCACCCGACTGGCCCGACATTTCCGCAGCCTGCGTGCTCACGCTCAGATGATAGGTCGGCGGCTTCGGCTGGTACTTGTCCAGCACGATGATGATCAGGTTCGGCGTCGCGCCGGCCGCAGCCACGTTCGAATACGCGATCTTGTCCACGCTGTTCGACGGATCATCATCAAAGCCATCTGAGGTACGGTAGCTTTGTGTGCCGGCATAGTTATATGTATACGGTTTGATCTGCGAGTCCCAGGACGAGTACCATTCGGACGCCGAATAGCCGCCGGACCCGTTGTACACCCATCTGCCGCCCTGCTGGCCGGCGACCGAGCCCACGCCCACGACACGGCAGTCGCCGTCGCCCTCGCCCGGATGACGCTGACGGAACCCGGCCACGCACTTCGACAACGCGCCCCGCAACGTATCGCGGATCGCCCCCGGCCCGTCGTACACGCCGTCGTTCACCACACTCACGCCGGCACGCTTGTACGCGGCCTCCACCGACGCGATGCGCGGCGAGCCGTCCGCGTTCGCGGCCGGACCGAAGCTGCCGGACGCGTCGTCCTTGTACTGCCAGAACATGCCCGCGGGAAGGCCGCCGGTCGCGCCGCCCGGACGGTTGTCTCCCGCGCCGCCCGCATACGCGGTCGACGCCACCAGGCCGCCCGTGGCCAGCGTGGCCACGGCCACCAGGCCGGCAAGCACCGTGCGTGCCGGCCCCGCCCCATGCGCGCCACGCGCGAGCGGTTCATGACTCCGCCCGGCCGACGCCCTATCATGACGAAAACCCATAAGGGTCTCCTCCCTGTGTTGATCAACAGGACGGGCCTCTCCCGCCCCTCACGGAACCCGTCCCACAGGCCGGACTCCACGACCCCCACCCGCGTACCCCGGGAAACCACACCGATATCACAGGAAAAACACAGGGAAAAGAGAACTTGGAAATAAAAAGGGTCTTGCCCGAAATTCGAGCAAGACCCTTATGGACTTTATTGATAGTCGTTAATGATGAATCAGACCGTCGCTTGATGGTGGAGGACAATCAGTAGTACATCCGTGTCCTCCGCTGATTGGTCCGCTGGAGGCGGAACCCCCACCGTTGCCGCCTCCGGTCGCGGGCGGCGTGTACGTGCCTCCGCCGGTGTAGCCTCCTCCCGTGTAGCCGCCGCCGGTGTAGCCTCCACCGGTGTAGCCGGTGCCGCCGCCGTACGAGTAGCCGCCGCCATAGGACTGGGCCTGCTGCTGCGCCTGCGCCTGGGCCGCCGCCGCGTCGGCCGCCGCCTGGGCCTCCTGTTCGGCCTGGGCCTTCTCCTCGGCCTCCCTTCTGGCCTTCGCGTCGGCGTCGGCCTTCTCCTTGGCCTTGACCGACCCGTCCACCGCGTTCACGGCCTCGCCGATCGCGTCCGCGTCCCTGTCCCTGATGGCCTGCTCCAACATGCTACGGGTCTTCTCGTCGGCGACCCTGCCCTTCGAATCGGCGAGCAGCTTCTCCGCGTCCTCGACCGTCCTGTCCAGCCTCGAGGATTCCACCGCCTTGACGGCCTTCCCGAGCGATGCGGCATGGATCTTGTACCAGGCGGCCTGCCTGTCGAGCTTCGACGTCGCCTCGTCCAAACCGGCCTTGGAACCGGCCAAGCACCCCTCATACTCGGGAGCCGTGGTCTTCAACGCCTTGGCCAGCGCGTCCACGGTCCTCGCGTCCTTCACCTGGTCGACGGTGACCGCCGAGGCGTCGGCGGCCTTCCCGTTGACGAGCGCGTTGTAGTCGTTCGCCGCGCCACGCACCCCGTCCGCCGCCACGGCGCAAGCCTCCCTCGCCTCGGCCAGTTCGCGCGCCGACCACACACGGCAGCCGACCACGCCGCCCACGGCGAGCAGCACCAGCACGCAACCCGCCGCCACGGGTGCCAGCCACTTCGGACGCCTGCGAACCGTTTCGGGCTCGGGTTCGGGCACCACGCCCACGCCGTCCGGGGACGGCACCTTGTCCTCTTCGCTCATCCTCGTTCCTTTCCTATCATCGGACCAACCGCCGGCACCCCTTCCGGGAGAGGGGAACGGTCCACATGAACACATCCTATGCCACGGCCGGCGATCCCGCCGGCCGGCATGCCATCCACCCGACAATCCGCCGATATCGGGGGAGCGGGAGGGGAAGCCGGACGGCTGGCGCTCCCCTTCCCGAAATGCCAGTACACGCAAGCCACGGCAACCAGGAGCCACAGAAGGGCGGCGTGTCGGCACGCATTCAGCACCAGGGGCCTGCTGAGCAGGTCGTACAGGAAATGGGAAAGGAACAGAATGGTCCAGCTGCGCGTCGCGACGAACGCGGCGAATCCCAGGAACAGCGAGAAGAAGATGACCAAGCATTGCAGAAAATTCCATCTATACGTAGGCAGATGCAGCATGCCGAACAGAAAGGCCGAAACCAGCCACGCGACGAGGGGACGGACCCATGGATCCGACCGGCCCCATGCCCGATTGAGGGCCTTATACAGCAGCGCGAACAGAAGAATCGACAGGCACGCCTCGCCCATGATCTGGATGAACATGACCACATACTCGCCGAACGTGTCCGTCGCGGCGATACCCGTGTTCTCCGACGTGTCGGGTATGAGGGAAACCAGCAGTGCCGACGCATAGAAGGTCACGATTGGCAGGACGAGGACGCATCCGAGACAGAGGAACCACCGCATGGGCTTGCCGGGCCTCCTCAACGCGTCGAGCGGATGCGGCCTGTATCCCACGGAAAACAAGGCGGCCGCCAAGGCGGCGAAGGCCAGGACCTCCCTCCATGGGCTCTCGAATGGATTGCACACGAGGATCAAAGCTCCCAGAACGGTCAGGACGGGTGTGAGGATCCGCGCGACAGGACACTGCGGTGTGCCGAAAAGCTCTCCCGACAGGTTCAGACGCGTTCTTGTCCAAACGAAGGCCTTCCTGAACGGATCGAGTATCCGCTCAGGCTCATCCGGCGGCGATGCGGGGCCGTCCATGACATCATCCCGCGAACGACCATCATCCCCGTGTTCCATGTTTCCCCTTCTCATGTGGAAAGCTGATACGAACACGATTGTCCTCCGACAGCCGGAAATTCCTTCCCGTCCCATGAGAGTGTGACGTCTCATGCCATGATGCACGCCGAACGTGCCCCGTATCGGCTTGATGAGGAGTGAAAAACTCTGTGCGCGATGGCCGGATTCCGGACCGTCCGTGAACGCGCGACCCGGTTTATAGAGAAGCATCAGCCCGTCACGGCGATTTGCTGGTAAATGGCTGCCACAGTCTTGTGTCCCATGAAACGCCATCCCCCGAATCATGGACGTCCGTGGCTGATCGAAAGCATTTCCCCGATCAGGATACTCATGGCTAGGGCTTGTTCCTTGTTCCCGGTCGAAGTATACGCATGTGCGCCGTTCTGGAGCAGTCGGAGCAGATTTTCCGGCGACACCGCCTGGTTGCGCATAAAGGTAACGAGATCAGCGCTGTTTGCCGCCTGCCTGAGACGTTTTTTCGCTTCCCCGGCATACTCGCCCACATATCTGTCCAATCCGCCGCATCGTTCCATGGCGGCCGTATCGATCAGCAGACGCAGCCCCATGCGAAAGATCGGCACGAACGCGGCGGCATTCCGCATGCCTCCGCGCGCATACATGTTCCACAGTTCCTCCAAAGTGCGATACATGTTGTTGACGTCTCCCGTCTGCAGCCGTAGACCCGAAGGGTTCCCGAACACGGGAATGGATGCCGGCTTGACCTGACGGGTGCGTCCCCTTCGCCTCCTGGCGGATGCATCGGTGTGGGGGAGTGTCCCGGACGTATCGGGGCGAAGCACATCATCCCGGCCAGGACCACCATGGGATTGCGATGGAGGCTCGGAATTGTCGGAGGGAAGTTCCCTTTCCCGTCCGTCGGCCTTTTCGCCCGCCGGTCGGCGGTGCCGTGCTTCTCTGATACGGTCCATGAGTTCGCCCGGAAGGACGCTGGCGGGGTCGTTTCGCGCGTTGCGCGTGTTCAGCTCATTATCCAGTTTGTCGGCGACGGCCTCCACGAGCTCCTCCAGCAGCTCCAGAGGAACCCCGAAGTCCGGCTCGTCGGGAAGAAGACCCATCTCTTCGAGATGCTTTTTGTTGAAGACGTCATCTTCGACGTATCTCATGTTCAGGGCGGGCCATTTCGTCACCGCCTTGATGAGCTCCTCCAGCCGTATGAGAACGGTTTTCGGGCCTCCCCTGTAGTCGAACATGAAACGGTCCCGCTCGTACTGTTTCCAGCTCCCGTTACCTCTGTGTTTGCGTTCCACATTCTCCAGCGCGGTCTCTTCGTCGCACACGTTGCATGGGATGGGGTCTGGGAAATCCGGAGGCACCAGTTGTTGCTGGCCCTCAGTAGTGAGACCGGCCTTGCGGAGCATCGCCAGAATGACACGCCTGTTGCCGTCGTATACCCTGTACTTCGGTCCGTCATCGATTCTGCATACCGTGGGCAGTTCGCTCAAATCGAATCTGTCGCCCATCTCTTTCGACAGCTTGGACAACTGCCATTGCTTGTCGTTGCGTCCGTCGGTTGCGCGACGGATGACATCGTCGTTCGTGTAATCGCCATCCAGCGGATCGCGGGGATTCTCCGTCCACAGGACCAGATCATCCAGCGGAATGTACTCCACCTGCTGGCCCTCCCATGGGCCGATATTCTTTTCCCCGAACGGATTCGCCATGTCCTCTCCTTCGCGTCAGTGCATGTGGGCTGCGGCCTTGCCCAGTGTATCGGAAAAGATCATCAGCTCGTTCGCGGTGCGCCGGGCGGAGGCGCTGTATTGCAAAGGAAACAGGCCACCGTACCGTTCCCCGTACAGCTCGCGTATCAACGCCGTATCGTCATAGGTGAGCATCCAATGGGAGTCGGCATGATTGTTCAGCAGATCTCCGAGCTCCCTGTGCCTCTCATCGTCCAAGGCGTTCATATACAGGCTGCCGCCTTTCTCCACGTAAGGCGGATCCGCATAGATGAACGCCTCAGGGAATCCGACGAATCGTTCGACCACGGCCCTGCCATCCTCGTTTCTGACCTCGATGGAGTCGGCGTGTTCCCCGAGAAATTCAAGTTTTCGTCTTAGCGAGGCCTTGTTGTACCGCGCCGAAACCTTGTATCTACCGTTCTGTTTCAATCCTCCGATCACGCCGCCGTTCAGCACGCCGGATCTGTTGGTTCTGTTGAGGAAGAAGAACGCGAACCCCCTGTCCAGCTCGCTGGCAGGGTCCGCGATGATGCGTTTCTGCCTATGCCATTCCTCGATAGTGGGTTCCGCCCGGTCGAATCGTTCCAGGAACGAAGCCGAATCATTGACAGCGCTGTTCCAGAACGCGAACACGTCGGGATCGTAGTCGTTGATAACTACCTTCGATACTTTGTGGTCCTTCAACAGACGCAGAGCGACACCGGCACCCCCGGCATAGGGTTCGACATACGTGACGTCACGAATGCCGAGAACATCGATAAGCGAGGCGACGTACCCGGACAGCACGCTTTTGCCGCCGGGATATCTCAACGGCGAAGCCACATCGTGGTTGGAGACGAGAGGAACGGACAAGCTCCCCGTCTCCGCGACTGTAAGCATTGATGGCATATCCTTCTCCGGGCTTGTTCTGACGACATGACAATTATAGGGGTTTCGACGGCATGTCCGGTTCTGGTCCAGTGTGAGCCGGACGATGCAGCCCGCCGGCCGCGCAGCCGACATGCAGTGAGGCGGGACCGCCCGACGGCCAGAAAGTCCAGGGCCTTCCTCCCGCACTCCGATCCAATATGGCCAATCATTCAGGATGTTCCTTCCCCATGGCGCGATCACCCGCGGCGGCACCGATTTCGGCGGGTGGACGACCATAACGTTCCCGGCCGTCATCGGACCGGGAATCGGACGTGAACATGAGCAGGGGCGTCGGACGCATACAGCGGCACATGGAATACATCGCAAACACCATCGAGGCCATGCTCGACCTCCTCGAAATCATCCAGAACCTGCCCGCCGCCCGGAACCGCGACCTGGTGGCGCTGCTCGCCATCGGCTGCCTCGTGGCGCTGTCGCTCCTGCGCGTCATGGCGGCCGCGAGAAAACTCTTGGCCCACGTTCATGCGTGGGGACGCCACACCCGCCACGGCCTCCGGGAAAACGGCGGCGGGCGGAGCCCCCCCCCCCCCCCCGCCCCCCGGTGGAGGCG